>JAABUQ010004463.1_pt1 | contig 23858 bp, 19 predicted proteins | sample 5560001 | NCBI WGS metagenome assembly JAABUQ01 (sample SAMN10711888, study PRJNA513371) | rock metagenome | isolation source: Antarctica rocks | place: Antarctica: Victoria Land, Finger Mt nord | collected 2015-12-18
AATGGACGTGGGCAGGCGACGCATGGCGCACCTCTTTTCTCAGGAGTGGTCGTTTGCTTCGTCTGCCTGCATCCCCTATGCCCGCCCCGATTGGCCAAAGTCTAGCTTAGCGGTGTAAAACGCACGTTGGGACGCAACACCCCATGCTACTCTGGATGAGAATGATGTTGGCGTTCATAGCTGCCGCCTCGTCGCGACGTAGCTCCCCCGGTTTTTGACGGTCTCCAGGATGTCGCGCCGGGCGCGGAAGGCGGCGAGGTCACTTCCGACGGTGCCGATGGCGGCGTTCTCGATGGCGAGGCGGACGCCGGGGAAAGCGCCTTGCAGCCAGGCGAGCACCGGCTCGGGCCAGTTGTAGCCCGGCCGCGCGTCGGTGATCGAGCCGTCCAGGAAGCCCACCGTCAGCCCGCCCTCGCGCAGCCGCCGCGCCGTGCGGCGTAGTCCTCCGCGCCGCCGTATCGTGTCCGATTCCATACCCAATCCCTTCGCATAAGGCTACGCGATGTCGGCGATGGCGTGAAGTTTATGCCACAACCCCATCGTCGTGCGCGGCGATGTGAACCGCCGCAGCGCCCGTTCCCGTTGACAGGGCGGTCGATGAGAGCCCTCGGCCCGATTGGTCAGGCCCTTGTGCTGACGTCGGACGGAGAGTTGCGGGCGACGTTCTGTCGCCGGCGCCTTGGCATGACGCCAGAGAAACGCGACGATCGACAGGCGGCGTATCCCCCGTTTAGTCCTGGTCTCTGTCGCGCCGCTGCTACCGCACGACGAGTTGGCGAACATGTGCATTCGTTTCCAAGTACGGACTATCCGCATCGAGTCGTTTCCCATGTATGTACACATGCTCGAGCGTCACATCCCGAATATAGACAGCGTCGTTATGCCCCGAGAGGCGAATGTGCTTTGACCCCGCCCCCCAGGCAACGATGTCCGTGAAGCGGATAGCGCCCATCACCCCGCGCAATTTGCGTAGCTCCCCTGGGATCCCGAACAATGAGTCCGCGAAAAAGACCGCGATGGCCTGCCCGCACGGGCCGATGCGGATATTCTCGAAGACGACATCCTCGATGTCGGTCGCGTGCATACAGATGATCGCGAGCGCCGCCTTGATCGGCTCGTCGTCGCGGCAGAACAGAACATCGCAGTCCTCGACGCGGATGTGACGATAGTAGGTCGCGATGCTCTCTGGACCCACCACCACCGCATTGTTATTGTCGCTCCAGAAGATGCACTGACTGATCAGAATGTCTTCATTCGGTGGGCTCGCCGCTTTGTCCTCGACGATGCGTGGCGAACCGGGGCCGCCGCCGTAGATACCCTTGATCGAGATGTTGTCATCCCCGCAGCGGAAAAAGCACCGCCGATATGCCACACGGCTGCAGTTCATGATATTCAGGCCGTCGGTGCTCCAGATGGCCGTGCTACAAATTTTCACGTCGTCGACGGTCACATCGGCGCAGCGCGTGAGCAAGCCCGTCCAGCCCCCAGCCGTGCGGCTCACGATGATCCCCGCTATCCGAACCTCGGCGCAGTCAATTAGTTCGAGCGTAATCTGAGATCCCTGTTGGGCAGGGACATCGTAGACCAGCACTCCGCGTCCACGGATGGCGATGTTCTCCGCGTGGTCTGCTGTGAGACGCCCTACAACGACCGCGCCTCCCGCCAAATAGACGGTCTGTCCGGACTGTATCTTCAGTTCGGCCCTCTCACCGGAAAGGCGATGATAGCCCGGCCCAAAATAGATGACGTCGGAGTCGTCCGCGGCCGGCCTATCCGCTTCGATGGCGCTAGCAAAGAGATGGAGCACGCGGCCTTGATAATCGTCGTTCACGATCATGGTCATCTGAGCCGGTTTTTCGAGCGTAAAACTAAAGTCAAAGCCACCGCGCGGCTCTGGATGAATCCCCAAGCCGTCTGGAAGGACGCGCACACTGTTGGAGTGGTAGGCGCCAAAGTTGAGATGGATATCTATCTGGACGCGACCTCCGAAATCGAAGTAGCCAAATGACGCGTTATTGCCGTAGCGCGTCGCGCTGGCGTAAAGATCGACGTGCTGTCCGTTAACCGTGACCTCAAAATCCATGCATAGCGGCACGCCGGTTGGCGCCGGGTATACCTGCAGGTCGTCAATCATCAGAACCCTCACGGTCCGCCACCGATATACAAGAAAGTGGGGGAGCTTGATTCCCAGTGGCCCTACCCGCTCCCCACTTCCCCTCCCTACCCAGCTCGCGCCAAGGCAGTTTTATGTCGCCGGCCAGCGTAGCGTCGTGGCCCTGTATGCCCCAGGGCACGAGCTAATCGCTGGCCAACCAGTCGACGTAATCTGTCACGGCCTTGGCGCTCGACGCCTTGATCAATTTAATGAAGCGGTGGGGTGGCTCGTAGGGGGCATCCCCTTGCGGTTGTGCGAGAGTACGTCATTGACATCGGTCGCTCCTGGATCGGCGTCTAGCACGACCGTGTCCGCTAGTAAAGGAGGCGTTCCGGCGCGTTGACGGCGCGTACGGCGTACGGCCACATCGGTTGTTTGTTGTCGGCCCTGCGCACTACTCAGTTGTAGGTCACGGTGGGATCCCAGGTGGTGCTGTCGCAAGCGTTGGAGGAGCCAACGTGCTGCACCACAAACTCAATATCATAGCCCGGACCCACGTTCACGCTCACCCCGCTGGGGAAACTGACACTTGAGCCGTTGGCAATGTGTTGCCACCCCGAGCCGGACGGCCACACGTTGCCAGTGCCACCCAGGTAGACCCGCACCTGTACCCCGCTGGTGTTGCCGTTGCAGCCAGGGACGACGCTGATGGGGCCGTTGGCGCCAATTGTCACCGTGCCCGCTTTCTGCGCCGCCCAGATGCGGACGGAGTCGCACGTCAGGCCAGGATGCTGCCAGTTGCTCCCGATCAGGCAGTAATAGTCCGGGTTGCTCGGGTCGCTCGTGAGCCCGGCCGTCCAGCGGCTGTTGCCACTGTCCCAGGTCATGGCGCTGATACCACCCTCATTGTTGGTCGAGTAGTAATAGTCCCACTGGTTCTGGTTCTGCGTGGAACTGAAACCGCTCGACGCCTGGTAGCTGCTACCGCCGCTGGTCGGGCTCAGAATAATGTTGTAGGCATCGGACGCATTGCTCCCGTTGATCGTGACGTCAGCTTCATTGTTTGATACGCTAACGTAGCCGCTCTGGATAATCGTCGGCGCGGAAACGTTGTCGCTCTTGGGAATGTCCTCGACGGTCACGTAGGTCTGTGCGCCGTTGAGCACGTACGACGCGTTGTTGAGGTTGGTGAGGCGCACGACCATTGAGCCGGTGGTGGCGTTGTATCCCTGGCCGACGAGGACGCGCACCTGGTGGGTGGTCGCATCGGCCCCGGCCACGCCGTCGAGGGACGTGCCGGCGGTGACTGGAAGCAGGTGGCCGGTGATGTCGGCATACCGATGGTACACCCACCAGCCCCCAGTTGTGTTACCGTTGACCAGCGCGTCGTCGAGCGTCCCCCCGAAGCAGTTGCCGCAGGCGTGGCCTGCGGAGGTTACGCCCGCCCGCTCGAAGCGCGCGAGGTCCCACGCCAGGCCGCTGGCCGCCTCGTTGTTGACGCTGAAATTCTGGTAGTCGAACTCGGGCACCTCGATGCCCGCATAGTTCACCCCCGAGAGCAGGCCGCGCGCCGTATTGACATCGGCGACCGGGTCGTGACCGTTCCCGAGGATGTGGAAATCGACGTAAGTGGGGATGCGGCCGTTGGACTTTACATGGGCAACGAAATCCCCGAAGAATGTGTCGGGGCCGCCGGTCGTGCTGGGACCGATGATGACCGCATTGGGATTCACGGCACGGATGGCGTCATAGCAAGCGTCGTACGCCTGGAACCATTGGCCCTCCGACCGCGGCCAATAGAACGAACTGTCGGGCTCGTTCCAGATGTCGTACTCGATGCTGGGGCCGGAGTTCTTGTACTGATTAGCGACAGTCGTACATGTGGTCCTCCAGGCGCCGCAGTCGTTGTTGTCGCAGGGCCAAGATGTCACGTTCGGAAAGCCGTGCGGATCATCCCAGTTGGACTGCAACTCGAGGATATGGTGCGCGAGGTTCATGCCAGTCTCACGGTTGTCATAGGCGGAGCCATATCCATCGCCATTGCAGCGGATCTCCCGAATCTTAAGCGGGCTGACCAGGCTGTCGGGCGGCTGGGCTCCGTCACCCGTGAAGGGGCAGAGGAAGCCGTTGGCGCGGTAGGTGGGGGCTCCATTGTTGCCCGAGGCGTCGACGACGAGCGTGTCGGTGGCGGCGTGGGCGCCAGCGGGGCGCCCGGCCCCGCTGGCGCCCACGCCGGCGAGCACGAATGCTAGGGTGGCGATGCGCAGGATGACCCGACGACGTTGTCCGTGCAGTGTGGCGTATCTCTGTTCCATGAGAATCTCAGCCCTCCATCGGGAACTACCGCCCCGCCAACCTCGATGCCGGCGTTGGGCGTGCATGGTGATCTACCGTCCGTCCCTCCCCGTCCCTCTATACCTTCTCCCTCTATACCTCCTCATCTCTCTCATCTCTATCTCTCATATTTTGCAGTATTTTGCGGCAAAGCAACGCTATCCGTTCCTGATTTTCAAGACTACTACACGCGATACGACCTTGTCAAGGGCTGCCGCCGCCCTTCACGCGACGATCTTTGGATAGACACACGGTGATATTGCGCATATGAGAGGCGCTGCCGCGTCCGCCTGCGAGACCGCGAGGTCGCGCGGCCGCGCGGCGGCTATTGACAGGCGCGGGGTGATGCGGTATGCTGTCATCACTTTTACAAGATTTGCGAGAAAATGGTGAAGATAGATGGCAACGACGTTACGGGATGTCGCCAAGCGGGCTGGAGTCTCCATCGCGACCGCCTCCCGCGCCATCAATAGCACCACGTCGCATGGCGTGGCGCGGGGGACGCGGGAGCGTATCCTGGAGGTGGCGCAGCACCTCGACTATCCCCTAGAAAGCAAATACGACCGTCTCGATACGCGGGAAGGCGGCACGGCTAATATCGGTTTGGTCCTGGACAGTGCCTCCAACAAGTTCACCGACCCCTTCTGGACGCCCGTCTTGGGCGGCGTGGATACGGAGTTGACACGGCATGGGTACCACCTGCACGTCACCTTGACGACCGAGGAACTGAGGTTGGAGCGCAAGCGCCGCTGGCTCGACCACGCGCATGTGGACGGTGTGATCTTCGTCGGCGGCATGCGCCCCGTCGCCGACGGTATCGACCCCCGGCGCACCGTCGCGATCGAGGGCGGCGGGTACCGCATCCGCTGGGACACCTCCTTGCATCTCGACGTCATCGCCTACGAGTCGCGCCGCTCGATGTATCAGGTCGTGGACCACCTCGTGACGTCCGGTCGGCGTCGGTTGGCCGTCCTCGGGCCGCCGCCGGAGCGCGACGAGCGCTCCGAGGCGATCCTGCACGCGCTGGCCGGCCACGGCCTCTCGCCCATCGCCGTGGCGAGCGCCGAGTTACCGTGGCCGGAATCGGCGGGCGCCGACGAGGGCTACGCCATCGCCGCGCGGCTCCTCGACGAGCACGCCGGGGCGGTCGACGCGCTCGTCTGCTGTTGGGACACGCTCGCCGTCGGCGCGATCCGCGCGGCCAAAGACCGGGGCCTGTGCCTGCCGGACGATCTGGCTATCACCGGCTTCGACGACATCCCGTTCGCGCGCGACCTCGACCCGGCCCTGACCACGGTCCATGTGCCGAAGGCATTGATGGGCGAGTTGGCCGCGCGCAAGATCATCGAGCGCCTCGGCAACCCGGACCTGCCGCCCGTCATCCAGACCGTGCCGACCGCGCTGGTCGTGCGCGCCTCCAGCGGCACGGCCGCGACGACCGCGTAATCCACACTGGCCGCGCCGTGCCGCCCCTTCCGGGCCGCGCGTTTCCGGCGGCCACGCGACACGCCGGCGCCCTGCACAGGCGTCATGGAGATGTAGTAGTTAGGATAGAGAGGGGGTGAGAGCGGAGTTAGGGTACGCAGGCACGCACACTGGGCGCGCCCACATTGGTCACGCGCCACCAGTGCCCGCACATGATCGAGCGGTGCGCGACGCCGTCGACCGGCCATCGCCGCGTCACGGCGCCTCCGCGCCCGACACACACCTTTTCAGCGACGAAAGGATTCCTTCCATGCTGGATAACACGCAAACGATGCCGGTCAACCGCCGTCGCTTCCTCGCCCGGTCCGCCCTCGCCGTCGGCACCGCGGCCGGCGCGGGCACCCTTGTATCCGCCGGCCGCGCCGCGCCGCGCGCGCCGAGGCGGCCCAGGATCGCGCGGCCGCCACGCTGACCGTGATGTACTACAGTGGCGAGTTGGGTCAGCCCAACGACACGATCATCTCCGAATTCGAGCGGCAGAATCCGGGCGTTAAGGTCCGCATCATCACGCCCGATCCGATCCGCCTCTCCGCCATGCTCGCCGGTGGACAGCCCCCGGACATCATCCGCGTCCTGGGCGCGCCAGACATGCCCAGTATCGCCGCCCGCGGCCTGGCCGTGAACCTGGACCCGTACCTGCAGCGCAGCGCGCTGATCAAGCCCGCCGACCTGTTGCCGATCAACGACGTGTTTCGCTGGGATGGCACAACCCAGGGACGTGGCCCGCACTACGGCGTGGACAAGGATTGGTCCCCGGACGCCACCATCTGGTACAACAAGGACCTCTTCGACCAGGCCGGCGTCAAATATCCGAGCGCGACCGCGCCGCTCACGTACGACGAGGCGCTAGCCCTTGGCACGCGGCTCACAGTGCGCAAGAACGGGAAGGTCCAGGTATATGGCTTCGACCCGGCTTTCCAGGCCGGCGGCGACCTTGGGATGTACCAGCACACCGTCCAGATGCTGGCCCAGGAGGGCAAATCGCTCCTCAGCGGCGACCAGACTCAGTCTGACTTCAGCGGGTCCGACACGCGCAAGATCCTGCAGTGGATCGTCGACTACGAGCGCGCCCGCGTCGGGACCTCGGTGCTCGATCCCGACCCCAACGGGTCGTTCGGGCTCTTCCTGGCCGGCCGCCTGGCCATGGTGACCTATGGCTACTGGTACCAGGACTACATTAAGACCGCCTCTAAGCTGGCCACACGAGTCGGCCTGTCCCCAGCGCCTCAATGGGGGTCCACCCGCGTCAGCGGGTGCTTCACCGCCACCGGCGCCTGGATCCCCACCAGCAGCCCCAACAAGGATCTGGCCTGGAAACTCTTCGAGTTCCTGCACGGCGGGTTGCCGGCGACGGATCGCGCCACCGGGGGCCATGGGGTGCCGGCGCTCAAGCATCTCGTGCCACTCCTGCCGCAGAGCCCCGCGTACGAGGCGTCGTTCTTGCGCACGCTGCGGGCCGAATTGCCCTACGCCCGGGTGCTCCGGTTCTCGCCCTACGCCAGCCATCTCGCCGTCAACGCGGCCATGCAGAAGTACATGACCCCGGTCATCCTGGGTCAGACGTCGCTCGACACGGCGGCGGGCCAGTTGGAGACCGAGGTGAACCGGCTGCTGCGCATCGGCAAGGCGCAGTTGGGATCGTAATCCCGTGCGGGGTGGGGCGTCGGACGTCCGACGCCCCCGCCCCGTGGGTCGCGGAGGATGGCCCACGATTGCTCGTGAAGAGGGAGTATCGATGATATCACGCAGCGAGCGGCGGCCCCATGCCACACCGTGGGCCCGCCGCGACCCCGCCCGACGGCGCTGGACGCGCTACTCGGACCGCACCTTTTACCTGTTCATCGCGCCGTGGTTGCTGGGCTTCGTCGGCCTGACCGTCATCCCGCTCGCCTACGCCCTCTTGGTTAGCTTCACCACCTACGACGGGATCTCCCCGCGATGGCACTGGATCGGCCTCGAGAACTACCGGGAGTTGGTGGGCGACCCCGACACATGGTGGAGCCTCGGCCGGACGCTCCTCTATATGGCCATCACGGTCCCGCTGGGTCTGGCCGGCGGCCTGGGACTGGCCCTGCTGCTCAACCAGCGCGTGCGCGCCGTGGGCCTCTTCCGCACGATCTTCTATATCCCCGCGGTCGTGCCGGTCGTGTCCGCGGCGATCATGTTCCAGATCCTATTCGACCGCGACACGGGGATCGTCAACGCGCTCCTCGGCTGGGCTGGTGGCCCGCCGCTCTCGTGGCTGACCGACCCCCTGGCCTTCGTCGCCCTGATCGTGATGGTGCTGTGGGCGTTGGGCGGCGGTATGGTGCTCTTCCTGGCCGGGCTGCAGGGCATCCCGACTGAGTTGCGCGAGGCGGCGGCCATCGACGGCGCGGGTCCGGTGCAGACCTTCCGCTCCGTGATCCTGCCACTGCTGACGCCCGTGATCCTCTTCGTGGTCATCACCGGCGTGATCGCCTCCTTGCAGACGGTCATCCAGCCGCTACTGCTGGCGCAGACGAACGGCGGCACGCCCGACCCGTCGGTCGTGCCGCGGGGCAATACGCTGTACATGGTCAACGTGTACAGCCAGATCTTCAGCTACCAGCGCTTGGGCTACGGATCGGCGCTGCTATGGGTCCTGTTCCTCGTCGTCCTCGTGATCACGCTGGTCGTGTTCCGCTCCGGGCGGCTATGGGTCTACTACGAAGTTTCGCAAGGGAAGGGGGGCTGAGATGGGTCAGCTAGCCAACGTCGGGGCCGCGGGTCGGACGGCGACGCGCCGGCGCGTCGCCCACGGCCGGGTCCGGTGGGGCGCGATCGCCCTCTACGGCGCGCTGATCGGGCTCTCCGTCGTCTTCCTCCTGCCGTTCGCGCTGCTCCTGTCCATCGCTCTCAAGACCCTGGGCGAGATCAGCGCCTACCCCATCCACTGGATCCCGCAGCCGCCACAGTGGGTGAACTTCCGGGACGCGGTCACGCTCATCGACTTCGGGCGGTTCGCCTGGAACTCGCTGTTCCTGTCCGCCCTGTTCGCCGTGCTGTCCACGGTGACGAGCGCGCTGGTGGGCTTCGGCTTCGCGCGTCTGCACGGTCGGGCCAAGGACGCGCTGTTCGTGCTGATGCTGGCGACCACGATGCTGCCGCCCATCATCACGCTGATCCCCACCTATATCCTCTTCGCGCGGATCGGGTTGGTCTACACCTACTGGCCGTGGGTGCTCTGGGGGCTGGGCGCCAACGCCTTCTTCAGCTTCCTGTTCCGCCAGTTCTTCGCCGGCATCCCGCTCGACCTGGAGGACGCGGCGATCGTCGACGGCTGCGGTTACGCGCGTATCTTCTGGCAACTCTTCCTGCCGCTCTCCAAACCGGTGGTCGCCACGGTCGCCATCTTCGCGTTCCAATCCGTCTGGAACGACTTCTTGGCCCCCGCCATCTTCCTAGACCAGAGTAACACCACCCTCGCCGTCGCCATCAGCCAGGGCTACACGCACGCGGGCGCCGGCGTCCTGCGCAACCTGGTCTCGGCCGGGACCGTCCTGTACACACTGCCCGTCCTCGTGCTGTTCTTCCTGGCTCAGCGCTATTTCGTGCAGGGCATCGTGACCACCGGATTGAAAGGCTAAACCAAGGAGTCCGGCCATGACAACTCCGCGCTAGCGCGCCCAAGTACAGGCCGCGCTCCGACACGCTAGAAAACTAAGGAGGCCCATCGATGTCGTCTCTCATCAGCACCCGTCGCCCCGCAGGGCGCATCCTGCTCGGCGCGGCCCTGGCCCTCGGGGTCGCCCTCGCGCCCGTCGTGGCGCCGCACGCCGCAGCCCGCGCGCGCCTGGCCGATGCCCCGGCGCCCGTCGCCGTGGCGTACCATCTCGCCGTCCTGCTCACGACGGGCCCAGGGCTGGCCGACGCCCCGGACGGGCAACTCGACGGCCAGGTGACCGGTCTGCTCGACAGCACCGGTGCGCTCACGGCCACGCTGACCGCGACCAGCGGCGCCACCGCCACCGTGACCGGCGCGGTGTCCGACACCGTCACAGGCGCGCGCCTCATGGTGGCGGGCGCGACGATCAACCTGACGCTCGCCGGGCGCGGCACGGGGACGGCGGGGTCGGGCGCGCTCGGCGGGGCCGTGTCCCAGGCCGGCCTGCCTGCGGTCGGCTCGTGGCGACTGACACCCGAGCCGGTGGCGCATACGTATGGCTTTGCCGCGCGCGTCGCCCGGGGCGGCCATCGCGGCCTCGACCTGGGCGGGACCCTCGCCATCGCCGCCACGGGCGAGCCCGACGGCCGTTTCGACGGCACGCTCACGCGCGACGACGGGAGTGTGCTGATCGTCGACGGACAACTCGGCTTCGGCAATCTGCAAATTGCCGTGCATGTGCCTGGGGCGGGGATCGTCCTAGGAGTGGCGACACCATCCGCCGCGTCGACCCTCCAGGGCGACCCGTTCGTCCTCTTCACCGGCACGTTCGCCGGGCCGACCGCCGGGGACAGCGGGTCCTGGCGGGCCGGCCAGAGCAGCTAGGGCGCGTGGTGTGCGCGCCGTGCCGCTTGCCCGTCGGGCACGATCCCTGGATCACCTCCCGTCCACGGGCCGGCGTATGAGGAGGAGAGATGGTTGACGGTATGCTCGCGACCTACCGCTGCGACGATATGACCGTCTTGTATCCATGGGATGAGCCTGCGGGACGCGTCGGGCTCTGGCTTGTCCCCACCGCCCTCGCGGATCGTATCGTCGCGCGGCGCCCGTTCCTGGACGAGGCCGACGCGCCGCACATGCCGGGTCCGCCGGCGCGCGCGTGGGCCGTCGAGCCGCTGGTGCAGCTCGCGGTCGCGGGCGACGCGGCCCCCGACGGCTTCGCGCAGGGGCGCACCATGCGCAACGCCCCTGCGGCGCGGGGCCTGCGGTACCGCGAGCAGGAGGTGGCGCGGACCGACGAGGGACTGCTGGTCATCACGCGGCTGGAGCACGCCTCCGGCTACGTCTGCGAGCACCACCTGAGCCACCGGCGCGGGGACGCGGCGCTGCGGGCCTGGGTCCGCGTCCGCAACGTGTCGGACGCCCCGCTCACTCTGGAGATGCTCGCCAGCTTCTCGCTGGGCGGGATCACCCCGTTCGCCGCCGACGACGCCCCCGGTCGCCTGGTCGTGCATCGGCTGCGCAGCGTCTGGAGCGACGAGGCGCGGCTGGTCGGTGAGCGCGTCGAGGCGCTGCGCCTCGAGCGGAGCTGGAGCGGCCACGGCGTGGCCTGCGAGCGGTTCGGGCAGGTGGGGACGCTGCCCGTGCGCGGCTTCGCCCCGTTCGTCGCCGTCGAGGACGAGGGCGCGGGCGTCGTGTGGGGGGCGCAGGTGGCGTGGGCGGGGTCGTGGCAGATGGAGGTATACCGCAGGGACGACTGCCTCTGTGTCTCGGGCGGTTTGGCCGATCGCGAGGTCGGCCACTGGGCCAAGACGCTGGCCCCGGACGAGGGCTTCACCACGCCCGAGGCCATCCTATCGGTCGCGCGGGGCGATGTCGACGACCTGTGCCGGCGGTTGGTGGGCATGCAGTCCGTCCCCGCCGACGCGCAGCCCGCCGTCGAGGCCGACCTGCCGATCCAGTTCAACGAGTACTGCACGTCGTGGGGAAAGCCCCGCCACGACGCGGTGGTCGCCCTGGCCGAGCGCCTGGCCGGGACGCCCGTTTCCTATCTCGTGATCGACGCTGGCTGGTACGCGGGTGAGGGTGGCGACTGGGCGACGGCGCACGGCGACTGGATCCCCAACCGGCGTCTCTTCCCTGAGGGGTTGGCGGCGACGGCGACCGCTATCCGTGAGCGAGGCCTGATCCCCGGGCTGTGGATCGAGATCGAGACGTGCGGGCGCGACGCGACGGCCTTCGGGGCGATCAAACACCTGCTCGCACGGGACGGGGCGCCGCTCACGGTGGGCGACCGTCGCTTCTGGGACATGACCGATCCGGCGGCCGTCGCGTACCTCTCGGAGCGGGTGATCGACCTACTGGAGCGGTGCGGGTTCGGCTACCTCAAGGTGGACTACAACGAGACGATCGGCGTGGGCTGCGACGGGGCTGAGTCACCCGGCGAGGGCCTGCGCCGGCAGGTCGAGGGGACCTACGCCTTCTTCCGGCGGATTAGGGACCGTCTGCCTGGCCTCGTGATCGAGAACTGCGCCTCGGGGGGGCAGCGGCTGGAACCCTCGCTGATGGCGCTGTCCAGCCTGGGCTCGTTCTCCGACGCGCACGAGACGCGCGAGATCCCGATCATCGCCGCCAACGTGCAGCGGCTGATCCTCCCGCGACAATTGTTGGTGTGGGCGGTGCTGCGTCGGGACGACGACGCGCGGCGTCTGGTGTACTCGCTGGCGGCGACGTTCCTGGGCCGCATGTGCCTCTCGGGCGACGTGCTGGACCTGGACGACGCGCAATGGGCGATCGCGCAGCGGGCCATGCGCCTCTACCGCGCCGTCTGGCCGCTGATTAAGTATGGCGTTTCCCGGCGCGTCGGGCCGGACGTGATGAGCTATCGCCATCCGCGCGGGTGGCAGGCGGTGCTCCGCGCGTCGGCCGACGGGACGCGGGCGCTGGCGGTCCTGCACACCTTCGGACCCCCCGTGCCCAAGGAGATCGCGGTCACGCTCCCGTGCGATGGGTTGTGGCGCGTGGCCGACGGCCTGGGGGCTAGGGGCACATCCCTCACCGTCGATGACCGCTCGTTGCGCTGGCGGCCTGACGGCCCGTTCGATGCCTGCGTGGCCTACCTCGTGGCGGGCTAATCTCCGATGGCCATTGGCTAGGGCGACATGCGTCGACGAGATGGCTGCACACCATAGTGGCGGGAATTGGAGAGATGAAAGATAGAGGGACAGCAAGTTCATGCCCAAAGTGACATTCATCGGCGCGGGGAGCGCCGTGTTCGCCCGCAAACTCATGACCGACATCCTCGCCGTCGAGGGACTCGACGAGGGCGAGTTCGCTCTCTGCGACCTCGACGCCGCGCGTCTCGACCTGGCGCGCCGCATCGCCGAGCGCCTGATCGCGCTGACGGGCAAGCGCTGGCGCGTCACGGCCTCGACCGAGCGCCGCGACGTCCTGGCCGGGAGCGACTTTATCGTCAACTCGATCGAGGTGGCCGGTCTCGCCAACGTGCGCCACGACTATGACATCCCCTTGGGCTACGGCGTCGATCAGTGCATCGGCGACACGATCGGCCCCGGCGGCATCTTCAAGGCCCTGCGCACCGGTCCGGCCTGGCTCGCGATCCTGCGCGACGCCGAGCGGTTGTGCCCCGACGCCTGGGTCCTCAACTACACCAACCCCATGTCCATCTTGACCCTGGCCGCGCTCACCGCCACGAGGATGCGCACGGTCGGCCTGTGCCACAGCGTGCAGAATACCTCGCGCGAGCTTGCCGACTACCTCGGGGTCCCCCACGGCGAGCTGGAGTTCACCTGCGGCGGCATCAACCACAACGCCTGGTTTACCGCGCTGCGCCACGACGGCGAGGATCTGTACCCCCGCCTGCGCGCGCGCCGCCGTCACGGAGGTCTACGAGCAAGACCCCGTGCGCTTCGACATGATGCGCCATTTCGGGGCCTTTGTGACCGAGAGCAGCGGGCACTTCTCCGAGTACGTACCCTACTATCGCAAGCGGCCCGACCTGATCGACAAATACTGCCGCGCGGGCTACCGGGGCGAGAGCGGCTACTACGCCAACAACTGGCCCCGCTGGCGCGATGAGAACGACACGCGCATCCGCGCGATGCTCGATGGCGCGCGCGAGGTCCCGCTGGCGCGCAGCCACGAGTACGGTAGCTACATCATCGAGGCCATCGTGCTGAATCGCCCCCAGGTGATCTACGGCAACGTGCGCAACCGCGACGGGGGCCTGATCGACAACTTGCCCGATGGCTGCGTGGAGGTCGCCTGCCTGGTTGATCGCAACGGGGTGCAGCCCGCTCATTTTGGCCCACTGCCGGAGCAGCTCGCCGCGCTCAACCGCGCCCATATGGCGGTGCATACGCTGATGGTCGAGGCGCTGCGCGCGTGCGACCGGGAGGCGGCGCGGCAGGCGCTCCAGCTCGACCCGCTCACGGCGGCGGTCTGCGCGCCGGCCGAGATCGACGCCCTCTTCGATGAGATGTGGGCGGCCGAGCGCGATTATCTCCAGGCCTTCGCGTGAGGCGCGCGCGCGAGGAGGGACCGACCATGGACAGAGAGCCGCGGCAGGCCGAGGCCATCATTTTCAGCGGGAACGGGACGGCGACCGTCGGTGTGGTGGAGCTACCGCCCCTCGACCCCGCCGATGTTCTGATCGAAACAACAGTGTCCGTGGTCAGCACGGGGACGGAAGGGTGGGTGCTCTCCGATCGCTTCCATTGGGGTGGCCCCCTTCCGTATCCGCTCGTGCCCGGCTATCAGAAGGTGGGCATCGTCCGCGAGGTCGGCGTCGGTGTCGCTGGGCTGACCCCTGGTGACCGCGTCTTTATGACCCGGGGTAAGCTGTGCGGGAGCGTAACGTCCTACTGGGGTGGGCACATGTCGCTGAGCCAAGAAAGTCAGGCTGAGGCGCTCAAGCTCCCCGATGAGGTGGACGATCTGGACGCGGCCAACCTGGTGGTGGCGCAGGTGGGCTACAACGCCGCGAGCCGGCCGCGCCTGATCAGGGGCGAAACGGTCGCGGTGTTCGGAGATGGGTTGATTGGCCAGATGGCGGCGCAAGCCTTGCGGGCGCGTGGCGCGCGGGTCGTGTTGTGCGGCCGGCGGCCCCTCCGGTTGGAGTTGGGCGCGCGGCATAGCGCCGACGCTGTCGTGGACACCAGGGAACAGGACGTGCGCGCGGCCCTGCGCGCGGTCGCCCCCGATGGCGTGGACGTGATCGTCGACACCGGGAGCGCGCCGGACATGGGACTGTTCCTCGACGTGTTGCGCGAGCAGGACGGGCAGATCGTACTCTCGGGCTTCTATGCGGATGGGCTCACCGTCGACGCCGACGCCTTGCAACGACGCGAGATCGCGTTGCTGACCAACTCGGGCTGGACGCGCGCCCGCCTGCAGGCGACCCTCGACCTTGTCGCACAGGGCGCCCTCCGCACGGCGCCTCTCATCACGCATCAAGTCCCGTACCACGAGGCGCCCCACGTCTGGGAGTTGATCGACGCACGCGATCCGACCATGCTCGGGATCGCTTTCACCTGGGGCGGGTCTCGTCGCGACGGCTCTCGCAGATAGGGATGGGGGCGGCGTTTCACCTATCGTGCATGCCGACCGCGTGCGCGGTCGAACGATGCGGGCGCCATGGACGACGGCAGGCGAACCGTCACGGGATTAATTGCAGAAAAGGGGACAAGGGTAGTGGAAGAGGGTCGTGCGGGATGAACGTTTTGATAACCGGCGCCGGTGGCTTTGTCGGTCGTGCGCTGATCGCGGAGTTGGAAGGCGCACATGAGTTGCGCCTGCTCGACCGTGTGCGTGCCGAGGACGCGACGATGTTCGTCCCCGGCTCGGCCGAGCGCGCGGCCCGGCCGCTCCGGACAGCGTGGCCTTTCGTCACGGCGGAGGTGACCGACCCGGACGCGCTGCGGGCGGCGGCCGAGGGCATGGACGCCATCATCCACCTTGCGGCGGCGCCGTACGGGTCCCCGGAGCTCGGCGTCGAAACGTTCCGGACCAACGCGCTCGGGACCTTCATCGTCCTCGACGCGGCGCGCCAGGCGGGGGTCCGGCGCGTCCTGGTCGCGTCCAGCATCAATGCCTTCGGGACATTCTTCTGGCGCCTCTCGGGCCGCCCGGTTACCTACACCGCGCTGCCTCTCGACGAAACCGCGACGCCGGTGCCGGAGGACCCATACAGCCTGAGTAAGTTGGTCAACGAGGAAACGTGCGCGGCATTCCATCGCGCGTACGGGCTCACGACCGTCGCCTTGCGCTTCGCCGGGCTGTGGTCGGAGGAGATGTACGCCCGCGCGGTGGAGGAGGGCATCCCCCCGACCGACGCCTGGTCCGACGATCTCTACCAGTGGGTGCATGTCGCCGACATCGCGCGTGGGGTGCGGCTGGCGCTCGAAGCCTCGGGGCTGCCGGGTTACGGTGTCTACACCCTCGGTGGGGCGGACACGCGCTGTCCGGAGCCGACGATGGAACTGCTAGAGCGCTTCCGCCCGGACCTGGCGCGGACGTTGGGCGCGCCCCTCGTCGGTCGTGATCCCCTGCTCTCGATCGAGCGTGCGCGCCGCGCGTTCGGCTACGCGCCGCGCTATCGCCTGGGACCCTAGATCTCTCACCGCTGATGGTGGCGGTGCGAAGGGATGGGGCACGTTGAGCCTCGGTCCCGCTACGGTACGCCTGAGCGGAAGGATAGACACATGGTGCGACGGCATCGCCCGCCGATTCACGAAGGAGACAGTCATGAGCGAGATGGCAGCCCTATCCACCCGGCCTCCCGGCGCGAGCGATGCCGGTCGTCGACCCCGCGCGCGCGTCGGCGTGTTCGGCATCGGGCTGGCGGCCTACTGGCCGCAATTCCCCGGCCTCAAGGAGCGCCTGGACGGCTATACACGGCAGGTGACGGAGCGCGTCGCGCCCTGGGCCGATGTCGTGTCGGCCGGCCTCGTCGACGACGCCGAGGGCGCGCGCGCGGCCGGCGACCTTTTCGCCCGCGAGGGGGTCGACCTCATCCTCCTGCACACCGCCACCTACGCCACCTCCAGCCAGGTGCTCCCCGCCGTGCAGCGCGCCAAGGTCCCCGTCGTCGTGCTCAACCTGCAGCCCGTCGTCACGCTCGACTACGCCGCCACCGACACGGGCGAGTGGCTCGCGAACTGCTCGGCCTGCTGCGCCCCCGAGCTCGCCGGCGCCTTCGCCCGCGCCCGTGTCCCCTACCAGGTCGTCTCTGGCCTGCTCACGGACGGCGACGACAGCCGCGCCTGGCGCGAGATCCTGAGTTGGCTCCGGGCGGCGGGGGCGGTGCGCGCCCTGCGCGCCGCGCGCGTGGGCTTCCTGGGGCACACCTACCCCGGCATGCTCGATATGTATTCGGACTTCACGCAGCATCACGCGCAACTCGGGCTGCACGTCGAGGTGCTGGAGATGGACGACCTGCAGGCGTGCGTCGACGCGGCGACTCCTGGTGAACTGGAGCGGGTGCTGCGCGAGACGCGCGACATGTTCGCGCTCGATTCGACAATCACCGACGAGAGACTGACGTGGAGCGCGCGGGTTGCGGCCGGCATGGACCGGCTCGTGGCGGACCACCGCCTGGACGCCCTGACCTACTACTACCGCGGGCGTGGCCTCTTCGAGGAGGTGGGGGCCGCGCTCATCCTGGGCGGGTCGCGCCTGACGGCGCGCGGCGTGCCCTGCGCGGGTGAGGGCGATCTCAAGACTGCGGTGGCGATGCTGCTGCTGGATCGGCTGGGCGCAGGCGGCTCCTTCACGGAGTTCTACGCCATGGATCTGGCGGAGGGCTTCGTCTTGATGGGGCACGACGGCCCCGGACATATCGCGATCAGCGACCGGCGGCCGGTCCTGCGCGGGCTGGGGCTCTACCACGGCAAGGCGGGTCACGGCATCTCGGTCGAGTTCAGCGTCAAGACCGGGCCGGTGACGATCCTGGGCGTGACGCAGACGGCGGACGGGCGGCTCAAGCTACTCGTGGCCGAGGGCGAGGCGCTGCCGGGCGAGATTCTGCGCATCGGGAACACCAACAGCCGGCTGCGCTTCGCCCTGCCGCCCGACCTATTCATGGACCGTTGGTGTCAGGAGGGGCCGACGCACCACGTCGCGCTGGGCGTCGGGCACGAGGCCGCGACGCTCCAGAAAGTGGGGCGTCTGCTCGGGCTCGAGACGGTGGTGGTGTCGTGACGGAGCCGATCTTCTACGCCGACGGCCACGCGCCGGAGTTGGACCTCGCGTTGTTTCAGCATCCGACGGCCGCCTACCGGGGCGCGCCGCTCTGGTCGTGGAACACGCGGCTGGAGCGCGACCAGTTGCTGCGCCAGATCGACGCCCTCAAGGAGATGGGCTTCGGGGGATTCCACATTCACGCCCGGACTGGCCTCGCCACCGCGTACCTTGGTGACGAATTCATGGAGCATGTCCGCGCGTGCGCCGAGCGGGCGGCCGCGGAGGGCATGCTGTGCTGGCTCTACGACGAGGATCGCTGGCCCTCCGGTTTCGCCGGCGGCCTCGTCACCCGCGACGAGCGCTTCCGCGCCAAACACCTGCTCGTCACCCCCACGCCGTACAACGGCACGGTCGACCCGCCCCCGCTGATCAGCAACGCCAAGGCCAGCCGCAACGAGAACGGCGTCCTGCTGGCGCGCTACCACGTCGTCCTGCACGATGGGTATCTCGCCTCCTACCGGCGGCTCACCGATGGTGAAGACGTGCCGACGGAGGGGCGGGTGTGGTACGCCTACCTGGAGACGGCCGTGCCCTCGCCGTGGTGGAACAACCAGACCTACGTGGACACGCTCGACCGCGCGGCCACCCGGCGCTTCATCGAGGTCACCCACGAGCGCTACGCCGCAGTCGTCGGCGCGCACTTCGGCGTGCTCGTCCCCGCCATCTTTACCGACGAGCCGCAGTTCGTGCATAAGGAATCGCTCCGCCACGCCGACGACACGCGCGACCTGTTCCTGCCCTGGACCGCGGATCTCCCGGACACCTACCATGCGTCCTACGGCCAGGAATTGCTGGACCACCTGCCGGAGGTGTTCTGGGAGGCGCCGGACGGGCGGGCCTCGGTCGTCCGCTACCGCTACCACGACCACCTGGCCGAGCGCTTCGCCGCCGCCTTCGCCGACACCATCGGCGCGTGGTGCGGGGCGCACGGGCTGGCCCTGACCGGCCACATGATGGAGGAGCCGACCCTCCTCTCGCAGACGCACGCGCTGGGCGAGGCCATGCGCTCCTACCGCGCCTTCCACCTCCCGGGCATCGATATGCTGTGCGACCGCCGCGAGTACACCACGGCCAAGCAGGCCCAGAGCGCCGCCCACCAGTACGGACGCCCCGGCGTCATGAGCGAGCTCTACGGCGTGACCAACTGGGACTTCGACTTCGTCGGTCACAAGGCGCAGGGCGACTGGCAGGTCGCGCTCGGCGTCACGGTGCGCGTGCCGCACCTCTCGTGGGTCTCGATGGCGGGCGAGGCCAAGCGCGACTACCCGGCCAGCATCCACTACCAGTCGCCGTGGTATAAGGAGTACCCGCTGATCGAGGACCACTTCGCGCGCCTGAACACGGTGCTCACGCGCGGGCGACCACGCGTGCGGGTCGCGGTGATCCATCCGATCGAGTCGTACTGGCTCTGCTTCGGTCCGCTGGAGCAGACGGGCGTCGCGCGCGACGAGCGCGAGGCGGACTTCGCCAATCTGACGCGGTGGCTGCTCTTCGGCCTGATCGACTATGACTTCGTCGCCGAGTCGCTGCTGCCGGACCTCTGCTCGCTGGAGGACGCCGCCGCGCCGGCGCTGCCGGTGGGGGCGATGCGCTACGAGGCCGTGGTCGTGCCGGCGCTGCGCACGATGCGCGCGTCCACGCTCGATCGGCTGGAACGCTTCGCCGACGCGGGAGGGACGGTGATCGTCGCGGGCGCGGTCCCGTCGCTCGTGGACGCGGAGCCCTCCCAGCGGCCGCGCGTATTGGCGGAGCGCTGCATGCGGGTCGTGCTGACGCGGGGGGCGCTGCTGGCGGCGCTGGCGCCCTATCGCGATGTCGAGGTCAGGTTGGCCGACGGGGCGATGGCCGACGCGCTGCTGCATCAGGTCCGCGACGACGGCGACCGGCGGCACATCTTCCTGTGCAACACGGACCGCGCGCGCCCGCGCGCTGACACGCGCATCGCGCTCGGGGGACGCTGGGACATCACGCGGCTCGACACGTTCGACGGCTCCGTGCACGCCCTCCCGACCGACCACGAGGGAGACCGGACAATCCTGCGGTGGAGCTTCCCCGCGCACGGCGACCTGCTCCTGTCCTTGGAGCCGGCAGGGATGCGGCGCGACAGCATTGCCGGCGGTGACGACGGGGCCGCCGACGCCGTGTGGGTCACCTGGGGTCTCCTGGCCGATCCCGTCCCGGTCACCCTGTCCGAGCCCAACGTCCTGCTGCTCGACCGGGCCTCCTACCGCCTCAACGCCGCGCCGTGGGAGCCGGAGGAGGAGGTTCTGCGCGTCGACAATCTCCTGCGCACGCGCCTCGGCCTGCCCTTGAAGATGGACGCCATCGCGCAGCCCTGGACGGCGCCACGCGGCGCCGTGCCGCCGGACACGGTCAGCCTGCGCTTCGTCGTCCAGAGCGCCAGTGCGGTCGAACGTCCGCTGCTGGCGCTGGAGGATGTGGCGGGCGCGACGATCCGGGTCGATGGCCGCCCGATCACTAACGAGGCGACCGGCTGGTTCGTGGACGATGCCATCACGACCATCCCCCTCCCCGCGCTCGCCATGGGACGTCACGAGATCGAGGTGACACGGCCCTACGGGCGGGCGACGAACCTGGAGTGGTGTTACCTCTTGGGGGACTTCGGCGTGGCGGTGCACGGGCGGCATGTCGCGATCGTGGCGCCGGTGCGCGAGCTGGCCTTCGGCGACTGGACCACGCAGGGGTTGCCCTTCTATGCCGGCAACGTGACCTACCATTGCCGCCTGGAGGGCGCGGATCGGGATATGGCCCTGCACATCCCCGCGTACAAAGCGCCGCTGCTCTCCGTGGCGCTGGACGGCGCGCCCATCGGGCGCATCGCCTTCGCGCCGTACCGCCTTGACCTCGGCCATGTCGCGGCAGGCGCGCACGCGCTGGACATCACGGCCTACGGCAATCGGGTCAACGCCTTTGGCCCCGTGCACAACGCCGATCCCACCTGGACCTGGTTCGGACCCGGCGCGTGGCGCACGACCGGGGACCAATGGGCCTATGAGTACCAGCTCAAGCCGCTGGGCATCCTCGCCGCTCCCCACGTCCAGACGCCAGCGACGCGTGAGAGGACGCGCCGATGACGGGGCTGCCCAGCTTGCACCAGCGGATCGCACGCTGCCAGTCTGACCAGCGCGCCCGGCCTGTCTTCGTTTGTTGCTTCGGGGACAGCAACACGCGGGGCTGGGGTAACGAGAGCATCCAGTATCGCGAGTCCTACCCCACACGCCTGATCGAGGCGCTCCACGACCGCTATCCAGGCTGCCCATTCAACGGCATCAATTCCGGTGAACCGGGTGATACGGTGACCCAGGCGCTGGGACGGCTGGAGCGCGATGTGCTGCGCTATGAGCCCGACCTGACGATCGTGGCCTTTGGGGTCAACGACGCCATGGGCGGGCTCGAGCAGTTGCCGCTGTTCGAGAGGAGTCTGCGTACCGCGATGACGGCGATCCTTACACGGTCGGCGGTCATCGTCCTGACGCCGAACATGATGGCGACGTGTGTCACGCCCCTGGCGCCCGACCCTTATCAGGATGTGATCGACGCCTACATTGCGGTGCAGACGGGCGGTGTCCTTGACGCCTACGTGACGGTGATACGGACGGTAGCGTCCGAGATGGATGTTCCTGTGGCCGACGCTTATCGTACGTGGCGGGAGATGGAGGCTACGGGTGTCAACACCACGCGCCTGCTGGCAAACGGGATCAACCATCCTTTCGGGCATGCGCACGAGAGCACTAAAAACTCGGGGGTATCAGGCTGCTACTTGTGACGCTGCTCCCAGCGTCCGCACAGGGCGGAAACCTGGATACCAGGCCCGGAACGTGTCGTCCCACTCGTCGTTGAGTACCTGCGTGCGCACCTGTAGGAGTAAGTGGGCTCCCTCGGGCGTCCACTGCATCTGCTGCTTCTTGACCATGCGCTTGCTGACGACCTGGTTGATCGTGGACTCGGTGAATGCCGTACTGATCCGCTCGCCGTTGCGATACCGCTCACCGTAGTTGACAATCGACGAGCCGTTGTTGGTGATGTACGTGGCCAACTCCCGCCCATACTTGAGCATCCGCGCCGCCGCCTCGCTATCGGGCCGGGCGTGCTTTACCCCGTCGTCATCGCACCCCCACATGTCGAGATCATTGTTCACGTCCTCCAAGCCATCCAGAGCTCCGATGGTGTTGCCATGCCAGAGGTAGTGTTTGACGCTGTCCAGCCGGCGCGCCAACGTCCGCTCGTCAGCGGCATCGCGAACCGTCGCCTTTGCTAGCCCCCGCGCGCACTGCTGGAGCACCGTGATTTTCATCGTGATATGGAACCAGTCGAGGATGTGATCCGCCTCGGGATGGAGATACTCCGGGAGCGCACGCACGGTCTCGCCGCCGTCGGAGAAGAAGGTGACCTGCTGGTTGGCCTGTATACCTTGAGACTGCAACACATCAAAGAGCCGGCGCTTGGGCTTGGTGTCAATACTCCGCACCAGGGCGAAGCATTTGCTGGATGGGGACGTATCGTCGGGGTCGTCGCGGCGGAAGGCCAGGATGCTCTTGCCTGCAATGACCTCGAACAGGTTCGGCATCTTCTCTCCTGTCGTGCCCCGTCGCGCCCGCACAATCCCGCCGTCCAGACCGACCGACAGCGGGCCATCGGGGATCGGCAGCTGCTTCCGATCCGCCTGAGAGCCGTCCAGGAACATGGCTTTCTCCGCACCGAGCATCCGCTCCTTGCGCCGCGCCACCTTGAGCGTATGATTGCGTACCGTGAGGATGCGTCAGAACTCAGAATCACGGGTGGTGGGGAGCCAACGGGTCGGGTATCCTTTTCCTTTTATCGACATGGTGGATAGAGGAGGGGACGATGGGCTGTCCGTACTGCCAGGGGGACGCGACACTGAAGCTGGAGCGGACGACGGCGTTGGGGTACCGCGTGTTCCGCTGCCGGCCCTGCCGGCGCACCTTCAACGAGCGCACGGGTACACCCTTCAACCACCTGCAGGTCCCGACCGACATCGCACTGCTCGTCGTGCTCTGGCGGCTGCGCTACAAACTCAGCTTGCGCGACCTGGCCGAAATGTTCCTCACGCGGGGCTTCACCTTTACCCATGAGACCGTCCGTGAGTGGGAGGCACGCTTCGCCCCGCTGCTGACAGAGCGCCTGCGCGCTAAACGCCGGGGCAAAGCTGGCCTCAAGTGGCATGCGGATGAGACCTATGTGAAGGTGGACGGACGCTGGTGCTACCTCTATCGGGCGATCGACGCTGACGGCAACCTGGTCGACTCAATGCTAAGCGAGACGCGCGACATGGACGCGGCCACGCGCTTCTTCACGCGGGCTCGGACGGTGGTCGGCCACGCGCCGGAGAAAGTGACCACGGATGGGCACGACGCCTATCCGCGCGCGATCCGTGAGACGCTGGGGTCAGAGGTCCGCCATCGCACCAGTCGCTACATTAATAACCGGATGGAGCAGGATCACCGGGGCATCAAGCAACGCTACTATCCCATGCGTGGCTTTGGCTCGTTCGCGTCAGCGGCCCGCTTCTGCACGGCCCACGACGAAGCGCGCGACCACTTCCGCCATCGCCAGCGCATGAATGAAACGGTATCCTTGGCGGACCAACGGCGGCTCTTCGTAGAACGGTGGGGCGAGGTATGCGCGGTGCTGCAGGCCGCGTAGGCGACATCAGACAGACCACACCACAGGCTGACGCGTGCCATAGCTCGATTGCGTTCCGAAAGCTGACGCATCCCTTCAGGTAGCTGCGTGCCCACGCGAGGCGGTACTGAATCTCGGTCAGGCGTTCACCGTGCGGTGTCGCGAGCTCCGCTTCCGTCAACCCCAGGTCTTTGATGACCTCGTCGTCGAGTTCAGCAATGGTCGCAGAGTCCCCCAAACGTTTCATGGCTGCCAAGACAGGGTTGAACAGCGCGTGATAGGGGGGCACGGGCATCGTGTTGCCTCATAACTAAATCTGCTTTTAGGTGGGTCGTTGCCTCATAATAGGATCTACGTTTCGGCGACAAATGTCACGGCGCTCTGTGGTCGTCG
>JAABUQ010004464.1_pt1 | contig 23855 bp, 18 predicted proteins | sample 5560001 | NCBI WGS metagenome assembly JAABUQ01 (sample SAMN10711888, study PRJNA513371) | rock metagenome | isolation source: Antarctica rocks | place: Antarctica: Victoria Land, Finger Mt nord | collected 2015-12-18
ACCCGTCATACGACTGGTCTCAGCCTCTTCGGCCAACTCCGGCGACATCACATCCATCCGCAGATCGGATCATAAACCGGTCACATACCGCCAGATGTCACCGCCGCACCGCTTACCCAGCATGCGCAGGGCATCGATCAGCGCCGGGCTCTCCGGAGGCGACACGGTGTCTGTAATCTGCGGTTGCATAGGGTTTTTCTGACCGGGTGTGGTGGACGCAGGCGAGAAGTATGTTAAGTCGTAAAGCCATGAATTGTCCAGCTATATCAATTCGTGTTCAGATCGATTATACAACCATTAGGCGAGTAGCTACGTCGCCTTCAGATCAGGCGAGGGCGGTAGCGGCTTCCGGCGTTTGGCTCCAGCGGCGCTGGAGCTTGCAGGCTTCCGGGATGTGTCGGACACCTCCATGATGGACGCCACCGCCTCCTCCATCGAGATCGAGCATCGATGCGTGCTGCTGCCGGACGGCGTGGCGCTGGATTGCGGCGTGCAGCTGGCGCCGGTCAGCATCGCGCTGTGCAGCTACGGCACCCTGAACGCCGCGCGCGACAACGCCATACTGGTCTGCCACGCGCTGACCGGCGACCAGTACGTCGCCGAGCCGCACCCGCTCACCGGCAAGCCTGGCTGGTGGGCGCGCATGGTAGGGCCCGAGCTGCCGATCGACACCGACCGCTACTTCGTGCTGTGCATGAACGTCCTGGGCGGCTGCATGGGCTCGACCGGCCCACGCTCCCCTCAACCGGAGGGGGAGGGCGCCGAGCCCTGGGGCACCGACTTCCCGCCGATCACCATACGCGACATGGTGCGCGCGCAGCGCCAGGTGATCGCCGAGCTGGGCATCGGACGGCTGTTCGCGGTGATCGGCGGCTCGATGGGCGGCATGCAGGTGCTGCAATGGGCAGCGAGCTACCCCGAGCTGGTGTTCGCCGCGGTGCCGATCGCGACCGCCGCCTTCCACTCGGCGCAGAACATCGCCTTCAACGAGGTCAGCCGGCAGGCGATCTTCGCGGACCCGGATTGGCAGGGCGGGCGCTACTGGGCGGACGGGCTGGTACCGGCGCGCGGCCTGGCGGTGGCGCGCATGATGGCGCATATCACCTACCTGTCGGAGGAGGCGCTGACACGCAAGTTCGGGCGCCGGCTGCGACGCGATCCATACAACGCCGAGGCGCCGCTCTCCCTGTTCGGCGACATGTTCGAGGTGGAGAGCTACCTGCGCCACCAGGGCAGCAGCTTCGTGAGCCGGTTCGATGCGAACTCCTACCTTACCGTCACCCGCGCGATGGATTATTTCGATATCGGCGCGGACTATGACGGCGACCTGGCCAGCGCCTTCGCCGGCACCCACACCCGTTTCTGCGTGGTCTCGTTCTCGTCGGACTGGCTGTTCCCGACCGGGCAGTCGCGCGCGGTGGCACGTGCGCTGAACCGTGCGGCGGCGAACGTCAGCTTCGTCGAGATCGAGAGCGACAAGGGGCACGACGCGTTCCTGCTCGACGAGCCCGCGCTGGACCGCACCATACGCGGCTTCCTCGCCGGGGCCGCCGAGCATGCCGGACTGGCCTGACATGGGCGTCGACCTAGACCATGATCGTGTCAGGTTGACCCGATCATGGTCCAGCTTCTCGTTTTGGCGAGGGCGATTCACGTTTGAGGTTAAACCAACCTCGAACGATCGCGCTCTAGCATGCGCCTAGACCAGAAGCTGATCGCGGAGATGATTGCGCCGCGCTCGCGCGTGCTCGACATCGGCAGCGGCGACGGCTCGCTGATCGAGCACCTGTTCCGCACGCGCGGCTGCGACGCGCGCGGCATCGAGATCGACATGGCGGAAGTCACCCGCTCGGTCGCGCACGGACTGCCGGTGATGCATGGCGACGCCGACAGCGATCTTACGCACTATCCCGACGGCGCCTTCGACTACGTGGTGCTGTCGCGCACGCTGCAGGCGGTGGAGCGTCCGCGCGAGGTGCTGCGGCAGATGCTGCGCATCGGCACGCGCGCCATCGTCAGCTTTCCCAATTTCGGCCACTGGCAGCTGCGCTGGCAGCTCCTGCTGCGCGGACGCATGCCGATGACCGACGCCTGGGCGACCGATTGGTACGAGACCCCCAACATTCATCCCTGCACCATACGCGACTTCTTCGCGCTGTGTGCGGGCGAGGGCTATACCATCCAGCGCTGGTTCGCCGTCGACGACAAGGGCGACCGCGCGCCCTGGCAGCGCTCGGTGCAGCTCGCCAACCTGTTCGGCGAGCAGGCGCTGTTCCTGCTGCACCGCTCGGACCATGCCGCGCGTTGATCGACTGCCTCACACCACCGCGTCGGGACGCAGGCTGCAGGGATGCGCGCCGCTGCCGTCCTCGACCTGGATGGTCGCGTGGCCGATGCCGAAGCGCTGCCGCAGCGCCGCGCATACCTGGTGAAGCAGGTCGTCGTCGATCGGCGAGCCCGGCCGTACCAGATGCGCGGTCAGGGCCGTTTCGGTGGTGCTCATGCCCCAGATGTGCAGGTCGTGGACTTCCGCGACACCGGGCAGGCCATGCAGGAAAGCCGTCACCTTTTCCTGATCTACGTGCGCCGGCACGGCGTCGAGCGAGAGGTTCACGGAGTCCCGCAGCAGCGACCAGGTGCCGAACACGATCACGATGCTGACCACCAGGCTGACCGCCGCATCGAGCCGTAGCCAGCCCGTCCACAGGATGACGGCGCCGGCGATCACGACCCCGAACGCGACGAGTGCGTCCGACGCCATGTGCATGAAGGCGCCCCTGATGTTCAGGTCATCCTTCCGGCCGGACATGAACAGCAGGGCGGTCGCGCCGTTGACCGCGATGCCGACCGCCGCCACGATCATGATGACGAGGCTGCCGGCCGGCTCCGGCTCGATCAGGCGCCGGATCGCTTCCCAGGCGATGCCGCCGGTGACGACCAGCAGGATGATCGCGTTGCCGAGGGCGGCGAGGATCGAGGACCGGCGCAGGCCGTACGTGTAGCGCCCGCTTGGTCGCCGCCTGCCGAGGTTCGATGCGAGCCACGCCCCGGCCAGGCTCAGCACGTCGCCGAGGTTGTGACCGGCATCGGCCAGCAGGGCGAGCGAATGCGCGGCGATCCCGTAGAACACCTCCCCGATGACGTAGGCCAGGTTCAGGGCGATGCCGATTGCGAAGGCGCGGCCGAAGCTGGCCGGCGCATGCTGGTGCCCGCCTTGGCTGTGATGGTGGTGCCTATGGTCATGGTCGTGCGCGGACATGCTTACTCCGGGACGGTGGCAGGCAAGGGCGTCGCCCCTGCCCCCGTTTTTTATAGCCAATGGATTTCAAAGGCTTCGCCTTTGATGGGGTTCAAGGGGCAAAGCCCATTGCCTTGCTTCCTCAGCCTACCTTCGCCGTCAGCGGGGCGGCACGCTCGCGGGTGGCGACCTCGGGCAACCGCCAGCTCTTGACGATCGCGTAGATCGCCGGGATCACCAGCAGCGTGAGCACCGTGGAGGAGACCATGCCTCCCACCATCGGCACCGCGATGCGACGCATGACCTCGGAGCCGGTGCCGTCGCTCCACAGGATCGGCAGCAGACCCGCCATGATCGCGACCACCGTCATCATCTTCGGCCGCACCCGCTCCACGGCGCCGTGCATGATGGCCCTGCGCACGTCGCCGCGGCTCAGGGCGACGCCCTCGAGGAGCCGCTGCTGCCTGATTTCGGCGAGCGCGTGGTCGAGATAGATCAGCATGACCACGCCGGTCTCGGCCGCCACGCCAGCCAGGGCGATGAAGCCGACCGCCACGGCGACGCTCATGTTGTAGCCCAGCGCCCACATCAGCCAGGCACCCCCGACGAGCGCGAACGGCACCGAGAGCATGACGATGAACGTCTCGGTGAGCCGCCCGAAGTTCAGGAACAGCAGCACCAGGATCACCACCAGCGTCGCCGGCACGACCAGCTTCAGCCTGGCCTCGGCGCGCTGCAGGTACTCGAACTGGCCGCTCCACTCGATGTGATAGCCCGGCGGCATGCTCACCCGCGCCGCCACCTTGCGGGACGCCTCGGCGACGTAGCCGCCCAGGTCGCGGCCCTGCAGGTCGACGTAGATGTAGGCCACCGGCTGCGCGTTCTCCGTGCGTATGCTGGGCGGACCGAGCGTCACGCGTATGTCGGCGACCTGGCCGAGCGGGATCATGGCACCGCCCGCGGTCGGGACCAGGACCTGGCTCGCGATCGCCTGCGGATCGTCGCGCAGGCCGCGCGGGTAGCGCACGCTGACGCCGTAGCGCTCGCGCCCCTCGACGGTCGTGGTGACCGTCTCGCCGCCGAGCGCCACTGCCACCACCTTCTGCACGTCATCTACCGACAGCCCGTAGCGGGCGACCGCCTGCCGGTCGGGCTCGATCTCGACGTAGTGGCCGCCTTCCAGCCGCTCGGCGAAGGCGCTGGTGGTGCCCGGCACGTCATGCACGACCCGCTCGACCTGCGTCGCCAGCCGCTCCAGTTGGTGCAGGTCGGGGCCGAACACCTTGACCCCCACGGGCGTGCGTATGCCCGTCGAGAGCATGTCGATGCGCGCCTTGATCGGCATCGTCCAGGCGTTGCTGACGCCGGGAAGCTGCAGCGCCGCGTTCATCTCGGCGACGAGCTGGTCGATCGTCTTGCCGGCCGGCCATTCGACCGGCGGCTTCAGGTTGACCACCGTCTCGCTCATCTCGACGGGTGCCGGGTCGGTCGCGGTCATCGCCCGTCCCGCCTTGCCGAACACCGAGGCGACCTCCGGGAACGACTTGATGATGCGGTCCTGCGTCTGCAGCAGCTCGGCTGCCTTGGTCACCGAGAGGCCGGGCAGGGTCACCGGCATGAACAGCAGCGTGCCCTCGTTCAGGCTCGGCATGAACTCGCGGCCCAGCCGGGAGGCCGGCCACGCCGTGGCACCCAGGATGGCGATCGCGGCGACCACGGCGAGCACCGGCATGCGCAGCACCAGGCGGATCACCGGGCGATAGATCCAGATCAGTGCCCGGTTGATCGGGTTCCTGGCTTCCGGGATGATGCGTCCGCGCACGAACAGCAGCATCAGCACCGGCACCAGCGTGACCGACAGGATCGCGCCGCCTGCCATGGCGAACGTCTTGGTGTAGGCGAGCGGCTTGAACAGCCGGCCCTCCTGGTCCTCCAGCGCGAACACCGGCAGGAACGCGGCCACGATCACCAGCAGGCTGAAGAACAGCGAGGGTCCGACCTCCCGCGCGGCCGCGATCAGCGCCGGGCCGCGCGGCTCGCCGGGACGGAGCCGCTCGACGTGCTTGTGGGCGTTCTCGATCATCACGATGGCCGCATCCACCATGGCGCCGAGCGCGATCGCGATGCCGCCGAGGCTCATGATGTTCGAGCCGATGCCGAGCGCGCGCATGCCCGCGAACGCGATCAGCACGCCGATCGGGAGCGTCAGGATCGCCACCAGGGCGCTGCGGAAGTGCAGCAGGAAGATCACGCACACCGCGGCGACGATCAGGCTCTCCTCGACCAGCGTGTGCCGGAGCGTATGGATGGCGCTGTCGATGAGCTGCGAGCGGTCATAGACCGGCTCGATCGACACGCCCTTGGGCAGGCCCGGCTTCAGCTCTGCCAGCTTGGCCTTGATGTTGCCGATCGTCGTCAGTGCGTCGGCGCCGTCGCGCTTTAGCGCGATGCCGCCGACGACCTCGCCGGTGCCGTTCATCTCGGCGACGCCGCGACGCTCGTCCGGGCCGAGCTCGATGCGGGCCACGTCGCGCAGCAGCACCGAGGTGCCGTCCGGGTCGGCCTTCAGCAAGACGCTGCCGAGGTCGTGCATGTCGCGCAGGTAGCCGCGGCCGCGGACCATGTACTCCGTCTCGCTCATCTCGATGGTGCGGCCACCGACATCGCGGTTGCCGGCGCGGATCGCGTCGGACACGCGGTCGAGCGGGATGCCGTAGGCCTGCAGCTTCCGTGGATCGACGACGACCTGGTACTGCTTCTCGAAGCCGCCGATGCTGGCGACCTCGGACACCCCCTTCGCGGTGATTAGGTCGTAGCGGACGATCCAGTCCTGTATGCTGCGCAGCTCGGCCAGCGTGCGTTCGGCGCCGAGCACGACGTACTCGTAGACCCAGCCGACGCCGCTGGCGTCCGGCCCGAGCGCCGGCGTGATGCCCGCGGGCAGGCGCTTGGCGGCGAAGTTCAGGTATTCCAGCACGCGCGAACGCGCCCAGTACAGGTCGGTGCCGTCGTCGAACACGACGTAGACGAATGACACGCCGAAATCCGAGAAGCCGCGCACGACCTTGGCGTGCGGTACCGCCAGCAGAGCCGTGGTCAGCGGGTACGTGACCTGGTCCTCGACCACCTGCGGCGCCTGCCCAGGATACTCGGTGTAGACGATCACCTGCGTGTCCGAGAGATCGGGCAGCGCGTCGAGCGGAGTGTTGGCGACCGACCAGACCCCGAAGGCGACCATCATCAGCGTGGCGAGCAGCACCAGCACCTTGTTGCGTGCGCAGAGCTCGATGAGGCGGCCGATCATGGCGTGGCTCCTGGCTGGCTGGATTTCGGCGTGTCGCCGTCCGCGAAGCCCTGCAGAGCGGCGCGGAGGTTGCTCTCGGCGTCGATCAGGAAGTTGGCGCCGACCACCACGCGGTCGCCGGGCGCGATGCCGTCCAGCACCTGCACCCAGTCCTCGCCGTGGATGCCGAGCCGCACCGGACGCGGCTCGAAACGGCCGTCGCCCCGCGCCACCAGCACGACCTGATGCGTGCCGCTGTCGAGCACGGCGGAGCTGGGCACCGACAGCACCATGCCGCCGCCCGCCGCCGCGTCGATCTGCACGTTCGCGTACATCCCGGCACGCAACGCCCCGTCCGGGTTGGGCAGCACGATCCGCACGCGCGCGGTGCGCGTGTCGGCCGACAGCGACGGGTAGATGAAATCGACGCGTCCCTCGAAACTGCGGCCGGAGAACGCGACGAAGCTCGCCCGCGCCCGCTCCCCCGGCACGACCGCGCCCAGCTCCTGCTCCTGCACCTGCGCGATCAGCCACAGCTCGGATAGGTCGGCGGTACGGTAGAGCGGCTGGCCGGCATCCACGCGCATGCCCTCTTGCACGGGCTTGTCGATCACGACGCCGTCGGCGGGCGCCACGATGGCGATGCGCCGGGCGGGACGGCCGCTGTGTCGCAGGCGCGCGATCTCCGCCTCCGGGATGTCGAGCGCGCGCAGCCTCTGGACCGAAGCGCTCCCGATCGGGCCGCCCATCCGGGCCGCCACCAGGTACTCCTCCTCGGAGGCCACCAGGTCGGGCGCGTAGATCTCGGCCAGCAGCTGGCCGCGACGCACCAGGTCCCCGGTCGCGGCCACGGCCAGCCGTTCGATCCAGCCGGGCACCTTCGTCGTGACCGTCGCCAGGCGCCGCTCGTCGAACTGCAGCAGGCCGGTCGCGCGGATCGCCCGCGCGGCCGCCGGCCGCATCGCCGACGCCTCGGTGCGCACGCCGAGCGTCTGCAGGCGGCCGGGCGCGATGCGGACGCTGCCGGGCGGACCGTCCTGCCCAGCCTCGTCGGCGTAGACGGGCTGGTAGTCCATGCCCATCCCGTCTTTCTTGGGCCTGGGCGAGGTATCCGGCAGTCCCATCGGGTTGCGGTAGTAGAGGATGCGGCGGCCGCCGGCCGCCGACGGCGCTTCGGCCCGAGGTGCGGCGTCCTCGAACATCGGCCTGTAGTCCCGTCCGTCCGCGGTCTTCCTGGCGACGGCCGAATAGGACGGCCTGCCGTCCGGGTCCTGGTAGAACAGGGGCTGCCCAGCCACCTGGGCGCTGCCCGCCGCGGCGAGCCAGATCGCGCTGCAGGCAAGCATGCAGCGCCTCACAGCGCACCGCCGATCAGGCGCTCGATCGCGGCCAGCGCGACCTGCTCGTCGAGCTGGGCCTGCAGCAGCCGAAGCTCGACCGCATGCATCTGGTGCTCCGCGGTGATGGCGCCGGTCAGCTCGCCCCTGCCCTGGGCGTAGTTCGCGAGCACCGCGCGGAAGCCCGCCCGGGCCTGCGGCATCGCCTCCCGGCGCAGGAGCGCCTCGGTGGCGCGCGCGGCGCGCAGCCTCGCGACGCCCTCACCCAGGGCGCCCTCGATCTCCAGCCGCGCCGCATCGTGGCGTTGCTGCACCGCGCCGAGCTGCGCCGCCGCCTCGTGCTGCCCGGCGGCCTCGCGGCCCCAGCCGAGCGGGATGTTGAGGCCGACCGTGGCGGCGAAGCCGATCGGCCGGTTGTTGGTCTGCACCAGCGGTCCGGCGCCGAGCGTCACGTCCGGGTACCAGGCCTTGTCCGCCAGCGTGCGTCGGCTGCGCGCGGCCAGGATGGCGGCGTCGTTCGCCGACAGGGTGGGGTTGGCCGCCCGGGCACGATCGACCAGCGCCGCGAATGCCGGCTCGGCTGCCGGAACCGGCCGTACGCGCACCGGTTCGGCCATCGAGGCATCCGCAGGCCGTCCGACCAGCACGTTGAGGCGGGCGCGTGCGGCGGTCTTGTCACCCTCCAGCTTGATCGCATCGACCCTGGCGTCGGTCTCCTCGCCGAGTGCCTGGATGACCGCCAGCTGGTCGCCGCCGCCTTGGCCGTAGCGAGCGGAAGCGGCCGCACGCATGCGTCGCGCCAGATCCGCGACCTCCCGGTTCACCGCGATGTCGCGGCTGGCCAGGTAATACTGCGCGTAGCCGACCTTGATCTTCTCGTCGAGCGCGTCCTGCGCCGCCCGCTGCTGCCCGCGGCTCGCATCGACCTCGGCCAACGCCGCCTGCCGGCGCAGGCCGCGCTTGCCCCAGAGCGGGAACGACTGCGACAGCATGATCGAGTGCCCGCTGAAGACGCCGGGATCCTTGTAGTACTGGTAGCTGTCGCTGATGGTCGGGTCGTCGAGTGAAGCGGCCCCGCTCGCCCGCGCCGAGGCCGCCTCGGTGTCAAGGATCGCCGCGCGCAGAGCCGGACTGAGCTGGTGCCCGGCGGCGAGCAGCCCGTCCGCGTCGGCACCCGGCAGCAGGTCGGCGCTCCGGGCGCTGCCGGCCGCGCAGGCGACGAGGCTGGCCGCCACCATCATGCCGGCCCGCCCCCAATCCAAGCGCACGTCACTTCACCAGGTCGGCGTCGACGGTTCCGCGGACGGTATCCGGCTCGCCCTGCACCTTCGCCGCCAGGTGCAGTGCCCAGGTGCCAGCCATGCCGGGCGCCACCGCGAAGCTGTAGACGCCGCCGCTCGCCGCCATGGCCTCGACGGGCGCCGGCATGGATGCCATCCCGGCCGGTCCCATGTCGGCCTTGCTCTCGAAGATCACGGCGTCGGGCACCGGCTTGCCGTCCGGGACGTGCACGAGCCGCACCTGGACGATGTCCTTCTGGCCGGACAGCCGGGGCTTGCCGGCCAGCTCGAAACGGTAATCCGCCGAACTGGCCCGGGCATGGTGGGTGGCGAACGCGAAGCCGCAGGCAGCTGCCGCAGCAGCCACGGAAATACGAGCGCAGGTCATCGAGATACCCTTCCTGGCCCGCCAAGGCCTTGGAGCGGCATCAGCTGCTCTTGATCAGGCAGCGCGTGGCGGGTGATGAACGACCGGTGGCGACTGGACGCACCTCGGGGGTGCGTCGGCGAAGCTCAGGTCGTTCGGGGCGGAAGCGGCTCGGGCGGGTGGATCAGTCCGGCGAGCCTGGACCGATGCGGCCAGTAATCGGCGGCACCGGCGTGCGTGACGAGCGCGTCGCGCGCGGGCGGGGCCGGCAGGCCGATGTCGGTCACGCCGCCCATCTGCTTGAGGCAGTCCGGTGTCATCGCCCCGCACGGTTTCATCGGCTTGCCGTGCCCGGAGACCGACATCACCATGTCGCAGGGCATGCCGGTCGTCGCCATCGCCGCCGGATAGCGTGCCGCTCGCGCAAGCTGCGTGGTCGTGCCGCCGACGAGGGCGAACGCGATCAGCACGAGCAGGATGTGGCGGGCGACCCGGAGCATCATCCTAAGGTAGCGCGTGGCTGCCCGCTGACAAGCTCGCGTCCCGGATAGGTCTCCCTTGCAATGGCATCTGCAGTCTGTCACGTTTAATTATCGTTTCTGAGGTGGGCGGGAATGAGCCTGCAAGGGGTGCAGTTGCCTGTGGAGGTCGCGGCTCCCCGAGACAGCCGGCTGGAGGAACTTCAGCAACGCGTCGACGCGCTGACGGCCGAGGTGGCGGCGCGCGACATCTTCATCGCATTCGCCGCCCATGAGCTGCGCAACCCGATGACGCCGATCATTGGGCAGCTCGAACTGCTTTTATCCACGATCAGGGCTGGACAATGCGAGCCGGCACAGGTCGAGCAGAAGTTGGAGCGCATCCAGAATTCCGTGTCACGCTATTTGAAACGAGCTGCCGTCCTGCTCGACGTGTCTCGAATCAACAACGGCAAGCTGAAGCTGGAACTCGAGCCCTTCGACGTCGCGAGGCTGATGCGTGACATCGCCTGCACGTTCAAGGACGAGCTGCGCCGTGCGGGCGTCTCGATCACCGTTACCGCACCGGACAGGTTGCTGGGCACGTGGGACCGGTTGGCCCTGGAGCAGATCATCGACAACCTGATCTCCAACGCGATCAAGTATGGCGCCCGTACGCCGGTCGAGCTGTCCGCCGAGACCGACGGGGAACAGGTTCGTCTGCGGGTTCGCGACTACGGCAGCGGCGTTCCCGTGCAGGATCGGGAGCGGGTGTTCGGGCGCTTCGAACGCGCCGTCGGGCGAGGCGACCGACATGGCGGCTTCGGGGTCGGGCTGTGGGTCGTCTGCCAGCTCGCCGAGGCGATGAACGGCGGGGTCACGATCGAGGACGCTCCCGGCGGCGGCGCATTGTTCACGGTGATCCTGCCGCAGCATGTGAAGCAGGCCGGGGCATGAGCGGCGGGGGCGGGCTCAACCGGGTGCCGAGCGGCATCGAGGGCCTCGACACCATCCTGAACGGAGGCTTCCTCAAGGGAGGCCTCTACATCATTCAGGGCACGCCCGGTACCGGCAAGACGACGCTCGCCAACCAGATCTGCTTCGACCACATCGCGCAGGGAGGACGTGCGCTCTACACTACCCTGCTCGCCGAATATCACGGCCGCATGATGCAGCACCTCGGCGGCATGTCGTTCTACGACACCTCCAAGATCCCCGACCGGCTCAGCTATATCGGCGGCTTCGGCATCCTGTACCGGGATGGCTATTCCGGCCTGCGCGATCTGCTGCGCCGCGAGATCGCAGCCCGCGAGGCAACGGTCCTGGTGCTCGACGGCTTCGCCACCATGCAGCGGCGGTCGCCGGACGAGCAGGACTTCAACGAGTTCGTCCACGAGCTGCAGGGCATCGCCATCGCCACCGACTGCACCGTCTTCCTGCTCAGCAACGCCGAGGGGATCAGGGAAACTCCTGAATACACCATCGTGGACGGCATCCTGGAGCTGAGCGACCGGCTGGTCGGCGGAGAGCACGCTGCAGGTGGTCAAGCTGCGCGGCACCAGCTACCTGCGCGGCCGGCACGCGTTCCGGATCACCGACGACGGCCTGGTCGTGTATCCGCGTATCGAGGCGCTGCTCGCGCGGCCCACGCGCCCGGACCAGGGCGGCATCCGGACGATATCGAGCGGCGTGGACCGGCTGGACGCCATGCTCGGAAGCGGCCTGCCGATGGCCTCCACGACCATGGTCATGGGCTCCTCCGGGACCGGCAAGACGACGCTCGGACTGCAGTTCCTCTCCTGTTGCCGCGAGGACGAGCCCGGCCTGATGCTGGGCTTCTACGAGACGCCGGCGCGGATCGGCGCCAAGGTGGACGAGCTGTGCCGGCCGCTCCGGGGCTTGCTAGACCGCGGCACGGTGGAGGTGCTTTGGCAGCCCCCTACCGACGGGCTGCTCGATGCCTACGGCGACCTCCTGCTCGAGGCCGTCAGGCGACGGGGGGTGCGGCGCCTGTTCATCGACGGCCTCGGCGCCTTCCAGCGTGCCGCCGCCGAGCCCCTGCGCATGGGCCAGTACCTGACCGCGCTGATGAACGAGCTGCGCGTGCTCGAGGTCACGACCGTCTATACGTTGGAGGTGCCTGACATCATCGGTCCGTACATCCGCGCGCCGATCGGCGATCTCTCCATCCTTGCCGACAACCTGATCCTGATGCGCTACATCGAGCGGCAGGCGCGCCTCCACCGTCTCATCTCCGTCCTCAAGGTCCGCAACAGCGACTTCGACCCGTGGCTGCACGAGTATATCACCAGCAGTCGGGGCCTGCGGATTTCGGAGGCAGTCGAGGCGGTGGCGCGGGATCGGGAGGACGATGCGCTTCGGGGCGATGGCGCGCAGCCGGGGCCTGGGAGCTAGCCATGGCGGCGGTGCTCGTGGTGGACGACGAGTTCGGGATCGCGGAACTGGTCGAAGCGATCCTTTCCGACGAAGGCTATCGCGTGCTGACGGCCATCAACGGCAAGCACGGGCTGGAAGTCCTGGCCCAGGAGCGTGCCGACCTGGTCTTTCTGGACTTCATGATGCCGGTCATGGATGGCGCCGCGATGCTGGGTGCGATGGCAGCCGACGTGGCCCTGCGGGACATTCCCGTCGTGCTGATGAGCTCGCTGCCGGAGGCGAGCATCGCCCAGCGCTGCTCGGGGTATGTCGCCTTCATGCGTAAGCCGTTCAGGCTCGCGCAGATCGTGGCACTCGCCGCGCGGCTGCTCGGGCAGAACGGTACCGCTTGACCGCAGTTTCTATACGGCCAGGCTTTCGCTCTCGCAGGCACGAAACCAGTGCTCCTCGGCCCGGTTTTCTGGACAGCCTTCCTGCTGCCACAGGAAATAGGCTTGCGTGCGTATGTGTGGCCACGCCCTCTCGATCGATTCCTGCCTGACCTGCAGGACATCGCCGAGCGGCGCGAGCTGTCCGCCCCGGCCGACATGCAGCCGTGCGTGCAGGCCGCCGATCTCTGCCTCGGGCACGAGATGCATATGCGCAGCTTCATCCAGCGCCTTCTGCACGCACTCGGCATCCCCGGCCGCGCCATGCTGGCCGTCCACCACTACCGGGAAGACGTGCAGGACCGTATCGTGATCGTTCAAGACGTCGACCAGGCACTCTGTCATGGCACGTATCCCGTATTATGAACTCGCGTGATCCGGATCATTATCGACGGTGGCGCCAGGCAACCGCTTCGTCCGAGCCTACCCGGCGACTTCTTAATTCCGGAAGGAATACCTTCGGCTTCAACCGGTTCCGCCGAACGAAGTCGTCACGACGATCCGGCTGAACGCGACGGAGCGGTCGATCCGGATGGGAAGGTCGCCATTGCCTTTCGCGAGGAGGGCGCCTCTCGCCAGGGCGGCGACGATACGCATGCCCAGGCCGCGGCTCGCCATCGGATCGTAGCCGGCCGGGAAGCCGGGTCCCTGATCGGCGACGGAAAGCTCGAGACCGCCTGCCTGCTGCCGAACTTCGACGCGAATTCTTCCCCGCCCGTGCTTCAACGCGTTGGTGACCAGCTCGCCGGTGATCAGCCCGAGCGAGGTGATGTCGTCGGCCGCGAGGATGAAAGGGCTCATCTCGAGCGCCAGCGCCTGATCGTCGACGCCGCTCGGAAGCAATCCCTTCATGTCGTCCAGCAGGCGCCGCAGATACTGCGCGGCATCCGCCTCGATAACCGAACCGCCTTCGTAGAGACGCCTGTGCACGGCGGCCACCGTCATGATGCGTGCCGCCGCTTTCTCGACATGCTGTCTGGCGTCGGGGCTCGTGAGGGTGCGGGCCTGGGTCTCCAGGATGGTCTGGACCAGGTGCAGGGAGTTCATCACCCGGTGGTGGACCTCCTGCATCAGCAGGTCCTTTTCGCGCAGCAAGGCCTCGTTGTCGCGCAGCAGCGCTTCCTTTTCGGCAAGCAACTGTTCGCGCGCGTCCCGGCGCTTCTGCGACTCCACGGCGATGGCCAGGGTGTTGGCCAGCGCCTGCAGGAAGGTGACGTCGTGCTCGTCGAACACGTCCAGGCGCGTGCTGTCACCCTCCAGGACTCCGAACGGTTCCGCGTCGCCGTCGCTGATGAGAACGTTGAGCGCGCTTTGGATGCCATGCTCGGCGAGCAGTTGCGGCGTCCGGAAACGCTGCTCGCCGGTCAGGTGGTTCGAGACGACCGGCTTTCCGGTCCGAAAGGCGTAACCTGCCGGGCTTTGCAGGTCGCCGCCCAGGAGGGCATGACCGACCACTCCATCTTTCCAGCCGACACCGGAGCGCACCCGGAACGCCATGTCGCCGGACCTGTACTCCAGCACCTTCGCGAGGCCTACGTCGAGACCGTCGGCGGCCGCGACGCTTGCCCGGTCGAGGATGCCCTGAAAGCTGTTCGTTGATAGGCAGAAACGACCGAATTCCGCCACGATTTCCTGCTGGCGGAAGCGCAGTCTCAGCTCGGAGGCGGCAGGATCTACGGCTTCGATGTTTGGCATGCTATCGCATCAGAGGCAGGGAACCTCATCTACAGTTCCGCTACTGAAATAGATAATGAAAATTTCTACATCTCGACATCGAGGGGCAACCGGTCGTTTCAGTACCCCTGCCGGCTGCACAGCGAGCCGATCATGCTCTAGCCGCGTCCCAGCAGACGCCCCGCCAAGCGTAGCGGGCGGGTCAGCCGCCACGAAGTCGAAGCGTGAACCGCCGCCAGTTCCGCGCGCGTCCACGCCAGGGCCAAGGCCGGGTCTGCCTCCACCGGCGCAGGAGGCGGTGACGCAATTTCAGGCTGCGTGACGTCGCGGCGTTCCAGGACGTAGACGTGGGCCCGGCCGCAGCCCGGGAAGGGGTGGAAGCCGACCCCCCATCCCGCGCGCCGTGCCGACTCGACGAAGAAAGCGTGGGTGAAGCCCAGCTCCATCCAGCCGAAGCGGCGCATGCAGAACACTGAGAGCGCGTCCAGTCGCGGACCCCAGGGATAGGGTATGCCGGGGAACTCGGCAGGCACCACGGGCTCGCCGCACAGGACGACCCGCCCGCCGGGCGTGAGGCGGTCATGCAGCCTGCGCAGCAGCTGCTGGAAGTCGAGCGCGTGGTGGAAGGCCTCGTAGAAGATGATGCCGTCGAAGCGCTCGTCACCGAAGCCCTCGCCGAAGCGGGCGCGTTCGACAGGTACCTGCAGTCCCATACCCTCGGCCTGCAGCCTGATGCCCTCCAGCGCCACGGCATCCACGTCCACCCCGCAGGCGCGGAAGCCCATGCGCGCCAGCATCAGCAGGAGCTGGCCGCTGCCCGGCCCGTATTCCAGCACGCTGCCGGCCGGCGGGAGGGCAAGGTGGCGCAGGATGTGGCCCCACGCATAGAGGTGCTCTCCCACCATGGCGAGGTCGCGAAAGCCCCAGGGGGAGAGCTGGGACCAGACATGCTCGGGCACGGGAGCGGAGGGTGCTTCGTCCCGCTCCGGGACATAGCCGTCATCGCGCCGGCTGCGCAGGCCGAGATACAGCTCCAGCACCGCTTGGTGGTACTCCGGCGAGAACGGATCGAGTGCGCCGAGCCGGCGGGTGCCGGGCGTATCCAGCACCAGCGTCGTCATGCGTTGGTATTCGGCGGCATCGGGCACGCCGCCATCCAGGGCGGTGACGATCTGCTCGAACTCCTCCGCGCTGCAGCGGCTCAATCCGGCGTTCAACGTCGCGATCCTTTCGTATACGGGACGAATGCTGCTTTCTAGGAGCCGACCATCCTAGCCGGATCGACGACACGGTCGAATTCGGCCTCCGTGACGAAGCCGAGTTCCAGCGCCGCAGCCTTCAGGGTGAGGTCGTGCTCCATCGCATGATGCGCGATCTGCGACGCCTTGTCGTAGCCGATCACCGGGGTCAGCGCCGTCACCAGCATCAGCGAGCGTTCGACGTGCTCCTGGATCTTCTGCAGGTTCGGCTCGGTGCCCTCGATCAGGAACTTGCGGAAATTGTCGCATCCGTCCGTCAGGATCGTGATCGAGTGGGTGATGTTGTAGATCATCAGCGGCTTGTAGACGTTCATCTCCAGGTAGCCGCCGGCGCCGCCGAAGCCGACCGCGACGTCGTTCGCCATCACCTGCACCGCGATCATGGTCAGCGCCTCGGCCTGCGTCGGGTTGACCTTACCGGGCATGATGGACGAACCCGGCTCGTTCTCCGGCAGCTTCAGCTCGGCGAAGCCGGCGCGCGGACCACACGACAGCAGACGAATATCGTTGGCAATCTTGTAAAGCGACACTGCAAGCGTGCGAAGCGTACCGGAGAGCTGCACCAGTCCGTCATGCGCGCCCTGCAGGGCGAACTTGTTCGACCCGTTGGCGAAGGGCAGGCCGGTGAGCCTGGCGATCTCGCGCGCCGCCGCTTCGGCGAAGCCGGGTGCCGCATTGATCCCGGTTCCCACCGCGGTTCCCCCAAGTGCCAGCGGATAGACCCCCTTCAGGGAGGCCTCGATGCGCTCGAGGTTGTCGGTGAGCATGCTGGCATAGCCCGACCATTCCTGTCCCAGCGTCAGCGGCGTCGCATCCTGCATGTGCGTCCGGCCGATCTTGACGATGTGCTTCCAGACTTCGGCCTTCGCCGCGATCGCATCGCGCAACTTGGTCACCGACGGCAACAGGCGCCGCACCACGCTCACCACCGCCGCTATATGCATCGCCGACGGAAACGTGTCGTTCGACGATTGCGACATGTTGGCATGGTCGTTGGGATGCACCGGCGACTTGCTGCCGAGCGGGGTGCCGGCGAGCTGGCAGCTGCGGTTCGAAATCACCTCGTTGACGTTCATGTTGAACTGGGTGCCGCTGCCGGTCATCCAGACATGCAGCGGGAACATGTCCTGGTGGCGTTCGGCGAGGATCTCGTCGCAAACCGCAACGATCATGTCGTGCACCGGTACCTCGAGCTTTCCGAGGCCGTGGTTGGCGCTGGCGGCGGCACGCTTGAGGATCGCGTAGGCGGCGATCATCTCACGCGGCATTATATCACGCCCGATCGTGAAATACTGGATCGAGCGCTGGGTCTGCGCACCCCACAGCCGGTCGGCGGGAACCTCGATGGCGCCGAGGCTGTCGGTCTCCTTGCGGGTCTCGTTCATGGCTGGCTTCCTTTCTTCACTTCGGGCTCTGCAATCTTGCGAAATCAAATCGTCTAGGATCGGCATCCGGGCCGTGTCGCGGGTTTCAGGACGATGCCACCCGTCGCGGTTCAGGGTGAAGGGTCGGGTTGCGCCAGCCCTGCACGCCATCGACGGTGACCACCGGATGCCTGCCTGCGAGCGAGAGTATCGCCGGACGCTCGATCTCCAGGATCCAGCCGCGCCCCGAGAGGAGTTCGACGATGCGTCCCTCGATCTGTCGCGAGTGCGTGCCGACCAGCAAGTAGGCGATCCGTTCGCGCAGGACCTGCAGGCAGTCGGCGATCAGGTCGGCCTCGCCGCCCTGGATGTCGATGTGCAGCAGGTCGATCCGCTCGTGGGTGCCGATCAAGGTCAGCAACGGAACCATCGGCAGCTCGTCATGGCTGCCCGAGCGCAGCGCGTCCCTGACCTGCGTGTGCGTCGCATGGAAGATCGGCTCCAGTCCCCATGAGGCGTCCCCGTGTCCCTGACGGGGGAACAGCGCAGTGCCGGCGCCTGCCGCGGCGATGCCATGGTGCAGCGTCACGCTGGCCGGATCGAAGCCGTTCACCGAAGCCGCCTCGTGCGCGTAGGCGATATGCCGCTCGTCGCCCTCCACGCCGATGAGTGCCACCGGCAGGTGGGCGCGACGGGCGGCGGCACCGGTATTGTTCATCCAGCAGCCCCAGCCGCAGCCCAGCTCGATCATCACGAAACGCTCGCGAGCCAGGTCCACCGCGCGCAGGGCGGCCGCCCACTCGGCGATGTCGGCATGCCAGTTGGCCGGGATCGGGATGCCTTCCACATGACCGGCACGCCCGTCGAGGATGCCGGGAAAAAATTTCGGATCGATCGCGACTCCGAGAAAGTTGGTGAAGTAGCCCGGACGCGGCTGCGGGTCGGGCACGGCATGCCGGCGCAGCACCGCTTCGGCATCGAAGCAGGAATGATAATGGTGGAACGGACTGGAGCCGGATCGTTGCACCTGCGAAGACAGCGTCGCGCGCTCCTCAAGCAGCATGGCCCGCGACGAGTGCAGTCGGCGGATGGGAGGCACCAGCAGCGCCATCCGTTGCAGTATGGCTTTCGACCCGAGCAGGATCGATCCGACCAGGCCGCGCCTGTGTCCCGGGCGGGCCACGTCAGTTATCCGGCGCATCGGCAAGCCAGCTGGCCTCGACGTGGTTGCGACGCATCAGGACGGTCAGGGTGAGCAGGCCAAGCTCCATCTGCATGCCGGGCAGGTTGTATGCGCTGCTGGCACCCGCAGCCGGCGCGTGACCGTAAAGTGAAGCGACGGCGGCGGCGGTGGCACCGGGGCGCGCGATGCGGGCATCGAGGGTGAGATCGACCTGCCGCGCCGGGACCGGGCAATCCCTGCTTTCGCGTCCCACCGCGTCGAGTGCCAGCGCACCGACGGCGTGCGACGCACCCGCCGTCCCGGTATCCGATATCAGCCACAGGCTGAGTGCGGAGGCATCGCGTGGCGCGTGGGCGCCGGGCGGCACGTCGAGCCGAACGCACAGCCAGTAGACGCTGTCGCCGGAATCACCCTGATGCTCCACGCGAACGCCGAGACGGCGGCCGATCGCGTCGATCGGGGTCTTGCCGAACAGCAGCGGCAGGCCGGCGAGCCGGATGGTGGAGAGCGGTGCCATGCCGTCCGGCGGCGGAAATGGATCGGGGATCTCGGCCCGGATCATCTGCTGCAGGAAGGGGTAGGGGATCGCCCGGGCCTGCGCCGGGCTCCCCGCTGCCGCCATCAAGAGCAACGGTGCGCTGAGCAGGGCGCGCATCGGCCGGCTTGGCGCCATGCCGGACGGCCGTAAGGCGAACAGCAGCGCGAGCAGCAGCAGTCCGGCACAGAAGACGGCCACCGCGGGCCAGCCGCCTTGCTCCCAGAGCAGGCCGCCGACCAGGCTGAGGGCGCTGGATCCCAGGTAGTAGCTGAGCAGGTAGAGCGAGGCGGCGTGCCCCTTGGCGCCCTCGGCAAGACGGCCGACGCTGCCGCTGGCGACCGCGTGGCCGGCAAAGAAGCCGACCGTGAACAGGGCTAGGCCGCAGATGATCGTCGCCAGCGGGGCGAACAGGGTCAGCAGCAGTCCCAACAGCGAGGTGCAGAGCGAGGCGGCGAGCACCGGTCTGCGGCCATACCGGTCCGCCAACGAACCCGCTAGGGTCGAGGCTGCGGTTCCGAACAGGTAGATGACGAAGATGGCGCCGATCTCGGCCTGGTCGAGATCGTAGGGCGGCGCCAGCAGGCGATAGCCGACGGCATTGTAGAGGGTGACGAAGCTGCCCATCAGCAGGCCGCCGACAACGAACAGCGCGCGCAGTGCGGGCGTGCGCAGGTGGCGTGTCCAGGCTTCCAGGTGGAACCGCGGGTCGATGCCCGGCCTGCGTCGGAAGTTGCGCGAGGCCGGCAGCAGCAGCACGAAGCAGAGCGCGCTCGCGGCACCCAGTAGGCCGATGGCGGCCATTGCGCCGCGCCAGCCCAGGAGCTGGGCGGCGAGACCGGTCACCAGCCGGCCGGCCATGCCGCCGATCGCGGTCCCGCCGACATACAGCCCCATCGCCAGGCCGAGGCCGGACGGGTGGATCTCCTCGGCGAGGTAGGTCATCGCGATCGCCGGCGCGCCACCCAGTGCGAGGCCCTCGAGTGCGCGCAGGACGAGCAGCGCGGTCCAGCTGGGGGAGGCGGCGGCGAGCAGGTTGAGCCCGGCGGCAGTGCACAGGGAGGCCGCCATCAGCGATTTGCGGCTGCTCGACTCCGAGATCGCGCCGGCCATCAGGATCGAGGGCGCGAGCATACCGGTGGCCAGCGAAAGCGACAACGCGCTCTGGGCCGCGTCGAGCCGGAAATGCCGCGAGAACAGGGGCAGCAGCGGCTGCACGCAGTAGAGCAGGGAGAAAGTGGCATAACCGGACAGGAACAGGGCGATGACGACGCGGCGATACTCCGGGCTGCCGCGTTCGGTCCAGAGCGGCTCCTGCAGGTCCGTCGTCAACAAGCCACCCCGAGCGCTCGTAGCCAGGCGCACCGTCTACGCCTGGAACCACAGTCGGTTGCCCGCTTCGGTCCGGTCATCGGCAGCAGGTACCTCGCGTCGTGAACCGGATCTTAATCCGTTTCCGGCAAGCTGCCGAGGCAAGAGCAAGTCAGAGGGTGCAGTGGTCATCGATCGTCTCAAGGTGAGGACACGCATCTATCTCGGCTTCGGCATGCTCATCATGCTTGGCCTCGGTGTCGCGGGTTTCGGCGTCTACCAGTTTTCGAACGTCGGCGGCCAGGTCGCCAGGATGACTGCCCTGTCCGCGGACATGCAGCGCGTGCTCGAGACCACGCATCTCCTGGAGACGATCCACCGGGCCGAGATACGCTACCGGCTGGATGCCGACGCGGCCGCATTGGGTGTGCGGCAGGACGGCGAGACGCGGACCGCCTCCCTGCTGGCGCAGCTGTCCCGGGAGGATCCCTCCGAGGCGCGTCGCCGGATCTATGACGGCGTCCAGGATCTGTTGCCGGCACACGACAGGGGCTTCGCCCGCTACCTGCAGTTCGGCCGCATGGCAGCCGATGCACGCAACCGGCTTCTCAGCGGCGGAGATGTGCTGGCAGCCGCCACCAACCGGCTGATCCTGGGAGCGCGGCTCACCTACGACGCGACGACTTCGGACGCCGCCGCGAATATCCAGAGCCAAGTCCTGCTGGTCCGGATCGCGAGCTGGCGGTTTCTCGCGACCTCCGACCCGAAAGGTCCGGCCGCGTTCAGGATGAGCCTCGACCAGGCTCGATCGGCGATCTCCGAGCTGGGAGAGAGCCCGGTTCTCGACACGCAGTCGCTCGTCGCTCCACTCAAGGCGGCGCTCATCGCCTATGCCGCCGACTTCGCCGCCTTCTCGGACGCCATGCTGAGCAGCGTCAACCTCTATGACAGGGAGATGGTGCCCCAGATCGTGACGATGCAGCAGCAGCTCGCGCTGGCCGAAACGGCGCTGAAGGCGGACTTCGCCGGGAGCAGCAGGCACGGCAGCAAGATCATCCGCCAGGCATCGATGCTGCAGGCTCTGCTCGCCGGTGTCGCCCTCGCCCTGGGGGCCGCCTTCGCCATCCTGATCGGCCGCGGCATCGTCGGCCCGGTGACAGCCATGACCGATGCGATGACCCGGCTGGCCACCGGCGACAAGACGGTCACGATCCCGGCTCGCAGCAACAACGACGAGATCGGCGACATGGCTCGTGCCGTCCAGGTGTTCAAACAGAATGCGATCAAGGCTGAAGTGCTCGCTGCCGAACAGGATGCCGAACATGCCGCCAAGGAACTGCGTGCGGTGCGTCTGGCCGAGATGGTGCAACGCTTCGAGGCGCAGGTGAGCGGCATGGTCGGCGAGTTCTCCTCGGCCTCGACCGAGCTCGAGACGACGGCGCGCTCGATGACCGCGACGGCCGGCCAGACCAATGCCCAGGCGGGCTCGGTGGCGGTGGCGGCGGCGGCGGCCAGCAGCAGCGTACAGACTGTTGCCACCGCGGCGGAGCAGCTTTCGTCCTCGATCACCGAGATCAGCATCCAGGTCGCGCAGGCGGCCAAGGTCAGCGAACGGGCGGTGCTCGATGCCCGCCGCACCGACGATATCGTTCGTGCCCTCGCCGAGGGCGCACGCAAGATCGGCGACGTGGTGGGGCTGATCACCAGCATCGCCGGGCAGACCAACCTGCTCGCGCTGAACGCGACGATCGAGGCGGCGCGTGCCGGCGCCGCCGGCAAGGGCTTCGCCGTGGTGGCCTCGGAAGTGAAGAGCCTGGCGCAACAGACGGCGAAGGCGACGCAGGAGATCGCCGGACAGATCGCGCAGATACAGGGTGCGACGCAGGAGGCGGTCGGTGCGATCCAGGGCATCGTCACGACTCTCGGCGAGGTCAGCGTCATCGCCACCACGATCGCGGCCGCAGTGGAGGAGCAGGGCGCGGCCACGACCGAGATCGCCTCGAACGTGCAGCAGACGGCGAGCAACACGCAGAAGGTGACCTCGAACATCTCCGGGGTCAGCGTCGCCGCGAGCAGTACCGGCGTCGCTGCCGAGAAGGTGCTGAGTGCCGCCGGCAACCTGGCTCGTCAGGCAGAGCGGCTGACGGAGCAGGTGAACGGTTTCGTCGCGGGTGTCAGGGCCGCCTGAGGCCCTGGTCGGCCGGGCTTTGGTCGGCCATACCTTGGTCGGAGTGAGAGGATTCGAACCTCCGGCCCCTGCGTCCCGAACACAGTGCTCTACCAGGCTGAGCTACACTCCGGCTGGAGCGGCGTATACAGGCGGTGCAGGCGGGCCGCAAGCCGATGATACCGCCTTCTCCTCGGTCGAGCCGCGCATGATCGAGGTGCTCATGGCGGCCGCATTCCTGACCGGTCGGCACACGGCAAGATCAGCGACCTCCGCCTAGATTCTAAAGGCTGCTACAAACCCAACCTGCGGTTGTAGGTTTGGCACCCAATGAGTCCGGCTCGACCAGCCAGCCTCGACCCTCTGTTGACCTTTGCCGCTGCTGGTCCTTGATCCGATCCTGGCCGATCCTGGCCGATCCCGGACGTTCCGCGTTCGGACAGACGTTAAGAGAAGTGGACATTTATCCTGCGCCTCGTCTACCCGGCGTCGACCAACCCTTTGCGGCGGGTGGCCGGAGTGCGGCATCTCACTTATGCTTCAGCTTCGGCTCAGCGCGCTTGAGCTCGAAGCTTGTAAAGGCCGAAACCCGCGAATGGAAGATGTCACCGAGAGCCTCAATCGAGTCCTGAAAGAGCATATCGAAATCGGCGAGGCGCTCGCGCTCATTATTGCTTCACCGCTTCTTGGTAGGGAGACGCTATCCGCTTCGCTGGGGGGAGCTATCAGAACATCTGGTCGCGCGTCTGATCGGAGGTATTCGGAGGAATCGCGGCAACAATGGCTTCGATCTGATCGGTCCGCTTGGATAGTAGATCGAGGTCAAGTCACGTCAACTCAGCAAGTGGGGCCCGAGCCTGATGTTCAATTTCAATAGGCACACAGTATCAGCATCCGAGGCCTACTGCCTCGCGTGGAACGACACTATATCACCATTGGTAGTGCATGCCGCGTTTCGAGGGAAAGTCTCGGAGTTCGTTGAGCGATGGGGCGTGCAGGGTCAATCCAGGTACTCGATCCGGACGAATCTTCGAAAGCTACGAGCGGCTGTGGAAGGGCCGAGAACCGGTTGAAGATAGCCGGAGAGCGCAGGCGTGGCCGGAAGCGGTCTGGCCGGTATCGAGCGGGCGGGTGAGGAAAGTAGACGCTGCTACAGGGACGGCACCGCAGCAGCTACCAACCCGAATGGCCAAAGTTGGTCTGGGTAGCCGGACCTTCAAGCTGAACGGGGACTAAGTGTCAGATGGAGGCGCACGTGCTATATATCTTCCTTAACAACTCTCTTCAATAGCTATAAGCGATGCAGGAAGCACTCTTTCCTCTAGAATTCTTCATTCAAAAAACACCGAAATCGCTTCAGGCGAGTTCGCGATCAAAGTCGTTGTGGATGCATGAAGTTAGCCAGATGGCAAAAACCAGAGTCCAAGACACAGTTGACTGGGCATACTTAGTGTCTGACTGAGAAAGATGTGGGTGATTTCAGTAGGTTGTGATTCCGTTGGTTTGCGAGACACGACGGAGCCACGGATGCCTTGGACTGAAACCACCCGCCCGCAGTATCGGCGGGACGAACT
>JAABUQ010004466.1_pt1 | contig 23851 bp, 22 predicted proteins | sample 5560001 | NCBI WGS metagenome assembly JAABUQ01 (sample SAMN10711888, study PRJNA513371) | rock metagenome | isolation source: Antarctica rocks | place: Antarctica: Victoria Land, Finger Mt nord | collected 2015-12-18
ATGGTGTTTTGGTGGTATGATTAAGGGTCCAAATAACCCTAGAGAAAGCAAAATGGGAAAACACGGGCTGACAAGGGAAAATAGGGGCAATGACAGCTGACAATTATTAATCTGATTAATAATCGATTATCAATTTGATTATGGTTAGTACTTTTATAATCATAATCGATTATGATAAATGGCTCACTAATCGGTTTAATCAGTGAATTTGTTACACTGGTCTCATCGTGTTGCTTTCCTTAAGCTTCATATGGAACCCCATCACGCCACTATCTCACCACTATTTCATTACTTTATATCTCCTTACTAAGCACTTCTGCAGCTGTACCATGATGATTACTGCATAGCCAAGACGGCTTGTGTCCAGGGAATGATGTGCGCAAGAAGGATGGAAGGCACCTGCATATATTTATTTACATTTTCCGCGGAGCCGGAGACGTCCTGCAGATGCACCTGAACATTCGAGGATGGTCGGGGCGAGCGGATCGAGGATTTTGTAGGGCAAGATACTGCTCCTTCCTCTCCACAATACCGAATGAAGTATATAAGTTTTTGTCACGGCCTTGTCGTAGTCTTTCCGCACTTTCCTAACCATTACACAAATTAACATATAGCCTCACAGAACATCAGTTTACATTACAATAGCTCTCGGATTCTCAGTTGACCATGACTACCTCTGCAGGTGAGTTCATCCTGTTTATGCCTAACAACTCACACATGAGTAACTCCTTCCCAGAACTTCTCAAGTTCCCATTCGCTCGTCCACACGGCTGCGAGCCTCCGGAAGAGAACGCGCAACTTCGCCACAAATGCCCAGTCTCCAAAGTCCAGCTCTTCGACGGCAAAGAGTGCTGGGTCGTCATGAAACACACTGACATATGCAGCGCGCTAGATTCCACACACCTGTCTGCTGTATGGCCAGCCTTTTCTAGTCCTTGTGGCGAGGAAGACTTTTCTTATTTCATGATATTGACGTGATGCTTCCTTCTTAGGACCGCAGGACCCCTGGCTACCCCGAGATCCATGAAGGTGGCAAGAAAGCAGCAGAGAAGAGACCGACGTTTGTCAACATGGATGACCCGGCGCACAAGACTCAAAGGTAGACAGTCAAAGTGATCTTGCTCATTCAATGATCTAATCCGTTCCTGACATCTAGGATGATGCTTGAGCCATCATTCACCGCGGAAGCGGTTGACAAAATGCGTCCCATGATGCAGGGCATTGTTGACACTGTACTCGAAACGATGGTCAAGAAGGGGTGCCCCAATCCTGTCGATCTTGTTGAAGAGTTTGCGCAACCGGTCCCAACGCAGGCAAGCTCTCCATCTCGCTACTTTCATTCTCCGAGTCAAGATGCAATATAGTCAATTGATACTTTGTGATTCTTGCCATCGAAAAGATTGTGTACCGGATCCTAGGTGTTCCCGAAGAGGATATTGAAATGCTGTCTCATGACAGCGAGGTCCGAACGAGCACAAGCCGAAACGCGGCCGAATCTTCCAATGAGTAAGTACGTCGACTTCCTCGGTATATTTTTCTAATGCTTACTATCCATTCGATCAATAGCCGCCTCGCCGAGTACATGCAGGAGCTTGTAGATAAGCGGATTGAGAAGCCTCAAGATGACTTAGTCTCCAAGTTAGTTGTCGAGCAGGTAAAACTTTGACCCTATTCCGTATTCATCGCATTATCCACCGATTTCGTAGAACTGATAGCTGGTCGTGCGACCGCAGTTGAAACCGGGTTATCTGGAGAAGGAAGACGTTGGGAATCTCGCCTACCTTGTGCTTGTCGCAGGCAATGCAGCATTGATCAACTCAATCGTCCTTGTAAGCCAGGCTGATTTGCAAAAACGCCTCATTGGAAGATTCGGAAGAATATGCTTGCTCACTCGGACACTAGGGCGTGGTCACACTGCTCCAACACCCTTCGCAGCTGGCGGAGTTCAAAGCCGATGCTGCGTTGGCCTCCAAAGTCGTGAACGAATTAGTCCGTTACCACACAGCCTCAGCGTTGAACAGTCGCCGTGTGGCCAAAGAGGAGATGATTATTGGTGGCCAGGTAATTATCTGCCTTCCTCTTATTTTATGCCATCTCCAGAGTCGCAGACATTTCAAAGGGCCTTGTAGTTCAAACGCTAACGCAACTGTCGCATTTCTCATAGCATATCAAAGCAGGCGAAGGCGTGATCTGCGCCGTCCAGTCGGGCGATCGTGACGAATCTTTTTACGACCATCCCGAGAAGTTTGATATCCACCGTGGCCACCACATGAAAGATACATTGGCATTTGGGTACGGAGTACATCGATGCCAGGCGGAGTGGTTGTCGCGAGCAGAGCTGGAGATTGTGTTTGGTAGGCCCACTCTCTTGGCTCCTTTTATCCTTTTCCTGCCTCAGGGTACAGTTATACGGATGTGCTGACGGGCAATACAATGGACAGTCACACTGTTCAAGGAATTACCAAATTTGAAAGTCGCAAAGCCAATCGAAGAATTACACTATACACCAGCGACCCAGAACGTAGGGATCACAGAATTGCCGGTTGTCTGGTAGAGAATGGGAGCGTCCGGAGTGGAGTGTTATCTGTGGGTATGGCTCTCTGCTGAAGCAGTTAAGACAGTAAAAGTGTGCGGTAACGCAAATGGATTTCGTGACATCCTCTGAAGGAAAAGACCGACTACTTCAGGTTAGGATGATTCGGTTTTTCGATCTTATCTTGGGATCTTTGAGTCTCGAAATCCATCAGCCTCTGTGCAGCCCTCGTACGCGTTGCAATTGATGGCATTGTTATTTTCCAGCGCAATGGCCCCATGGTGATTGCATTTGCATTGGTAAATATCCTTCAACAACACCCGCTTTAGTGGACCCAGTTCCCAAAATGCGGAAAGTGATAGCCCTTGTGCATGTTTTTGACCTTCCATCTGCCCAGCACTTTGCTTTGCAGTCCCTATTTCAATTGGCGGTGAAATTCTTGCAAAGCGGCGGAGGACAGATACATTGGGTATTTCAAATCAAACGCCTTTTGCACAGCATCCATCTGCATTAACATTTAGTCAGGGCACGTCTGAAAACAATGCAGTACCTACAAGACAATCTCTAATCTTTTCGATACCTAGTACGGCTTTTAACGACCACTTTCCCTTCTGCATATGGTTGAATACCTTTACGAATATCGCACTCGCCCCTGCGGCATTTGCTACAATATCGTACATCAGAACTGTGTCGATACCGAGACGTTCGCAGAAGCACATCGCTTCTACCATCGCCGCAAGGAGAACTGCAGTCATCATGCTCATGATGTCGTTCACGGATATCATGGAAGGTTTGGCACCATTTTCTGCTTTCGTCTGTTGTGCGACTAGATCAGGTTGGCCGGGAAGATACAAACGAACCAGGACACAGTCGTCCTCTTTTCCTAAGCCACTCGCGATAGCCGTTGAATACAGCTGCTCAGACGTAGATAGCATAGGCAGAGGGAACTTGAAAGCTCTGCTGGTACTGGTGATGATGCCAACATCTTTCGCGATGATAGTGATAGCAGAGTATGGAGGTAGATTCGGGTCAAGCATGTGTGGCACACGGTTTTCAAACATCCAGCTACTACCTTCGCCATTCCTCAATTCTTCAAAAGCTTCTTTTGTGTTCAATCCCGCTTTCGCAGCCAGGCCCATAGCTTCAGACGCCACGGCAATGTTGACACCCGCCAATATTTGATGAATCAATTTAGCTTTCGATCCACCACCCAGACCTCCAGGAATTTTGTAGAGTTTCGCACTTAGGCATTCGAGAATTGGCTGGACATGAGCAAGATGCACGTCGTCTCCAGAGGAGAAGATTGAGAGGGTACCGTTTGCTGCTCGACCTGCTCCGCCGGATACTGGACTGTCGATCAACCGAATGTCTGGTCGCGCATTTTCAACAAGACGTCTTCTGATCTCATCAATGAAGGCTGGAGCGACAGTCGAGCACATTAGGATAGTGGCGTTCTCAGACATGGCTGCAATTGCGCCGGTCTTGGGGTCGAAGAGAAGCTGTGTCGCTTGGATGGAGTTTGCCACCATGCAGATAAGGAAGTCCGCATCTTTGACTGCCTCCCGTATTGTATTGGCTGATCGAGCACCATCCCTCGCTAGGCGATCGATTGATGGTTGATAGACGTCGTAGCCGTTCACTGGGAAACCTGGCCTAAGAAGATGAGTGGCCATACCATAGCTCATGGCTCCTAAACCTGCAAATGCTATTCTAGACATATGTGCTATACTGATGTTTCATTTGGGATGAAGACCTGTAGTAGACTGAGAAAAGAAACGAAGCTTTCAAACGTTTCAGATAATTGATATGGAAATAGGTCCAGTTGGGTAATACAATAGGTAGAAGTGTAGGTTGAAATCCACAGAGGATGAACTCAAGATGGAAATCAGCACTGTACCCTTTGAGCTAACAATTTGCGAAAGCAACCAGTTATGGATACATTGCAATTGGAACAGTTGAAGTGATGAAGATACATTGTATTTGAAAAGAAACGACATGCAGGTGCGGAGATAATGGAGCCGTTGCACTACGTCACTTAAAAGTTCTTATATTAAAGAAGTAAAACCCTCAATGTTTTCCAAAGCTAGGTGTAATCTATTACACGAAATAAATCTCGTGGAATCCGTCATATTCTGTCGCCGTCATTATAGTTGTCGCAGTTGACGTATAAATTTTGTTGGACTATAAACTAACTGATTAAATTCACTATCCAATAACATCATTTTAAGTAGGTAATAATGCTAGTTGAAGCTTCAATTGCTAACTTTATTCGCGATAGTACATCGTTACCCTAACTTTGTAATATTACATCGCCGTTACCTTGTATTTTTTTATTAACAAAATATATTTACTTTATTATTTATATTAATATTAATTAATATATATATAAAATTATTTATTTAGTAAAATATAAAATATTATTATGTTAACTTTAATTAAATATTTATTAAATATAAAAATAAATATATTAACAATTTATTATTTTTATTTTATATATTTTATATATTTAATATATTAACTTAATTATTTTAAGAATATCGAAATTTAAAATTAAAAGATATTTTAAAATAATTAATTATTTCGCCGATTTTTAATAATTATGTAATATAAAATTAAATAATCAATTAGTTAATTACTATGTTATTAATCGAATAATTAATTAATCAACTGCAGTAATCAGTTAACCAATTAATTACTTATATAATATATAATAATACGTTGAATTGACAGTCCAACATCAGCTTATTGATCATTCAACGAGATTTATACGTCAACTGCGACACAGTCAATAAAAACAGATCATGAGACTTACAATAACAGCATCTGCCCGCATTGCATTAAGCGGAGTCTTAAGGGTATAGATGACCTCTGCAAGAATTTCCATCGCAAAGAGGTACAGAAGAACAAACCCGTTCAGACGGCAAGAGCCTGTAGACACGGGCCAGGTTCGCAATCTGGAAGTCTACAGCTCGGCCGCCAAATTCATTTGAGAGGATGGTAAGCAAGCTTAGTATTGTATATCTAAGTCAATCTACTCAGACACGTACGTCGAAAACCAGGAGTCCTCAGTTCCTATTTCCTGATCCGAAATAAAGAATGTATTCAAATTACAGAGCGTGCAATTCTTGAAAAAAAGCGTTCTTGTAGGGAAGCATTCTGATTGAGCAGAAGGTCTTGAACGTGCGGTGAAATATTGCAAGGCTTATAAGATAAGACAAAAGGTAGACAAGGCTACTAGCATAAAGCCGTGCGACATACACAAAGCCTTGCCTAGAAGCTGGCTTGGTTTGATCCAGCCAGCATCCAGTTTTGACCCAGTTCCTAACCTAGAGAGCGGTGTTGGTCCTGAGTACGGAGTGATTAGCCAGCCAGTCAAACATTCAAATTGAGGAGTCCTCACCATTGTTGAGTTGCGAGCGGAGTGCTTTGCTCCGACCAAAGTTTATAAGCAGGGCCATGTTTTCCCGTCGCCGGATCCGTCCACGCGGGATCATACTGGCCAGCCATGGTGCCACGCTCAAACCAGGGATTTGTCAAAGCGCAGTCGAGAGGGATGTACCAAAAGATGTTTGGGAGCAGGCCCGATGCTTGCTGCACGGTCGTTCTGATTGCTTGGACAATTTCGGGGTCGTATAATTGTGTACCAGCGCCGCCTCCGCCTGGGGCGTCAGCTTCCTTAGTGGGCATCACGAGCCACACCTGGCCGCCTACTAGGGCGCCCCTGTATGGGGTAAGCGCAGTGCTGAGTCTAGTCATCAGTGCTTGGTAGTTCGCCGGCTGAAGGTCTGGGTCGCCTTCCATGGCGCCCTCTTCAAATAGATGGGCCGAGAACATGCCGGTAGTTGATGCACCGATTATACCAGTACACCCGCACAGCCCGATGATTGTAGTGGAGTATTCTGCATCATTGGTGAAGGGATGCCACAAGAACGAATTGCCGTCGGAAATATCGTGGTTGTATGCCTCTCCCCAAAGCTGATTGACGAATTCTGAAATGGGGGCCTCGAAGAAGCGTTTGGCGAGGTATGAAATCGGACCATTCAAGAAGCGTTTGACGTTGTTTGCACCAGAGCGGGCGATCAAGGTCTTGCCAATAGGACTCCTTCCCGTAAGACTTGTTGGTGGTTTGCATCTTCCCCAATTACATTCGTTGGGGTTGCAAGGAGTCCTCGCCGAAGCTCGGGTGTCGAGGGTCGAAGTGGTAATCTCAGATGAACGGACATCAATATCCCTTGGAAAGCAATGAACCTTGATAGCTTGAAGAAGGAAAAGCAACACAGAAAAGAACGCCGCGTTCTTGAAGAGCATGGCTGCTTCGAGCAAGAACGGATGTAGAGAAAGTAGCTGTGGTCGCGATAAGTATAATTCAATGGTTTTTGCTGTTATTTTGAATGGAAGCGCTGGAGTTATTGCAGTAGAGCACAATACTTCTTTCAAGCAACAATATCGCGGTCTACGTCAAATTATATATGTTTGCGCAATCTTTATTTAGTCCCCGAAATGAGCTGAGCCGATACTGACAACCCCTCAAACGTCGCCCTTGCCCCTAATGACGGTTCGGAGGACTTTACCGATGTCAGTTTGACGGGATGGGAGTGATGGAGTGCACTAAAATGGCACATGTACCACACGAGGCATTGGGACGCGGCATTTCTATGCCGGATGCTCCATAAATCTGACCAAGCATGAGTTTCAAGATCTGGAACATGTGCATACGAGAAACATGTTTCATCTTACCATAGAATCCCTACCTCTGTGGCAGCTATGGCCAATAGTAATTTACACAAACAGCCCGTCATGGCATATCGGCACCAGCAAGGATACATGAAGAAGTTTCGAATCATAGGTGGTCGAAACACAAATGCCGGTAGACAGATTGATAGAATTCTGGCATCAGGGAGGGAGATTGTGGCTATACAACAAACGGGATTGATTCTGGATGCCTGTAGATCTTGTCAGGCGTCATCGTACACATGATTTTCCTGGGATTGAGACCCTATTCGATATTATAGAGGCAGAAACAGACGGCAAGAAGGTTCGAATTCAACAGTATTAGTGATATTGAAGAGAAATCGGAAGCTGCAAGTTCTCCAAGAGTAACAGAGCCAGCTGATGACAATTTCACCGCCCAGATATTGAATCATGGGCATATTAGCGTAAAAGAAGAGCCCTGTGGGACACACGGGATCCTGCATGTCTGCGCCGCGTTTCAACTCAATTCTCCGACACGTAACCCCCACCACAATTCTCCGCGGGGTTACCAGAAAGAACACGGCCAGATCTTGCCTCGCCTGTGCATGTTTCCCACTGTGCTGGAGACATGCCACGTGTTACACGCGGGAGGATATTCCATAATCGGACGGAAGGTAGCACCCGCTCGACTACTGCCCTCGGTGGGGCACCATCGCTTTCCAAAATTGGCATATTTCGACACCATCTCCTGGGTGAGAACGGCATGCCGAGCTTACCCTCCACATTTCACATTCGTAACAATTCTTCTCCACACCACCTCAGACAGACTCAAACTCGAAGACACATGAAACATTAGGACACCATCAACATGATCAACGTTGGGTATGCAGTGTTCCCGAGCCGAGCTGTAAATATTGGCTAAGCTCATTACCAACTCTCAAGCCAGTGGGCTACCGTTACCTGTTGAGCATCCTGTCTTTCGAGGAAACAGACACTACGTTCGTTCCCAACCGACCTGTACAAACAACTTGCACCCCGACTTCCACCTTTGTACATACATCTGTTTTCAACAAGGCGAATCACAACCAAAATGTCGGAGGTGGACTTACAACCCCTGCCCTCAAGTGATTTCCAGAAATCGTCTTTCCATAACGCATGTATAACAGGCGACCTGGACAAAGCCCAACACATCATGGAGACCGAGGAATCAACGATGACGCCACGACTCCAGAGCGCACTCACGGCTTCGATTACAGCAGGCCAAGCAGCCGTGGTCTCGTATCTGCTAGAGAAAGGTGCAGAGCTGCGTCCCAGGTTGGTCAATCTTGCAACGGGACACAACAGATCAACGGCTATGTTTCAAGCCTTTCTGGATCACGGCTGGGATATCAACAGTAAGGCTGTAATGGATTCGCCAGCCTTGAGGTAAGCACGTTCAAAGTCGTGGGAATTGATCGGAATGTCTCTCTGATGATAGAAGATACGTCATCGCCGATCAAGCCATGGTCCAGTGGTTTCTCGACCATGGCGCAGACCCCACGGCTGGCGGTGGTCCAGGCTCTAGCATGCTTGACGTAGCTGCGGCGAACTCCTCAACGGACATCCTCGACCTACTCATCTCGTATGGAGCAAAGTTATCCGAAAGCGACGCCCTACATTCGGCAGCTGGGTATGTCAAAGTTGCTGGTGAAGAACGAGTGAAGATGATGGAGCATCTCCTCAACCTTGGTATGGAGATCAACGCTATCGAGCGGAGAAAGTTTCCGCCGGGTCGAAAGAAAGGCCAAGGTACACCGCTTCACTCTGCTGTCTACGCTCAGACAACAAAGCGGATCTTGTTGCTTTTAGAGAAAGGTGCGGATCGGAAGATCGTCAACACGCTGGGCCAAACGCCGTTGGAGTATGCAATCGCACATGATAAGCATTTTGCCGCGGAGTGTCTGAAGCAAGAATGAGGCCAAACTTGTATGGCTAGTCTACTCACCTAGCTGCACATAGTTTGTATATACAATCATGTCTTCGAGTATTTGATATGGAAGTTTGTCGTTACCAATCAAGTAGCTTCGAAAGGTGCGCAGAGCGGTAAACGCCAGTGTTCTTTCAGCTGCCCATGGCATTCTTCACAACATCACTTGTGAAGAACTCTCTGATATCCTCAACTAACAAGTCCGGACACTCCAAACAGGGAAAATGACCACCCGTTTCATGCTCTTTATGAGACTGCACGTTCACAACAGCCTGCATCCAGTCCTTAGGCGGCACTGCCACCTCCTTTGGAAAGCAGCTGACTCCGGGTGTAGCCATATATGTCTGCGAGAGATTCGTTGTACCCAAAGCCCCCTCGATGAAGGCAGCCTTGTAGTATCGAAACCCAGATGTGGCACCTTGCATCCAATGCATCATGACAAAAGCCAAGACCTCATCATCAGGCATAGTTTATTTTTCCGCGTCCATCCAATCATGATACTATTCCACAAACCAAGCCAGCAACCCAATTGGTGAATCCTCCAACCCAAAGCCTAAACTCTGAGGCCTTGTCCTCTGCAGCTTAAGATACTCGGTCTACTCTTTATCAAAATGCTGCATCTGCTCCAGATTCTTTTGCTCCTGTGTCGTGTATGCCAAAAATTTAGGATCAGTCGGCCAAATGTCACAGGCACTTTGTACCAAGAGGGTGGATAGCAGGGTAGGAAGTTGAAGTGGCAGGCACGGACGTGTTGCGGATACTGCAATGCCATGACACTAGTAATGATAGCACCAAAGTCCCCTCCCTGCATTACGAACCGGTCGTACCCCAGCACATCTACCACAAGCTGTTTGAACGCTCTTGCTGTGTGCTTTGGCCCAAAGACTGGTTTTGTACCTGCATGACCAGGCCCGAATCTGGGAATGCTCGCCACGATGAGGTGAAACGCTTGTGTGGAGTCGGAGGGAGGGGAGGTAAGGGGCTTGATGGGCTTGCGAGCTTCGAGAAAGGAGCCGGGCCAGCCGGCGACGAAGAGGAGGGGAATGGCTTTGGGCGAGGTGGAACGGTGGTGGGCGTAGTGGAGGATCTGGTGACCATAGTTTGGGACATCTACCTTGACTGTGAATTGAGCAAAGTCGGTATTGATACGCGTCTGTATGATTGTGCGTCAGATAGGACATATTATCTGGAGGCAGAACTTAGTGCACAGATTCTGTAGTACCTCTTCGGCTCCCCAGTCAAATCCATTTTGCCAGTATGTTGCTAGTCATTTTACGACCTTCACCTTCGCACCCCGACTCCAATCATTGTTTCCAACATCATCTAGCTCTTGTGGGTATCTTGCCAACTGTAGCTTGTGCTTGGTGGTTGAGAGCAATTCGTCGTCGACATGGAGTTGGGTACGGGGTGGGTTTATTCAACCCGGACATGACTGGTAAATACTGGCTGCTACGAATAACGTTCAGGATTCAGTAAGGTGTTACAAACGTCGACCGCTGATGTATTCGCTCCTCCATTAGTATTGATGCTTGCATGTCCCTCTATGAACCTTTGAGCCTAGCTGTTAGACTTTGCAAAAAGCGGGTGTAGCCCTGAAGCTAACCTTAAAATGACTCTCAACTGTGGCTCTCAGGCGCATCAAGCGGGTGCCCAAACATCCTCGGTCTCTTATCATCATCCGTATCTATACTCATGTACTCTTTCCAGCTGACTTGATGCAATGATGGTGAGTACTGAATTCCGACAATAATGCGAAAGAGTACATCCATCGGTGCGGAGAAGGTGGCCATCGAGTCATCGACTGCTCCGAGAAAGCTACCAAATGATCGACCCACACCATGCTGTGCATCCTATCAGATCCCTTATTTGCGACACCTGCTCCATCCACCAGCTGCCCACCACTTATGCTTTGAGAATAATTGGCCCACTTTCCCCTCTTTATGCACAATAGGCGACCATTGCATCCAAACACTAATGTGAATATTGATGCTGTGGGAAAGCTTCTCAATCAGATACCTGCTCGATATATCGTCTTCCGATCACAACCTTTCTTTTGCAGGCGCCTGCTGAGACGTCTGCTCCGGGAGTTCCCACCTGATTGGCCTCCCTGATCCAGTGATGTACCCGCGTGAATACAGGTTTCTTGCTCATGTTCTTGAAGTTAAAAGATGTGTAATCTCCTACGATACACTTATGCGCAAGCTTTTTTCTACCCATTTTCGCGAAAAATTACTGAAGAGCTTTTTGATACTCTTCTTCTCCCATCTTCGGACATCGAAAATTCTTCAATTCAGGATACTCTTGAGCAAGATGTTAACCCTATACCCTCTCCTGTTCTTCCTCTTCTCCCTTCTCCTTCCCCAAATGCTGGCCCAACGATCCTGCAACGGCCACCCAGAACTCTGCTCTCGAAGATGGAGTAACATTACCACAATCGGTGCTCATGACTCCGCCTTTGTGGGCCCTCTCCCTCAAGACAATCAAAATGTCGACTTGACGGCCCAAATGACTGCAGGGATCCGATTCCTGCAAGCGCAAACACATGTTGACATTACAAAGGCACTGAGCATGTGCCACACCACATGCTTGGAACTAGATGCTGGGCCTTTGACCGATTACCTCTCCACAATCAAATCCTTTCTTGACGCCAACCCCAACGAGGTTATAACCCTGCTCCTAGTAAACGGCGACAACGTCCCTGTCTCGACATTTGACAGCGCATTTACGTCCACTGGCTTGAAAGATTACGCATATATCCCTACAACCACCTCTGCTCCCGCTGCGCTCGCAGATTGGCCGGTTCTCAGCGTGCTTATCTCGCGAGGCAAGCGACTGATCGCCTTCCTCGACACTGGTGCCAACACAACCTCTACACCCTATCTCATAGACGAATTCTCCTATTTCTTCGAAACACCCTACGATACCACCGACCCTGATTTCCCCCAATGTACGCTGGATCGCCCGGCGGGCGCATCACCCGATGGTAGGATGTATATCGTGAATCACTTCCTGGACATAGATTTGGGGGGAACGGGGATATTGATACCGGATCGGGGTGCGTTGAATCGGACAAATGCGGCGACTGGGAATGGGAGTATAGGGGCGCAAGTTGGGTTGTGCGAAAGCATGTATGGGAGGGCGCCGGTGGGAGTGTTGGTGGATTTCTTTGATGAAGGGGATGTTTTTGATGCACAGAATAAGGCCAATTGCTTGGTTTGATACCTGAGCTCTCAAGGTCAATGCGGTCTGGGCATGCCGATAGGGCATGGATCTCTGGTCTAAGAAGCTAGGAAACGTGAGACGGTATACTCTGTTGTATAGCCATTATATACCTAGCAGAAGAGGAGTTTGCATCATCTCACAGAGTGTCCCACCACATTCCAAAATTTTTAGCCTGCGACTTCAATTGTAAAGAATCAGGCCGGTAACACTTACCTTGCCCAGACATTCTTTGCCTGGTGTCGTCGTTTCATGTGTCTCACGTTTCTTCTCTCGAGTTGCTTAGGTTTATTAGCCAACAAATAGTTTTCATCTAATTTACTACTTCACGCCATTCTGTTAAAACGCTCCAAGATCAAGTGATCTATTGTTAGCAACTGAATTCGTGTCCCTGCTTCACCCAAAATATTTCAATGCACAACCAGCTTAGCGATCGTCACTAAGAGGGTGGGAAGGATGTGCCGGGCAGTAGGTACATGCAGCACCTAGAAAGATGTTTCCAACCACAATGTGGTTGCCTAGAAATCAATGAACATTAATCTCGTTCCATCGCTGCCCGGAAAGAGAACAATTTTATTTACAGCTTACACTTACTATGGAGCATTCCAAACACCTATTGTCATCCGGCGATGCATCAAATGGAGCGCGCACACGAAGATCTCGATCCTCCATAGAGTCAAAGCGGGTCCGGGTTCAGCCTACATTCGAATTGCTTCTTCCTACGATGGCGATGTGCTATCTGCTGTGGCTTGGAGGCGCGGTATTTACAGACACATTCTACTATCGTGTGAGGAACGACCGTGCCACAATACAGACCATCATACAAGTGATCTCGCATGTCCTTGGGAGCCTACAGGTATCGTCTTTGCGCACGACGTTCAATATGTCCACCAGACGTCACTTTTTCTTTCACGCAGTCTCTCTCAAGGATCTCAGTCTCTGGGCCGCACTAAGCACGGGTCAAGTGGACGTGAATCTACCTTCGCTCTATTTATTGCTGACTGTCGCGTCCATGGCAGCGTCCCTACTACCAGGCGCATTGTGGGCCGGAGCGCTTTCTCCTCTCTTCGTATTGAAGACAGAAAAACTAGAAATGCAGATACTGCCTGCCTTCACAGACAGGACACAAGCAATATGGGACTCTCAATTCCAAGCGCGAGGACCTCAGATATGGAACATCAATGATGCCTGCACTGTAGTCAATGATAGGGAAGGGCTGGTGCCATCTTGTCCAGTTCCGACTTTGCAAGGTTTCCTTCTTCTTTCGGCAAGCTCAGCAACGACGTTGGATGGAGAACCGAGGAATCATTCAAAGCTTGACAATCCAAGCTGGGAATATATTGGCCGCTCTTTCGGCGCAGGCTCCTCGGTCGGGCTAGCCAAAGGACACATAAATGATGATAGAGTGCTCCATTATAGCTATACTGAGTTCGGATACGTTGCAAATGTATCATGTATCAAGAACAGTACTTCCGACTTCAACTTCCGGCTTATAGACTACGCCGATCGTACGATTTCCGCCACTGAATATCAAGATACGCATCACCCAGAACTGGAGGTCGACCACTCTTTACCCCAAATATATTCAGAGCTTTCCACCTACTTCGCAGAAGGCTATCTTCCCAGCTCACTCATGGGCGTTCCCGAAAGATACCCCGTAATTTCCTGGCACAAAGAATACGCGAACATCTCTGCCTGGGCCGCCACAGTAAACAATAACCGCAACATGATCGCTGTCGCCGCCGGCTCAGATCAATACCAAGAGCTCAACCAAACCCAATGCGAAGTGTACTTCACTCCTACAGCCTTCAACGTGACCGTGAATCGCGCCCAGCAAAAAATCTCCGTCTCAGCCCAACCAACGTCAATACCAGCCCTGGATATTGATCCGACCGGCCAACTTACAGCAAACGCCATACACTCACTCAACCTTCTGTCGCGCATGAGCCCATCCCTCTACGTCTCCGTACTCGGGGAAACGCTGAGCCGGAACGTGGAACGAATGCGCAAACAGGCCCCCCATTTGGACCCCACAGACATCGTGACCTCCGCAGTTGCAGACTCGTTCACCGCCATTATCGACGACATACTCGTGGCATATGGCGCGTCCCAAGTCGCAAACGCAAACGACACGACCTCGAGCCGCGCACACGGTGTGGTGGAAGCCGTACAGATCGGGCAGCCGCTCTATCGCTCTCTGGTTTTCTTGCTGTACGGCGTCATGATCCTGCCTATCCTTGTGGAAGCGTTTCGCACCGGTTGCTGGCACCGGCTCCCGAAGTTCAACTACTTGGACATCTCGAGCAATATCATTGCGGCGTCGGCAGGGGGCGGCGAAATCGCAAGGGCGGTGGTGGTTGAGCACCGTGAGCAGGGAACGGAGTGGGTTGCTGATGGGGGTGATCCTGTGGCTCATGCCGTGAGGGTCCAGCGGGGTTCGCATGGTACATTAGATGAGACAGGGAACATTGCCATTGTCAAAGCGCGAAATCCGGGAAGTATGCGGGAGAAAAGAATGCGAGAATAAGGGTAGGGTATGACTGACGAAATGGATGAAATGAATTTGGATGTAAAATCGTTATCCAATTTGGAGTTCAAACATGCCATTGGAGGAGCAGTCGGGGAATACAACGCCTTATCGAGTACAATCAGATCATTATATGTTACAAGGTTTCATTCGAAGGCTTTCAACTCCCATCAGCTCATTTGGATCCAACCTATCACTCCGAAGCAACAAATCGTCCCAATCAAAAGCAAAAGAAGAAAGACGCCACTGATCAAGTCACTGATTCACATCCCGTCGGGATCTAGGACCGCTGATGGATTCGCCGACCTGAACAACTTCATCGCGGACAACAGCCGAAGAGGAAAGGATGCAACTGCAACAATGGTAATGAACTAATTCTCTTCATAGCCTCCATAGCAGTCTAGACGATGCCGTTGGCGACAGCCGGCACGTCCATCTGATAGCAATTTGCTATTGCGCATGAGTCGTCTCTAATTCTTGAGACAATGCAAAAGGACAAGATGATCAGCGAGAAAGGAGTGTTTAATCAAGTATCTAAGGGTCTAATCAAAGTAGTCTCGACATCACGATTAGAAGATGGCTTGCGTCATCATCATAGTCTAAAGGGGACTTTGACATCGTCGGCAAGTAGTACGTCGAAGATCACTCTCCTCGCTATGATTTCCGCCACCTTCGTCTTCTCTACCCAACTAGCAGTAGTATGATGGGCCCGTTGTTGGAACAGCTGTGCCAGGAATAGGAGTCGGTCACCGTATTCCGCACGGGACTTGCAGCGAAGAGATTTTATGATATGATATATTTTCTATGTTCGGCAATCAGTTTCGTGGTAGACCGATAAGTTATTTGGCGGTCACAAGATCAATACAACAGCCCACGGCCTTACCGGGCTGTTTATTCCGACTACCTACTCACTTCACACCCACTAACTATGCCAAGCACAATAAGCCCACGGAATCATTGCCCTCCCCAAGGCCGTCGTATCCCCTCCTTCATTCCCCGGGCACGTATAGCCATGGACAAGCGGTTGCGCACACTCCACCGCCTTGGCCCATCCGTCGCACTGCAGGACCCCAGCATCATGATAATGCAAAGCCGTGTACTTGCACTTGATGGAAGTTTTGTGGCTGGTGAACCCGGGGTCGGGGGAGATGAGATTGAAATCCTTTGCGCTGGCTGGGGCGTTGATGGGCCAGCTGATATCACCTGGGGGGGTGGGGCTGGAGCAGGGGTCTGGGGTTGGGCCGGCGCCGGCTGCGTTTTGTTTGGGGGTGATGTCGTAGACGTAGCCTTTCCAGTTGCCGTTGAAGGACTGAGTGTAGACTAAGAGTGCTCGGTCTGCATTTGCGGGACTGGGTGTTGCGGGTGGAGAGACTGGGACTACGGAGGATGAAGCCGGTGGATGTGTGGAGGAAGGAGGCGGTCTGTAGCCAGGGGTGGTGGTGGGTTTCCAGTTGTCCGGGGGCATGGTGCTGTAATGGCAGTCGCTGGTTGGTTTTGAGGAGGCCGTTGAAGTGAGCATGGGTGCCAGAACGCCGTTGGGGCAGAAACAGTAGTCTGGCACACCTGGGCCGTAGCCTTGATCTTGTGCGCTAGGGTGGTGTTAGTGTTCTGGTTGAAGTATTGATGGTGGTGGAAGCGGTGGAAGGACATACATGTATTCAATACAAGGAGAGGCGCCGCCTTGACCTGGCACTATTCCAGTGTACCCAGTACTTGAAGGCCGTGGTGGGGAGGCTGATGTCGACTTGGGTGCAGCATTGCTACTTGTCAAGGTTGGTGGAGGGACCCTCTTGGAGCTTGAAGAAGCACCTGGGGAAGATGTTGGGCTTGCTGTCGAGTTGCCCGGACTGTCCGGTCCTCCTCCTGCGATAGGCACAATCCCGATGCCACCCAGAGCCGGCGGTACTAATGTTGCTAATGCAGACTGCAGCGACGATTTCGTAGAACAAAAGTCTGCAACTGAAATATCAGGGCCAAGTTCTTGACGCTTGTTTCTTTTCTTGCTATGCGAACATGCTGCATCAGACCATATACCGTTGTAGGCGGCTTTGGGTAGTTCGGCTCCGGTGACACTATGGCCCACGGTTCCACGCGAATATGATAGATCTTTCAGATACGGTATAACGATCGATGAGGTGTCCCCATAGTGCTTCTCTGACGTTCCTTTGGGACCTGTGGGTAGCGACTGCAGATAGTGCAATAGTCCTCCTGCCATTGCGGCGCCTAAGAATTGTTAATTTACGTGACCCAGGAGTTTGGTTGTTTCGTACCAAAAGCTGTTCCCGATACCTCATCATATGCTCCACCTGGGGTAACGCAAGTCAAATCTACGGAAGGGATCCAAACGTCAATCCACTCCTTTGCGTCGGCGCTATAAGACTGCGCATAATCGCCCTCCTGTGTCAAACCGCCAACTGTGACTACGCTGTCGATCTTGTGTGCTATAGCAGCCGGCACCCCCAAAGGGAACCCATCTGACTCTGATGTCCCATCTTCATGTGTAATCGACCCCCCAGCAACGACAGTAATACCACCCCATACCTTAATTTCATCGAGAAGCTCTGTGATATCGTTGCGAAATTGTTGTCTTGCCGTCGATTTCCAATCGCCATCATCGATGTTAGAGGGAATGACTACAGTCAATGGTTTGCCTCTGGGGGTATTGCGCCCTGTCTTGACATCTGAAAGGACCGTCTGAAGACCAACGAGTAGACCCCAGTCAGGGGCGTTGGGGTTCAATTGTACAATGGTTACCGGGGCACGTTTAGCAACTCCGTTCCCCAGCCCACGGATCTTATCCAACAGACAAGTCCCAGTAGCATCGTCATAATTCGGCTTATTGCTTATTACAGCGGTGTCGGTGAACAAAAACTCGACCTTGCTGAACGTGCCCGCGGTGATTGGGAAAACCTTGTCGAGTTTGATATTTGCACCCCAAGTCAAGAGGTACAGCATGCCCACAGATCCGGCTGTGTCGTCGAAGTAATAATTCTTGGGTATCGAGTCAAAGCTGTTGAAGAATAGGCCTGAGAGAAAAACCAATTCATTGGGCACTCCAACCTTTTGGGTTACCGCGCCTCTTTTCTCTAGTCTTGTTTTCTCTTGGTCAATAGAGCGTATCCAAAGATCATCATCGCGAGGATCGATCTCTTTCTTTTCAGGGCTTAATGTCAAATCCTTCAATCCGCGTCTCGTCACCCGCCTCTTGCGAGCAGTTGCCGTACTTTTGATACTCGAATCGATCTTTAGACACTTGGAATCACAGCTTTGTTGGAATACGTAGTCCTGAGAAAGTGTTAGCGAAGGTCTAAGGCGGGATGGAGGCGCTTCCAGGCTTACGTGATTGTCGGAGGTGAAAGAAGCGACCTGTTGAGGGCTAAGGTTTGCCCCCAGAGCAAAATGAAATGACCTGTCGTCGTCGGTCCAATCTACTTGCTTCACAGAGTCCACGCCAGCAATCTGCTTGAGTTTGTCCGACAAGGTTTTCTCATCTGACTTTTTCTGCGAGCTGGCGGTGGGGAAGATGTTGTATTGGGTAACACTGCCTGAAGAAGTAGAAGACGAAGAGCGGGATGATGAGGGATAAGATGATAAGGAATGGGATGATGAAGGATAGGATGATGAGGAATGGGATGATGAAGGATAGGATGATGAGGAATGGGATGATGAGGAATGGGATGATGAGGAATGGGATGATGAGGAATGGGATGATGAGGAATGGGATGATGAGGATTGAGACTCGTCCGAACTGCTTTTCTCCTCATCTTCATCTTGTTTTTCTTCCTTCTCGAGATCTTCTTGCGCAGACTCAACCTCAGTTGCAGCTTTCTCGACGTCGGACACAACCGGATTGACACCAATCAAGACGGTATTGAGATTGAGGACTGGGGCGATCGCGCAGGCAATCTTCAAAAGTATACCGAACAAGCCTCCCGAGCTGCAAGATTTGGGAGGGTCCAGATTTTTCCCTCCAAAGTTTACGAAGAGATCTTTGAGTTTGATTTGTGTGTTCTCGATCTCGTTCAAGAAATTGGTCTTTGCTACTCCAACGACAAGTATATCTCTGTTTGTTTTGGCTTTTGAGGCGATACTTTGCATCGCACCGCCGAGAAAGACTATGTCTTGGGCTGCTGCAGATGCCACTGGGCTCATCGAAGTCACAGGTATCGACAAAGCCGCAATGTTGTAGACACTCATGCTTGTTGAAGTTGCTGATGGTGTTACGGCAACAGTCGGCTTGGATGGCGCTGAATGGCCATTGCTGGATAAGGAGGGTAACGACAGTGGTCTACCGGACGATGAGAACTTGGATCCTGACTTAGTCGTAGCGTTCCTTGTCGTGTTGAAGGAGTTGAACGAGAAGCTTGAATTGGAAGAGTACGAGGAAGGCGAAATGCTCGACGATGGAGTTGGTGAGGCGGTAGATAATAAAGGCAGGTTCAAACACGCAAAACATGCGAGTAGACGAAATGTTGTGCCAGCCATGGTAAAGGATGCAAGAGACAGCGTCTTGATAATGAAAGAATTCTCTCGGTCATAAAGAAAGAGAAAGTCTTGGGTCCAATGAGTGAAGGTAAATTGAAAGGCAAAAAGGAAGTACTCTCAGCAACATACTGCGATGTGCAGTACAGGAGCAGATATAAGGAGTTGATGAATGCATACCCTTGCCGCTCCAACGTGGGTCCAATGCCTTTATGCTGCCACCGGCTGGATGAGCCCCCGGCTGCGGTCGCAATGCGATGCGATGCGATATTGTGAATCTTGCATGGAGGTTTTGAGTTTGGGCTTCCATGAGGGAGGAGGCAGGTCATCCGACCACCACTAAAAAACTCAGATGACTACGCTAAGAATTAGAGTTTGGGTATAATTTATCTTTGTTTTGTTTATAATCGCCTTATTATCTTTCCTATATTATATATTTTTTATATAATTAATTATAAATTTATTATATAATTAATTAATAATTAATCTTTAATTAATCAAATCTATTATAATAGCTAATCTGAAGAAAAGTAATATTTATATTTAATATAAAGTCTTAATTTAATACCCTATAAACTAGCTTATATAAAATAAAAAATTAATAAATAAAATAATAATAATAATTTAATTTTAAATTAATCCTAATTTGATTTAATTTAATTTTTATTTTAAAATTTTATTTATTGAAATTAATTCAAGATTATTTATTAATTAATCTTAATTTAATTTAATTTATTTTTAATATTAAAATTTTATTTATTTAAATTAATTTAAAATTATTTATTAATTAATTTAAATAGAATAAGTTATATATTATAATAAGTAAGCTCTTCTATTATCTTAATATAAGCGATAAAAAGCTTTATCTTATTATAATAGGATTAATTCTTATTTAATTTAGATTTAATTTAAAATTAATATAATTATAAGTTTATTTCTTAAATACCTTAATTTTCTATATATATATATCGAAAAATTATAAAGTAAATATCTTTTAAGAAAATTATAATTCTCGGGGACTTTAAGATATTATATAATTAATTAATAAATTTAATTTTAAATTAATTTAAGATTAAATATTAATTAATTTAGAATTTTTTAAGCAATTTATATATTATTAATTGGGAAATATAGTTTCTGAAACCCTTAATTTAGCAAAGAAGGTTATTAAAACTTTAATTAAATAGAAATTACCTTTAAAAAAGGATTAAATAATAATTAATTTAAAATTAAAATAAAATCGATTATTAATTAATTTAGCTTTATAAAATATATATTTATATTTTACTTAAAGTTTTAAAAAAAGAAATATTTTATTATAATTATAAAAATTATAAAATTAATAAGTTTTTAATTTGTTAATAATTTAATTCTAAATTAAATTTAATTTGAATCTAAATTAATTATTAATTAAATATAAAATATTTATAAAATCTTATTTATTACGATTATTTAAAATATTTTAATTATTTGAATTATAAATTTAATATAATAGAGATTAAAGATATATTTATTATTAACAAGTATTTTAATAAAAATAATAAGAATAATAGAGAGGTTAAAAGGGAGACTAGGAGAGAAATTAAAGGAAAAACTAAAAAGGAGGCTAAAAAAGAAATTATAAAGGGGATAGAAAGGGAGATAAAGGGGGAGGCTAAAGGGGAAATAAGGAAGAAAGCTAAGAAGGAAGCTAGGGGGGAAATAGAAGAGGAAACTAAAAAGAAAATAAAAAGCGAAATTAAGAAAAAAATTAAAAGGAATAAAAATAATAAAAAATTAATTAATTAAATTAAATTAAGATTAATCCGGGATTAAATAAAGATTAATTTTAATTAATAAATTAAATTAATTTAAATTAAAATAAATAAATAATAAAATTAATTAGAATTATTTCTAATTTAATCTTAATTTAATTATATTTTTTTATTATTTATTTAATTTCTTAATTATATTATTTCTAATTTTACTTTTTTATTTTTAAATTCTAATTTTCGAATTTCTACTTTTTTTTATCTTTGCTCTAAGCTATTAATTAATAATTAATTAAATAAATTTTATTAATTTATTAAAGTTATTTATTAAAGAAAGCTAAAATTAATTAATAAATAAATTAAAATTAATTAAGATTTAATTTTATCTTTTAAATCTTTAAAAACTTAATTTTAATTTTAATTATAATCGAAAATTATTATTAAATATAAAATTTAATTATCTTTTTTAACCTTTAAAAAATATAAAAAATCTTATATTATTTTCTTTATTAAAGCTTATTTTAATTAATAATTACTTCTAATTTTTATAATAACTTTTTAATATTTAAATTAATTCCAAATTAAATTCAATATAAATTAAATTAAATTATTATTTAATTTTTATTTAAATTTATAAAACCTTTTTAATAAACTTGTTTAATAATATATATATTATATATTAAAATTGAAAAACGCTAAATATTATTAAATATTATATTAATTAAGGTTTCTAATATTAAATTAAATATAAATTAATTTAAATTTAATTTAAATTTAATTTAGATTTAAGTTTATTTTATAATAATATATAATAATATTAAGCCTTTCCTAATAATATTATTTTTATAATATATTTATTTAATTATATTAATATAATTATAAACTATAATAAAGATTTTCCTTAAGATTTCGGAATAATATATATTAATATTCGAGGTAATATTAATATTTTATTTATAATAAGCCTAATTACAAATTTTCGAAGTAAATAATAATAAGTTTAAAAAGATAATAAATATTTAATTTAAATTTAATTTAAATTTAATTATTAATTAAAAATTAATAAACTTTGAAATAATCTTTTTTCGAAGAATATTCTAATAAAATTATTATTCGTTTATAAACGGATTTATTATATTAATTAGTTCTAGTACTTTAACGAATTCTATATTTAAAATAAATATTATAATAAATAATTATTTATTATATATATTAATATTAAAGCCGAAAATAAAGGTTAATAAATTAAAAATATTATTTAAATCCTAATTAAATTAATATTAAATTAAAATTGAATCTAAATTATATATATTTTTAATTTATATTTTATTTATATTTATAGAGATTATCTTAAGGCTATTATTATAAAGATAAAGCTAATAAATAAGAAATTATAATAATTCGGAAATCAATTCGAATACTTTCGTAAATATTCGTTAATAATATTTATTATTCAATTTATTTATATAAATTCGGCAAAGTATAAAGATTATAAAATATATAATTAATAAGATTTTTAAATTAATTCTAAATTAATTCTAAATTAAATCTTTTATATTTTCCTAATTTTAATTCAAATATTATAAATATAATTTTATTAATCGATCTTTTTACCTTCTTAAACGCTATATCTATTTCGCAAGCTTCTAGCTACGAGAAGATCTGGGCCTATTTCTTATAAAAGGTAATAATAATTTTAATATTAAATATACCGATACTAATCGATTATAAATTAATTCAAAATCGAATAAAAATTAATTAATAAATAATTAAAAACTTATTCCTTTATCTATATTTTAATATTTAAATTTATATTTAAATTAAATATTATTAAATATTTATCTTTTAAAATAATAAAATATTTTTTATTTCCGAATAATAATTTCAATTCGGTCTATTTAATTAATATTTTAATAAATATTTATAATATATTTTATTTAATAATTTGAATAAAATATATTTAATAATAAATTATAAAGGAATTTTCCTATATAATTAATTAAATTCAATTTTAAATTAATTTCGATTTAATTTCAAATTAATTATTAATTTTAGATCTTTTATTTGCTTAGCAAGCTTAAAGAAGCTATTTTATAACTTTAATAAAAGACGATTATATAGCGGCGGCAAATATATATATACTCTATATAAAATTAAAATAAAATATAAGTAATAAATTAAATTATTAGAAATAAAAATATTAAATTCTATTTAATAATTTATATATTATAAAGCTCTAGAACTAGTTTAATAATTAATATTTAAATTAATTTAGAATTAATTTTAAAATAATTTTAAATTAAATATAAATTAATTATTATAATTTTTCTTCTTAATTAATATATATTTAATAATATAATATAAGTTCTCTAGCTCTGATTAAGGATTATTTAACTTTAAGAAAAGATTTTTAAAATATTTAATATAAATATTTTTAATAATATTTAATAATTAGAAAAAATATATTTTCTATTTTAAATTTTTATTATTTATATAACTAATATAAAATAAAAGCTTATTAAAGATAATTTAAAATTAATTTAATTTTAAATTATAATTAATTTAAAATTAATTTCAGATTAAATACCTAAGTTCTTACTTATTTAATTATAAAATTATATTTTTTATTTTATTATTTATATATATTCTTTTATTCGAATTACTTTTAAATTTAAATAAAT
>JAABUQ010004467.1_pt1 | contig 23851 bp, 23 predicted proteins | sample 5560001 | NCBI WGS metagenome assembly JAABUQ01 (sample SAMN10711888, study PRJNA513371) | rock metagenome | isolation source: Antarctica rocks | place: Antarctica: Victoria Land, Finger Mt nord | collected 2015-12-18
TGTCGCCAGCCCCACCGACGTGGACGCGCTTCGGGTAAAGCTCAGCACCGACAGCCGGGTGCGGTCGGTCAGCTATACGAGTAAAGCTGACGCGCTCAAGAAGGCGCAGAACCGGCCCGGCCTGGGGGATCTGGCCAGCGGCGCCGGCAGCAACCCGTTTCCGGCCAGCCTCGACCTGAAGCTGAAGCGCGTCGAGGACGTGTCGGGGGTGGCGGATTCGGTTACCAAGGAGAAGGCTATCGACCCAGTCCAGCCGACTTCCTACGACCCCGGCGCCTACGGCCGGCTGCAGAAGGCGCTGACCTATCTCGCGGTCGGCGGTGGGGCCTTCCTGGCCATCTTTGGCCTGGTGGCAGTGCTGGTCACCTCCAACAGCATTCATAGCGCCATTCATGCCCGGCGGGAGGAGATCTCCATCATGGGCTTGGTGGGCGCGCCCAACTGGATGATCCGCGGTCCCTTTCTCTTCGAGGGAGCGCTCACCGGTGGGCTCGCGGGTCTCATCGCCGGCCTGCTGGTTTCCATCGGAGCCGGGGTGGGAGCAACCGTGGGCGGCTCGAACCGGTTGGGCGCGCTGGTGCCAGGCTTCACTGTCTCCACCGGCGTTGCGGCTGGGCTGATCCTGCTGCTGGTGGGCATCCTGCTGGGCGCGGCCGCCTCCCTCATCGGTCTCCGGCGGCACCTGATGGTTCCGGAGGGCTGATCAGCGGGGGCCACCGGCGCAGGCGCAGCCAGGCCAGGGCCGCCAGGACTAGGCCCACCGAGCCGTCGATGAGGCTGTAGCCGCCGGCGATCGCCGATGGCGGATTGCCCGAGGGCACCCCATCCCAGGGCGCGACAGGTAACCAGCTCCAATCGCCCGCCAGAGTGCCTGCCAGCTCCAGATCGAGCGTGGCTAAGAAGATGGCTGCGAAGAGGGCATAGCGCTCAGTCTTGAGGATGCACCAGGCCAGCACAGGCCAGCAGAAAGCGCCCTGCACGTCAAGGCGGTGGGTGACCGGCGGCAGAACTGTGAGGCCGGCGATCGCATACAGAGTGCAGAGCGCCAGCACCGCCTCAGCGGCTCGACGGCCGTGCCGTCTGAACACCGGCAGCGCGGCGGCGGTGACGCCAAACAGGTAGACCAGGCCGTGGCCAGGCGGAACGTAGAGCGGCAGGTTGTGCCAGCGGTAGCGATAGACGCCCCAGATGAGCGACCCGAAGATCTCGAAGACTGTGGCGACGCCCACGCAGAGCCAGACCTGCAGCCGCTGGCCCCGCGGCAGCTTCAGCGTGCAGAGCCAGAGCACGAAGAAGGTCAGGACCCCCAGTGCCGACTGCTGGCCCAGGTTCTGCGTCCGCGAGTCGAGCAGCAAGAGAAGCGGTGTGTAGGCGAGCAGGTAGAGATGCAGCCAGTAAGGCCTGACCGCGACCAGCAGGCGACTGCGGCTATGAGTCAGCCCGCCGGACGCTGGGTAGCTTGACACTCAGTTCAGGCTAGTGTCCCGCGCCAGAGATTCGTCGGCATATTGCGGCTCCGGACACCAATGCCAGCGTCATGGGGGCCGGCCCGTCGTCGCACGCCCCCGCTCCGCGGGTGGCCTCCGGGTGGAAGTGCGCTCCTCCTAGTTCCAACCCTTTCTTGGCCTCGGCGCCCGAACCGGAGCCCTCCCGGCCCCTGCCACAATCTCCTCAACGAACTTCTGGCGCAGGACACTAGCTGGAGGCGGCCCGCCGGCGCTGCGAGGTGCTATGGCTAAGTCGGCCGACCTTCCAACGCGTCAGAAGCCGTCAGTGGTTGCGGCCGACCAGGCGCCAGGCGCCGGGCAGCAGGCCGGCGGCGAGGAGTGACTTGATTGCGTCCCCGATCAGGAAGGGCAGCACGCCCAGCTGGATGCCCTTGAGCAAGCTGACGTGCAGCGTCGCGGCCAGCCATGTGACGCCGAACAGGTAGATGGTGAGGCTGCCGGCAGCCATGGCGGCGAGGGTGGTCAGCGGGCTGCGATCGAGGCGCCGCTCCGCCAGCTCCCCCAGCAGGGAGGCGGCCACCACGAAGCCCAGGATGTAGCCGAAAGAGGGTAGGTAAAGCGCCTGCCAGCCGCCGTGGGCCTGGGCGAACCAGGGCACACCGGCCAGACCGGCGAGCGCGTAGACGGTCATCCCGGCCAGCGCTCGGCGCCAGCCCAGCGCCAGCCCGCCGACGAGCACGCCGAACGTCTGGCCGGTGACAGGGACCGGGGTGAAGGGGAGCGGGATCACAACCTGGGCCAGGACGCCGACCATCACCGCAAAGCCGATGACGAGAGCTGCGTCACGGAGCAGGGAGCCGGCAAAGGCGTCGGCCAGCACTTGCAGCTGGCTGCGGCGCGCCGCGGCTGTGGCGTTGAACGACATCACATCCTCCTCAGATCGTCAGTCGCCAGGTTCAGGCAGATCCGGCGGCTCATCGTAGCCAGAGCCGGCTGCTCGCCGGCCTCCTGGGGGGGTCCAGATATCGCTCGAGCTGGGCCGATCTCCCTGGAACGGCCTCAGCGGCCCGCCCGGCTCCTGGCCGCTGCCTCCGCCGCCCGCCGGCTGTCCTCGGCCCTCGCCGGAGGGAGGCGGGGGAGCCGTAACGTCAGCCTGGTCTGGGCCGGTGGGAGGCTGAGGCGCTGGATCTGAAGCGGGAGAGCTCCCGCCAGGGCCGGCCGGTTCGCCTGCGCTGCCCGCCTCCAGCGCACCCGCTGGACCTGCGCCGGGAGGGACGGCGTCCGCCGGTCCCGTCCCGGGCGGCCCGACTCCGGAAGCCCCGCCTGCGGTCTCGAGGCCAGCGCCGGCGGCGCCTCCTGCCGGGGGCAGTTCCGACCCGGGGGTCAAAGGTGAGCCCGGGCGGGTCGATTGGCCGGTCCCGCCGAGGCGCGCACCGGGTGTGCCGGGTCGGTTGTAGGGCCTCCCGGCAGGTCCCACGCCGCGATGCGTCACCACAGTCGGCGGCAGCCGGCCCGGCGGGGTACGGCGCGAGCGGACGATCAGGAAGATGGCCGCCGCCAGAGCGATCAGCAGCAGCAGCGGGAAGAGGATGAAGGGGAAGCGAAAGAGAGAGCCGAGCAGGCCGCCGCCCCCGGAGCTGCCGGAACCGGCTGCCGGAGTGGCGCTGGGCGACGCGCTGGGCGACGCGCTGGGTGTCTCCGTCGGCGTCGGTGTGGGCACAGCCGTAGGAGTGGGCGTGGGGACAGCCGTCGGAGTTGGGGTGGGCGCGGGCTGAGCTTGGAACTGACCACAGGCCGGCTGCACCCCGGCCGCTCCGCAGATCACGTGGGACCCTTCCGGAATTCCATTGGGGATGACGACTATGGCCTGGGCGAGGTTGCCTGAGGCGTCGCTCTTGGCGACGCCAAGCTGCCTCTCCGGGCTGTCGATGTAGATGGGCACTGGCTGGTTGGCGGGGAAGTTGTTGCCGGTGACTGTCACCCTGGTCCCTGGCGGACCTGAGGTGGGGGAGATGTTGAGTACGGGACTGGGCGGAATCGGCGTCGGGGTCGGCACGGGAGTCGCCGGCGGGGTCGGCGTGGCGCCCAGCAGCAGGGGCGCGAGCCCCAAGAGCAGCAGCGGCAGCCAGGCGGCTGGGCGTCGTCTCATACCGCAGGCCAGAGTACCGACCCCGCTCAGACCTCGCTAGGAGAGGAGTGTCCCCAGCCCGTTTGACTGCCGGATCAGTCGGTGAGGCCCGATCGGCGGTACCGCAACTAGACTGGAGGCCACGGTATCGACCAGTCGGAGGTGGGCTCCGGCAGCCGAAAGCCGGGTTTGGCGGCGGATCGCAGCCGCCGGCCGAGAGTTCTGAGCTCGGCCCTGCTCAGCAGCTGGGAGAGCTGCCCGTCCAGCGATCCCCCGGCCAGTGACTCGGCGGCCCGGCAGAGATCTTCCCGGAGCGGAGCCGGCACCGGCTGGCCGGCGTGGTCCCAAATAACCGTCCGCAGCTTCGGCTCGACATGGAACGTGAGGCCGTGGTCGATGACCCACAGCTTGCCGGTGGCGTCGAACAAGCAGTGTCCCGCCTTGCGATCGGCATTGTTGGTGAGGACGTCGAAGAGCGCCACTGGCAGCCAGTTCGGCGCTGGGCCGGCGGGCGGCCGCAGATAACTGAGGCGGGGATCGGCGTCGACGTACATCTGCAGTGCACCGACGCCGTGGGGCGCTTCGACCCTGACGACTGTCGGCGGAATGTCCGGCCAGCCGAGATGCCTGGCCAGACTGTAAGCCGCCACCTCTCGCCGGAAGAGCGTGCTGGGGGGGAAGTCCCACAGTGGGGTTTCGCCCTGAGCCGGCTTGTATACGGCCAGATGGCTCTCGGTGGGACCGCTAACTTCGACCAGGAAGGTGTAATTGGACGAGCGCCTGAAAAGCCCCTTCAGCTCGACCTCGGGCAGCCCGGTCAGCGCCTCCTCGATCGACTCCAGGTCGCGCTTCCGGGGCAGGACACTCTCAGACGATGAGTCGGGCGCCATTGGCGGCGGGACACGGATGCCCGCTCGGGTCCATGGGCAGGCCGCAGCGCGAACAAGTGGGCCGCCCGGAGGTGACCACCACCATGGCCTGGCGCGCCAGGAGCAGGATCTGTTCGGCTCGCAGCCAGCAGCGGGCGGTGGCCAGGCTCTCGGGATCCTGCTCGGCTTCGGTGGCCTGCTCGCGCGCCATGAGCACGAACAGTTCCCTGCCATCGTGGAAGCCAAGGCCCAGTTCCCCGACGCCCCATTCAGCTTGCCCATACTCGGCGGGGGGCGGGGCGGCTCCCTCCAGACTCGATTCCAGGCCCTGCGCCTCGAGCAGCTGCACGATCCGGGCGATCAGCCCCTGAACATGCACCTTCTCACAGTCCAGGATCGCCCGCTGGCCCGAGCCCTCGATCTGGAGAAAGAACTGACGCTGGCCAGGCTGGCCCTCGGCGCCGACACTGACGGAGCTGACCGGGTCGAACTCGAAACTGCGAGCCACTAGGGCTAGCCTACAGGCCGGCGCGGAGGCGTTTGCTGCCCCCTGAGGCGGGGAACGCTTCAGGCAGTGAATCTCAACAATCGGAGGAGCAGATGCCGAAAACAGTAGGAATCGACCTGGGCACGACCAACTCCGTGATCGCTGTCATGGAAGGCGGCGAGCCGGTGGTCATCCCCAACTCGGAGGGGTCGCGGACGACCCCCTCTGTCGTCGCATTCACCAAGTCAAACGAGCGGCTGGTGGGCCAGCTAGCGCGTCGCCAAGCGGCGGTCAACCCGGAGAACACCATCTCCTCGATCAAGCGCTTCATGGGCCGCACTTTCTCCGAGGTCGACTCCGAGCGAAAGATAGTTCCCTATGACGTCAGGTCCGGCAAAGAGGATCGTGTCACCGTGCAGGTGCCCAACGCCGGCAGGGAGTTCACGCCGGAGGAGATCTCGGCGATGATCCTGCAGAAGCTCAAGGCCGACGCCGAGGCCTATCTGGGCGAGAAGGTGACCGATGCGGTCATCACAGTGCCTGCCTACTTCAACGATTCCCAGCGCCAGGCGACCAAGAACGCCGGCCAGATCGCGGGCCTCAACGTGCTGCGCATCATCAACGAGCCGACCGCCGCCTCGCTGGCCTACGGGCTGGAGAAGAAGGCGAACGAGACGATCCTCGTCTTCGACCTGGGCGGTGGCACCTTCGACGTCTCAGTCCTAGACGTGGGGGACGGCGTCTTCGAGGTGAAGTCAACCAATGGTGACACCCACCTGGGGGGCGATGACTACGACCGCAAGATTGTGGACTGGCTGGCCGAGGAGTTCCGGAAGGAGAACGGCATTGATCTGAAGGCTGACCGGCAGGCCCTTCAGCGCCTGACCGAGGCCGCCGAGCGGGCCAAGATCGAGTTGTCCCAGCGGCTGGAGACGACTGTCAACCTGCCGTTCATCACAGCCGACCAGACAGGGCCCAAGCACCTGGAGATGACTCTCACCCGGGCCAAGTTCGAATCCCTGACCGCCGATCTGACCAAGCGCCTGCGCGCGCCCTTCATGGCTGCGCTGCAAGACGCCGACCTGACGCCGCAGCAGATCGACGAGGTGGTGCTCGTCGGTGGCTCCACCCGCATGCCGGTCGTCCAGCAGTTGGTGCGGGAGCTGGCCGGAGGCAAGGAATCGCACAAGGGCGTCAACCCCGACGAGGTGGTAGCCATTGGCGCCGCCATCCAGGCAGGCGTGCTGAAGGGCGAGGTCAAGGATGTCCTGCTGCTGGACGTGACACCGCTATCGCTGGGAATCGAGACGATGGGCGGCGTCTTCACGAAGCTGATCGACCGCAATACGACCATCCCGACGTCTCGTTCGCAGATCTTCAGCACTGCAGCCGACAACCAGACCTCAGTTGAGGTCCACGTGCTCCAGGGCGAGCGCGAGTTCGCGCGCGACAACCGCACGCTCGGCCGCTTCCACCTGGACGGCATAGCGCCGGCGCCGCGGGGCATGCCCCAGATCGAGGTCGCGTTCGACATCGATGCGAGCGGCATCCTCAGCGTGAAGGCTGTCGACAAGGGCACAGGCCGCGAGCAATCTGTGACCATCACCGCCTCGTCTGCGCTGGATAAGAGCGAAGTCGAGCGCATGGTCAAGGACGCCGAGTCGCACGCCGCCGAGGACCGCGGCAAGCGGGAGGAGGTCGAGCTGCGCAACCAGGCCGACCAGATGATCTACCAGGCCGAGAAGGTTCTGCAGGAGCATGGCGACAGGGTTCCTGCCGACGTGAAGGGCGAGGTCGAGACCAAGCTCGAAACCCTCCGCGGCGCCAGCAAGAGCGGCGATGTGGCGACGCTGAAGAGCACCATGGATGACTTCAACCAGACTCTGCAAAAAGTCGGCCAGCACGTCTATCAGGAGGCTGGCGCGACTTCCGGCGCTGGCGCCGAACCGTCTGGCTCCGCCGACAAGGGGCAGGACGACGTGGTGGACGCCGATTACCGCGAGGTCAAGTAAGCCGCTTCGTTCATCGACCAGTAAGCAAAGGGGCGCCGGCCAGGTGGTGGGCGTCCCTTCTGTCGTTTTTGGCCGGAGATCGTGTAATTCAGCGTCGGAGGCGGTGATGATCTTGGTTGGTCGATCAGGCCCTGACGGCGGGGCGCGCCCGATTGAGCAGACAAGCAGCCCTGACCAGTGTTAGCGCCTGACGTGCGCAAGTGCGTAGGCAGGCAATGGAGTCTGAAGGCATGAGATGGCGATGGTGAGCGGGGACAGCCTGGAGTGGGAACAGCGGTTAGCTGACCTGTGGGCATCGCTTGATGAGCACAGTGAGGAGGCGTTCTTGACCCGGATTGAACAATTTGTCACCGGGCTCCCGGCAGACAGCGCAGTCGCGCTTTTCGAGCGGGCGGCGGCCTTGGACTCAACCGGCAATTCCGACCTGGCGGTGCCCCTGTATCGACAGGCGCTGGACATCGGGCTACAGGCCGAACGCCGACGTCGGGCGGTGATTCAGCTTGCTAGTTCGTTGCGCAACATCGGCCGGGCGCACGAGAGCGTTGCGCTGCTGACGGCCGAGCGGGAGGTCGAGTCTGACGACCTGGATGATGCTGTCAGCGGCTTCCTCGCCCTCGCCCTGGTGGACACGGGACGTGAGCGGGAGGCGATCTCAGTCGCTCTGACGGCGCTCTCTCGTCATCTGATCAGGTACAGGCGCTCCCTGGCCAACTACGCCCAAGAGATCTCCGACTACCATCCGGGGTGAGCTGGGCGGCGATCAGGGCAATGCCCGAGATCAGCTCTGGAGAGTTCTCTCGGGCCCAGGGCCGGCCGCGAAGTGAGCCAGCAAGCTGATCCGAGGTCCCGAACCGAGTGAGGCTCAGATCGGCAACACTGGAGCCGACGGGGGGACTCGAACCCCCGACCTGCCACTTACGAGGCGGCTGCTCTACCAGCTGAGCTACGTCGGCGCGAGCCGAGATTCTACAGGCGGCCTGGTGGCCGGCCTATTCGTGTGACAAGAGTGTCGCTAACGCATCCGCTTCGAGTTGCGCACTCTCCGCAGTGACCGGGAGGGGTAGGCAGGGAGGCGCTCCCGGCGTCTGCTGCCGCCGGCTTCGATATCCGCGCGCCCTCCGCACCCACCCGGGACGGGTAGGCAGGGGAGGCGCCCCCTTCCTGCTAGCATCCGCGGGCGTGGGCGAGCACCGGGTGATCGAGCTGGGACCGGGGGAGTTGGAGGAGATCAAGCCACTGCTGGTCGACCTGCACCTGGACGAGCAGCTCTTCTATCCCGAACATCCTCAGCTCACTCGGCCGCAGCTGGAGGCGTCGCTGCCGGCTGTGAAAAACGAGTTCGTGGGCGAGAACCTAGTGCTGGCAGTGCGCGACCCACAGAGCCGGCTGGCCGGCTTCTGCTGGCTCGTGCTCTTTGATCCCGGCACAGGCCTCGAAGGTGAGGTGGCCGAGGTCTACGTCGCCGAGCCGCACAGGGGCGGCGGCGTGGGCGAGGCACTGCTGGAGCGGGCGGTGCAGGTATTTGTCGAGCGCGGCGTCACCCTGGCCTATGTCTGGACGCGGGCGGAGAACCAGGGGGCTACGCACCTCTACGAGAAGGCCGGATTCGGCCCCAACAGCCAGCTGGTACTCACCTGGTACCCGAGGGCCGGCCAAGCGGGTCGAGACGGCTGAAGCAAAACTCGCGAGCCCCCCAGGGGGGCAGGCTCGGATAGCGTTCGTCCGGTGCACCGCCGCCAGCACTTAAACTGAGCACGTGATCGAGCCCGCCGGGGCCGAGTCACCCCGCAAGGCGCCAGAAGCCGCGCGACGGAGCTTGCGCCCCCGAGCCTTGGTTGGACTTCTGGTGATCGCCGCACTCCTGAGCGGTGCAGTTGCCGCCGGGGTGACCTTGGCAGTCCTGAAGAGCCAGGCCCGCACCAACCCCCAGACAGTGGATCTAGGCGGCAGCGTGACGGTCCAGGAGAACAACGCAGCCGTCAACGTGGCGGCTGCCGCTCTGCCGGCTGTGACGTCGATAGTGAGCCAGGGCGAGGACAGGCCGCATGGCTCAGGCTTTGTGGTCACCAGCGATGGCTTCGTTGTCACCACAGTCAACGTTGTAGCGGGCGCTCGCAGCCTCTCGGTGCTGATCGGTCATGAGTCCAAGCGGCGCGACGCTCGGCTGGTCGACTATGACTGCCGGACAGGGGTGGCAGTGCTCAAGGTGGACGGTGTCGCCAACCTGCCAACGCTTGCCTTCGGCGATTCGGCGGCTCTCAAGACCGGGCAGAACGTCTATGTGGTGGGCGGCTCGTTGGGAGACCGCCCGGGTCTCGGCCGGGGGGTGATCAGCGCTCTTCACCAGGCAGTGGCCATGAACGCGCCACCGGGCGAAGGTCCAGGCCAGCTTGACAACGTGATCGAGACCGATGCAGCCATCGGCGCTTCCAACACGGGCGGTCCTCTGCTGGACGTGAGCGGGAGGGTGGTCGGGCTGGCGGTGGACAGTCCTGATCGGCTCGGCCTAGCGATCGCGTCGGCAGGCATCCAGCCCGAGGTGCAGCAGATCATCCAGAACGGCCAGCTCGTCCTGCCGGCGCTCGGCGTCACGACTGTGACAGTCACCGCCGACCAGGCGGCGGTTGCGGGCGGCGTCGCTGGCGCGCGCGTCACAGCCCTGGACGGCGCCGGCGTGGGGGAGAGGGCGGGCCTCAAGGTGGGGGATGTCATCACGCAGCTGGATGATGAGAAGCTCGACGACGCCCATCCTCTGCTCCAGGTGCTGGCCAGCCGGTTCCAGCCCGGTCAGAAGGTGACGGTTTCCTACAACCGGACGGGCAGCGGCGCTCAGATTCAGCTCGCGTTGGGCAGCCAGGCGGGCACTTGCCAGTGAGGTCAGCCCGCGCCGGAATCGAAGCGGGCTTGAGCGGGGCAGTGTCGGCACTCAAGGCTGACGAGAATGTGGACCTGGAGCTCCGCCCCTCGCGCGAGGCGAGATTCGGTGACTACCAGAGCTCGGTCGCCCTGAAGCTGGCCCGGCCGCTGCGGCGAGCACCTGCCCAGATCGCCGCGGACCTCGCCGCTCGCCTGGATCTCGAGGAGGCCACTGTGGAGGCCGTCAGCGGATACCTCAACTTCAGGCTCCGACCCCGGTGGCTGCAAGAGCTGGTAAAGCTGGCGGCGGCGGATTCCAGGTATGGCTCCAGCGATGTCGGCTGCGGCCAGCGGGTTCAGGTGGAGATCGGCAGCGTGAATCCAACCGGTCCGCTCCATATCGGCCACGGTCGCAGCATGATTCTGGGTGACACAATCGGCCGCCTGCTCGCCTTCACAGGACACCAGGTCAGCCGCGAGTACTACGTCAATGACCAGAACAAGCAGACCCGACTCTTTGCCGCCTCGGTCTCTGCCCGCCTGCACGGCCAGGAGCCGCCTCCGGGCGGGTACACCGGCGGCTATGTAGCGGAACTGGCTGAGCAGGCCAAAGCCGAGCTGCCAGGAATCGAAGCCATGTCGGAGTCAGAGGCGGAGCCCGGGCTCCGCCACTTCGCCATCCAGCGCATGGTCGAGTGGCTTGACAGGAGCGTGAGCCGCGTCAACGTGCACTACGACGAGTGGTACTGGGAGAGCGAGCTCTGGCGCCGGGGACTCCCCCAGGCGGCCATCGAACGGCTCCGCGCCGCCGGCCATCTCAGCGAGCGGGAGGGTGCAATCTGGTTCTCGCCGGCCGTGCCCGGCTGGGAAGAGGCTGACGAAGACCGCGTCGTCATCCGGACCAACGGTGAGCCGACCTACTTTGCCTCGGATTTAGGCTATCTGCTCAGCCGGTTCGAGGATCGCGGCTTCCAGCGGGTGGTCGAGGTCTGGGGCGCCGATCACCACGGCTACGTCCCGCGCATGAAAGCGGCGACGGCACTCCTGGGGCTGGACCCCCAGAATCTGCAGGTCGTGTTGGTTCAGATGGTCAACCTGAAGGAGGGCAAGATGTCGAAGCGGCAGGGCCGCTTCGTCACCCTGGACGAGCTCATGGACCGGGTGGGCTCCGACGCTGTGCGCTACTTCTACCTGCTCCGCTCCGCGGACGCGATGCTGGAATTCGACTTGGAGGCAGCTCTGAGCCAGGGCAACGAGAACCCCGTCTACTACGCCCAATACGCCCACGCGCGTCTTTTCAACGTGGAGCGCACCGCTAAAAAAACGCATCCCAACCTGCCCGCCGAACCGGATCTCGCCCTTCTGGACAAGCCCTGGGAGCTGGCGGTCGCCAAGGAGATAGCCCGCTGGCCGGAGACTGTCGAGACAGCGGCGACGGCGCTGGAGCCGCACAGGCTGCCGCACTATGTGCAGCGGCTCGCCGACGCGGTCCACGGCTTCTACCAGGCAGGCAACGAACTGCCCGACAACCGGATGGTGGTGCCTGATCCGGAGGTGACGCGCGCTCGGCTCGAGCTCTGTAGCGCCGGCCGTAACACCCTGCGTATTGCCCTCGATCAGATGGGCGTCAGCGCTCCCGAGCACATGTGACCGCGAGATAGGAGAGATGACCACTTGGACCTGACCTGGCTCGGACATGCCTGCTTCCGGCTGCGCGGGAAAACCGCGTCAGTCCTGACCGACCCGTACCCTCCAGCGTTGGGACCGAAGCTGAAAGCGCTGGACGCAGATCTGGTCACCTTCAGCCACGGGCACCAGAACCACTCCTACCGCGGCGCGCTCGCCGGCGACCCCTTCCTGGTCGAGGGTCCGGGCGAGTACGAGGTCGCGGGCGTGCTGCTGCGGGGCTTGGCCACCTTCCATGATCGGGCCAACGGGGCTGAGCACGGCCGCAACACCGTCTACCTGATCGAGCTCGACGACGTCCGCGTCTGCCACCTGGGCGATCTCGGGCACCGCTTGCTTGACGACACGCTGGACGCCCTCAGCGACATCGACGTGCTGCTGGTGCCGGTGGGCGGCGGCAGGACGTTGAACGCCCAGCGAGCCGCTGAGGTCGCCCGCCAGGTCGAACCCAGGGTGGTGGTCCCCATGCACTACGCGCAACCGGCGATCGCGATGGAGCTGGAACCCCTCGACCTGTTCTTGAAGGAGATGGGCGTGACCGAAGTCAATCCCCTGGCCAAGCTCACCGTCCAGCCTTCCTCGGCGGAGGCCGAGACGCGGGTGGCCGTCCTGGAAATGAAGGCTTAGCAGCGCCTCCGCGGTGCCGGCTCCTGGCTGCCTTGTGGCGTGGCGGCTCCTTGTGGCTGGTGCCCTGACGCAGCGCTGCGCACCCGAGGGTCAGCTACAATTACGAAAACCGCAGGGGGTTTCAGTTGCCTGTACCAGCCGAAAGGACCGCATCTCGGGGCTCAGGCCGCCGATGCGGGCGTCAAGGGGCCCGGCCCTTCGTCGTTACGGATTTTCAAATCCGCTCCTCCTCGTTCCACCCTTTCCTTCGCCTCGACGCCCTGACCGGCGCCCTGGGCGGGCGCCTGCCCCGAGCTACGGCCCAATCGGCCGTTACAGGCAACTAATTGTCGAAATTCGTGTTCGTGACCGGCGGTGTGGTTTCGTCGCTCGGCAAGGGGATCACTGCCGCATCGATAGGCAGCATCCTCAAGAGCCGCGGTCTCTCCGTCTCCCTCCAGAAGCTGGATCCCTACCTCAATGTGGACCCGGGCACCATGTCGCCCTACCAGCACGGCGAGGTTTTCGTCACTGACGATGGCGCCGAGACGGACTTGGACCTGGGCCACTACGAGCGCTTCATCGACGAGAACCTGACAGCCGCCTCCAACCTGACCACCGGCAAGGTGTACTCGGAGGTGATCGCCAAGGAGCGCCGGGGGGACTACCTGGGCGCCACTGTTCAGGTGATCCCGCACATCACCAACGAGATCAAAGAGCGCATTCAGCGGGCTGCCAAGCAGTCCCAGGCCGACGTCATGATCTGCGAAGTCGGAGGGACTGTCGGCGACATCGAAAGCCTGCCCTTCCTGGAAGCCATCCGGCAGCTCAAGAACGACCTGGGCCGCCAGAACGTCTTCTATGTGCATGTCTCGCTCGTCCCCATGATCCGGGGCGAGGAAATGAAGACGAAGCCCACCCAGCACTCGGTCCAGGCCCTGCGCGCAATCGGAATCCAGCCTGACGCCATCGTCGCCCGCTCCGAACAGCCGCTCGACGGTGACGTGAGGGACAAGATAGCCCTCTTCTGCGACGTGCCCAAAGCGGCGGTGATAGCGGTGCCAGACGTCCAGTCCATCTATCAGGTACCGCAGCTTCTGGAGGAGGCCGGCACCTCGCAGGTGATCTGTGATCACTTCGGCCTCTCCCTGGCTCCCGCTGACCTCAGCCCCTGGCGGGCCTTCACCGACAGGATGCGGCGGCCCAAGGGCCAGGTGACTGTCGCCATAGTTGGCAAGTACGTCCAGCTCCCCGATGCCTACCTCTCGGTGATCGAGGCCGTCCGCCATGCCGCCACCCACTCCGAGGTGTCAGTGGATATCCGTTGGGTGGCTGCAGAGAGGCTCGACCACGGCTCCACTTCGGCGTTGAAGGGAGTGGCCGGAATAGTTGTCCCGGGCGGCTTCGGCCACCGCGGCATCGAAGGCAAGCTGGTAGCGGCCCACTACGCCCGCCACCATCGGGTGCCTTACCTAGGCCTCTGCCTGGGACTCCAGTGCGCAGTGATCGACCTGGCCCGCGAGGCTTTGGCCGCCCCCGACGCCAATTCGACCGAGTTTGCTGCCTTCACTTCCACGCCAGTGATCGACCTCATGCCCGAGCAGCGCGACGTTGCCAACCTGGGCGGAACCATGCGCCTCGGGGTCTACCCCTGCAAGCTTCTGCCTGGCTCCAAGGCCTACGCGGCCTATGGGGAGGAGGTGGTCTACGAGCGGCACAGGCACCGTTTCGAGTTCAACAACGAGTATCGCGACGTGCTGGGTGAGGCGGGCTTGATCTACAGCGGCCTTTCTCCGAACGGCCGCCTGGTCGAGGTGGTGGAACTCAACGATCATCCTTGGTTCGTTGCCTCCCAGTTCCACCCCGAGCTGAAGAGCCGGCCCGTGCGGCCGCATCCGCTCTTCCGTGAATTCATCGCTGCAGTCATCGAGGCCAGCGGCATCGATCAGATGGAACTGGCCGAGCCGGAGGCCACCGGTGAGCCGGCCGGCGGAGAGTCGGCCAGCGGTGAGCAGGAACCTGAGCTCACCCGTTAGGGACGGAATCTCTGGCGTTGGACACTAGGACGCAGCCTCAACTGGCAGCCGCTCACGCAGACCTGCGGGCGGTGGTGGCGCCCAGTCTGATCCGGGTGACTGAGACAGCAGCACTGGCGTGCGCCCGGCACATAGGCCGCGGCAATGGCGACCGCCTCCGAGCGGCAGCTTCCGCGGCGATGCTGGAGGCCCTGGAGCGATTGGGAATTGCCGGCCGCGTGGTCCTGGGCCCTCGGGGCGATCAGTTCCTCTCCCACGGCACGGCAGTTGGCGAAAGTGGGGTGGGAGGGTTCGACCTGGCTGTCTACCCGGTGGAGGGGTCGAGCCTGGTGGCCAAGGGTATGGCCGGCGCGATCTCCCTCTTGGTGGCGGTAGAGCCTGACAGTTTCCCTGAGCTTCCCGCGGTCTGGTACGCAGAGCGGATCGTTGCGGGGCCGGCGGCACGCGGAACCTTGGCGCTGGACGAGCCACTGGTCGACAATCTGCGCCGTATCGCGTTCGCTCGCGACGCGCGGGTCAACGACCTGGCCGTGGCGGTGCTGGACAGGCCGCGGCACAACCAGCTGATCAGCGAACTGCGCGACGTAGGTGCTCGCATAGTGCTGTTGGAGGAAGGCGAGATCGCGGGCGCCCTTCTGGCGGCCAGTGAGGGAACAGGCATCGACGCGATGGTGGGCATAGGAGGGCTGCAGGAAACGATGATCGCCGCCTGCGCCGCCCGCTGCCTGGGCGGCGAGCTGCAGGCTCGGCTCTGGCCGCGCAACGACGAGGAGCGGGTGCTGGCCGGTCCCGAGGCTGGTCAGATCCTCGGCCTGGACGATCTCTCGCCCCAGCACGTCGACGTGGCGGTGACAGGAATTTCCGGTGGACCTCTGCTCCGAGGCGCCTGGTACGGCCGGCAGGGCGCCCAGACCGAGTCGCTCACGATGTCGACTCGCTTTCACACAGTCCGCCGCATCTCGACCCAGCACCAGGAGATCTAGGGCAGCGCTTCCGAGGGCATTCACTCGGGGATCGGATTAGGTGCGGCGCTGGCGCGGTATGCATAGATGTACATGAGCTGGTCCGAGCCGTCTGACCGCCGGCCGCCGAGTGGGTCGGGCGAGAACCCTTACCTGCAAGGTCCGCCAGGCGGCGGCCCCTCCGAGAACCCCTATCTGCAGCGGCCGCCGAGCGGGCCGCCCGCCTCCAGCGAGCCGCCGCCTCCCGAGCCGCCCGGCCCTCGTCAGCCGGGCAACGGAGGGCCTCCTGCGGGCTGGAACTCGGCCGATCCCGACCAGCCGCCGCCGTCGTGGCCGCCGACTACCGGCAACTGGCAAGCCGAGCAGGGTGCTCCTCCCGCAACAATCCAAGTGCCCCGTCAAAATGGCGCTGGAGCAGAGCCTGCCAGCCCAGGTACCCGAGACTGGCCGCCCTATTCATCCGGCCACGGCCCTGGCTATGACCGGCCGCCGGCTGGCAGCCGGACTCAGCGTCGAGGGCTGCTCGGCGGACTGCTGACGCTGCTGGCCGCCATTTGGGCGGTGGGCAAGTATGTCCTGCTCTTCATAGGGAAGTTCGGGATTCTCAAGACGGGCTTGACGCTCCTCATCAGCCTCGGGCTCTACGCTGTCTTCTTCGGCTTCTGGGGTGCGCTCGGCCTGGTTCTGATGATCCTGCTCCACGAACTCGGCCATGTGGTGGAGATACGCCGCCAGGGCATGAAGGCAACAGCGCCGCTCTTCATTCCGTTCATGGGCGCGGCGATCTTCCAGCGATCACATCCGACTGATGCGCTGAAGCAGGCCCAGATCGGCATTGCGGGGCCGCTGGCGGGGACTGTAGCCGCGACCGCCGCCTTCGTCCTCTTCGGCTTGACCCACAACTCGCTCTTCCTGTTCTGGGCCTGGATCGGCTTCTACCTGAACCTGTTCAACCTGATCCCGTTCGGGATGCTCGACGGGGGTTGGATCCTGGCGGCTGCCTCCAAGTGGTTCCAGCTGCTCGGCCTGGCGGCTCTGGCGCTGGCAGTTCTCTTCTTCCATCTGACCTTCGGACCTCTCCTGCTGATCCTGCTGATCTTCGGCATTCCCACCATGATCGCCAGGTTCCGCAACGACTCACTGCCTTACTACCAGTCGGTTCCCACCGCCGGGAAGGTGGGTATGGGCCTCGCCTGGTTGGTCCTGGTCGGCTACCTCGGCTACGCCTCGATGCAGGCGTACAACCTGCTCACCGCCCAGACCGCCCTCGGGTAGAATCACCCGGCCGACAAATCGGTGTTAAGAACACAATGAAGACTCAGATCCATCCCACCTTCTTTGAAGACGCGCTGGTGACCTGCGCGTGCGGCAACACCTTCACGACTGGATCGACCCAGAAGCGGATTCAAACCGAGATCTGCTCGGTGTGCCATCCCTTCTACACGGGCACCCAGAGAATCGTGGACACCGGCGGCCAGGTGGAACGCTTCCGCAAGCGCGCCGCCAAAGCCACCGCCCCAGCACCAGCGTAGTGCCGCTCCCGGAGGAGCCCACTCCGGAGCGCATCACCCTTCGCATGAGCCGCTCCGAGCCGTTCTTCTATGGCGGCCAAGCGGTCGTCGAAGGCGTTTTGATGCGGGGTCCCCGAAGCTATGCGGTTGCCGTCCGCAAGCGAAACTCGGGCGAGATCGTCTTGGCCCAGGGCGAACTAAGCGGGGGCCTCTACACAGGTCGCTTTTGGAAGCTGCCCTTCGTTCGCGGCCTGGCGCTCTTGGCAGAACAGATGCATCTGGGCATGCGCAGCCTGATCTGGTCGGCCGCGGTCAGTGCCGGAGATCAGGAGGTGGAGATCGGGCGGCGCGAGATCGCGATCACCATAGCCATCGCCGTCGCCGCCAGCCTGCTCCTCTTCATCGGCCTGCCCCTCCTCGGCGCGGGGTTCGCGGTTCGCCGGGCCGGCTCGGTCGGCTTCGTGGTGGTGGAGGGCCTGATCCGGGTCGGCCTGGTGATCGGCTACCTGCTGCTGATAGGTTCCACCCGGGACGTGCGGCGCGTGTTCCAGTACCACGGCGCCGAGCACAAGACAATCAACGCGTTCGAGTCAGGCTGGCAGCTGGAAGTTGCCCAGCTTCGCCGGGCCAGCCTGCTGCATCCCCGCTGCGGCACAGGCTTTCTGGTGGTCGTCGTGGTCGTCAGCGTGCTCGTCTTTGGCCTGGTGGCGCTCGCCCAGCCCAACTGGCCCGAGCTGATACTTTCCCGGCTGCTCGGCGTGCCGATCATCGCGGGCGTCTCCTACGAGTGCATCAGGTTTATGGCTAGGCATCGCTCTAACTCTGTGGTCAAGCTGCTCCTGATTCCTGTCCTGGCCACTCAGCGGCTGACGACGCGGGAGCCGGACGACGGCATGCTGGAAGTCGCGCTGGCTGCGTTCCAGGCTGTGCGCCGGGCGGAGCGAGCGGCTGCATGATCGATCGCCTGGAGATGCAGGTCAAGCGGCACGAGGAGATTCAGGCCGAGATGGCCAGGCCGGACGTGGTGACCGACTCCCAGCAGTTGGGCAGGCTCGGTCGCGAGCTCCGCCAGCTGGACGAGACAGTGGACACCTACCGCGCCTACCAGCAAGCTGAGCAGCAGGTGAAGGAAGCGCGGGAAATGCTGGGAGGGGAGCGCGACGCCTCCATGCAGGAATACCTGCAGCAGGAGGAGAGGGCGGCGGAGGAGCGGCGGCAGGCGTTGGAGGAGCGGCTCCGCGTCCTGCTCCTGCCCAGGGATCCCAACGACGAGCGGGACGTGGTGGTCGACATCCAGGGAGCCGAGGGCGGTCAGGAGGCTTCGCTGTTTGCGGCTGACCTTTTCCGCATGTACTCGCGCTGGGCGGAAGCCCAAGGGTGGAAAGTGGAGGTGGTCGAGGCGCAGGAAAACGGGATTGGCGGGTTCGACAAGATCGAGTTCGAGATCCACGGCCAGGGCGCTTACTCCCGACTCAAGTACGAGGGCGGCCCGCACCGGGTTCAGCGCGTACCGGAGACTGAGAGCCAGGGTCGCATCCACACCTCGGCGGCCACTGTGGCGGTGATGCCGGAAGCTGAAGCGGTCGAGATCGAGCTGCCCGAGAAGGACCTCAAGATCGAGACCTCCACCTCGACTGGACCCGGCGGCCAGAGCGTCAACACCACCTATTCGGCGATCCGCATCACGCACCTGCCGACAGGGCTGGTGGTGAGCTGCCAGGACGAGAAGTCGCAGTTGAAGAACAAGGAAAAGGCTCTCCGGGTCCTGCGGACCCGGCTCTATGAGCGGAAGCTGGCCGAGCAGCAGTCGGCCCAGTCGGACCAGCGGCGGTCGATGGTGAAGTCGGGCAACCGGTCCGAGAAGATCAGGACCTACAACTTCAAGGAGAACCGGGTCACCGACCACCGCATCAACGCCACCCTCTACAAGCTGGACAGAGTTCTCCAGGGCGATCTTGACGAGCTGGTCAACCTCCTGGCCGCCGCTGACCGGGAAGCCCAGCTGAGCGGTCAGGCCTGAGCGCCGACCAACCCGGCTCCGAGCTGACGCTGCTTCAAGTGCTGAGGCGGGCGGCCGGCTACCTCCATGCGCACGGCTCCAGCTCGGCCCGGCTGGACGCCGAGCTGCTGCTCGCCCACAGCCTGCAGGTCCGGCGGCTGGACCTCTACCTCCAGTTCGAGCGACGCCTGGAGGAGACCGAGCTGGCGGGATACAGGCTCCTCATCGCCCGCCGGGGCAGGGGCGAGCCGGTCGCCTACATAGTGGGCCGCAAGGAGTTCATGAAGCTCGATTTCGAGGTGTCGCCCAGCGTGCTGGTGCCCAATCCCGACACCGAGACGCTGGTTCATCTCGCCATCGAACGCGGCCGCGGCCTGGGCGCCCCCGTGCGCGTGGCGGACGTGGGCACCGGCAGCGGCTGCGTGGCCGTCGCCATCGCTCACTATCTGCCGGAGGCCTTGGTCTGGGCGTCTGAGCTGGACGAAGTAGCGCTGGCGGTGGCGGCTGCCAACGTCCGCCGCCACGGCCTGGAATCACGGGTCCAACTGCTCCCGGGCGACCTGTTGGAGCCGCTGCCCAACGACCTCCAGATCATCTGTGCCAACCTGCCCTACCTGAACCCGGCGGCAGAGCTGCCGGCAGAGGTGCTGGCGCAGCCCCGCGGGGCCCTCTTCGCCGCCGAGGCGGGGGCCGAGCTGGTGGGCCGCCTGCTGGCTGCAGCGCCCGCCAAGCTGGCCCCCGGGGGACTCGTGCTGGCGGAGATCTCCGCCGACGTCGTCGACAGCTTCGACCTGACGCCTTACTCGGGTCACCGCCTGCACCGCGACTTGAGCGGTCAGATCCGGGTCCTGGAGGCCTGGCTCCAGCCGTAGTGTCCTAGGTGCCCGTGGAGATGCTGCAGCCTGATCCAGACGGTCTGGCTCGAGCTGTGGAACTTCTCCGCCAGGGTGAGGTCATAGGCTTTCCCACCGACACCGTCTACGGCCTCGCGGCACTGGCCGGGGACGACAGCGCGGTCCGGCGCGTCTACGCCATTAAGGGGCGCTCGCTCTCCCAGCCGCTGGTCCTGATGCCTCCGCCGGGCACCGAGCTCGTTCGCTGGGCGGATGTGGACCAGAGGGCCGCCGCCTACCTGGAACGCTGGTGGCCGGGACCGCTGACTGTCATCCTGCCGGCAGCAGCCGGGCTGAAGCCGCCGCTGGTCAGCGCCCAGGCCCGCACGGTCGGCGTCCGCATCCCTAACCACCCGATCGCCCTGGCCCTGCTGCTGGCGGTCGGCGAGCCGCTGGCGACCACCAGCGCCAATCGGAGCGGGCTGCGGCCGGCGCTGGTTCCGCTCGATGCGGCCTGGTTGGGGGGTCTGGCGGCGGTGCTGGACGGCGGCCGGGCGCCCGGCGGGCGGCCCAGCACGCTGCTCGATCTCAGCTCTGAGCCGGCCCGCATCCTGCGCGAGGGACCGATCGGCGCTGCTGAGCTGGGCCTCTGCTAGGTGGATTCGGGTCGGTTACCTCGACGCGCACCAGGAAGCTCGCGCTTAGCATGGGGCCATGGCCTCCACTCAACCGCTGACGCTCTCCTTTTCCGCCCTGGACCGGTCGGATCCCAAGGTCGCCAACTTGATCCGCCAGGAATACGAGCGCCAGAGCACCACGCTGGAGCTGATCCCGTCCGAGAATCTCGCCAGCCCGGCAGTCCTGGAAGCGCTCGGCACCCTGCTCACCAACAAGTACGCCGAGGGCTATCCCGGCCGCCGTTACTACGGCGGCTGCGAGGTCATGGACGAGATCGAGACGCTGGCCCAGGAGCGGGCCAAGCAGCTTTTCGGCGCCGAGTACGTCAACGTCCAGCCCCATGCCGGCAGCCAGGCCAACGCCGCCATCTACCAAGCCGTGTGCAAGCCGGGAGACCGTGTGGTGGGCATGGACCTGGCGGCGGGCGGCCACCTCACCCACGGCAGCCCTGCCAACTTCAGCGGCAAGCTCTATCAGATCCATTCCTATGGCGTGAACCGGGAGACTGAGCTGGTCGACTACGAGCAGCTCCAGCGCCAGGCCGAGGAGGTCCGGCCACGGATGCTGATGGCCGGCTACAGCGCCTACCCGCGGCGCCTCGACTTCGCTCGGCTGCGTCAGATAGCTGATTCGGTCGACGCCGTCCTGGTCACCGACATGGCCCATTTCGCAGGGCTGGTTGCGGGTGACGCGCACCCCTCGCCGGTGCCTGACTCGCACATCGTCAGCACAACCACCCAGAAGACGCTGCGCGGCGCCTGGGGAGGGATGATCCTCGCCGCCGGCACTGAATGGCAGAAGCCGCTCGACTCGGCACTCTTCCCGGGCACCCAGGGTGGTCCTCTCATGCACGCCATCGCTGCCAAGGCTGTCTGCTTCGGAGAAGCGCTCAAGCCCGAGTTCAAGCAGTACGCGAAAGCCGTAGTGGACAATGCCCAGGCGCTGGCCCACCGGCTCCAGGAGCGAGGGCTGCGGCTGACCACCGGCGGCACCGACAACCACCTGATGCTGATCGACCTTCGCCCGTTGGGATTGAAGGGCCGCTCGGTGGTGGAGATCGCCGATCGAGCGGGCATAACTCTCAACGCCAATTCGATTCCCTATGACGAGGCCTCCAAGTTCAATCCCAGCGGTGTTCGGCTCGGCACTCCCAACATCACCACGCGGGGCATGCGCGAGGCTCAAGTTATCGAGGTCGCCGACTGCGTCGTGGACCTCTTGGAGGCGCTTTCGGAAGAGAAGGGAGCCGCCTCCCTGGCAGCTGTGCGCGAGCACACGCTTGACCTCTGCCGGCGCTTCCCCCTACCGTATGGCTTTGAGTACGCCGCTGACCTACCAGGCCAGCCCTCTTCTGCCTGACTCATGAACGAGCTTTACTCGGCCCTCACCGATCTGTTCAACCAGTCCTCGCTCACAGCACTGCAGGCCAACCTCGGCCCAGCTTTGGTCCCGGCGTTGGCGGCCCTGGGCGCCTGCCTCATAGCCACCCCGCTCGCAATCCGCCTCTCGCCTGCGCTGGGTCTGGTCGCTCGGCCCAGTCGCGAACGAGACATCCACCGCGGGGCAGTTCCCAAGATGGGCGGCTTTGCGATGTTCGTCGCCTTTGCCTTGGCCGTCCTCATCTTCCTGCCTCACAGCTGGAGTCTGCTAGGGGTGCTGGTTCTCTGCGGCGCTAGCGCGCTTCTCTACGCGCTCGACGACCGCTTCGACATCCCGGCGCTGGCTAAGCTCGCACTGCAGATAGTGGTGGCTGTCGTCGCCGTCAAGCTCTTCGGTTTCGAAATTCGCTTCCTCCACCTGCCGTTCCTGGAGATCCCGAACCTCGGCTTGCTCATCCTGCCAGTCAGCGTCTTCTGGGTGATCGGCATGCAGAACACTGTGAACTTGCTCGACGGAGTCGACGGCCTGGCTGCCGGCGTTGTTGCCATCGTGGCAGTGGTGCTGATGGTTTCCGTCTTCGGGCGGCCGGCGGGCCTGCCGGCTGCCGCCCAGCATCAGGTGCTGATCCTGGCCGCCTGCCTGGCAGCGGTCTGCGCGGGCTTCCTGGTCTTCAACTTCAATCCTGCGCGCATCTTCATGGGGGATTCGGGCGCCCACTTCCTGGGCATGGCTCTGGCCCTTCTCTCGATCTTGAGCGTTGCCAAGATAGCTGTGGCTGCGGCTCTTCTGCTGCCGCTGCTCGCGCTGGCGGTCCCGATCGGCGACACCGCCTGGGCCATTTTCCGGCGGCGGCGGCAGGGCCTCTCGATAGCCCATGCCGACTCGAATCACGTCCACCATCAGCTGCTCGACTTCGGCCTCTCGCAGCGGGAAACGTGCCTCCTCTTCTACGGCGCCACCGGCATTCTGGGGGCTGCCGGACTGGCGCTGCTAGGCGCTCATCAGCGCCTCCTGGCGGCTGCGGTGGTGGTCACACTGGTGATCGTCTCCAGCCTGCTGGGCGAGAGGCTGCGGCTCTTGAATCGCCGCGTGCCAGTGCCCGGCGGCCGTGTGATCCGGCTCTTCCTGGAGGGCAGGTCTGCCCGCAGCTGAGCCTCAGGTTCGGCGAGCGGCTCGGCGTCTCAAAAGCTCTCACTCGGCTGGGGGCGGATTCGCTAAGCTTTGGGCGGGATGTCACCGGCTAGCGGTGGAGGCCCTTCCAGCGCCGAGCTGATCGGCCTCGGGGGGATGCTCGCCGGCTCGGTGATCGTGCCCTTGGTCGGCGGTGCGTTGCTCGACGGCGCCCTGCGCACCAGTCCCCTCTTTCTCCTGACGGGACTTGGCGTGGGTATCGTGGCGGCGGCGGCCGTCATGTACTTGAGGATGGTGAGGCAAGGTTGACAGTTGGCATGGGTAAGAATGCGGTGCAGCGGACGGCAATCCTGTCTGGCCTCGCCGCTCTGATTGCTTTCATGTCTCTGACTCCCTTCGGCCACCTGCTCTGGGCTCTCGCGGCGGCTATCGGTCTCGCTATCGGCGCCAGCAACGCCTGGCTCATCGATCGTGCGCTTACGGCCCGCTCAGGGTTTGGCGTAGGCGGACTGGGCAGGATGCTGGTGCTCACTGTCGCCGGTCTGGGCGCGGCAGCGCTGCTGGGGCTGGATAAGGCAGCCTTCGTCATCGGCGGCATTGCCCTGGCCCAGGTGATCATGGCCGCGGCGGCCTTCAGCCTCACCCTGCGGGAAGGGCAGAGGTGATCTATTTGGCGGAAGGGCCGCCGGTCGAGCATCCGACAGTCGATTTTTGCTCAGGCCCGGCCATCCTCTGCCAGGCCAACATCGATAGCCTGGTCTCCAGCGCCTTCGCCATCGGCGTCACGCTGCTCATCTGCTTTCTGATGGCGGCCAAGCTCAAGCCTGGCACGCCTGGCAAGTTTCAGATGATCTTCGAGCTCATCTACGGCTACGTGAAGGGCCAGGTGATGGAGGCTGTCGACGCCAAGGCGACTTTCATAGTGCCGTTGGCGCTGACGATTTTCATCTACATCCTCATCGGCAATTGGCTGGACTTCCTGCCCTTGACAGGCTATTTCCATCCCGCCAACTCGGACCTGAATCAGACTGCCGCAATGGCCGTGGTAGTGATCCTGCTGGTGACCGGCTATGCGATCAGGGTGCAAGGAGTGCGTGGTTACCTCCATCACTTCACGCGCCCGCTCGACATGAATCTGGCGGTGCGGGTGGCGTACACCCCGCTCAACATCATCGAAGAGCTGGCGAAGCCCCTCACGTTGGCGCTGCGACTCTTCGGCAATATCTTCG
>JAABUQ010004468.1_pt1 | contig 23849 bp, 24 predicted proteins | sample 5560001 | NCBI WGS metagenome assembly JAABUQ01 (sample SAMN10711888, study PRJNA513371) | rock metagenome | isolation source: Antarctica rocks | place: Antarctica: Victoria Land, Finger Mt nord | collected 2015-12-18
CAACCGAACCCCCCCCCCCCCCCACAGACAGAATAAGAGAAAGAAAAGACAAAAAGAAGTTTCGAACCCAGACCTCGCAGTATAGGAAGGGACTGTCGACTTACAATTTTACAAATGATATTACTGATACATGTCTCCCGGAGGAGAAGCGTCGACAGAAGGAGAAGGACGGTAGGAAATAATCATAAAAGCCGGATTCGAACAGGTGAAATTGCGTGGGAGGGATCACGGAATGTGATGGCCTCGGGTAGGAATTCTGAGATGGGATGTCAGTCAATGTTGTGAGTCGAGTTGCCACTCGGCGATGGGTCCGAAACTTTTTTAGGGGGGGTTTGTGGTGATATATATGCTTGTTTCATCGATATTTATTCAGGTGTGCTCGTGTTCGGGTAAATGTGTTGATGGTATTAAAAGATTGCCAATCAGGGGTTTGAAAAAGAAAAGGAGATTGAGGGTTTGAATTCAGGCTTTGTGGCGTAGGATGGCATATTTGCTCACGTTTGAGTGAATACAAATCGCCTTTAGTCAGTAGAATCTTGAAAGGAAACGCCCCATAAAGTTGCTTCGGAAAGGTCACTTGGAAGATGGTGCTTATTCCATCTAATCAGGACTTCCAAAGAAACTCGCTCTTGCTCTGGTTGGTTGGGTTGAATTTGAGTCTGCTTGGGATTATGGTTTGGACATAACGGACAAGGGTCATAATTGTGGCACCCTCGAATAGAGTGGCGGGACAGGCATGATTCTCGGATGGATATCAAGGTGTACCACGGACGGGCTGAAGTCGTTCATCTATCATCATTCATGCATTGTCATTCACATGCCGTCATATGGTGCAGAATGTTAACGTGCTGAGATGCTAGTACTGGTACATTGATTCGTGCTGGTCGGTCTCTGACAGATCCAGCTCCTCGTTCAGTCTTTTCCCGAGTCTTCTTTGAGACTCACTATCCTATTGAGCACCAGCTGGTCCTCGGAGCTATTCTTATCGATGCAGAAGTAACCCATTCGCATGCCTTGGAAACGCACGGACTCAGGCTTCGACATTTGAGGCTGAGTCCTATCGCCATTCCCGACTTTCTCTGCAGATGGCTGGGTTGTTTTTTGTTCCAGCCCAGTGCCGGCGGGCTCGGAAATGATGTCCTTAGATTTTGGTTCGACAGACAATTTCTCACCAGCCTCAGCTGGCCAAGGTGCCCTTTGCCTGATCTCCTCGAAACCAACCTCTATCATCGCGTTGGGGAAATATGTTTGGGATTCTGGATTAATATCCGAGAGGAAGTTGTCAAGCGAAGCCGGATTTTCGGACTTGAAAAGAGGGTTGATGATGCGGACCCTAGCTGGAATAGGGCTGTTCCGACGGGAGGAGGATCCAACCCAGTGAATCCAGCCTTTGGGTTTTTTCGGTGCACTGCCGTCCGTAGGTCTTTCGTATTTTGCATGCACTGTATGTACAATTCCAGTGGCGGGATTCTTCTCCACGGTCGTAGCCGTAATAGGGTACGGTGCTTTCATGAGGCCCACTGTCTTGCCAGGGGCGAGGCGGAAGTAGTCAGGCGAGTCGACTTCCCGGAAATCGCTCCGTTCAATATAAACAATTTTGGTGAAGGGGACTTCATGGCTCCCTACCGCAGGATCTTTCGCGAATGGCAATTCCACCATTTCAAGATGGTCATCTGGCAGATCGTCGATGATGACTTTGACGGGATCAAGCACTAGCATCAGTCGGGGAACAGTGAGTTCGAGATATTTGCGGACTGAGGTTTCGAAGCGCTTTATCTGAATGTTCGAACTGGCCTTGGTGACTCCCAATTCGTTGACAAAAGCCAGTATCGCTCCTGGAGGTATTCCTCGTCTCCTCAGCGCAGGCAGTGTATACAATCGCGGATCGTCGTACCCTGTGACATCGCCGTGCACTATAAGTTTCCTTATTTTGCGCTTTGAGAGGACAGTACCACTGACGTTAAGCCTACCGTACTCTCGCTGCATTGGTTTAAAGTCGGCTAGCCGATTGTTCAACCATTCGTAGGAGACTCGCGACAGCTCAAATTCAACGGTACAAAGGGAATGTGTAATGCCTTCGAAGCTGTCACAGAGGCAGTGACAGAAATCGTACGACGGGTAAATCTTCCACCTGTCTCCCGTTCGATAATGCGGTTTTGCATATTCCATCTGGCCGACATTTTCCTCCTTGCTGTCTTCTGCACCGGTTTGCGCCAAGTCCTCGTCATCTTCTGCGTTTCCCTTGGCAGTGTTTTTCTTTGCCGGTATCCTATAAGCAACAAGATCCCACATCTGAGGATTCCCGCTACTGAGGTCCTGTTTCATGCGTAGGGACGCCTCATTCGGTTTGTATTTGCCGTCTCTCATGGCTCTGAATTGCGATAGATTTTCTTCAATGGGGCGTTCACGGTGAGGGCATGCATAGCGTGGTTTCTTTCCTTCTCCACCGCCCCGTTGGTCGACAATTTGTTTCTCTGTGTGCCAATTTAGGTCGAACAACCGAAATTGAGGACTATAATGGAGCCTTACTGGTACAATGGCAAACGTATGCCCCACCGTTCTCGACCAGTAACTCAGCCAGCTTGTATAACCGATAGAAATGGTCACTGGAATATGTTACGGCCTTGGGTGTGAAGCCTAGCCATTTTGTAGTGTCAATGATGGACGTCTCGTAAAACTTTTCCTCCTCCTCAGGGTTTGTATCATCCAGTCGCAGATAGCATTCGCCGCCATGATATTTTGCAAAGCCGAAGTTGACGGCAATTGCTTTGGCGTGCCCGATGTGAAGGAATCCATTTGGCTCGGGTGGGACTGGGTACATAGATGTTTCAGCACTCGAGAGCACAGTATGAGCTGCCTGTGGAACAAGAGATACGCACAACGTGTCACAACTTTTTGGATGCCTTCAGAAGACTTTGGCCTTTCCTGGTATACATCCGCGAGAAAGCCAACTTTGAACATTGCGTCGAGATCGATGGGTGCCGATGGCTCGGAGGCACTGCCAGGTTTGGGTTTCGCTTTGCTTGGAGGCTTTGTAGTCGCCATAGGTTTGCTTTGTTTGGGCGCCTTTTCTTTCTTTGCTTTCGGCTGCTTGCTACGATCTGGCAATGAGCCGACACCATCTCTATTCGTTGCCTCCGCGGAAGTATTTGATGGCACGGCAGCTTCCATGCCGGCTCGATAGACTTAGTCCTGTACTTGCAGAGAAAACGGAGCAGCTTTCAATCCAGGAAGGCAAGTAGTATTGAGACGAACTAAGTATGGAAAGTCGTGTGATCCAGCGCGGGTCGGGTCGGTCAGAACGCGCTTCGAGAACCAAATACCGAACCCATCCCATCTGTGCCGTCCTGTCCTCTACCTAACGAGAACAATATGCACTATGTAGTCGTACAAATACAATGAATAGGATTTGGACATTCGTAAGTACTTTTATGGTCTATAGACCAAAGTCCAATTCTACATACTCTCCATATTGATCGCTTGAACAATAACCCTGGGACAACTTCACGATCATGCACACTCAACTGCCATTCAGGAAACTCCATCACCTGTGTTTGAAGTAATCGTTGTCACTAATGAATTTCACTGATGCATTCTGTAATTTCGCGAGGTAACTCGGCCACTACCATGATCTCAGCTGTTGGGTGCTCAATATGATCTGGAAGGACATAGGGTTCGACGCGCAGGAGGATTGAGAAGAGGGACGAGAATACTGCTCACCTGATGGCGTTTCCATTCATGATTCGTTGGTGTGCACGCTGTTCCTCCATTTGTGCGTGGTGGAGATCATCCTTCGCCTCCTTGTAGGTCTCACTCCCCTTATTATCACTGCTTTCCGCTTTTTTGACTTCAACAAGATATCAGCTAGCGCTCGCAGATTCCACCTGGTCAGTATGGGAGCATGGGCGGCTCACTTCAGGAAGGACTCTCCCAGGTCTTGCACTAGGAACAACGAAGCTGCTGTGCTCCTAGTCTGGCGGGTCAGTGCTGTCGCGTCTAGGTAGACTACCACCATGGTGGTTTGTTAGAAACGCCGTTCTCGAACTAATTTTCTCCCTCGTCCCCCATGTTCTCGATAGCTTTTTGGCTGCAGAGAGGGTTTCGCTATTGTATGGGATTCCGCGCTGTGCTTGGTAATGTTGCCGGCATCCAGTCGATGTTTGTGTTTCATATCTCGCCGATAACTGCAGGTAGATGTTATCTGGGATGCATGGGCCTGTGTTGATCTCCTTGTTTTTGGAGGATCGTGTGAATATGTATACCTTGGTCGGAATCCACTGAAAAGGATTGGAATCTGCCAGCTTGCGTCTGAGGAACAATGCATAGGTGACTGATGTACCTGGAGTGAGGCTTCTATACATGATAGGCGATGCTTGGCCCCTGTCCCGACAGGGGGATTCCGTTGTCCTCTAGGACTAGAAAATGTGTGCTATCAACGTAGACCATGGGGAAGAGGTTCCCGGAGAATTTGCTCAATACTCCAAGTGCTTAAGATCCTTGTCAGAGGAATAAGTATCAAGTGAATTCAAGGCACCGCCTCATAAGCGCTAGTAAAGCAGTGAAGATCCGGTAGCAGAGCAGCGAACAGAGAGGTCGAATCACGAGACACCAACAGTCACCAAACACAGGTGTAGCGATTGAAATGCTCAAGGTGCGACACAATCGGAGCATCTCCGTAAAAGTAAAGAAAACCCAGAAAAGAGTGAAGTCTCGAACCCAGGCTTCGTGTGAGGGAGGAATGTATACTCACTGATCCATCTCAACTCTTGAGGCGAGGGCGAGTCACTGCATCGGAGAAGAAGTAAGGAAAGGGGTGGGATGGGAGGGAAAGGAAATAGAATAGGCGCATAGGAGAAGTAAGCATGGGAAAATACAAATCTTCGAGTTACACTGTCTAAGCTATGCAACCGTTCTGAACCCCCTGGGTGAGAACTTTCCTATCAGAATGTTAGTAAACGTAGGTAGCAGTCATTACCACTAGACCATGGGCCCAAGACTCCATTTCGTGGTGAGGACACTATCTTAAATATATTGTAACAAATTCAGAGCGTGCACCTACCACCACTGCCTCAAACAGCGTCAAAGTCTCACAGGGGGGATTAAAAAGAATCAAGAATCAGGAAGCATGATGCTTACCTATCATATCATGCTGTAAGTATCCAGCTGGTGGTGTGATCCTATAAAGAATTCGAATTCAAGCCCTCAGCATTGCCCCATGGGGTAGCGGGGCGGTAGTGAACAAAGGGGCCGGGCCTAACGAATCCAACCCATTCGAAAGGTAGCAGGCAAGCACACGATCCGTAGCTTCAGGAAGGGCATATGATAGTCTCCGTGGTATCAGGGCAGGTTCAAAGCAGTATAAAAATCATGTACCGAATCGACTTTAGCCCTCCAAAACAAGGGGCAAATCTGCCCAACCCAGGCTCGAACCATGGGCTTTATTCCTTCACAGAAGGACTCACAACCAGCAAAAGGGCTAGCGTTCAGGACGAGGATTCTCCTCCACTCGGCAAGTTCCTATACCCAACAACAGCGATGTACAAAAGACGAGGAAGCATTGGCAAGCTCTTGAGAACAGTCTAGTTGACCTGGTGGATGTTTGGATTCCGTTTCCTTGCAATCTGGGGAGTCTCTGCTATAGCGATCTCCTGACACAAGGCACCCCACATCCATCAGGGCGAGAAGCTGACTTCTCGCTTAGAAGGGCTCTCAGGTCAGGTGCAGATCCCCTGGTTCGGGCGAAGGTTTTCACAGTCGTAATCAAACCCTTCCCGTGATGCCTGAGCCTCCTGTCTGCCTTAGCTATCGACCACACCTGGCCACGACCTCGCCAGGCTGGGCTGTGTTTACATGAAGCGTACACTCTCCAGAGAGGAACTCAAATTTCATGGCGTCACAGTGTCTTCTTGAGCAATCAACACCACAACAGTCGGGTACCATGGCAGGCGGAAGGCATTACGGCAACAACAACGAGGGCTAGTGAAGTGTTCAGTCACGAGAGTCTCCAACTTCATAATAACAGGATTAGACGCGTAAGAGGGCATCATCCATGTCGAGCATCTCAGCACGAGCATCAGTCATTACAACAAGGATAACAGGAGTGCTCGCATATGCGGACCTCTCATATCAACCAACAGGCCATTGAATATCACAAAGCAAAGAGTGCCGTACTTTCGTATGGCGTGGGAAAGCTGCGCTGGCAACACTGATGTCGCGAATACAAACTCTTACCCAAAGATGTTGTGAGGGGATACGATCGTAGGCAAAAAACGATCCCGCCACAGACTCGAAGCGTTGCGAGCGGTGGTCCCACGAGATCGATGCAGTGATGGCGTCGGCTTCAGTGGGCCATGCAGCTGAACTTCCTCATGGCAATTCAGATTGAACCGTGTTGTCTTGAGAGATGCGTCGAAATCTGGCACCGTGCGAAGCACTACGGGCCTTCAGTTCGCAACTCGTTTCCACCTCTTCATATCCCAGCTCTGGAGCAGCGTCCATTCATTCTGCTCTCTTGAGCTCCATTTCCCTTGCCAAGGCCCTAGCCTGCCGTTCCCTGAGCTCAGCAATCTTCACCTCAAGGCCCATTTTCTGGCTCAAGAGCTTTTCTTTGGTATCCTCCAGAAGGGCAATTCTCTCCGCGGGGGTGGCTACCATTCTAGTCTTGATTTCCTGTGATTTGATTCAGATGTCAGCCTAGGGTCTTGTCTGGAGGCGAAAGATGAAATAACAACAAGTCCGAACGAGTAGTAGGACTTGTAGCTGTGACAAACGGAAGGCGAGAAATGCGTAGTGAAGCGGAGGACTCACTTCTTTGGCTTCTCGCTCAGTCTTCAACCCAGCGCCGAACCAAGCGCCAGTGGCCGTGATGAGGACAGTCGAGACGGCGAGTATGGCTGGGCGGGCTTTCCATCGCTGGGCCATCGCTTTTCACGGAGGCAGAAGCATGATTAAATGGTGGGTCTCTTACAGAGAAAAGAGCTGGAGAACAGAAGCTGGAGAAGACGTGAACTTCGATAACGCGCTAGACCTGATCTGGTTTAGGGTGAGAAGACCTGAATGCAGAATCATAAGACATTGATTTTGAACGATTGTTTCATTCTTCTCCAGATCTATAGCTACTGCGTAATAAATAGCCTCATCTATCTAGTATCTTTCGAGTTCTTGACTCTACTATCATCAACTCAAGCGTCAAAGCTTTGGACCACCAAAGTCCTTTCATGAAATTCATATCATAAAATCATACACACGTTTGATCCTGCAACCTCCTACAGACGAAGAGGGAGAAACAGTAGTGGTTGTGAATTGTTCTATTTTGTCCCTTCAACCAAATCGACCATGAACGCCCCTCCTAATCTAAAATGACTACTTCAGCACGGATTCACAAGACAACAAGACCGCAGGAGACGAAACAGGAGAACTCACAATATAGCCGGCTCCTCAACCCGATGATGCTCATAACTCAGCGTCCCCACCCCCCCAGCCTCAAGCAACAAGCTGACCCCTTCAGTCAACTCTTTCCCAATCCACCTCATCGCAAACGCCCTGAGGATGTGCCCATGAGCCACGAGCAGCACATCACTCGTCTCCCCCTGCTCTTTCGGCTGCCCAATAGCCTGTCCGTGGAACCGATCTCTGATGTCCTTGATCAACCGATCCAGCCTCTTTGTGATATCCGTGGGGGACTCCCCGCCCGGGCACCCATCCCGCCAGATATCCCAGCTGCCCTCCCCCATTCGCTTCCTCCTTTCGCGGATCTGCGCACTAGTCAAACCCTCGTAGTCCCCGTAGTCCCACTCTCTGATGTCCTCTGTAATCTGTATTTTGGCTTCGCTTCTTATACAATCCTCAGTTAGGGTGGCATGGTTGTCGCCTTGCCAGGGAAGTTTGTCTCTGCAACCGATGTCCAGCAATTCGAGGGTGCGGCGGGCGCGGTTGCGGGGGGAGACGTAGCTGGTCGGTCACAACGGTTCAGTACAGGAGCGCTAAGGCGTAGGATGATGGGTAATGGGGAAGGAGGAGGAAGAGCAGAGTACCTACATGTGGACGACTTTGCTGGGGACAATCAGGCGATCGTCTCCAACGAGGGCTTTCCCGGTTGCGCGGATTCGCTTCTCGCCGTTGGCTGTGAGGGAGAGCTCAGTGGTGCCGGTGTGGCGGCCGTTGAGGGACCATTCTGTCTCGCCATGCCGGATTATGAAGGCGCGGGGGGTTGTCATTGTCAATTGGAAGCAGAGAGAGCGTGGGTGATGCTGGCAGGAGGAGGGGAGATGGGAGTGTAGAGGAATAGAAAGCAGGAGAAGAAGGTTGCAGAGATTGACTGAGAGATATTTCGGTGTTGGAGGGGAGATATCGAAAGTTCTGGTGATGAGAGGGAATCTAGTATAGGGTGTCTTTTGTGAAAGTATTATCATCCGAGATCTCCGTGATGATATATCATGAGACCAGGTTGTTCGGCATGGGAAAACCTCAGAGTTTTAACGTGATGGACAGTGGAGTAAGCACAGAAAGCAGGGTATCAGGTTTTCGGACGGTATCAAAGGTGTTCAGCTTGGATTATGATCAATTCGAGAGGCATTTCAGTTGATTACGAGAGATACTATTGTTCAGTGTCCAATGTGAATGAATGAATGATTGAATATCCATTAGATACTAGCTATGCACCTCATTCTCTTGCAGAGACGCCCGGTAATCAATAAAATACATGGTTGCATATTCACAATAAGTATCCGCGCTTGATGGGTACAGGCCTCATAAGCGGCCAGCCCACATCCATGGCCCGCCCATCGCATCACTCTGCCTCATCAGTCGCTCCATCACCCTCGCCTCGTCTCTACCTCCTCGATCACTTCCAGCACAAGTCCTTTTGTTCGGTAAACCTTCTTGAGACATCAAGGGTTTAGCTGTTGAGGGCTTCACTCGTTTGTACGTATCAAAAGTTGGTAGAGATAGTGCTGTGGTTTCACCTCTGTATTCATCACGTAGCAGGAATGAGTCGGCAACATTCTCATCGGGAAGAACCGTCTTATCCTCCTCGTTCCTTTTCTTCATGTTCGTGATGTCGCCAAGACAACGAGGTGCAAGAAGGTCGCAGGCGGCAGACACTGCGGCAGAGGGGAGAGAAAGGTCAATAGAGCTTGTTCGAGAGCGTTTACGGGACCTTGGGGTTTCGGGAGGGGTAGGTTGAGACACCGTTGAACGGCGGTTCAGTCTCATGTCATGAAGAGCTGCTGCAGCTTCACAAGTGGAAATATTGCGTTGTGATTCGGCCATAGCCCTGCGGGTTGATTCAAGTATTTCCCTTGCTCCAACCAGTATGACTGGCTTCGGCTTGTTGGGTTCATGCTTTGCTGTGAACTCCTCCCAAGATAAGCCAACCCCGGGAGATTCGCAGATAATGGCAGGCTGGTTCTCTTCTTTAAGATCACTCAAATGCATGTTGGCACATCGACGCGTCGCTTGGACGGCCAGTCTTGGCTGCTGTAGCGCGCAGTTCGATGATGCTATTGATGAAATTGACGACGATCTCGAAGATCGAGAAGACCTGTCCGATATCATTGATTCCGGAGATGACATGGACGAAGCGGACCTAGCAAGAGACGGCCGGCGGGAAGGTGTAGGGAAAGTTTCTGAAACCTTGGGCTTCCAGTCGCAGACGCGGTCGAGCGTTGTCCTTGCGAAGACTGAATCCTGGATTCGACCCAGGGCATAACACATGGATGGCCTCTTAGGGCAGAGACCTGAAGCACTCACTGCAGGAGTACAAAAGGCACCTGTCCTTGGGGTCAATTGAGGGGTGGGGAGGGGACCTAATTTAGGAAGGGGTGGTAGGATTTGCTCGTTCGTGTTAGTATCCCGAGGTGTGGGTTCCAAAACCCGAGGGATCGTGTAAGGGTTTGTAGGTGTAGGCTCATTCGACCCAGAGCTTGTTGACATGTCTTCGTGCATTGGAATGGGCGGCGGGGTCATGTCGGATCCTGGTGAGTCATATCCAGAGTCCGTCTCCGAGAGTTCAGCATGCCCAAATTCGACAGTGTCAAGGTCCGGTGTGAGCATTGGTATGATAGTCTTCCAGCATCGCAACGTTCTCGGAGACGATCTTGGTGGTGTGTTGAATTGTGCTGAGGGTGAGTATTTCAGAACAACATCAGTCCACCGGTGGAATACAGGCTCGGGAATGTGAAGTTTCCAGTCAACTGCTCGAAGGAAGGCCATCTCATTTGCGTTGATTTCGCAAGTTCCCAGTCCAGATATCTTGCTCCAAGCGCGCGCCGAGAAGTTCCGATCTTGTAAGTATTTCGAAGCCAGTATTAGCGCAGCTAGAAACATTCGTCGACCGCATTGCATCGCCCGACAAGCTGGCGAGTCTTCAGACTGCTCCATGGTGAAATCATGCTTGGGTATACAAGACTGTACCAGTATCAAGTAGTAGAGTGCTACCTGTAATGTAGAATAGCTGGTCTTAGATCGTCGTAATACTTCTTGAACAAACGTCCTGAGGCCAATGAGGTTTTGCTGTTTGTTGCCGAGCTCGGTATCTTGCCCGCAAGAGAGAATGGAAAGGGGCCAGATTGTTTCAATCATCTGGGTTGTCGTGTCTTTGAAGACCGATTCAGTCAGCATATATCGAGCACAGTTGCTACAAACATGTTAGCTTACCAACAAGACTGTCGACAAAGTTGTCCTTTCTTTCACTTTGTCGAACTAGAGAAGGAGGCGGACGTGGGCATTGTTTTACCGAACTCTCACTTTGAAATTCATCTGAATTGAGGCGATGGGTTCGTCTCGGATGTTGACGCGACTCAGGGGGGATAACTTCTGTTCCGGATTGCTCTCGTCGTGATTTCGAACATACAGCAGATGAAGTCGTGGCATTTTTGGGATTCGTACATCGGCTGTTCCAATACTGATTTTGGTGGCTAGAGTAGCTCCGTGTATCATTCTCGTTATTCCAGGTAGAGCTTGACCAGGTATCTAAGGTTGACGAGGCAGAGCTGTGTGATGATGGGGCGTCAATCGAGAATGTTGAAGAGGAAGAAGATGTTGAAGAGGTTGTAGAAGCAGCCGAAGGGCTCCAAGGGAAGTGCGTAGATTCGGATGGCGCATGTTCAGTATTGATATGATCAAACGCCATAGTATGAACCAGAGGTTTTGGGAGGGAGTGAGCGTGTGAAGAAGGTAGTTGTGATTGCGTGATAGATGTAATAGCGAAGAGCAAAAGGTAAGGTATGTGGCGAGGGGGAGATGGAGTCTGTCACTGTCTCTTGTCAGGTGAAGTCGTGGATGTTGGCCGAAGCAAAGCGGCTTTTTTGCAGACGTGTCAAGTTTGATAAAGAGGCGATCCTATGAGTGATCCAAACCTGTTGAACAAGTTTGAGTCAAACCAGGCTCCAGGACAGAATTGCCTAGATTCCTCGTAGGCAGAAGACGAGAGTGACCAGGTGATGAATGAAAAGATTTCCCTGCTCTCGGATACTCCAAGCCACCAGTTGTACAAGTCCAATAGCTAGAACCGTCGAAAGACTTTGGCCGCGAAGCCAAGTGGATAATTGATCCTCTACAGCAGAGTTGCTGCCAGGAAGACTGGGATAGGTGCGAGGGACTCAGGTGAGCCCGACCATACCCTCCGAGGTTCTTTCGACGGTTGCGATGGACGTTGTAATACCGGTGGCTTGGAGCGCTTTGTTGAGTAAGAGGTACATTGTGAACTGCTGCAGCAAAGCTGACGACTCGAACGGACGAGAGTGCTAGCTCGAGCCAAGCTCGCGTTATTCAAGACCGTTGATGCTGTTGAGTATGTCAAGTAGAGATCCGGTATCGGAAGATGAATATTGGGGAGGTTATGAGTGGATATGGAAGCACTTTTGATATCGATGTTGGAGATGTGGCCGGAGTCAGAGTGGTGGCGGGAAGTGGCCGATCGCTGAAGGTGGCAATGCAAGGAGAATAACTTTCACGGTATGACTATCAGCTGCCATGATGCAGGCATCTGTTAGCTATGAGTCCTCGTTTGAGCTGTTCGCAGCCTGAAGCGTTGTCTTGTACTCACACTCTGGGTGGTGTGTGTTGTGTGGTGTATGGCTTTCCGGTCGCAGAGTTTCAATCGACAAACGCCAGAGAAAGAGTAATAATACAAAGTGGACAGAGTGGAGAGAGTTTGAAGATCATTGACAAAGAAATAACAGAGCTGGGTCAGGAATGCACTGCAATCAGCATATTGATAAGCTTCTTGTCCAGATCATGTTTGCTGTCGATTGGGGGGAAAAGAGGGAAAAGGCGCCAGCTTGGAGAGGGGGGGGGTTTTGGGGGGACAGCTGTGGTTTTCGCCCTCGGAGCCCATCTGACTCACGTTGCCACCTAAGAGTACCTACCTATCACCCCCAACATCCAATAATTCCGTTGTTGCCTTGGTGGCAACTTCATCTCCGTCCAGCCCCCTTTCTCCTTCCGATTAATCTGCATTATGTCTCTACTAAAATCATTACAGCTTTTACTTTTGATAGCTATGGTTTTGCGCGGTAGGGAAATAATCTGATGGTGCGATGGCTTCAGCAGGCGCATCTTACTGGTGACGAAGAGCCACAGGCTGCCATGCACCCATGAAATCTATTTTCAGGCTAAAAGCTATCAATACATCCTAAAGTATTAGAAGCTCCGCAAATTGAGGACTTATCCAATTGTTGGACTTCACCATCGTGTCAAATGTCTTACGTGCTGTAAAAATACGAATTGCGATAACATCCAGCGTTTGCCTTCGGTCCTATTCGCCAGTCATCAGACCTGCAGCTTGGTGGCTAAGGGCATCGATCGAGATGTTTGTGCACAACCACGTATGCCTTTCGTTCCTGTTCTTTCTCTCTCGAGTAACGTGACACAGGCTTTGCCAAAGGAGCTTGTCACATCTCAAAATAAAGTGGTCCTGTGGAAGCCATTGCGCTCGGCGGATAATTCTGGATCGCTGTTGAGCCTGTTCACCATTTGTCTTCCATCAGCAGACCTCGACCAATCAGCGTCGGGCGGAACCTACCTTACCTTAAGGTACTCTACTATGGTGCTGAGAGGAAAATCGCGTTAAGTATTAAATTTTCATTTCGCGTAAATTATTATCCTCACTACTGATTTTCGACTTCTATTTCCTCAATATTTTGGACTAGAATAAACCATTGTGGCAAGTCAGCAAACGTGATGACTCTTCTTGTCCAACATCATATGATAGGAATCCCAAATCCTGTTACAATCTTTCTAGGCCGGTACCGCGTTCCCGGTTTCACAATGCGAGTCATTCGGCTGGTTCGGGGAGGCTGAGTTGATGGGTGCCTAGTCGCCACAAAACCGACCCCATATTTCAACCACAGGGCTGACAATTTTCATTAGCTATGGGCGTATGCCAGATTGGATCACACTTTAGGCGGCCGTTTGCCACAGCGATTTGCGTCCGGTTTGTACAACTTCAGATGCTGGGGTCAGATCAAAAATCCTGTGGGTTTGGACAGACTGCGGTGCTAGCGATGTTACCATATACTGGAACTGAGGATTCTGTCCAGCTTGACAATGCTGGACAGTCTCCACAACGTTTGTCCTAGCACTAATTAAGGCACGAGGGGCCTACAGGTCACCAAAGGCACATAAGGGATTTGGGAGGAGGCTTGTCTGCTTCGCAGAGTTTTGTCTTCACACATGAAATTTGACTTGCGTTTATTAGATCGAAGAGGATATCCTGCTCATAGTACCTTCTTTCAATAGCATGAAATTTTTTTACCGGACTCTCACGAAGCCCCTGGACGTCCCAAGGACGAAAGTGGTCGTGGTTGCATAGGAGATCATCAAGTCGACAGCATGCCACTTAGCTTTCTCTTCAAGACAGCCGATATCTTTGATTTTGGAAGATTGCATGTTCCAAAGGATGAATTTGTCTGTGCAAAACCCTTGCCATTAACACAATCTTGCGGACATATGGTGTCCTATCAGGAGGTTGAGGCTGCAAACAGAGAAGCTAGACAGAAAAGTGACACATGTTGACACCTGAAATGAACACCAAGCCAGCACTGTACTCAAAGAAACAGTAGAAGGAAATATGAGAATGGCGGTCAATTTGCTGGGCATGAGGGCCGCGAGATAACTTTTGGATGAGAAAGGCAGCAGAAGACAGTGTTGGAAAAAGTACGCAACGACATTTGCACTATGTAGTTGTGTCATGGAGTAGTTATTGTTGAAGCGTTAGTTCATGGATATGTAGGTATGCTATCGTGTAATTGAATACTGCTGATGTTGAGATTCTTTTGAGGGGAATTGGATGGCCGAGCCTCAGTGCAGCATACCGAGCCACCGAGCGCACGAAGGCATCTAATTTCAGCGCTGAGCTAATTTAGGCTAACGTCGGTCCTGCGATAAATTCTCGGAGCCGGAGAAAACCGGCTTGGACATCGAGGACCGACTACCGACGACATGCAAATTTTCTCTTGGCGCTTTGATGCTTTTTCTCGGCCTACAGGAAGACGAGACGAGGAGCAATACTTTTTTTCGAAATTTCTTCGTAAGCTGAGAGGGTAGCTTACCTGGTTTCAGCATCCAACAGCACCATCATTCTTTACCTTCCTTTTTGGCTCTATTGGCACCCCGGGATGCTCTCGCGCTCCGTACTCTCCTCCACCAAGGCGATTCGAGGCTTCCAAACACCGGCTAAAAATCTCCTACAACCCTCGATTTTCGCTCCTTCACGGTCATTCCTCAATCGCTCTGCGATACAGTGCGCCAATATGGTATGAACGAATTGCTCGAACCCCCATGTACCTTTGCAATGGAAGCTAACTTGGAACTGCATCTAGTCCACACGAACTGAAACAGATGCCTTCGGCGAAGTCCAAGTGCTGTCGGACAAATACTGGGGAGCGCAGACAGAGCGGTCGTTGGAGAACTTCAAAATCAACCAACCTCAAGACCGCATGCCTCCGCCTGTCGTTCGCGCTTTCGGTATATTGAAAGGCGCAGCAGCCACTGTGAACATGAACTATGGACTCGGTAATTGTAGCATGACCAGTTGATGAGATCATAGCTGAGTGCTTGCAAGATCAAAAGATCGGAGAAGCAATACAACAAGCAGCCGAAGAAGTCGCCTCTCTGAAGCTTATCGACCATTTCCCACTGGTGGTATGGCAGACTGGATCTGGGACGCAGTCAAACATGAATGCCAATGAAGTCATCTCCAATCGAGCTATCGAAGTGCTAGGTGGGACTATGGGGTCGAAGAAACCTGTACATCCTAACGATCATGTCAACATGTCAGCATCCTCTAATGACAGCTTCCCGACCGTCATGCACATCGCTGCGGTCTTGGAGATCCAAGAGTCCCTGCTCCCAGCAATGAAGAGCCTTCGAGCAGCACTGCAAGCAAAAAGCGGGCAGTTTGAGCATATCATCAAGATTGGACGGACACATCTGCAGGATGCCACTCCTTTGACACTGGGTCAGGAGTTCTCCGGCTACGTCGCACAGCTTGACCGTGGTATGGAACGCGTTCAGGATACCCTCCCACACCTCAGGCTTCTCGCCCAGGGTGGAACGGCAGTGGGGACCGGTATCAATACGTTCGCAGGCTTCGCTGAAGCAATTGCGTTGGAAATTAGCAAAATGACCGAAACTGAATTCAGTACTGCTCCAAATAAGTTTGAGGCATTGGCTACACATGATGCAATTGTTGAGGCCTCAGGCGCACTGAACACGGTTGCTACATCACTTTTCAAGATTGCTCAAGATATTCGGTACCTGGGCTCCGGCCCTCGCTGCGGGTTGGGGGAGCTGAAACTTCCTGAGAATGAGCCAGGCTCCTCTATCATGCCCGGCAAAGTCAACCCTACGCAATGCGAGGCTCTTACTATGGTCTGCGCTCAAGTCATCGGCAATCACACGGCTGTCACTGTTTCGGGTATGAGCGGCCAATTCGAGCTCAACGTCTTTAAACCAGTCTTAATCCGTAATCTGTTACATAGCATCAGGATACTATATGACGCAATGAGAAGCTTCGAGAAGAATCTAGTCGTCGGAATTGAGGCGGATGAGGATAGGATCAGTAAATTGCTGCACGAAAGGTACCGTTCCCTATAGACAACCCTCTTCAAGGATGCGACTGATGTCCTTCAGTCTCATGCTCGTAACTTGCTTGAACCCTGTCATTGGTTACGATATGGCCTCTAAAGTGGCGAAGAATGCCCACAAGAAGGGTTTGACACTAAAGGAGAGCGCCATGGAGTTAAAGGCGTTGAGCGAGGAGGAATTTGATATCTATGTTCGCCCTGAATTGATGTTGAAGCCAATGGATAGGGAACCTTCAGCCTGAGATCTACAGCAAGAGCGAACGAACAACAAGGTAGCTCCATTGTACATAGACAACTAGCCAAGATTTCTTCTCCTTGTCCTCCATGCTTTCTCGTCCACTCGCTTCTATTCTTTCGGACGGGGGAGTCGGCCTTCTTTATGTAAAATGGTACCTCCCGTGCTCCCCTCGCTCGATACAGAGCAGGGTACGCCATTGAATAGTCCGCATGTAGACTAGTGGTTTAAATCCTAGCGCGAGTTCTGCGCGTCCACTCGGTCGCCAGCAACCTCACAGATATATTTTAGAACTTCAACGAGGCGCCAAGGATAAGAATGGTACAAGTGCAGGCGCGATGGCCTGGACTCTCTGCAGATTCGCTTCGTTTGAAGTGAATGAATGCTGCTGCAAAGGATAATCGTTCCCCAAAGCCAATCATCTTTACCAGTCACCGAAACACCAACCACGTCTACTATGCCTGTCGCCGTTTCTCCTCGCCGGCGCTCCAGAGTTGACGTCGAAAACGAGGAACAAGAGAGGGACTCCTCCGTAGCTGCCACCTCAGCGCACGACTCCATGAGTAGCAAGCGAATACGACTCAGCTCAGAGACCGATGCAAGCTCCCCAATTAACGGGAACGCCCTCACCAACGGCAACCATGTTCCATCCAACGGACTTCAGAGTGAGACTCTGCGCGCTAGATTATCTAAGAGGATACATCAGCCAGGATCTATCGTGCGAGTCAAACTGTCAAATTTCGTTACCTACACGGCAGTAGAATTCCTGCCGGGCCCGAGCCTCAACATGGTGATTGGACCCAACGGGACTGGGAAGAGTACACTGGTGTGCGCAATATGCCTCGGACTAGGATGGGGCCCCCAGGTAATGCGTCTCGTGCAGAGAATAAGTTGGAACGCACTGACTATACTACAGCATCTCGGACGCGCGAAGGATGTCTCAGAATTCGTCAAGCATGGAACTCAAGAGGCCACGATTGAGATTGAATTGGCAAAAGATGGGAAGAGGTTCAAAGAGAATATCGTCATAAGATGCACCATCAAGCGAGAAGGGAACAAAACGGCCTTCTCCGTGGACGGCAAGCCGCTTGGCAAGAAAGCAGTGGTCGAGCTCGCCAGGTCGTTGTCAATCCAGATCGATAATTTGTGCCAATTCCTTCCACAGGACAAGGTTGTCGAGTTCGCTGCTATGACGCCTATTGAACTTCTAAGATCTACTCAAAGAGCGGTGGCTTCACAAGAAATGATTGACATTCACGAAGAATTGAAGGACTACAGGAGGAAAGAGAAAGATCTTCAAGCTCACGTGACCACCGACCAAGAAACGCTTAACAACCTCGAAGGCAGACAGCGGCTACAAGAAGGCGATGTGGAACGGATGCGGGAGAGAGAGGAAGTAGTTAAAAGTGTGGAGCTGTTGGAAGCTGCAAGACCCTTCGCCGCGTACCGAGCCGCGAAGGCACAGCATAGAGAGGCGAAGGAGAAAAGCAAGGCTGCTCAGGACGAGCTCACGGATTTGCGGACTGAACAAGAGCCGTCGCTACGAGCGGTCAATGCCAAACAACGGTACAAGGAACAGGTTGATACTGTCGTCAAGGAACGCAAGGGGGAGATCCCGAAGGCCGAAACGATTGCCGACAAAGCCGATAGAGAATTCAATCTGTTATATGATAGAAGCAAAGAGCTGGAGCAAGCCAAAGAGGCTGAGCGCTCTGGTGTCAAAACTCATAAGACTGAGATTGCCAGATTGCAACAAGCTATTGGAAGACTTCAGAAGCAGCTTGAGGAACCCCCTGCTGAGCTCGATGCTGCCGCCTACAACGAGAAGATCGTGAGTTGAGCTTTAGAGAGTCTTTTCAGGCTTCATCACTGACAGGATCAATAGCGAGAAAAACAGCGTGGTCTTGATAATTGTGAAAGATCTGTACGCGAGTTACAGCGACAACAAACCGAGATCGCAAATCGAGGTAAAGATAAGAAGAGAGGTATTGCAGATGCCGAGCGTAGTCTGAATGAACTCGAGTCCCAGTCTGGAAAACAAAATCTCAAACTCGAGAGGGCTTCCAAAGATACTTCTACAGCATGGAAATGGATACAAGAAAACCAGGCTGAGTTCGAGAAACCTATACTTGGGCCACCTATGGTCGTGTGCTCCGTAAGCGACCCACGGTATGTTGACCTCATAGAGGCTCTAATCCAACGAAATGTGCTTCTATCATTTACTGCGCAAACCAGGAATGATTTCAAGAAGCTCTCAAACATCGCACATGACAAGCTGAATCTTGCCGAGATCAACATCAAGACAATGGAGGCCGGATTAGATGTATTCCGACCACCTGGAGGTCCAGGAGCTATGAAACAGTTCGGGTTCGAAGGTTGGGCCTTGGACTACCTTCAAGGACCGGAGCCTGTTCTAGCTATGCTCTGTGCCGATTCGAAGATACATGAGACTGGTGTGAGCATGCGGGATACTACCTCGCAGCAGTTTAACATGTTGCAAGACAGTTCAATACAGACTTGGGTCACGAGAAAGTCTGTCTACAGAATTAGTCGACGTCGCGAATATGGACCAGGGGCAACTTCTACTACAGTGAAGGACACTAGGAGAGCTCAGGTATGGACGGATCAGCCTGTCGATCTTACAGCAAAACGTGAATTACAAGAAAGAATCCGTGATTTGGAAGAAGAGGTCAAATCTTTTGGAGAGGAGATCAGTGGCATGAACACGAGGATACACGGACATCGCGAAACATACCGATCCGAAGCAAACGAAAAGAAAGCCTTGGAGCAAGAGAAGGCGACGAAGCAGCAGGCAATTGCAGAATTTAAGGGATTGCCTGCGAAACTCGCTGCACAGAGGGCAAAGCGAGCATTGGCCGAAGAGCATTTGGCAGGCGTACATGAACGTGTCAACGACATTTGTACTCAACAAGATTTCACGGCAATGGACCGAGCTCGCGTCGCTCTAGAATACGCAGTATGTAGGATTTCAGTGTTATGCAGAGCGACTACTAACACAGTTCTAGAACTCAGTTGAGGCACTCCGAATAGCTCATAACGGCTTACACGAGGCTGAGATCATCCTGATCGAAGCCACCTCGGATTTCTCGACTCTCCAAGAACGGAATCGCTCAGTCAAAGAACTCTTGGAAGGTAAAGAGAAAGAAGTGGAGGCCCTACGCTTGGAGACGCAGAAGTGCAACCAGGATGCCAAAGCGGCGTTGGAACGAGCCCAGGCCATTCTCTTGGGTGACTCCACCGATACCATTAAGGCCTTCGTAGCCACCCTCCCCACAGACCAGACCCCCGCCGAGCTAGAAACAGAAATCGAAAGCGAAAAGGCAAGGCTGGAACTAATGCATGAAGGCAATGGGGGTGTCATCAAAGAGTTCGAGATGCGGAAGAACAAGATCGAGAATCTATCAGCCAAGCTTGAGCAGTTCAAGACTGCACTGGCAGAGCTAGATGCCACAATCGCTGAGCTCAGGAATAGATGGGAGCCAGAACTCGATCGTCTCGTGGGGAGGATAAGCGAGTCGTTCTCGTTCAACATGGAGCAGATCAGCTGTGCCGGCGAGGTGGGGATTCACAAAGACGACGACTTTGATCAGTGGGCCATTCAAATTCGTGTGAAGTTCAGGTACTCTTTCTTCACTCCGAATCCGGGATCCTGTTTCCTTCCTAATCTCGTACGTCTTTATTCTTTCTGGGCCGTGTACTAATGGACCAACAACAGAGAATCCGAGCCCCTTACACCCTTAGACTCGCACCGCCAGTCCGGCGGCGAACGCGCCGTCTCCACAATTTTCTATCTCATGTCCCTCCAAAGCCTCACCAAGTCCCCCTTCCGAGTCGTGGACGAGATCAATCAGGGGATGGACCCGCGCAACGAGCGACTCGTGCATAAACGCATGGTGGGCATTGCTTGTGGTAACGCTAGCTTAACTGGCTCCGAACACAATGATGTCAATGAGGAAGGGGAAGGGGGGAGTCAGTATTTTCTCATTACTCCGAAATTGTTGCACGATCTGGAATATGCGAAGGGAATGCAGGTACTATGTATTGCCTCTGGGGAGTACATGCCCGAGGATCGGGAGAGGGTTGATTTCAGGGGCTGCATAGAGAAGATGAGGGGGTTGAAAAGTGGGGGATTGGGTATGGGTATAGATGGGGCGATGGACGGTGGGGGAAGGGTGGGCATTGCTGCTGGATGAGGTGTACTTATTGCTGGTGGGTTCAAGTGGGAAGTAGGAGGGACGAAGCAGATTCGAACATATCTTTCATGTTGCTTGTATGAAGATTCAATGGTAAAGATGGAAGCGATGGAACAGAGCGGAGAGGTGTTACAGTACTGACTTCGGCTGGGGATCGTATGGAGATTGCTCACATGGGCGACAGTTGACCAAGCCTGAGGGGATGTTAGTCGAATACTCCGTCCACCCGAAGGGTCACTTACCTACCTTGTCGTTACTAGGTCCATTCCAGGATTTTATCATGCACAAGTGCCGGTGTAGACAGGGATCCCATCGGTAATTCCAGTCCGCGTACATTGCGCATGTATGCAATGGGGAAGATGGCGCATCGACTAGAACTCACAAGTCTGGTATAGTTACACCATACGCCAAGTCAAAAGCTGATACACTATTATCAAGAACCTCGGTTTCCCCGCTTTTTCGGCATTTTGAAGATGAGCCAGTGCAGTGATGCAGCGTTTTGATCTCATCCTATCACATCGAGAAGAAGTGTGTCTAGCTTCTATCACGAGAGTTCTTTTGATCCTTCTCACTATATCGTTGGTCCCCTTGTCGACACTTGAAGCTTGACCTGCTTTCACCACCTCTAGCTCTACCAACCTCTAGTCACCAATCCTCCCCCAATCCTGCACTACTATCAATCAGCACGCACACCCACTCAGACTTCGATTCCATTGCCACATACACAAAACGCACCCAACGCATGCCCCGCTTACCCAGAGCCCAATTAATTCACGCCCCAGTCGATCTCTCTTACCCCACATCAAGAGACATGGCTACATCCCATCCGCCCCATGCAGAAGGGCTGTTAACCGCGGTCCAACCTCTGCTATGGTGTTTGCTTTTATTATTCCTCTTCCCCGCCCTCGTCTCTGATCCTGTTGGTCAAGTGCTGGTCCAGAGGTGCCAATTGGATCATTATATCGCCAGTCCCGTTCCTGTGTGACACACGCCCTACGTTGAATACCGTCAGTGCGACAATGACCCACATCGCAATGGCTGCGAGTTCTGAAGAATCGAGGACGCCGCCTGAGGGGGAGGGAGAGAAAGGGACGGTGAAAAGGATTGAGAATGTACATACCAATGAGCGTGTGCCTGGACATCCGGGGTATTATGAGAAGGGTGGGCTGCGAACGTATGGTGATGATGAGGATCATGATCATGAACCACCGGTATGCCTACCTTTGGATCAGAGGTGGACGCGGCTTATGGCATGACGCAGTTGACCTTCAGACGAATCATGTCTCTGGTTGCCATGGCTTTCCTGTGGACCGCTTCGCAGATTCCTGTATATATGTTTGGTACGGCTTTCCCAACGTCTATCAGCAGGCAATCACTAACACTCCTCCAGGGGGCATTCCTCCTTATATTTACCGGTACACCCTGCACAACCCCCAGGCCAAACAGTCAACTAACCATTGGTCCTAGTGATATTGGTGGCACAGACCGATGGATATGGTTCGTACGTCTACCCTCTGTCTCCCAAGTCATTTGCACACCAGCTAATACCTCACAAGGTCCTAGCCAACCTTCTCGCCCTCGCAGCCGTATGCCCTTTCGTCGGCTCCCTCTCCGACCTCATGGGCCGTCGCTACGTCGCCATCCTCGGCGCATGCCTGATCATCCTCGGAATGATTGTCGCTTCAACCGCGCACAGCATGAACATCTTTATCGGTAAGCGCTCCCTCTCGGAAAATCGCATAAGGCATTGGCACTGAGGTATCTGTAGCTGGAATGGCCATCGCAGGCGCTGGCGCAGGCATCAACGAACTCACCGCCCTGGCTGTGACTTCCGAACTGGCACCAACGCGCAAACGCGGCAAATACGTCGCCATCCTGGTTTTCACAATCATACCCTTCTGCCCCTCGGTCCTCTGGGGCCAATTGATTGCATCGAACTCGTCTTGGAGAAACTGTGGTGCGCTATGCGGCGCCTGGGCAGCCGTTGGGCTGATCATGACCTTGATATTCTATTTCCCACCACCGCGGGTGAACTCCAAGGGTTTGTCCAGAATGGAGGTGTTCAAGCAAATTGATTTCATTGGGGGCTTACTGAGTATTTCTGGCATGTTGGTTTTTATGATGGGGTTGCAATGGGGAGGGTGAGTCCCTAATTTCCCCCCCTTTCTCTCTCGTTCATCACCACAAAGAGAAAGGAGAAAAAAGGAGAGGAAAAGAGAGACGCTAACGCAGCGACCAGATATCAATACCCTTGGAAGTCGGCCCACGTCCTCGTACCCCTCTTCATCGGGTTCTTCCTTCTCGTAGCCTTCGTTGTCTACGAAGCCAAGTTTGCAAAATACCCAATGTTCCCCTCTCGTCTCAAGCAATCGCCTCGGATCCTCGCCCTCACTCTCATCATCACCTTCATCAGCGGCGCCAATTTCTTCTCCGTGCTGCTCTTCTGGCCTACCCAAGCCTTCAATGTGTACGGCCAGGACCCGGTAGGCGTGGGGATAAGAGGGCTGCCGATTGGCTTTAGTATTCTCACTGGGGCGTTTGTGGTCCTTTGGCTGTTGAGTGTGTTCCGGGGACATAATCGGGAGTTGATGATAGCGAGTTCTTGTATCATGACCGCCGGTGCGTCCTCCACCCTTTCGGCCCAAGAGTTCGGAGCTGACGAAGCGTAATAGGTGTCGGAGCAATGGCCTCACTCAAAGTAGACACCCTCTACCGCGCGTGGGGAATCCTCGTCCTAGCCGGTCTGGGCATCGGCGGTATCGTCGTACCCGCATCCATCATAACCACAATCATCTGCCCAGACGTAACGCCGCCCTTTTCTTTCTCTCCCTCACTTCTCCTTCCCTCCTCCACCCCCCCCACATCCCCCACTCTCACATCCAAACCCTCCCAGAATCCCACACACTAACCCCCTCCCCCCTCAACAGGATCTCATCGCCACCGTCGCAGCCCTCACACTGGCAATCCGCGTCATCGGCGGCAGCATCGGGTACACAACATACTACAACGTCTTCTACAACAAATTCGTCCCCAACGCCATCTACTACATCGGCGGCGCCATGGAGCTCGAACTCGGTCCGTCCCCTCCCCCTTTCCCCCCCCAACATCCCTCCCCTTACAAAAACCCCCCACTACAGTGTTACAAAACCCAACTAAACCCCCCCTCCCCCCAACCAGGCATCACCTCCCCCACAGCAATCCAAAAAGCCATAACCCTAACCGGGGCCTCCCTCCTCCAGGACCTCCCCCTAATCCCGGAGCTCGCGGGGAACGCGACTGCCGTAGCCATTGTAGTGGCAGCGGGGCAGGTCG
>JAABUQ010004469.1_pt1 | contig 23845 bp, 24 predicted proteins | sample 5560001 | NCBI WGS metagenome assembly JAABUQ01 (sample SAMN10711888, study PRJNA513371) | rock metagenome | isolation source: Antarctica rocks | place: Antarctica: Victoria Land, Finger Mt nord | collected 2015-12-18
TCGCTGCATCAGAGTTGCCTCCATTGTGCAAGATTCCCCACTGCTGCCTCCCGTAGGAGTCTGGCCCGTGTTTCAGTGCCAGTGTGGCCGTGTGCCCTCTCAGGCCGGCTACCGATCACCGCCTTGGTGAGCCATTACCTCACCAACTAGCTAATCGGCCGCGGGCTCCTCTTTCAGCGCATTGCTGCTTTCCCTTTACAGGATTATGCGGTATTAGCCCCGGTTTCCCAGGGTTATTCCCCACTAAAAGGTAGATTACCCACGTGTTACTCACCCGTACGCCGCTTTACTCATGGATTGCTCCACTTTCTCGCTCGACTTGCATGTGTTAAGCGCGCCGCCAGCGTTGATTCTGAGCCGGGATCAAACTCTCGTTTGATCTTATGTTTTGGAGTCGGACCTAGTTCAAGAGCTTCGGCCTGCCGTTACGCTCAGCCAAGCAGAGTCTGCATTTTCACAAGGAAACGCCTACTCCCTTTCTCAAACCAGGACGCTGATTTCGCTCCAGCTTTTACTCAAAAAGTCTGACGAATTACTTCATTGCGTCCAACCAGATTTTCAATGATCTGCGCAGACCAACAAGCGAATACGAACGAATCCGCAAAACCTGTCAGCTGCCGGCCTCGAAGCCGTTTGGGTGACGCCGCATCCAGTCATTCCCTTGACCATGGATCGCGTTTCCCCGAAACTGTCGGGATAAACCCTGTTTACGGTAGTTTGGGTTACTACAGGACTGCTTGAAAACCGCTATGGAGTCCGTACCGGGCTGCTTTACCTGCACCGAGCCCGATCACCTTGTTACTGCCCGCTGGCGACTATTCAGCGCCCAGTCATCATACTATCAAACTGTTGCGCTCTCAGCAAGCTCATTTTTTGTTGCTTGCTTCAGACCGTCTCGCCGTCTCACTTTCGCTTGCGGCGACTCGTTCAGAATATCAAGGCATTTCGTTTGTTGCAAGCCTTTTTTCGCACATTCTGTGAAAATCCGCACCCTTGCTCACCGGACTGTTTCGTTCCGTGTGCTGCCGCGAGCGCCACAGAGTACTACTTCCAACGAGATAGGGTCCTTTCATTCATGCTCCTGTAATCCCCGTTGCCTATCCTAGCGGACTGGGCCAAGCGGTTGGCAGCAAGCGTTCAAATCATCACGCTTGGCAAACACGTCGGTTTTCAAGGAGACCCTTTGCATTTATTGGCGAAACACTACCGTTCACGACAGCTATTTTCTTGCTGCTGGCTTTGGCCCTGGCCTTCGGCTTCGAGATGGTGAACGGCTTTCATGACACGGCAAACGCAGTGGCGACCATTATTTATACCCATACGCTGCGGCCCACAGTGGCGGTTGTCTGGTCCGGCATTTGGAATCTCCTTGGGGTGCTGACCTCTTCGGGCGCAGTGGCATTCAGCATCGTGGCGCTGCTTCCGGTTGAACTCGTGCTGAACGTCGGATCGGGAGCCGGCTTCGCCATGGTGTTTTCGCTCCTGATTTCGGCCATGATCTGGAATCTGGGGACCTGGTATTTGGGGCTGCCGGCTTCGAGCTCTCACACCGTTAATTGGGGCAATCATGGGGGTCGGCCTGGCGAACTCGCTGATGAGTCCGGGGCAAGTGTTTGGGGAAGGCGTGAACTGGGCGAAAGCGCAGGAGGTCTTCTCGTCGCTGCTCATTTCGCCGGTGATTGGCTTTGTGGGAGCTGGTTTGCTGCTGCTTGCAATGAAGGCGCTGGTGAAACGGCCCGAGCTTTACCGGCCGCCGGCGGGGAACGCGCCACCGCCGCCTTGGATTCGGGGTCTGTTGATGTTTACCTGCACGGGCGTGAGCTTCTTTCACGGCTCGAATGACGGGCAGAAGGGGATGGGGCTGGTGGTGCTGATTCTGGTCGGCATTTTGCCGGCTCAGTACGCGTTGACTCCGGCAACGAAAGCCTCGGACATCCAATCGATAATCAAAAACTCGGATCAATCGGCGTGTTTCTCGACAAGATGGCGCCTTCTCAGATGAAAGGGAAGCAGGCCGACGGACGAATTGTCAAGCTTCTTAAAGGTAAAAGGGACGCCAAAGAATGAGACGCTGGCGGGTGTGAATCACGAGATCCGGGAAGATCTGAATGGGCGGTCGGATTACAAGGGCATGTCGCTCGATCAGCGCCGGGCGTTCCGCAGTAAGATTTACCTGGTCAGTTCGGCGATCGGCAAACTGATCAAGAACAAGCAAGTGCAAGATCCGGCGGCCGTTCGAGAGCTGACTGCTTATGCCAAGAGCCTGGACAAGGAGACGAAGTGTATCCCGGCGTGGGTGAAGGTCACGGTTGCCTGCTTCCTCGGCTTCGGAACCATGATCGGGTGGAAGCGGATCGTCGTGACGGTCGGCGAAAAGATCGGGAAAGAGCATTTGACTTACGGGCAGGGGGCGTCGGCAGAGCTTGTGGCGATGGGCACGATCGGGCTGGCGGACTGGTTTGGCCTGCCGGTGAGCACGACGCATGTGCTCTCGTCGGGAGTTGCGGGGCCGATGGCGGCAAACCGTTCGGGATTGCAGGCGGCGACGCTCAGGAATATCGTTTTGGCCTGGGTGCTGACGCTGCCGGTTTGCGTGCTGCTCGGCGCGTCGATCTTCTCGTTCGCCTTGTTTATCCTGTTCAACGTCTTTGGCGTGCGCTAAGATCGCTCGCCGCAGCAATTCCAAAAAGAGAAGCCCGGCAGGTGAATGAACCACCAGCCGGGCTTTTGAAGTGATGCTTGGGTGGATTTTATAGGCCCGAGCGTTTGCGGCGCAGGGCATAGGCGCCGAGGCCCAATCCGCTCATCGCCATCAAACCGAGGGTGGCTGGCTCCGGGGTTGCGCCTCCGCCGGTGGGAGGCTTAGTCGGAGAGATGCTCTCTTCGAGAAAGAAATAAGCGCTTCCACCAGGAGCAATGGGACTGGTGAAGAGAACGGTGCCGGTGTTGAAGTTCGAACTGATGTTGCCGAAGGTATTGTTGGGGCCTTCGTAGCCAGTCGGAGTCGTGGTCGTAACTGCCGTCGGTCCGTCACCGTCAAAACCGAACAGCGGGGTGCCGTTTCCGTTGATGACGAGCGAACTTACGCTATGCGAGGTGTTGTTCTGGAAACCTCCATAGTTATCCTCCCCACCGAAGAACGGCTGGGTCGTGTCTACGGTCGTCGTGTAGGTGTTATCGGCGTTCTGAGTAATTAAGAAATTGCAGCCGGTATAGGCAGAACCCGATACGGAACCGGCGGGACATTGAGTGAGCGTGGCAGCTGATGCAGCGTAGGTGCTAGTGATTAAAACGGCAGCTACTCGTAACGACTTCAATAATTTCATGCTTTTCTCCTCCACACCGCTTAGCGAACAGATGTAATCCAGTAGACAGACTACTGGATTTATGGTACGCAGAGTGTGGTCAGATCGTTTATACCTTGCCTTGGCGGGTCCTACAAGACCTTCGGAGCACGGAGAGTACTGGTGTACGACGAGTCAGTAAATTGCCACAAAGCTGGCCACCCGTTCAAACGGAGGCATGATTTGGAGCTCGACTGTACACTGGTGATGAAATGACTCTGGATGAGCTAGAAAGAGAGTACGTTACGCTCCGGCAGCAAGGTGAAGCTGTCAGGAGCTATCTTTGACGCGGCGGGCAAACAGGAACAGCTGACCCAGCTCGAGGCAGAGATTGGGGATCCGGATTTCTGGAATCAACCGGAACGAAGCCAAAGGATCATGCAGCAGCGGAAGCGGCTGACGGAAGCGATCCAGAATGCCGGGAGCGTGGCCGTGACAGCGTCCGACATCGACACGCTCTTTGAGTTGGCGCGAGAAGGCGAAGACGTGAACGGCGAAATCGAGCGGGAGCTCCGTGGTTTCGAAAGCAGGCTGGAGCAGCTCGAAACGGGCATGTTGTTGTCCGGTGAAAACGACATGCGTGACGCGATCGTCACCATTCACCCGGGAGCGGGCGGCACGGAATCCCAGGATTGGGCTGAGATGCTTTTGCGCATGTATCTGCGCTGGGCAGAACGGCGGGATTATACGGCTGTGATCACGGACAGGCTCGAAGGGGAAGGCGCTGGGATTAAATCGGCAACAATTGAGATCAACGGCGAGAACGTGTACGGGCAGCTGCAGTCGGAAGTGGGAGTGCACCGCCTGGTGCGCATCTCGCCGTTCGATGCGAACGCCCGGCGGCACACTTCGTTCGCGTCGGTGTTTGTGTATCCGCAGATCGACGATGACATCAATATCGATATCAAACCGGACGACCTGAAAATTGATGTCTTTCGGGCGAGCGGCGCGGGAGGGCAACACGTGAACCGCACGGAATCCGCCGTGCGCTTCACGCACTTGCCTACCGGTCTCGTCGTGCAGTGCCAGAACGAGCGGTCGCAGCACAAGAATCGCGCCAGTGCCATGAAGCAACTGCGCGCCAAGCTCTACGAATACGAGATGGAGAAGAAGAAGGCGGCGGACCAGAAGCTCGAAGACACCAAGCTTGGCATCAATTTCGGCAGTCAGATTCGAAGTTATGTGCTCGCGCCGTATCGCCTGATTAAAGATCACCGGACGAAGCTGTCGATCGGCGATGTAGACCGCGTACTCGACGGCGATCTCGATTCGCTGATACATGCATTTCTGGTCTGGCAGAAAACGGGCCGGGTTGCGGGCGACACAAGAGACGAGTTGCCCGAGTAGCAGAAGGCGCCCATGATTGTTCAACCGAGCCCCGCAGCGCTCGAGCGCGCGGCGGACGCGATCCGGCGCGGCTCCCTGGTGGCGTTTCCGACCGAAACGGTTTACGGACTGGGAGCAAATGCTCTCGATTCGGCAGCAGTGGCCCGTATCTTTGAAGCGAAGGGGAGACCTTACGCTATTCCGCTCATCGTGCACGTTGCCGATGAGTCGATGGCGAGATCTCTAACGACCGAGTGGCCGCCCGAAGCACAACAGCTTGCGGCGAAGTTCTGGCCAGGTCCGCTGACGCTGGTTTTGCGAAAGGCGCCGAACGTGCCGGATCTGGTGACGGCGGGTTTGGATTCAGTCGGCGTACGCGTGCCGGCACATCCTGTGACACTGGCTTTGATTCGGGCAGCGGGCGTGCCGATCGCGGCGCCCAGCGCCAATCTCTTTACACAGATCTCGCCTACAACGGCGCAGCATGTCGAGCAAGGGCTAGGCGCGCGAGTCGAGATGATTCTCGATGGAGGATCTACTGCGGTCGGGATCGAATCGACAGTGGCGTCGCTCCGGCGGAGACCGCCCGCAGTGTTGCGTCCCGGCATGATCTCCCAAGCAGAACTGGAAGCCGTTACGGGAGTAATATGGGAGCGCGAGACGGAGCGGCCGCATATAGCGGACCCGGCGGAATCACCCGGTTCGCACCCGCGCCATTATGCGCCGCGCACACCGTTCTATTTGCTCGCGCCTGGTATCACACCGCGCGAAGGTCGGGGACGCATTATCGAACTTCCTTCGAACCGGGTAGAATTTGCGCAACAGCTCTATGCAGAACTCCACAAGGCGGACACAGAGGGTTGGGATTGGATCGCGATTGAGAAGCCGCCGGACACTCCGGAGTGGGCAGCTATTCTCGACCGTTTGCAGCGCGCAGCAGCCAAGTAGCGGCTAGGCCGAAACCATCTCAAAGGTTTTTCGATGATCGGACAGGAACTGTTCGAGTCCTTTGTCGGTCAGCGGGTGCTGGAACATTTGCTCGAGGACCTTATACGTGAGCGTGCAGATGTGAACACCTATTTTGGCAGCTTCGATAACTTGACGCGGTCCACGGATGGACGCGGCCAGAACCTGCGTCTTATAACCGTAGTTCGAGTAAATTTTGACTATGTCACTGATCAGGTCCATGCCGGGCCAGCCGATATCGTCCACGCGCCCGACAAACGGGCTCACGATGTAAGCACCCGCTTTGGCGGCCAGCAGAGCCTGCGCGGCACTGAAGCAAAGAGTGACATTGACGCGAATCCCTTCTTTGGAGAGGGCCGAAGCTGCCTTGATGCCTTCCTCGATGAGCGGCACTTTGACAACGATATTCTTGTGAATCTTCGCGAGCCGTAGGCCTTCCGCGATCATCTCCCTGGACGTATGAGAAACGACTTCCGCACTGATGTCGCCATCGAGCAGATGGCAGATTTCGCTCATGCGCTCTTCGATTGGAACGCCCTCCTTGGCAATCAGACTTGGATTCGTGGTGACGCCGTCAATGATGCCCCAGGCGCAGGCTTTTTTCAGCTCGTCTAAATTCGCTGAATCGAGAAAAAACTTCATGCAGGTGAACGTATTCGGCAATCAGTGTCCGCGATAAGCGCTAGATACAGCCTGAGCCACCTAGATGGTATCACCTGGATCGAGCGCCGGATATTATCGTGAAATGCCGCAGGTTCCACCGGATTTTAAAATTTCGGCCGCCACCGTGCACCATGTTCCGGTCATCCTGAACTTTATCCGGAAGCTGGCCGAGTACGAAAAGCTTTCCCACGAAGTGGTGGTGGATGAAGATGCGCTTCGCAAATTCCTGTTTGGGCCGCGTCCGGCAGCGGAGGCGGTGCTTGCGTTCGACGGATCTCAGCCTGTGGGCTTCGCAGTCTTTTTCACCAGTTACTCAACGTTCGCGGGGCGTCCCGGACTCTTTCTCGAGGACTTGTTCGTGGAGCCGGAGTATCGCGGCCAAGGCATAGGAAAAGCTCTGTTGATTCACCTGGCGCGCATCGTGGTCGAGCGGGAATACAGCCGGTTGGAATGGTCGGTGCTCGATTGGAATCAACCTTCGATCGACTTTTACCGCAGCTTGGGGGCCGAGGCATTACAAGAATGGACCCAATACCGGCTCTGTGGTGAGGCGTTGCAAGCGTTGGCAAGCAAGTCGCCGGCGTCCGCAACAGAACAGGGTGGCTAAGTGTATATTGCTCAATCAGCTACCAAGTACAGCAATTGTCATGATTAGCCGTGCTGTCATCACATTTGCACGTGCTGTCATCACATTTTGCATGTGTTCTATCGGAATCACATGCAAAAGCGCTTGCCTACTTTTCGGGAGTGATTGCGCGCCTTATTACCTTCCTCTATCCGAGCCGTGGAGTCGCCGTATCCGATTGACCCACATTGCAATGTTGCGGCCTTAACTCCAAGAACCCGGTTATCGGAATCAGTTGGAAGGCTGCAACTATCTGGACGCTGGAGCGCCCGAGGCACGATCGACAGTATTTGAGATCCCTGCCGCACGTGACTTCGGGCGCATTTCCGACGTGGCAGTAATGCGTATTTGGCGCAACGTGTACCGCACAATCATCTCTGAAACCTTTACTGCATGTGAGGTTGCAACTTCCTGGCAGGGGCGTGGCTCTGGTCACGAGTCCTTCTATAATCGGGACGATGTGCATGATTCCGGCGGCGCGCAAACGCCTTGCCGCCATCGCTAATTCTCAAATTTTCGAGAACGCGCTTTTGTCCAACTACACTCGCTTTGCAATCGGTGGACCCGCCGCGGTCTTTTTCGATACGGACGATGAGGCTGCCTTTGTGCAGGCACTCAAAACAGTAGCGGAAGTTTCTGTTCCGTATCTGGTGATTGGTGGCGGAACGAACCTGGTGGTGTCGGATGAAGGATTCCAGGGAGTGGTGCTTCACTACACGGGTTCGGCGATTCATCAGGACAGATCGCTGCTTAGGATTGGAGCTGGAGCGGTGCTGCAGGATGTGGTGGACCAGAGCATCGCGCTGGGACTGAAAGGCCTGGAGACGATGACCGGCATTCCCGGTTATCTCGGCGGGGCGGTCTATGGAAACGCCGGCGCATACGGGCACTCAATTCAGGAACTCGTGCGCGCGATCCGGGTCTACGATGGCAGCAAAGTGGTCGTCATGCCGAATGACGAGTGCCAGTTCCGCTACCGGACGAGCATTTTCAAAGAGCGCAAGAGTTGGATTATTTTATCGGCAGATCTCGCCTTTTCGGAGCACGCGAGCAGCGAACTGTTTGCGATCGCGCACGACATTCGCACGATCCGCGACGCGAAGTATCCACCGTCGATGAAGTGCGCGGGCAGCATCTTCAAGAACCTGCTCGTAGCTGATCTGCCGGCGAACGTGACTACGGAGATTCCGCCAGAATTGATTCGCGAGGGAAAGGTTCCTTCGGCCTGGTTCCTGGAACAGACGGGCGTGAAAGGCATGCGGCGCGGCGATATACAAGTGGCAGACTCTCACGCGAACCTGATCTATAACGATGGCGCGGGCACAGCGCGCGACCTGGTGGCGGTGATCGGAGAAGGGAAAGCGCGGGTGCGCGACCGGTTCGGCTTTGACCTGGAGGAAGAGGTTCAGTATGTGGGATTCAATGGGTCCCACCCTGGTTAATCGAATGCTGCGCAAGCTAATTCCGCTTGGCTTGTTCTGCGCTTTGGGAGCGGCGCTAGGGGCGCAATTTCCCGTGACTCTCGTTCTCTACAACGGGAAGATCTGGACAGAAACTCCGAATGTGACCGAAGCAGAAGCGGTCGCGGTGAGTGGTGAGCGCATTGTGGCAATAGGGACGAGCACCGCCATGCTGGCGCTGAAGCAGCCTGAAACAGCCGTAATCGACCTCGAAGGTAGGCGCGTTCTGCCGGGCTTCAACGATGCGCACGTCCATTTCTATTCAGGCGGCGCGAGCCTGGCCGGGCCGCAGTTGCGGTATTCGAAGAGTCAGAAGGAATTTCGCGACACGCTGGCTGCATTCGTGCGCACTCAACCGAAAGGCAGATGGATTCAAGGCGGCAACTGGGACCACGAAAACTGGACGCCTGCCGCGCTTCCTACTCGCCAGTTGATTGATGCGGCAACCGCGAGCAATCCTGTGTTTATCAACCGGCTCGACGGGCACATGTCGCTCGCGAACTCTTTGGCGCTGAAGATGGCCGGCGTAGACAAATCGACGGAAGACGTTCCGGGCGGAGTGATTGTACGCGACGCGGAGGGCAACCCGACCGGCATCTTGAAGGACGCTGCGCAGGATCTAGTCGAGAAAGTCATTCCGGCGCCCACCGCAGAAGAGATCAGGATTGCCGTGCTGGCGGCGCAAAGATATGCGAACTCGCATGGCGTAACGAGCGTGCAGGATATGTCAGCCGCGCCCGACATCTTTCGCGTGTATCAGGCGATGCTGCACGCGGGCGAATTACGGGTTCGCATCTCGGGGCATCAACCGCTTGAGTCGTGGCGGAAACTGGCAAGTATCGGCATGACAGCGGACTTCGGCAACCCGCAGCTTCACATGGGCGGACTGAAAGGCTTTGCCGATGGATCGCTCGGCTCGACGACCGCGCTTTTCTTTCAAGCATACCTGGATTCACCGGCAACGAGCGGCATTCCGAGCGCTGAACTGTCGAATCCGAAGCAGATGTTCGCGGATGTGGAGCAGGCTGACGCGGCAGGTCTGCAGATTGCGATTCATGCGATCGGCGATAAAGCCAACAACACCATTTTGAACTTCTACGAGCGGGTGGAAAAGGATCGGGGCAAGCGCGACCGCCGCTTTCGCATCGAGCATGCACAGCATCTGTTGCCCGGCGATATCCCACGCTTTGCCCGGCTGCATGTGATTGCGTCGATGCAGCCTTATCACGCTATCGATGATGGACGGTGGGCGGAGAAACGTATCGGGCCGGAACGCGCAAAGACAACGTATGCGTTTCGGTCGCTGCTCGATGCGGGTGCGACGCTTGCGTTCGGATCAGATTGGGATGTCGCGCCCATGAGCCCACTGATGGGAATTTATGCTGCCGCGACCCGGCGGACGTTGGACGGCAAACGTCCCGGCGGCTGGGTGCCGGAGCAGAAGATTACGGTCGCTGAAGCGGTTCACGCCTACACAATGGGCTCTGCTTATGCGAGTCTTGAAGAGAAACTGAAGGGCTCGATAGAACCAGGCAAGCTGGCTGACTTCGTAGTGCTCTATGACGACATCTTGGCGATCGACCCGACGAAGATTGCGGACACAAAAGTTTATATGACGGTCTTCAACGGGCAGATTGTGTTTGGTCCGCCTCCGCCCGTTTACCAAAAGCACTCAAGCGGACTCCTGATTCGGCGATAAGGCGGCGGATGCGCGGCGAAGTCAGAGCTTGCAATTCCAGCACGCGCGATTTCTTCAGGCGAGTTTGCGAACGTGCCAGTTCCGGGCCGAGAATTCCAGGGTGACACATAAACTCTGTGAGGCCATCAGGCAGAGCAGCGAGGGCCGCCGCAAGCGTCTCTTCGGTGAGCGAGCCGGTGAGGCGAAACCCGAGGAAATGATCGCTCACTGAGACGTGATGCCGGAGCGCTGTGCGCCGATAGAAAGGCTCGGCAAGCGTTGGCGGAAATCCGGCGATCTTCACGGTGCGATCGAGCGGCAGGCGCACGTACGGAATAGCGAACTCTTGCGCCAACTGCACGACGATGCGAAACACATGCGGGACTAAGTGGGTATGTTTGTGAGTATCGAGATGAGTGGGCCTGATACCCGCTGCGAGTAACTTCTCGATTTGAAGACGCAGTTCCGTGCGCACATCGAGACGGCGCTGCGCTAAAGCGATCAAGAGCTGCCGGGGTCCCGAAGGCAGCGGCATTCCTGTGCGGAGCGAACGGCCTTGCACAAGTACGAGATGGCAGCCGATATCAAGCATGGGAGTTGCTAATGCTTGGTGCACGGCGTCTTCAAACGCGTCGGCGGTTGCCATGAGCGTAGCCGAAGTCAGCACGCCTTCGCGATGCGCCTTGACAATGCCGGCGTTTACATCGGTGGTGAATCCGAAATCATCCGCGTTGATGATGAGCTGCTTCAAAGGTGCTTGTTGGTAAACTCGGTCGCTCCTAGAAAATGTGCAGCTTGATGCTCAGGAACTTTTTCGGATTTGCGCGGAAGTCTCTCAGCGTCTCATGCAATTCGCGCAATGTGCCGGTTGACTCATCGTAAAGCGCCGGGTTGACCAGCAGCTGTCCGAGAGTGCCCTGTCCAGCATTCATTTTGTCGAGGGTGCCATTCACCTTGTCGAGCGAAGTCGAAAGCTGTTTCGCGATCTTGTCGCTCTTCAACAGCTGGCCGGCGGTACCTTTGCCCGCGTTCAAATCGTCCAGCAGCTGCTTGATCTGCACAACAGAATTGTCCAGGTCGTTGTACATCTTAGGGTCTTTCAGAAAGAGCCCGGCTGACCCCTCGCCCTTCTGCAAGCCTTGCGTTAACAGATCCACCCGGTTCACCACGCCTTGAATTTGCTCGTAGAGAGCGTTGTCATTGATAAGGTGCCCGAACGTACCCGTCTTCGAATTCAAAGTGGAAACGAGCAGCTGGACCTGGTTCACCGTTGCCTGGAGGCTCGTGTACAGAGTTTGATCGACCAGCAGCTTGCCGATAGTTCCTTTGCCGCTCTCCACATTGCCGACGATGCTCTGGATTTTTTCGACAGTCGCCTGAAGAGAATCGAGAATGCCGAAACCTTGTGAGACGAGCGCGTCGAACTGCTTGGTATCGACAGCTTTGAGAGTGGCTCCAGGCTGAATAGTTGACGAACTTGTCCCCTTATTGATCTGAAGAAACTTGGTGCTACCGAGCAAATTGTCAGACGAGATGGCGCCCATGGAATCTGCTGGGACCTGCTTCAGCATGTCGCCGTCGATATGAAAATCGACCTTGATGATGCGCGCCGGATTAGTCTCGCCCGAGAGTTTGACGGTATCGACTTTTCCCGCCTGAATGCCATTGATTCGCACGGGCGCGCCTTTGGTGAGACCCGCCGCATCGGACGTGAAAACGTGCAATGGAATTTCTTTCTGGAACCAGTGCATGTTGCCGGTCAAGAGAAACACGAGAAGGGCGATGCAGCTCAAGGCTACGATGCCCAGGATCCCTACTTTGAGTTGGGCGAAGCTGACTTTTTCTTTGCTGGGCATAGTTAATCGTCGTGTCTGACAAATTTTTGGATGTAGCTGTCTGAGGAGCTTTGCATTTGGTGGCGAGTTCCCTCGAAAACAATCTCGCCGTCTTTCATAACGATAAAGCGTGTGCGATTTCGCTTGGGAGTTTCCTCGCCGATCAGCGGCACGAGGCACTCCTGTTCCGGATCGTAGCGGAAGTCGTCCATGATTTCGCCGTCCTGATAGCGATGGGTCACGATCAGGGACGCGCTGTTCCTGACGTCGCGCTCTTTGGCAATAACGGCCATGATAGTGTTGGCGGTAATCGGATCGAGGCCGGCGGTTGGCGAATCGTAGAGCACGAGCGGGGGCTCGGTAACGACGGCGCGCGCGATGCCGACTCTGCGGCGCATACCGCCGGAGAGCGAACTCGGGGCGCTGTCAAAGGTCTGCTCCAGTTCGACAAAACGCAGGGTCTCCCGAACACGTGCTTCCGGATCAGCGCCATTTTTCTGTTCCTGCTCGGTAAGCGAACTTTGCTGGTTTAAAATCGGGTACTCGACGTTCTCTCCAACAGTGAGCGAATCGAAGAGACCACCCTCCTGGAAGAGAAACCCTGCGCGGCTCCTCAAAGCGTAAAGCTGGCTCTCTTGCAAAGCCGTGACCTCTTCGCCGAACAGCCGGATCGTGCCTTCATCTACTGAAACCAGCCCGATCACCGCCTTCAGCAAAGTCGTTTTACCGCTGCCTGCCTGACCGAAGATGACGCGCGTCTCACCAGGCTTCAAGGTAAGCGAGATGTTACGAAGCGCCCAGGTCTGGTCGTAGCGCAGGCTTACGTTTGCGAATTCGAGGATGGGTCCGTCGGGCATCGGTTCACAAATTGACGAAGATTTTATCGATCAGGAAAGTTACGACGAAGATCCAGATCGAGGCAGAGACGACGGCCTGTGTGGTGGACCGGCCAACGCCCTGCGTGCCGCCTGTTGTTCCTAGGCCGTAATAGCAGCCGATAAGCGCGATGAGGATTCCGAAGAGAAAAGGCTTGATAAGGCCCTGAGCCAGGTCGTTCAGCACGAGAGCTTGCCAGGAAGTGGTCCAGTATTGACTGGCGCTGATAATGTGCAGCAGCGGAACGGCAACCAGGTAGGCACCAAACAATCCGACGGCATCTGCGATCACCGTCAGGCATGGCAGCATCAGTGCGGTTGCGATCAGGCGAGGCGTAACCAGCTTTTGAACCGGGTCGGTTCCGAGCGCCCGCATGGCATCGATCTGCTCGGTGACTTTCATGGATCCGAGCTCACTTGCAATGCCGGAGGCATTACGCCCGGCGACTAACAAAGCCGTAAGAACGGGTCCGAGTTCGCGAACCAGCGTGAGCGCAACGATCGCACCCGTCTGGCTGCCGGCTCCATAGGTGTTAAGCGCGCGCGCCATTTGCAAGGCGATAATCGCGCCGCTGAAGAAGCCGGTCAGGATAACGATCGGCAAACTACCGATGCCGATACTGTCCATCTGGAGAGATACGTCGTCGTAATAATGCGGACGCCTGACAACGTTAAGAAAGGACCGGAAGGAGAGGAGGAGGAAATCCTGGAAAGACCCAATCCAGGTCTTCAGGAAGTTGACCAATCAGGAACTCCTGGAGATGGCCTCGCACTCATGGACCGATGCTAACATAGGCTTCCGTTCAGCCCGTGCTTGCGATCAGTAACTCACTTCAGCAGGCGCGGACTGAGCGCTTTCGTTATTCTTCTGGTCTATCGCGCTTACCTGATAACGGTACGTTTTGCCGTGGCCCACATCGTGATCGCTATAGGCCGGAACAGTCAGCAGGCCGCCGATTTTTTGTGAAAGGCTGCCGTTCACGGAGCGGTAGAGGAAGTAGCCTTTCAAATCGGACTCGGGGCTGCGCTGCCAGGACACTTCAACCGCGTTGGGGGCGGCCAAAGCCGTGACACTGGCAGGGACCGACGGGGCGAACTTATCCTCGGTGACGATTTCGGCCGGCTTCGAGGGCAGGCTCTCGGCCGCGCCTCGCACCGCCACGACAGCGTATGAATAAGGCGTTTCGTATTGCGAGGTAGTGTCGAGGAAGTCAGGCGTTTTCGCAGTTCCAATTTGCGCAGACGGAGTACCTGCAGCACCGTTGCGATACACACGGTATTCGAGTGTGGATTCCTGCGAGGGCCAGGTCAGCAATACGCCTTTGGAAGTAGCACTCGCGGTCACCACGGGAGGAGCGAGTGGCGGCACAACGTTGAGGATCACGCGATTCGACCAGGACGAAAAGTGATCGTTCTTCTTTACAGCGGTGCGGACTGCAACTGCCACACGCTTCCCGTTATACTCTGCGGCCGGCACGTTTTTCGCTATGGGAACAGCCAGCGGATTTTCGGGATCGCCTGCCTCTGGAGTGGGTAGCTCATACTGGGTGGCCGAGTCAGCCCATTGAGCAAAGTTGAACGGAGTGGGAGCGGCGCCGATTCTCAGATCGATTGATGAAAACTGCTTGACCGGTAGATTATCTGTCGTCCGGGCAGGCGTTGCAAAAGTGATTACGAGCTGGTCACCGCGCTCGATTACGACCAGGTCAGTAACGGATTGCGGCAGTTGAGGCGACGGCGGCAAGACAGGGCCCACATAGCCGCAGCTAGCGAGAGTCAGCGCCCAAAAAATTACAAGAATAGCGCCAGCCGCGCAGCGCCCGTGCACTAAAGAATATACCTGCTCAGGTCCTGATCCTTTACGATCTCCGCTAGCTGCTTACGGACATAGGAGGCGTCGATTTTGACGTTTTTCTTTTTCAGATCGGGCCCTTCGAAGGAGATCTCTTCGAGGAGCTTCTCCATGATGGTATGGAGGCGGCGAGCACCGATATTTTCCGATGCTTCATTTACCTGAGCAGCCGTCCGGGCAATTTCGATCAGCGCATCATCGGAAAAGCTCAACTTGATGCCCTCGGTATCGAGCAAGGCCATGTATTGCTTGACGAGAGCAGATTTTGGTTCTTTCAGGATGCGAATAAAATCGGCTTCGGTGAGAGTCTTGAGCTCGACCCGAATCGGGAAACGCCCTTGCAGTTCGGGGATCAGATCGGACGGTTTCGAAACGTGAAAAGCGCCGGCTGCCACGAATAGGATGTGGTCGGTCCGAACGAAGCCGTGCCGTGTGTTGACTGTGGTTCCTTCGACGATGGGGAGAATGTCGCGCTGCACGCCTTCGCGGCTGACATCGGGGCCGTGACCACCTTCGCGACCGGCAATTTTATCGATCTCGTCGAGGAACACGATGCCGTTGCGTTCCACGCGTTCGAGCGCGATGCGCGTGACCTGATCCATGTCGACCAGCTTCTGCTCTTCTTCCTGGATCAGATACTCGAGCGCTTCGGAAACGCGCATGTTTCGCTTCTTGGTTCTCGGGCCGAAGAGACCGGGAATGACATCTTTTAGATTGATGTCCATTTCCTCGAGGTTGCCGTTGGTAGACACCTCAAAGGTCGGTCCGCGTTCTTTCACATCGACCTCGACGAGGCGGTCGTCGAGTTTGCCGGCGCGCAGTTTTTCACGCAGTTTCTCGCGAGTCCGTTCCGCGCTTTCGGTCGATTCGGGCTGTGGCGGCATGAGCAAGTCGAGAAGCCGCTCTTCGGCCTGCTGCTCCGCCCGGTCGGCCACCTGCTCGAGCCGCTCTTCGCGAACCATATCGATGGATACATCTACCAGGTCGCGGATCATCGATTCGACGTCGCGCCCGACGTAACCGACTTCAGTGAATTTGCTCGCTTCAACTTTGAGGAACGGCGAGTTCGCGAGTTTAGCCAAACGCCGGGCAATTTCGGTTTTACCAACGCCGGTTGGACCGATCATGAGAATATTCTTCGGCATCACCTCTTCGGCCATCTCGGGCTCGAGTTTCTGCCGTCTGACGCGGTTACGCAGCGCGATGGCAACGGAGCGTTTGGCATCTGCCTGACCCACCACATGCTTATCGAGCTCGGCGACTATTTCGCGCGGCGTCAGTTCGTCGAGCAGAGGCGTTTCGTCGGAAGACTGTTGCGGGAGATAGATGACCATCTACGTCAACTCCTCGATTGTGACGCTATCGTTCGTATAGATACAGACCTCGCCGGCAATCTTCATGGCTCTTTCGACGATCTCGCGCGCGCCGAGTTCGGTGTTTTGGAGCAGAGCGAGAGCGGCAGACTTGGCGAATGCGCCGCCCGAGCCGATAGCCGCCACCGGAGCGTCAGGCTCGATTACGTCGCCGGTACCGCTGACGATGTAAATGTCTTTCGTATCGGCCACCAGAAGCAGCGCTTCGAGGTGCCGCAGCATGCGATCGGTACGCCACTCCTTGGCAAGTTCGACCACGCTGCGTGGAAGGTTGCCGCCGTATTGTTCAAGCTTGGCTTCGAGCCGGGCAAAAAGGGCGAAGGCATCCGCAGTGGCCCCCGCAAACCCCGAGATAATCTTGCCGTTGAATAAGCGCCGGAGCTTCTTGGCCCCGCTTTTCAAGACTTCGCTCCCCATCGTGACCTGGCCATCGCCAGCCAGAACTACTATGCCGTTGCGGCGCACGCAGAGGATCGTCGTCGAACGGATTTTTGGATTCATCGAGACACTCAAAATACCTTATGAAAGAAGCCGCCCGTCTCAGAACAGACAGGGTGGCATTGCACTTTCATTTCAGCACAGGGGCTATTTGGGGGGAACGAACCCAGGAATGCCCGCTGACCGTGCCAGTGGGCTTGATTCAACACTGATCCGCTAATTGATCCGCAGGTCATCGAACAATTCTCCCCCCGTCAAGCTGCCAAAGGAGTTCGCGTTGATCTATCCCGCTGAACTGCTCAAGTAGTGACCCGAGTCGATTGATGGCTGCAGCTTCTGCTTGAATCGAGAATTCACATGCGCCCTCGCCCGGTTCGCGCGTATGGTTATTCATCTTCACTTGAATGGCGCAATGGCCGGCCGCGTCCGTCGTGTAAACTCTGAGCAGCAAATAGCGATAGCAGCGCCGGACTGGATCTTGCGACCCGTGCTCGTACTGGTATTCGTCCCCAGCTCGTTCAGGAAAGTGCTTTAGCTTGTTGCCTATATCGGCCAGATCCTGAACGGCGCAATAGATGTCCGTCGTTCCTGAAAACGTCCGTTCGAGACTGAAATTTCAAGCTGGGTGTGGAACGGTTCCTCATATGGATATCTTCGTACCTTCAGGAATGGCTTCAAGATTCAGGTGGAGCGTACCGGCCCGTTCTCCTTCTTCAAATCTTAGTGATCTCGGCGCTTAGGTTACGAGCAATCGCATCGTCGGGAGGGCAGTTATAGCAATGTCGAAACTCTGCTCGGCGGAAGTCGTCTGCCCGAGCGCTAGCCACGCAAGATTTCGGTGGTATCCGCCGGAAGGGATGCGCCTCTTTCGCGGTACTCAGCCTCGACCATCGCGAACACATGTTCGAGTTCTAACAGAGCTTCTGTCCTAGTCGGCATGAGCGCATAGCAGCCGGAAATAGAAGGTATCTCTAACACCCAGCCCACAGGCTGATTGCGGTAAAGGACCACTAAGGTATTCATCAAATGGCATGTGCTCTTCTTCTACGTCCGTAATTGGGCGAAAACGCGGGTGCCGTGCCACTTCCGAACAGCTCATCTCACGAATCGACTAAAGCGGTCGTGGAATCAGCCCGTGAAATCCTGATTATCGGGCAGATCTAGCGGCCGCTGTTTCAAACCACGGACACTCAGCTACATCTAGCTTACAGAAACGATGCTGATGGGATGCCAGCAAGCTATTGCCCTTGGCTGATCGACTGTTTGCTGAAATAGTATGCTACATAGGGCGTCCGGATTGCGAGACGAGGTGATGCTTTGCGGGAGAAAATGGAGCACTGTCACTTCTTGACACAAGTCGGTCGAATAGTCTCCTGTCTCGTTGGGCTCGCTTGCTTGACTGCATGCGCACAGCATCCACCCACGAACTCAAACTGCCATTGGCCGAATGAGGCCCACGAAAAAACGCTGAATCTGAGCCAAGACTCAGATAGACAGCATCTCAGCGATGATGCTGAATTTGCGGAAGACCTAGCAATTCGCTATTCCGACTCGTGCTGCAAGAACTTCGACGGAACCTCGGAAGGTGCGGGTGCGAGGGACACCTGCACGATGGCTCTGTTTTAGGTGATCGCAAGTACTCACAAAGTGTCCCAGGACGACGTTCGCCGATTACTGGGGCGTCGGCTCTTTTTAGCAGGTGTCGGCGTTTTTCTGTTGATAGCTGCGTTTCATCGTCGGCGAGCTGTGGCCTCGATTTCGGGCTTCGTGCCGCTTCCGTAGACCCATTCGAGCCATCCGCGACAATAGATCCGGGACGGCTTACCAGCAATTGCCCAAAGGCGAAGCTAAATCGACACAATCGAACTCGGATGAGTCTTAACCCGTGTCATTTCTGCCACACTACTCTCAGCAAAAGGTTAATCATTTCAAGCGCTTACCGGACTTGATATGCTGAGATTCGCGCATGTACTCTCAAACGACCGTACGGCGGGCAGTCGAAACCAACGGCGTTGGGCTCCATCACGGAGCGCCGGTGACGCTTCGGATTCTGCCTGCGCCGCCTAACACCGGAATTGTCTTTATCAGGACAGATCTGGATCGTACGCGGATTCGGGCGAGCTGGAAACTGGTGGAACGGGTCAGCTACGCGACCAGCCTGATGCATCCTAAGGGCATCTTCATCTCTACCACTGAACATCTTTTAAGCGTGCTTTACAGCATGAGCATCGACAACGCATTTGTGGAGCTGGACAATCTGGAGCTGCCGATCCTCGATGGCAGCGGCCTTCCCTTCGTGCAGCTTTTGCGGGAAGCCGGACTGCAGGAATCGGGTAAGCCCCGGCGTTACATGCGCATACTCAAGCCGGTCAACGTGGAAGCGGGCGGCAAGAAGGTGAGCATCCTGCCGGGCGAGGGGTTCCAGCTTCGCTGCAAGAACTTTTTTGACCATCCGATGGTGGGAGAGCAGACGCTGGAGCTCGACATTACGCCGGAGAACTACGCGCAGGAGATTGCTCCGGCTCGCACGTTTGGCTTTGAATATGAGCTCGATCAGATGCGCGAAATGGGGCTGATCCGGGGAGCGTCGCTCGATAACGCTGTTTGTTATACGAGGGAGGGCGTGGCCAACCCAGACGGCCTCCGGTTTGCGGACGAGTGTTGTCGCCACAAGGCGCTCGACCTGATCGGAGACTTGGCTTTAATTGGCAGGCCGCTACTCGGCTGCGTAGTGGCGGAAAAGGCCGGACACGCCATGCACGTTGCGCTTGTAAAGAAACTAATGTCCGATCCTTCCTTCTATGAGATGGTCACGCTGGGTAGAACGTCGGGCGCGGTGGCCTGATCCGGGTCTGCGACGGCTGATTTCCCGGAGTCTGTTCTATAAGTCTGGTTCGTGAGCGGTTTGCAAGCAATCCCCCATCTCATTACCCTATTCCGGCTTCTTTGCGCACCGGTGATCGCGTGGCTGCTCTTCCAATCGCGTTTCCAAGCCGCGCTCGGGCTCGTGTTGCTGGCCGGAGTAAGCGATTGGTTCGACGGGTATGCGGCACGGCGTCTGAAATCGGCCGGACACGTGGGCGTGGTCTTCGACCCCTTGGCGGACAAGGCGCTGATCGTAACCCTCTTCGTCACGCTGGGCATTTTGCGGCTTATACCGGGCTGGATGTTCTGGCTCGTGATCGGGCGAGACCTGGTTATTGTCTTTGGGGCGATTCTGGTGCGGAAGTTCCGCGGGATCCGCAAGTTCCCGCCCACTATGCTCGGCAAGGTCAGCACCTTTTCCCAGATTGTGCTAGTGTTCCTCGCGCTTTGGTATGCGGCGTTTCCGTACTGGCTGTTGCTGTGGCTGAAAGTCACGGCGCTGGTACTGAGCGCTTTCTTCACGGCTGCGAGCGGGCTCGATTACGTCCGGATTGGGATCCAAATGGCCAGGCGTAAGATAAGAGCGAGGGGTTGAGAGCCCTGGCTCTGAAAACATAAACCCTAAAAACTCACATTGACGGCGCACAAAGCCGGGAGTAGCCTGAAGACATGGAGCAGCCGAGCGTTGAGATTTTTGTACCCTCACGGCTGTACTCCCGTGTCGGTTGGGCGGCACTCGCCGGGGTGGTGGTTTCGGTTTTGTGCGGTTTTCGCGCTCCGCTGGCCTTTATTCCAGGCTTTTTGTGCGGCGTCACCGCCCTTGCTCTCTTCTGGCTGGCTGCCCGGCCGCCTATTCGGATTGCCGAATCGCAGTTCAACATCGGCGACCGTGCCATTGCCTGGCGCGAAGTGCGAGAGATCAATAGCAGCCGGTTTCTGTCTCCTCTGATTTTGAAGCTGAAGCTGACCAATTCCCGGCGCAGCCTGCTGGTGTACCCGGGTGAGCCCGAGCGCATCGAGCAGCTATTATTTCAACTTCGCAAAAGGTCTCAGTTTGCCTGCTTTGACGGTGTCACGCATCGCGACTATTGGACTTGGCTGACGCTGCATGGTTCGAAAGATGAAACCCCGGTTCCCGAGCAACCCGTCCGTATGCTGAGCACGGACGATGAAGAAGAGATCGAGCGTTTATACCAGAAACTGAAGGCTGTGGGACGCCTCGATTCGCGGGTTGAATCCTCGAACACCTCAGATGAGGATTAACGCTGGCCGCTAGAAAACCGGGGCGTGTTTCCCGGCGTGGCCGGTTCGCTGTCCTTCTTACACTGATTTTCTTGGTCGTTCTCGCCGCTGCATTCCTATTGCGCGAAAAAATCCTTGCGGCGGCGGCAGCGCCCTTGGTCCAGAGCGACAAGCTGCAGAAAGCGGACTGCGTTCTCGTGCTCGGCGGAGACGATTTCGGCACTCGCATAGTGAAAGCGGCGCAGCTTGTGAAATCCGGCTACGCGCCTTATGTTTTCGTGGACGGCCCTACAGCGCTCATCGGCCATGAATCGGATTCGACTATTCAATACGCGGTGCAGAACGGATACCCCGCGTCCCTGTTTCGTCCCATATGGCTGCCGCCCGGTGTGGATTCGACGAGCACGGAAGCAGACTATGTGGCGAACAACATTTTCCGGCCGAATCACATCCGTAAAATATTATTGGTGACGAGCAATTATCATACGGGCCGAGCGGCGCGTTTTTTCCGGAAGCAGATTCCGTGGCTCACCGTGATTGCAGTGCCGGCGTCTGATCCTTTCTTCAAGGTGGATGGCTGGTGGAAGACGCGTAACGGGAAGAAGACCTTCCTGCTCGAGTGGACCAAGACAGTGACCGAATGGTGGGGTGCGTAAGTGCTCCGTTCGCTGTCCACTTTGTGGCCTTACATGCGGCGGTACCGCAAGGGCCTGTCGCTGGGCATCGGCTCGCTCTTGATGAAAGATGCTCTAGCCGCTGCCCTGCCGATCGTGCTGAAGTATGGAGTGGATTCGCTCACCCGCGGATTCGTTCTTCGGATCGTGTTGCAGCTCGCAGGTCTGCTCATCGGATTATCGCTAATAAAGGGCCTGTTTCAATACTGGATGCGGGTAATTATCATCGGCATCTCGCGCGACATCGAGTTTGATCTTCGCAATGATCTGTTCGGTCACCTGGTCGAGCTATCACAGGATTTTTACAGCCGTTATCGCACCGGGGACATCATGGCGCGCGCGACGAATGATCTAAATGCTGTGCGCATGATGCTCGGGCCGGGGGTGATGTATTGCACCGAGACGACGGTGCTACTGATTCTTTCAGTCGCGGTGATGCTGCATACCGATCCGCGGCTGACGCTGATCGCGCTCATTCCCGCGCCCTTTGTTTCGGTCGCGGTGGTCTTGTTTGGCAGGCGCATACATACGCGCTTCGAGCACATCCAGAAGATGTTTTCTGATATCAGCAGCAAGGTACAGGAGAACCTCTCGGGTGTCCGTGTCGTGCGCGCTTACGCACAGGAGAAGGCCGAGGTCGAGCAGTTTGAAATATTGAATCGCGACTACATTCGCGAGAATATCGGGCTGGCGCGTATTCAAGGTATGTTCATGCCGCTTCTGCAGGCTTTGATCGGCATCACGTTTCTTCTCGTGTTGTGGGCGGGCGGCCGGCAGCTTATCGAGGGCCGCATCAGCCTCGGCAGCTTTGTGATGTTCAACACCTACATGGGCATGCTGATCTGGCCCATGATCGCGTTCGGCTGGGTGATCAATTTGATGCAGCGGGGGACGGCATCGCTCAACCGCATTAACGAGATCCTCCACGAAAAGCCGTCGATAGCGCGCACAACGGGAGAGCTGGAGTTACCGAGCGACTGCTCGCCGGACATTCGCTTTCGGGATGTCACGATGCTCTATGGCGGACGGGAAGCGCTCGCCGACATCGATCTTGCGATCCGGGCAGGCGAGACCGTGGCCATTGTGGGACATACCGGCAGCGGCAAGACTACGCTGGTGAGCTTGATTCCGCGGCTGTTCGACCCGCAACGCGGTGCGGTCGAATTGGGAGGCATGGACGTGCGCCGGTTCGACCCCGAAGAGCTGCGGAGGCAGATTGGCTTTGTGCCGCAAGAGACTTTTCTGTTCAGCGCGACGCTTGCTGAAAACATTGCGTGGGGCGTGCCGGATGCTGCTGTAAGTGATATACGATGGGCGGCGGAAGTAGCCGGCCTAGCAAGCGACATTGAGACTTTCCCGGATGGTCTCGATACGATGATTGGGGAACGGGGGCTGACGCTTTCAGGCGGCCAGAAGCAGCGGGCTGCGATTGCACGGGCGGTGTTACGGAATCCGCGCATTCTGATCCTTGATGATGCTTTGTCGAGCGTTGACACCGTAACGGAGGAAAAGATTCTGCGCGGGCTGGCGGGCGTGATGCGGGATCGGACAACGATTCTTATTTCGCACCGTGTGTCGACAGTTCAAAATGCAGATCGCATCGTGGTGCTGAGCCACGGCAGGATTGTAGAATCAGGAACGCATAACGAATTGCAAAAGCTGGGCGGATATTACGCCGAGCTTTACGAAAAGCAGCTGCTCGAAGAAGAACTGGAGGCCAGCTAAAAATGTTACGCGAGACGATCAGCCGGCGGCAGTGGATGCTGCAGAGTTCAGGCGCGCTGGCTCTGGCGTTGACAACGACGCACGCGGAAGCACAAGAGTATCGGATCAAAGGCTCGGATATTAAGCTGGGGGTCGCGTCTTATTCGTTCCGGAAGTTTTCACGCGAGCAGACAATTCAAATGACGAAGGCACTCGGGACGCCTTACCTGAACGTCAAGGACTTCCACCTGAAGCTGGACAGCACGCCGGAAGAGATCGCGGCCGCTAAAAAGGAGTTTGCCGATAACGGTATTGTTATTGTCGGCTGCGGGAACGTCAGCTTCAGCAAGGACGACGATTCCGATATTCGGAGCAAATTCGAATACGCCAAGCGCGCGGGTTTTCCGCTGATCGTCTGCGCCCCTACGGCGGTTACTCTTCCGAAGCTCGAAAAGTACGTCCAGGAATTCGATATCAAGATTGCGGTTCATAATCATGGCCCCGAAGACCACAATTTTCCTACTCCGCAGAGCGTGCTTGCGGTGGTCAAGAACATGGATCCACGGTGCGGGCTTTGCATCGATGTGGGCCACACATCGCGAACCGGCGCGGATATCGTTCAATCGATCGCTGAGGCTGGTCCACGGGTGCTTGATATGCACGTCAAGGATCTCGCAGATCCTAAGGCCAAAGATTCGCAGGTGCCGATAGGCGAAGGCAAACTGCCTATCCCCCAGATCTTCGCTCAGTTGATCCAGATGAAATATAGCGGCTCGGTGAATCTGGAGTACGAAGTGCAGCCGGACGACCCGATGCCGGGTATGCAGAAGAGCTTTGCCTACATGCGGCGCGTGCTCGGGGACTCGAAGGGGAACCATCGGTCAGCGGGCTGATTTGACCAGGCTTTGCCCGGCTGCCAGGAAGA
>JAABUQ010000986.1_pt1 | contig 23828 bp, 23 predicted proteins | sample 5560001 | NCBI WGS metagenome assembly JAABUQ01 (sample SAMN10711888, study PRJNA513371) | rock metagenome | isolation source: Antarctica rocks | place: Antarctica: Victoria Land, Finger Mt nord | collected 2015-12-18
GGGCGCGGGGGGCGGGGGCGGGGGGGGGGGGGGCGCGGGGGGCGGGGGCGCGTGGGTCGGGGGCGCGTGGGTCGGGGGCGCGTGGGTCGGGGGCGCGTGGGTCGAGAGCCACACCGCCAGTTCGGCCGCCTCGACGGGTCGTCGGACGTGGTAGCCCTGTACCAGGTCACACCCCATCGCGGCGAGCGCCACCTGGGTGGACGCATCCTCCACGCCCTCGGCCACGACGTGCAGACCGAGGTTGTGCCCGAGGTCGACGGCCGACTGTACGAGGACGACGTCGCTGTCGTCGGAGGCCATGCCCATGACGAACGAGCGGTCGATCTTCAATTCCCGGACCGGGAGGTTCTTCAGGTAGGACATCGAGGAGTAACCGGTCCCGAAGTCGTCGATGCTCAGCGAGACGCCCATGTCGTCCAGCGACCGCAGGACGCCGAGGGCCCGCACCGGGTCGGTCATGATCGCGCTCTCGGTCAACTCCAGGCTCAACATCGCGGCGGGGACGCCAACAGCGGCGAGCTGGCACGCGACCTCGGCGGGGAAGTCCTCGTCGAACAGGGAGCGGGCGGAGATGTTGACGGCCACGGGGACGCTCCAGCCCTCGTCCAGCCAGGCTCGGGTCTGGGCGAGCGAGATCCGCAGGACCTCACTGGTCAGTGGATGGATGACCGCGGTGGTCTCGGCGAGCGGGACGAACGCGTCCGGTGACAGGACGCCGCGGGTCGGGTGCGGCCACCGCACGAGGGCCTCGACGCCGTGCAGTGCCCCGGTGACCGCGTTCACCTTCGGCTGGTAGTGCACGACCAGTTGACGCTGGGTGATGGCACGCCGGAGATCACCGAGCAGTGCCAGTCGCGCGACGGTGTGGTCGTCCCGGGTCAGCTCGTAGGTCGCGTAGGGGAGGTGCTGCCGCTTCGCCTCGTACATGGCGATGTCGGCGTGCCGCAACGCCGTCTCGACGTCGCTGTCCGGCCCGACGAGGGCGATCCCGATACTGGCTTCGACATCGAGGGAGATCCCTTTGACGTCGAACGCGTCGGCCAGGACCTCGGTCAGCCGATACGCGGCCGTCGAGGCCCCCTCGGCGCTCGTGTCGGCGAGCAGGACGGCGAACTCGTCCCCACCCAGCCTGGCCACCGAGTCCTCGGCCCGCACCGCGTCGCTGAACCTCCGGCCAACCTGGGCGAGGAGGATGTCGCCGTAGTGGTGGCCGAGGGTGTCGTTGACGTCCTTGAACCGGTTGAGGTCCGCGAGCATCACCGCCACCTGCCCACCGGAGCGTTCCGCGGCCGCGAACGCCTCGGCCGTCCGGGCCCGGAACAGCGCGCGGTTGGGCAGTCCGGTGAGGGCGTCGTGCAGTGCCTGGTGACTGTTCAGGTCACTCTGGACGTGGAGGCGACGTCGCGACCGCGCCAGCGACGCTCCGGCCAGCGCGATCAGAACCATGCCCGGCACCAGGGTCGCCGCGTCGAGGACGAGCACGATGCGGCCGGTACGTCTCATCGACGCGACGGCGGACAACGCCGTCGACAGGTGACTGGCAGCGGCGCCGTTGATCTGGAGCTGCATGGCGCTGAAGATCGGGTCGACCTGCAGGTCGTTGATGACGGCGATCGTCGCGTCCGGGTCACGCCGGTCCACCGCGCGGAACAGCCGGTCCGAACTGACGTCGTAGGCGGCCTGGAGGTCACGCACCTGATCGACCAGCACCCTGTCCCCGGCGTCACCCAGGCGCTGCACCTCGGTCAGGTGCATCTCGACGGCCGTTTCGGCGGCGCGGTGCTGGGCCAACGGCGTCGGACCTGGTTCGAGCCGGTACTGGCGTCCGAAGGACTGTTCGGCAGCCACCGCTGTCGCAGTCGCCTGGTAGGCGGTGTTGATCGCCACCGCGCGTTGCGACTGTGCGGCGGCACGGTTGGTCGTCAGGGACCCGATGAACACGACGACGATGAGCACGAGGAGGCCGACCGCGGCGGTCGCGACCCCGAGCCGGTCGTCGGCGGAGGTGCCCGCCGCACGCAACCGACGTCCCACTGTTCGCCTCCGCTCGAGTACCCCGGGCTGCTCGCGGGTGGATGTCGAGTTGGTCACACCAGACCTGTGCGGGGCCTGAGGGGTGAGGGCCGCGCACCCGTGCCCTGCACCGGCGTGCCCGCCGCCGGCCCCGCTCAGTTCGGGCTCCACCCGGTGGTCGTGATGTCGGTGGCCGGCAACGACGGCAACGCCGCGATCGCGGCGAGCTCACTGGTGATGGTGGCCAGCGCGAGCCGGAGCCGAGCGGCGGCATCCGGCGTCTCCAGGAACCGCTGGCGGTCGTTGAACGGCACGACCACGGCGGCGGCGACCAGGTAGGACAGCAGCAGCGGCTCGCTGGGCAGGTCCCCGGTCACCACCGGCTCGCCGCGCAGCTCGACCAGTGCGGCCTGGTAGCGGGCGAACGCGGCTGCGGTCCGCACGGCGGCCTCGGCGGCGTCCCGGCCGATCCGTTCCGCGAGCAACGTCACCTCGGCGTGCAGGGGCTCGCCCTCGACCGGGGGCTCCAGCGCGACGACGGTGAAGCGGGTACCGCCGACCGCGACGATGTCGTAACGGCCGTCCTCGTGGGGCTGGACCTGGCGCAGCTCAGCGGTGCAGCCCACCTCGTGCAGGGCCGACACCCCGTCCTCGCCGACCTCGCGACCCATCCGGATGGCCACCACGCCGAACCGGCGCGGCGTCCCCTCCGGCAGCGCCAGCAGATCGGCGACGAGCTTGCGGTACCTCCCCTCGAAGATGTGCAGGGGCAGCACCAGGCCGGGGAACAGGACGGTTCCGAGCGGGAAGAGGGGCAGCCGCTCGGTCACCGGAGTGAGCATAGGAACGCACGGGACCGGCCCCGCTGACGGCCCACACCGACAGACGTGCCCCGCCGGCCCACCCGGTCACTCCGCACCTCACCGGGCACCTCACCCGGGCGGGCCCTCGCGGACCCGACCGACCAGCACCCCCACCAACACGGTCCACACACTCGAGCCGATCACCTGCGCGCGTTGGACCGCGCCGGAACCGGGCACGTCGCCGAGTACCGCGCCCACCGCCTCGGCCACCGACGAGCCGACCAGGGCGACGCCCAACCCGACCGCGAGCGCGACGGTCCGGGGTCGCCCGTCCCGGTCGGACCGGGCCAGCCCGGTCGCGCACGCCACGGCGCCCACCACCAGGCCGCTGCCGGCCAGGAGGCTGGCCGCGCCGTGCACCAGGTCGGCCGGCGAGCCGAACAGGTCACCTCGACCGGCGTCCCACGTCGAGGTCTCGGGGACGGCCGCCGCCAGGACGTTGCCCACCCCCGACACGGCCAGTCCGGCGGTGAGCACCCGGGCGGCGTCCCACCCGCGGCCGTCCACCGGAACGCGGGCCGTCCGCCGGCTCCGGGGCGGCCTCCACGCGGCGGGATGGGCCGCCACCCCGATTGCCAGCAGCGCGGTGCCCACCCCGAAGGCCGCGTCACCGGTCCGGAACAACCAGGCCAGCGGCTGCCCGGCCACGGACAGGGCGGAGATCTCGGTGGACACCGGGGAGAGCACGGAGCCGACGAGCGGCCGGGCCACGAAGGTGAGGTTCGCCAGCGCCGCCGCTCCCGCGAGCGCCGGCCAGCCCCACCTCCACCGGTACGTCGGTGTTCCCGTCGAGGGCGCGAGCTGCAGGGTTCCCACCTGTCCACCATCGACCGTCGCGGTCCCCGTCGCCGGACGCGCCGCGGTCCCCGTCGCCGGACGCGCCGCGGTCCCCGTCGCCGGACGCCGCCGCGGCGCCCGTCACCGCCCCGGCCCCCCGGCTAGTTTCCGTGTCGTGGCACCCGCTGCACGTCCCGCCGCGCCCGTTGCCGCGACCGCGGGAACCTCCACCGGAACCGCTCCCGATCCGCAGGGCCGGAGCGACGTGCCGTTGGTGGTCCTGGCGTGGGCGGTGCGGGTGTCGGGCCTGGTGGCGGTCGTGGACACCAGCCGCCCCGGCATGCGCGAGATCCGACACCGGGCGTTCGAGGACGGCACGCAGGCGCTGACGCTCGTGGTCGCCGTCCTGTCGGCCGCCGTCGCGTTGCTGTTCGCCGACGGACTGCGCCGCGGCCGCCGCCGGGCCTGGCGGGTCCTCACCGTCCTCACCGCCCTCGGGGTGGTGACCCACCTGCGGGGCGGCACGCGCCTGGGCCTCCTCGTCAACGCCGCCCTGCTGCTGGGCCTGGTGGCGGCCGGTGGGCGGTGCCGGGCCGAGGCGGAGCGGGGGAGTCGGTGGCGGGCGCTGCGGGTCCTGGCCGTCACGGCGTCGGTCTCCCTCGGTGGCGGCCTGCTGCTGACCGCCCGGCTCGCCCCGCAGGCGGGGTACGGCGAGTGGGTCGGCCAGACGCTGCAGGGACTGCTGGGTGCAACCCCCAACCTGCCCTTCACCCACGACCGGGCGGCTGGTCTGACCGGGTCGGTGCTCGCCGGGCTCGGCGCCTCGACCCTGTTGTTGAGCGCCCTGGCCTTCCTCGCGCCGCCCCGCGGCCGGTCCGTCGCCAGCGAAGCCGACGACGCGCGGCTGCGGGACCTGCTCGGCCGCTGGGGCGAGCTGGACTCCCTCGGGTACTTCGCGCTGCGCCGGGACAAGGTGGTCGTGTTCGCCCCGTCCGGTGGGGCCGCCGTCGCCTACCGGGTGGTCGCCGGGGCGTCGCTGGCGTCCGGTGACCCCGTCGGGGACCCTGATTCCTGGCAGGACGCCATCACCGCCTGGCTCGCCGAGGCGCGGCGGTTCGCCTGGGTCCCGGGCGTCGTCGGCGCCAGCGAGACGGGCGCCGCCGCTTACGCCAGAGCTGGTCTGGACGCGCTGGAGTTCGGGGACGAGGCCGTTCTGGACCTGACGACGTGGGGCCTGGCGGGCCGGTCGATGCGCGGGGTCCGGCAGGCGGTCGCCCGGGCACGCCGGGCCGGCACCACCGTCGCGGTCGATCGGCTGGGCGACCTGGACCCGGTCGAACTGGCCCGCGTGCGCGACGCGGCCGGGCGGTTCCGCGACGGCGAGGCGGAGCGGGGTTTCTCGATGGCCCTCGGACGCCTGGACCCGGCGGTCGACCCGGCGGTGCTGGTGGTGCGTGCCCGGGACGGGGACGAGGCGCTCGTCGCGGTGCTGGTGTTCGCGCCCTGGGGTGCCACGGGGGTCTCGCTGGACCTGATGAGGCGGGCTCGCGGAGCCGAGAACGGTGTGGTCGAGTTCGCCGTCGCGACCCTGGCGGAACGCGGCCCGGCGCTCGGGATCCACCGGGTCTCCCTGAACTTCGCGGTGTTCCGGTCGGCGTTCGAGCGGGGCGCCCGGATCGGGGCCGGTCCGGTGTCACGGATGTGGCGCCGCGTCCTGGTGCTGGCCAGCCGGTGGTGGCAGATCGAGTCGCTCTACCGGGCGAACGTCAAGTACTCCCCGGACTGGGTGCCCCGCTACGTCTGCTTCCGCACCGCCGGCGAGCTCCCGCGGATCACCCTGGCGGCGTTGGAGGCCGAGGCGTACCTGCAGCGGCCGCGCCTGCTCCGGCTCCTCGGGCGCTGAGCCCGGCGCAGGACCCGCCTCCTAAGCTCACCGGGATGACGACCACGGAGGCGCCGGTGCTGCCCGACGGGGTCCCGACGCGGGTCGCGTTGCGACGCATCGACCTGCGCGGTCCGGCCCGACCCCACCCGAGGGCGCTGCGGGCGCTGCTCCCGCGGGCGACCTTCGACGTGGACGCGGCACTGGCGACGGTCCGGCCGATCTGCGACGCCGTCCGCGACCGCGGCGCGGACGCGCTGTTCGAGCTCGCCGAGCGGTTCGACGGGGTCCGGCCACCGTCGCTCCGGGTCCCTCCCGCCTCGATCGCCGCGGCCGTCGAGTCGCTCGCCGACGATGTCCGGGCCGCGCTGGTCGAGGCGATCCGGCGGGCCCGGCTGGTACACGCCGACCAGCGCCGGACCGAGATGACCACGACGGTCGTGCCCGGCGGGACGGTGACCGAGCGATGGGTCCCGGTCGCCCGGGTCGGGCTGTACGTGCCGGGCGGACTGGCCGTGTACCCCTCCAGCGTCGTGATGAACGTCGTCCCCGCGCAGGAGGCCGGGGTCGGGTCGCTGGCCGTCGCGAGCCCGCCGCAGCAGGACAACGGCGGGCTGCCGGACCCGACGATCCTGGCCGCCTGCGGACTGCTGGGTGTGGACGAGGTGTGGGCGGTCGGTGGAGCCCAGGCCGTTGCCCTGTTCGCCCACGGCCTGCCCGCCGCGGTCGGCACCGACAGCACGGGGACCGACGACGCGGCCGGGTGTGACCCGGTCGACCTCGTCACCGGGCCGGGCAACCTCTTCGTGACGGCAGCCAAGCGCCTGCTGCGCGGCATCGTCGGCATCGATGCCGAGGCGGGCACCACCGAGATCGCCGTCCTCGCCGACGCGACGGCGGACCCGCGCCTGGTGGCCGCGGACCTGCTCAGTCAGGCCGAGCACGATCTGGCCGCGGCCAGCGTGCTGGTGACCGACTCCCCGGAGCTGGCGGACGCGGTCGACGCCGAGCTCGAGGCCCGAGCGGCGGCCACCAAGCACACCGAACGGGTGCGCACCGCTCTCGCCGGGCGCCAGTCCGGGACCGTGCTCGTCGAGGACGTCGAGCAGGGACTGCAGGTCGTCGACGCCTACGCCGCCGAGCACCTGGAGATCCAGACCGCTGATGCCTCGGCGGTGGCGGCCCGGGTCACCAACGCCGGCGCGGTCTTCGTCGGGCCGTGGTCCCCGGTGCCGCTCGGGGACTACGCGGCGGGCTCCAACCACGTGCTGCCCACCGGTGGCGCCGCCCGGCACAGCTCGGGTCTGTCGGTCCAGACGTTCCTGCGCGGGATCCATGTCGTGCAGTACGACGCGGCGGCCCTGGCCGGGGTGGCCGACCACGTCGTGGTCCTCGCCGAAGCGGAGGACCTCCCGGCGCACGGCGCCGCCATCCGCGCGCGGGCGACTCGGTGACCGCTGCACCAGCCGAGCTGTACATGCGTTCTGGCAGCACCGCTTGTAGACTGCTTGCATGAGTCGATCGATCACCATCCGGGACGTCCCGGACGACACAGCCGCTGAGCTCGCAAGCCGTGCTGCCGCGAGCGGCCGGTCGCTGCAGGAGTACCTGCGCCTGTACCTCATCCGGGAGGCCGACGGCCCCGACGTCGCGACGGTCGTCGCTCGCATCCGCGCCCAGAAGGCGATTGCGGGGATCAGGCTTGCGGCCGCGGACATCCTCGCGGACAGGGACGCCGACCGCAGGTGACGGTGGTCCTCGACGCCTCGGTCGTCGTGGCGGCGCTGATCGACGACGGTTCCGATGGGCTGTGGGCCGAGCAGGTCCTGTTCAACGGGCCCCTGCTGTCAACGCAACTGATGCCGGCCGAGGTGACGAACGTCCTCCGGCGGTCCCTCGCGTCCGGACGCATCGACCCGGTGAGCAGTGGACTCGCGATGTCGCGACTGTCCGAACTGCCCGTCGAGCTGTTCCCGTTCGCGCCGTTCGCCGCACGGGTGTGGGTCCTGCGGGACAACGTCACCGCCTACGACGCGTGGTACGTCGCGGTCGCCGAGGCGGTGGGGGCACCGCTGGCGACCCTCGACCCTCGACCGTCGCCTGGCCGCGGCGCCGGGCCCCGGCTGCCCGTTCGCGCTGCCCGACGGCAGGTGACTCGTCCGGAGCCGATCCCGATGGTCCCCCTAGGCTGAGGTGTGGCCCACACCAGCGGTGTCGTCGAGCTGCCCGTCCGGCCGGAGCTGGCGGGGATCTCGCCCTACGGCGCACCGCAGATCGACGTGCCGGTCGTGCTCAACGTCAACGAGAACCCCTACCCGCCCTCGGAGAGGGTCGTGGCCGCCATCGGTGCCGCGGCGGCGCAGGCGGCCCGTGGGCTGAACCGCTACCCGGAGCGCGATGCTCTCGCCCTTCGGGCGGAGCTGGCGGCCTACCTCAGCGGGGACACCGGGGTGGTGCTCGACGGCTCGCAGGTGTGGGCGGCCAACGGCTCGAACGAGGTGATGCTCCATGTCCTGCAGGCGTTCGGTGGACCTGGACGGACGGCGTTGAGCTTCGCACCGACGTACTCGATGTACCCGGAGTACGCCCGGGACACCAACACCGCCTGGGTCGCGGGCCGCCGGGCGGAGGACTTCACCGTCGACCCCGGCGCGGCAGTTGCGCTCGTCCGGGAGCACCAGCCGTCCGTGGTGCTGCTGGCCTCGCCGAACAACCCCACCGGCACCGCGCTCCCGCTGGAGGTCGTCGAGGCCGTGCACGACGCAGCGCCCGGGATCGTCGTGGTGGACGAGGCGTACGCGGAGTTCCGGCGTGCCGGGGTGTCGAGCGCTGTGCAGCTGCTGGTGGGACGGCCCCGCCTGGCGGTCAGCCGCACGATGAGCAAGGCCTTCGCCCTCGCCGGCGGACGCGTCGGCTACCTGGCCGCCGACCCCGCGCTGGTCGACGCGCTGCGCGTGGTGCGGCTGCCCTACCACCTCTCGTCGATCACCCAGGCGGTGGCGAGAGCGGCGCTCGCGCACGCGCCGGAGCTGCTGGCCCGGGTCGCCGAGCTGCGGACCACCCGCGACGGGCTGGCCGGGTGGCTCACCGGGCAGGGGTTCGAGGTGGCCGAGTCGGACGCGAACTTCGTGCTGTTCGGCCGGTTCGCGGACCGGCACGCGGTGTGGCGGGGCCTGGTGGACCGGGGTGTGCTGATCCGTGAGGTCGGGCCGGCCGGCTGGCTGCGGGTCAGCGTCGGCACGCCGGCCGAGACGGCCTCCTTCACCGACGCCCTCACCGCGGTGACCGGGCCCGGCGGGGTGGGGGAGCGCGCGTGACCCGCACCGCGACCATCGACCGGGCCACCCGGGAGAGCACCATCCACCTCGAGCTGGACCTCGACGGAACCGGCACGTCCCGGATCGCCACCGGAGTGCCGTTCTGGGACCACATGCTCACCGCGATCGCGACCCACGGGATGCTCGACCTCGTCGTCGAGGCCACCGGTGACGTCGAGGTCGACGTCCACCACACCGTGGAGGACACCGCCATCTGCCTCGGCCAGGCCATCCGGACAGCCCTGGGTGACCGCGCCGGGATCACCCGGTTCGGGGACGCCGTCGTCCCGTTGGACGAGGCGCTCGCGCAGTGCGTCGTCGACATCTCGGGGCGGCCGTACTGCGTGTGCAGCGGTGAGCCGGACGACCAGCGGATCGCCATGGTCGGCGGGCACTTCACCGGGTCGCTGACCGCGCACGTCATGGAGGCCGTCGCCTTCCACGCCGGGATCTGTCTGCACCTGCGGCTGCTGGCCGGCCGGGACCCGCACCACATCGTGGAGGCGCAGGTGAAGGCATTCGCGAGAGCACTGCGCACGGCTGTCGAGCCGGACGCGCGCCGGACCGGTGTTCCCAGCACCAAGGGCGTCCTGTGAGCGCTGCTCCCTCGGTCGTGGTGTTCGATTACGGGTTCGGCAACGTGCGCTCGGCCGTCCGGGCTCTGGAGCACGCGGGTGCGAGCGTCAGCCTGACCGCCGACCACGACGAGGCCCGTGCCGCGGACGGGCTCGTCGTGCCCGGTGTCGGCGCCTTCGCCGCCTGCATGGCCGGGCTGCTCGACGCCGGCGGGGACCGCGTGGTCCGCGAGCGCGTGCACAACGACCAGCCGGTGCTGGGGATCTGCGTCGGGATGCAGGTGCTGTTCGAGTCGGGTTCCGAGCACGGGCACGACGCGACCGGACTCGGCCTGCTGCCCGGGACCGTCGAGCGTCTGCACGCCCTGCCGCTGCCGCACATGGGCTGGAACACCGTGCAGCGCGGCGAGGGTTCGCTCCTGTTCGACGACAACGTGGGTGAACGGTTCTACTTCGTCCACTCCTACGGCGTCCGGGCCGACCCGGGGCCGGACGTGCGGTCTACCTGGGCCGAGCACGACGGCGACCGCTTCCTCGCGGCCGTCGAGGCGGGGCCGCTGTCCGCGACCCAGTTCCACCCCGAGAAGTCCGGCGAAGCAGGCGCTGCCCTGTTGCACCGGTGGCTCGAGCGACTGCGGCCTGCACCGGAGAACTGACCTGCGGAGCCGGTGCGGACGGCCTGGTCGGGTCGGTCGTCGGCGAGCAGGGCTCGGAACGTTGCCGGGGCGTGGACCGGGAGCTGGCCGGCGAGGCAGATCAGGTCGTCGTCAAGGTCTGGGGAGTGCACCCGAGGGGTGGTGTCGGGTCGGGAACGAGGTCGGCGTCGCGGCGCACCACCTCGACGAGTTCCTGGGCCTGGGCCGGCGTGATGCGCGTGGCGATCTTCGAGTAGCGCAGGACCCGTTCGAGTTCGTCGAGCCGAGCGGGTGAGACGACCAGTTCGTCCGCCCCGTCCAGCCAGGCCCGCAGGAATACGGCCGGCGTCCCGCCCCGGGACAGGACGGCGGAGACCAGGACGTCGGGGACGAGCACGACCCGCACCACCGTGCCCCGCTGGGTTCCGCCGCGGTCAGTGCGTGCGGAGGCGAGTGCAGTTTGGCGCTTCGACGGCCAGTGCCATCGCCTGTTCGTCGTCGAGGTCGTTGTCGGCCGAGACACCGGCGTCCACCCGCTCCTCGGTCCGACCGTCCCAGGGAATGCGGCAGGCGCGGACGAAGCCCGCGTCCGCCGTGCGGGGCACGGCCAGCCCGCGGGCTCGCCGTCGAGGTGGGCGACGAGGCAGCTCGTCGCCCTTGAGTACGGGTCCCCGGAGCCGGTCTGCTCACGCAGCCGGTCAGCGCGAAAGTCGGCTGGGAACGAGGCGAAGGCCCCCCGGGGGCAAGCTTGGGGCAACGAGCCGCCACGCCACGCGTGCGAAGACCGCCGGGAGGTCCTCGGCGCTCGCCTGGTTCGCCGGGCGGCTGGAGATCCCGGCGTCACTCGGCTCAACGATGCCCGACCCAGTCACCACTCCATCCCGCGGGCCGCGTCGTTCGGTGCACCGGACACCGTGCACCACAGCGTCGATGTCGGCACCCACTGGACGACAACCCCCGGACGGCGCCCGGCCGGGCGCCCCGGCGAAGGAGGACAGCCATGCCGCGATACGTGGTGCTGCTGCACGAGGACGAGACGCGCTGGGCGGACCCGACGCCTGAGCTGTGGCAGGACGCGGTCGCCGGGCACACCGCCTTCGCCCGCGCGGTCGGCGAGTCGGGCTCGAAGGTCGTCCTCGGGGAGGCACTGGTCGCTACCCACGCGGCCCGGTCGGTGCGGCGCGGCCGGGACGGCGTGCCGGGCACGGTCACCGACGGCCCCCACACGCAGGAGGCCGAGCCGCTCGGGGGTGTCTACGTCCTCGATGCTCCCGATCTCGCCACGGTCGAGCGGTGCGCGGGCCTGTTGCCCTCGGACACCGTCGAGATCCGCGCGGTCGCCGACGTCCACGTGCCGGGCGACGACACACCGGGTGGCGGGTTGGACAGCTGATGCCCACCTACGCGTTCCTCATGTACGGCGACGAGACCGGGTGGGCCGACCAGCCGCCGGGTGAGTGGGACACCGGGCCGCACGAGCGGTTCGCCGAACAGGTCGCGGCCGCCGGTGCCCGGATCGTGGGCGGCCGTGCGCTGCTGCCCAGCTCCACGGCCACGACGGTCCGATCCGTGCCCGGCGAAGCGCCGCTGATCACGGACGGGCCGTTCGTCGAGGCTCGTGAGGCCCTGGGCGGTTTCTACCTCGTCGAGGCCGACGACCTCGACGACGCTCTCCGACTCGCCGCGCTCGTACCGGAGGACGCTGTCGAGGTGCGCCCCGTCGCCGAGCTCGGTGACGTCGCGAACCGCGGCGTGGACGGGTCAGTGGAACGGCGGTGACCGGTGCGGGGTGGTCGGGCCGGCCGGGCCAGCCGGGCGCGCGGCAGTCGAACAGGTCGCGCGCGCGTCATGGTCCCGGGTGCTGGCGACGGTCATCCGCCGGACCGGTGACCTGCAACTGGCCGAGGACTGCACGCAGGCGGCGTTCGAAGCTGCCCTGCGGAACTGGCCCACCAGTGGGGTGCCGGACTCCCCGGCGGCCTGGCTGACGACGGTGGCGCAGCGGCGCGCGGTCGACGCGGTCCGCCGAGAGGACCGCCTCCGGCGACGGCTCCCGCTGCTCGTCCCGGCCAGGCCCACGGAGTCCGACACGGACACGGACGCGGGCGACACGGTCGGTGCTGCCGGCGATCGCCCGCCGGCGGACCGGCTCGCGTTGGTGTGCACGTGCGCGCACCCGGCGCTGGCGCCGGCGTCCCGCGTGGCGTTGACCCTGCGGCTCGTGTGCGGCTTGCCGACCCGGTTGGTCGCCCGGGTGCTGCTGTCCGGTGAAGCGGCGACCGCAGCACGCATCACCCGCGCCAAGCACAAGATCGCCGCGGCGGCCATCCCCTTCCGCGTCCCCCCGACCGCAGAACTGCCGGGCCGGCTCGAGGCGGTACTGACCGTTGTCTCGTTGGTGGTCACGGCAGCCCAGGATCTCGGGCCCGGACCCGGCGACGCGCTGCTGGCCTGCGCCCGGGAGCTGGCTCGCGACCTGGCGGACCTGCTGCCCGACGACCCGGAGGTCGCAGGTCTGCGCGGGCTCGTCGAGCTCACCGCCGCGCGAGCGCCTGGCCGCCGCGACGCGAACGGCGACGTCGTGCTGCTCGCCGACCAGGACCGCGGCCGCTGGGACGCCCTTGCGGTCGCGACAGGGCTTGCTGAGACCCGGCGCGCCCAGTCCACGGCGGCGGCGATCGGCCGATCACCGGGCCGGTTCACCCTCCAGGCGCTGCTTGCCGCGGAGCACGCCATCGCACCGGACTGTCCCGGGACCGACTGGGACCGCGTCGTGACCCTCTACGACGTCCTGCTGGCGACCTGGCCGTCGCCGGTCGCGGCTCTCAACCGCGCGGCGGCCGTCGCCCTCGGCGGCGCCCCGGAGACGGCTCTCGTCGACCTGGACCGGCTCGCCGTCGACCCGCGCCTGAGGGGGTACGCGCCGTTGCCCGCGACCCGCGGCCAGCTGCTGGTCCGCTTGGGCAGACCCGGCGAGGCGGTTGGGGCCTACCGGGCCGCGATCGCGGCCTCCGCTGTCGGGCCGGACGCCGACCACCTGTACGGAATGCCTGTCGGCCGCCCGGGCGGCGGCGGAGGCGCAGGGTCTGTCCTGCTAGCCGGGTCCGGCCGGGGCGGGAGCCGTGCTGTGCCAGGATCGGCGGTCGCGGTTCCGGGGCGACCGGCCCGGGCCGACCACGACAGGAGGACGCGGCGTGCGGCTGCGCGACGCGCTCGACGGCAAGCGGATCATGCTCACCGGGGTGACCGGCTTCGTCGGGCAGGCGATCCTGGCCCGCGTCCTCACCGACCTGCCCGCGACGACGATGGTGCTGCTGGTCCGGCCGAAGGGCGACGCGACCGGCCGGGACCGGGTGACCGCCCTGTCGCGGGACCCGGTCTTCGACGGGCTGCGCGCGACCGGGGTCGACGTCGGCGCGGTCTTCTCCTCCCGGGTCGAGGTCATCGACGGTGACATCGCCGACCCGCCCCCGCTCCCTCCGGACCTCGACGTGGTCATCCACTGTGCCGGGGACGTGTCGTTCGACCCGCAGATCCAGGAGGCGTTCACCACCAACGTGCACGGTGTCCGTCGGCTGCTGGAGCGGATGGTCGAGGACTCCCAGCCTCGCGAAGGCCGTGGCCCACTGCCGCACTACGTGCACATCTCCACCGCCTACGTCGCCGGCCGCCGGCGCGGCGCGATCCCGGAGGGACCGGTCGGGCACACCGTCGACTGGCGGGTCGAGGCCCGGGCGGCGACGGCGGTGCACGACCGGATCCAGCAGGAGTCCCGGACCCCGGAGGTCCTGTCCGGGCTGCGTGCCGAGGCCGAGCGGGCCCACCGCAAGGCCGGCCCGCTGACCGGCGCCGCCGACACCGAACGCCGCCGGACCGCCTGGGTGGACAGCCACCTCGTCGAGGCCGGCCGGGAACGCGCCCGCAGCCTGGGCTGGACCGACTGCTACACCTTCACCAAGGCGATGGCCGAGCGGGTCGTGGAGGAGTTCGGCGCCACCCGCGGCGGCGTCTCGATCGTCCGGCCGAGCATCATCGAGTCGGCGCTGGCCAGCCCGGCGCCGGGGTGGATCCAGGGCTACAAGATGGCCGAGCCGATCATCATGGCCTACGGCCGCGGGGACCTCCCCGAGTTCCCCGCCGCGCCGGACGCGGTCGTCGACGTCGTCCCCATCGACCACGTCGTGGCGGCCACCCTCGCGGTCACCGCCGACGCGGTCATCCGGGCTGCGGTCACCCGGGCAGCGGTCACCCGGGCAGCGGCCGCCCCGGACACGGTCCCGGCGCCGCGCTGGTTCCACGTCAGCTCCGGCGGTCGCAACCCCCTGACGTTCCGTCGGTTCTACGAGTTCGTCCGCGAGTATTTCGACTCCCACCCCCTCGTCGTGTCCGACCGGGGCGCGGCGCCGCTGGCCGAGTGGCGCTTCCCCGGGTCGGAATCGGTGGAACGCCTGCTCGTCACCGGCGAGCGGGCGGCCCGGGTGGCGGACGCGGTCCTGACCCACGTGCCCCGCTCCGACACCGTCCGACGACTCACCGTCGGCCTGGACACCCAGCGCCGCCGACTGGCATTCCTGCGCCGCTACGTCGACCTCTACCGCGCCTACACCGAGTCCGAGCTGCAGTTCCTCGACGACGCGACGCTGGCCCTGCACCGCGCCCTGGACCCCGCGGACGTCGCCGACGGCTGGGCGTTCGACACCGCCGCCATCGACTGGACCGCGTACATCCGCGACCTGCACATCCCCTCGGTCGTGGCGCCGGTCCGGGAGGCCGCGGCCTTCCGCGAGCGCCGGCGGGACCGGCGGGGCAGGCTTCCGGACGTGCTCCCGGACGCCCGGGACGTGGTGGCCGTGTTCGACATGGACGGGACGGTCGTGTTGGCCAACGTGGTGCGGACCTACCTGTGGCTGCGGCTGCCGGAACTGGACACCAACGGTCGCGCCCGGGAGCTCGCCGGACTGGCCGGGCGGCTGCCGGGGTGGCTGCGTGCCGAACGGCGCGACCGCGGCGCATTCCTGCGGGCGGTCTACCGGCGTTACGACGGTGCGGACCCCGCCGCGATCGAAGCCCTGGTCGACGACGCGGTCGGGGAACGGCTGCTGGCCCGGGCATCCGCGGACGCGCTGCGAAGGGTCCGCCAGCACCGCGCGGCGGGCCACCGGACCGTGCTGGTGACCGGCTCGATCCGGCCGTTGACCCGTCCGTTCGCGTCCCTGTTCGACGACGTGGTCGCCGCGGACCTGGCCGTCGGCCCGGACGGGCTGGTCGCCGGCTCGCTGACGGGGCCGCCGCTGGTGGGGGAGGCGCGCGGGGCGTGGCTGCGCCGGTACGCCGCCCGCGAGGGCCTGGACCTGTCCCGGTCCTATGCCTACGCGGACAGCCACTCCGACGCCGCACTGCTGGAGGCCGTCGGGAACCCGGTCGCGGTCCGTCCCGACGTCGCCCTGTTCCGCCTGGCGCGTGCCCGGCGATGGGCGGTCGTCGACTGGTCCGGCGACCCCTCCGTGCGGGGCGCGGCATGAGCCGCCCCGGGCTGGTGCTCACGGTCGACGACCGGACCCGGGCCTTCGCCGTCCCCTCGGGGGAGTCGCTGCGCTCGGTGGCGCTACCGGTCGGCTCCCGCGTGGTCTACCCGCCGGAAGCGGTCGCCACCCTCACCGACCCACTGCGGGCGGTGGCCGACGCGCTGGCCGCGCCGCTGGGCTCGGAGCCGCTCGCCGCCCGACTGCACCCCGGGCTGCGGCTGACCGTCACCGTGGAAGGGGTCACCCGACCGTGGCCGCTCGCCGCGGCACCCGATCCGCGCGGCCGGGTTGTGGAAGCGGTGCTCACCCTCGCCGCCGCGGCGGGCGTCGACGACGTGGCGGTGGTCGTCGCGACCGGGTTGGGCAGACGCCTGCTCCCGGCGGAGCGCACCGCTCTGCTCGGAGAGCGGGTGTCACGATCCTTCGGGCCACTCGGCCGGTTGACCGACCACGACGCGGGTGACCCGATGGGCCCGGTGTCGGTCGGGACCACCGACGCCGGCGACGACGTCGAGCTGGACCACCGGGTCGCGGAGTCGGACCTGTTGGTGCGGGTGGGAGTCGCCACCTCCCCGGCCGACAGCGGGCCGGCCGCCGTCCCGCGCACGCTGGGGTCCACCGCGACCGCCGTGCGCTGCGAGGACCCCGTCGCCGCCGCGGCCGCCGGAGCCGTCGCCGTCGCGGCCGTGCCCACCTTCGCCGTCGAGCTGGTGCTGGAGGACCTGCCCGCGGGTGGTCGGGCAGGCTTCCTGAGCACCCGGGAGTGGGAGTGGTCACTGCGCGAACAGGTCTCGGCCCGGGTCACCCGTGGGCTGTTCCCCCGGCTGCCCGGGAGGCTCCGCGGGCAGCTGGTCGCCCAGGTCCGCGGTGGCCGCCGCCTGGTCGGGGTCACCGCAGGGGAGCCGGCCGCGGTCGCGACCGCCACCGCGGCGACCCTGGCCCGCCAGCAGCAGGTCCCCGTGCACGGTCAGGCGGACGTGGTGGTCCTCGGTGTCCCCGCGGTCGGTCCGTACAACGCCGGTGCGCCGCTCAACCCGGTGCTGGCCGCCTCCCTGGCCCTGGACACGCTCCTCGGCGCGCACACCGGGACGCCCCTGGTCCGGCCGGGCGGGGTCGCGTTGCTGCTGCACCCGCTGACACCGGCGTTCTCCCAGGTGCAGCACCCCGCGTACGCCGACTTCTACACCGAGGTGCTCGCCGCCGACCTGGACGCCGCCGGCTGGGCCGTCGCCCGCGACCGGTACGCCACCGACCCGTGGTACCGGGAGCTGCACAGCACCTCCCACGCCTACCCCGGGGTCCACCCCTTCCTGCTGTGGCAGCGGATGGCCGCCCTGCGGGAGTCCCTGGGCGACGTCGTCTGGGTGGGAGCCGACCGCACGGCAGCGGGCAGGGTCGGCGGTCGCGCTGCGACGACGCTGCCCGACGCCCTGGAGATCGCCGCCGCGACCGTGGGCCGGGACCCGTCGATCACCCTGCTGCACAGCCCACCGAGGCTGACCGCGGACGTGTCGTGAAGTTGCCGCGACCGTCCCGGGCATCCGACACCGCCGCGACGCTGCCCACGGCGTGGGCCCGGACACCACCGGCGGTCGCCGTCCGGGCCGGGTTGCAGGCGCTGGCACTCCGGCCGCTGATCCACAGCCAGGTCGACGTCCAGGTGACCGGGCGTGAGCAGCTGGAGGGGCTCACCGGCCCGGTGGTGTTCGTCGCCAACCACTCCTCCCACCTCGACACCCCGGTGATCCTCGGCGCGCTGCCGCGGCGCTGGGCCCGGCGGACGGTCGTCGCGGCCGCGGCCGACTACTTCTTCGAGGTGTGGTGGCGCGCCGCCTCGACCGCACTGGCCATGAACACCTTCCCGATCGAGCGGCGCGGCGGGACGTCGACCACTCCCGGGGACCTGCTCGGCCAGGGGTGGAGTCTGTTGATCTACCCGGAGGGCACCCGCTCCGAGGACGGCACGCTCGGCCCCTTCAAGCTCGGCCCCGCCTACCTGGCGGTCGGGGCCGGCCTGCCGGTGGTCCCCATCTCGCTGCGCGGCACATACGCCGCGATGCCCCGGGACAGCAGCTGGCCGGTGCGCGGGCGGCTCCCGGTCTCGGTCCGCTTCGGGTCCCCGGTGCTGCCCGGCGAGGGTGAGACGCCGCGGCACTTCGCGCCGCGCGTCCGCGACGCGGTGGTCCGGCTGACCGACGAGGACGCCGGGACCTGGTGGGAGGCGCAACGGGCTCCGGCGGTCCCGGCCCCGCGCAGGGCCGCGCCGGTGGACGCGCCGGGCCGGTGGCGGGCGGTGTGGGGGTCCTCCCAGCCGCCGGAACGTCCCCGTCGGCCGCGCGTGTGGCGCAGGTGAGCGCCCCGGGCCTCCCCGTGCCGGCAGGGCTGGCCGTCCGCGTCGTCCCGTGCCTGGACGTCGCCGCGGGCCGGGTGGTCAAGGGCGTCAACTTCGTCGGGCTCCGCGACGCCGGCGACCCGGTCGAGCGGGCCGCCGAGTACGCCCGCCAGGGGGCCGACGAGCTGACGTTCCTCGACGTGTCCGCCAGCCACGAGGGCCGCGGCACCACGGTCGGGGTCGTCCGGCGCACCGCGGAGCAGGTCTTCGTCCCCCTCACCGTCGGGGGAGGGATCCGCAACGTCGGGGACGTGGACCTGATGCTGCGTGCGGGGGCGGACAAGGTCGCGGTCAACTCCGCAGCCGTCGCCCGTCCGGAACTGATCGCCGAGATCGCGGACCGCTTCGGCAACCAGGTGCTGGTGCTGGCGGTCGACGCCCGCCGATGCCCGCCCGGGACGGCGTCGACCGCGTCCGGCTGGGAGGTCACCACCCACGGCGGACGCCGGGGGACCGGGCTGGACACGCTCGGCTGGGCGGCCCGCGGGACAGCCCTGGGCGCGGGCGAGGTCCTGCTGAACTCGATGGACGCCGACGGCACCGAGGACGGGTTCGACCTGGCCATGACGGCCGCGGTCCGCGCGGTGGTCGACGTCCCGCTGATCGCCTCCGGTGGCCTGGGCCGTCCGGCCGACGCCCCGCCCGCCGTCCGCGCGGGGGCTGACGCGGTGCTGGCCGCCAGCGTCTTCCACTTCGGCCGGTACACCGTCGCCGACGTGAAGCGGGCCCTGAGCGACGACGGCCTGCCCGTCCGCTGACCGACGCCACGGCGGGAGCAGGGACGGCCGGACGGCGGGGACGGTCGCACGGCGGGGACGGTCGCACGGCGGGGACGGTCGGACGGCGGGGAGGGGGCCTGGGACGATGGTCGGGTGAGCAGCGCTGTCGTCGACCGACTGGACCCCGAGCTCGCCGCCCGGCTCCGACGGGACCAGCTGGGACTGGTCGCCGCCGTCGTCCAGCAGGCCGGGACCGGTGAGGTCCTCATGCTCGGCTGGATGGACGACGAGGCCCTGCGTCGGACGTTGACCACGGGCCGGGCGACCTACTTCAGCCGCAGCCGCGGCGAGTACTGGGTGAAGGGCGAGACCTCGGGCAACCGCCAGTGGGTGCGATCCGTCGCCCTGGACTGCGACGGGGACGCGGTGCTGCTGACCGTCGAGCAGGACGGGCCGGCCTGCCACACCGGCAGCCACAGCTGTTTCACCAACGACCTGGCCGCCGTCGTGGGGGCTGCGGTGCCGACAGCAGGGCCGGTGCGGTGACCGGCCTCGGCGTCACCGAGCCGGACCTGGCCCGGTTCCTGGAGCTCGCCCCGGGCCACCGGGTCGTCCCGGTCACCCGGCGGCTGCTGGCGGACACCTGGACCCCGGTCGGGTTGTTCCGGCGGCTCGCCGGTGACCGCGCCGGGACGTTCCTGCTGGAGTCGGCGGAGCACGGCGGGACCTGGTCACGCTGGTCGATCGTCGGGGTGGCGTGCCGAGCCGTGCTGACCGAGCGCCACGGGGAGGCCGTGTGGCTCGGGGACCCGCCGGCCGGAGCACCGACCGGGGACCCGCTCCAGGCCCTTGCCGCGACGCTGGACATGCTGGCGACACCCAGGTTCGCGGGGCTGCCGCCACTGACCGGCGGACTCGTCGGCTACCTCGGCTACGACGTCGTCCGACGCCTGGAACGTCTGCCCGACCTCGCGGACGACGAGACCGGCCTGCCGGAGCTGGCATTCATGCTGGCGACCGACCTCGCCGTCTACGACCACCGGGACGGCACCGTCCTGCTGGTGGCGAACGCCGTCAACGGGGACGGCAGCCAGGAGCGCACCGAGCAGGCCCATGCCGATGCCGTGTCCCGTCTCGACGCCATGACGGCCACGCTGGCCGACGCCGGCGACACCGGCGGGGTCTGGACGGCCGACCTCGACACACGGTCTACCCACACCCGCCGGCGCAGCGCGCAGGACCACCGCGCCGCCATCGAGGCCGCCAAGGAGGAGATCCGGTCCGGCGAGGCGTTCCAGGTCGTGATCGCCCAGCGCTTCGACACGACCACGACGGCGTCCGGTCTGGACGTGTACCGGGTGTTGCGGGCGACCAACCCCAGCCCCTACATGTACCTGCTCCGGTTGCCGCCGCTCGGTCCGGACGGCGGCGGGGGGGTGACCGAGATCGTCGGGTCCAGCCCCGAGGCGCTGGTGAAGGTGACCGGTGACCACGTGACGACCCGGCCGATCGCGGGGACGGTGCCGCGCGGGGCGACGCCCGAGCAGGACGCGGAGCGGGCGGCCGCGCTGCTCGCGGACCCCAAGGAGCGGGCCGAGCACCTGATGCTCGTCGACCTGGGGCGCAACGACCTGGGCCGGGTGTGCCTCCCGGGCACGGTCGAGGTCCTGGACTTCATGGACGTGGTCGCCTACAGCCACGTCATGCACCTGGAGTCCACCGTCGTCGGACGCTTGGCTCCCGGGCGCACCGGGTTGGACGCGTTGCTGGCGTGCTTCCCGGCGGGGACGCTGTCGGGGGCACCCAAGCCGCGGGCCATGGAGATCATCGAGAAGCTCGAGCCGACACGGCGCGGGGTCTACGGCGGCGTCGTCGGGTACCTGGACTTCGCGGGCGACGTCGACTCGGCCATCGCGATCCGCACGGCGGTCCTGCGGGGGGGCGAGGTGCAGGTGCAGGCCGGCGGCGGGATCGTCGTGGACTCCGACGCGGCGACCGAGGACGCGGAGACCCGGCACAAGGCGGCGGCGGCGTTGCGGGCCGTCGCGGTCGCCGCGACGCTCGCCCCGGTGGGCGGCCGGTCGGGGCCGTGACGTCCACCGCCGGGGCGGTCCCGGTGGGTGCGGACCCGTCCACCGCCAGGTCGGGCCGCGGAGCCGGTCGCCGGGGTCTGCTGGTGGCGGCCCTGCTGGCTGCGGTCGGCGGCGGGACCGCCGCGCTGTCGGGCACGCAGCGGTGGGCCGGCGGCACCGTCCGATCGGTGCTCAACGCGGTCCCGGTGGCCGTCGACGGCGGGTCCGCGGCCCCGCTGGGAACCGCGGGGGGCCTGCTCGGCCTCGCCGGGGTCGGCGCTCTGCTGGCGACCAGGACGACGGGGCGGCTGCTCGTCGGGCTGCTGCTGGTGGCCGCGGGGGTCGGGACCGCGGTGTCGGGTGTCGGTTTCCTGCGGGACCCGGGTGCCGCCCGGTACACGACGGCCGGGGCGGACGGCGTCGGTGTCGGTGTCGTCTCGCCGGGGTCCCCGGGGGAGGTCCACGTCTCCGCATGGCCGTGGTTGAGCTGCGCCGCAGCCCTGCTGCTGCTGGTCGCGGGCGGCTCGGCGACGGTGCGGGGGCGCCGGTGGCCGGCGCTGGGACGGCGCTACGAGTCACCTGTCGACGGTGGCGTGGTCGCGGCGGGGAGGACCGGGCGTGCCGGCCCCACCGTGATCTGGGACGACCTCGACGCGGGCCGCGACCCCAGCGTCGACGTCCGTCCGGTGTACGACCACGACCGGGACCCGGGCCCCGGTACGAGGTCGACCGAGCGATAACCTGCGGGCATGCGCGACGAGCACGGACACACCCCGGCCGGCTGGATCTCCGTGGCAGTCCTGTTGGTCGGGGCGGTCATCGCCGGTTTCGGGGTCGGGTCAGGCCTGCTGTGGCTGGGGATCGTCGGCGGTTCGGTGATGCTGGCCGGCATCGTCACGGCGCTGGCGCTGCAGGCAGCCGGGCTCGGGCAGTACCCGCCCCGCCGGTCGCACAGCTACGACAGCGCGCAGGCCTACCTCGGAGCCCAGCGCGACGAGGATCCGCTGACCAGGCGTCGCGACGTCCCGGGCGGTTCCTGAGTCACGTCCGACCGGTCCGCCTCGACGTCCGACCGGTCCGCCCGGTCCGCCCGGTCCGGATCAGAAGGTCGGGATCGGGGACGGGGAGAAGTTCTGGACGATGGTGGCGGCGTTGCCGACGAACAGGGCGATCAGCACGACGTAGGCGATCACGAGGGCGGTCACCACGAATCCCACGATGATCCCGGCGAGAGCCAGCCCGGAGCCCTCCTCGTGCGTCCGCTTGATCTGGGAACGCGCGACGAAGCCGAACACGATGCCCAGCGGGAAGAAGACGAACGCGAAGACCAGGGACAGGATCGCCATCGTGTTCGTCCTGCGGGGGTCCTCGTGGCCCCGGTACGCCTCCTGCCCGTACTGCTGGTGCCCGTATCGCTGGTGACCGTACTGCTGGTGCCCGTCCTGCTGCTGGGGCGGGGGTCCTGGCCGGCCGGTGGGCCGTAGCCGCCCGGTTGCCGGGGGTCCTGGGCTGACATGTGTCCTCCTCGGTCCGTCCGGGGACGGCCGTCGTGGTGGGTGGGCCGAGCGGTGCCCGGCGGTGCCGGGGTGACCTGGCTGGGCGCATCGTCGCAGGGTGCCGTCGGCCCAGGACGGTGGTGCCGTGGTGTGTGGACGGTCCCGCCGGACGCCGGCGCGTACCGGGACGGCCGCGGCAGGTGCCCTCACCGCTGCGGTTACCGTTGGGCGCGAGGTCATGTCGGCACGGTGCTCTGTCGGCGTCGGGCGGCCCGCGGCGGAGGGGGACCTGGGATGAGCGTCCTCGACGGGATCCTCGACGGCGTGCGCCAGGACCTCCTGGTGCGCCAGCAGGCCACGCCGCTGGAGGAGCTGAAGCGGCGGGTGTCCTCGATGCCCGACGCGGTCGACGTGCTCCGGCGGTTCCGGGAGCCCGGGATCGCCGTGATCGCCGAGGTGAAGCGCGCCAGTCCGTCCCGTGGCCCGCTCGCGGAGATCCCGGACCCGGCCGAGCTCGCCCGCCAGTACGAACAGGGCGGCGCGTCCGCGGTCAGCGTGCTCACCGAGCAGCGCCGGTTCGGCGGGTCCATGGCCGACCTCACCGCGGTCGCGAAGGCGGTGGACGTCCCCGTGCTGTGCAAGGACTTCGTCGTCAGCAGCTACCAGCTGTGGGAGGCCCGGGCCAACGGCGCCGCGCTGGCGCTGCTGATGGTCGTCTCCCTGGACCAGAACGCGCTGGTGGCCCTGGTGGAGCGGGCCGTGTCCATCGGACTGACCCCCCTGGTGGAGTGCCACACCGAGGAGGAGGTCGACCGGGCCACCGACGCGGGGGCCCGTCTGGTGGGGATCAACAACCGCGACCTGACCACCCTGGACGTGGACCGGGCCACCTTCGCCCGGCTGGCGCCCCGCGTGGCCGACGGTGCCGTGCGGGTCGCCGAGTCCGGGATCCGCGGGCCGCACGACGTGATCGAGTTCGGCCGGGCCGGTGCCGACGTCGTCCTGGTGGGCGAGCGTCTGGTCACCGGGAAGGACCCGAGGTCCGCCGTCGCCGACCTCGTCGCGGCCGGCGCGCACCCGGCCCTTGCCCGGGGATCCGAGTGACCACGCCCACCGGCACACCCGTGACGACAGACCCGACGACACACCTGGCGCGACCGAGGAGGACAGCATGACGTTGGAAGCCGCCCGGGCGATGCGTGAGACGGCGGCGGTGGTGGGCGCCTTCGCGGGCGACTCCTTCGACGCCGTTCCCGACGCACGCGGGTACTTCGGTCCCTTCGGGGGGCGCTTCGTCCCCGAGGCGCTGATGGCGGCACTGGACCAGCTGACCGCCGAATGGGAGTCCAGTCGCACCGACCCGGCCTTCCAGCTCGAGCTCGCCGGCCTGCTGGCCGAGTACGCGGGGCGCCCGAGCCTGCTGTACGAGGCGAAGCGCTACTCGGCGGCCGTCGGTGCCCGGGTGCTGCTCAAGCGGGAGGACATGAACCACACCGGCGCTCACAAGATCAACAACGTCCTGGGTCAGGCGCTGCTCACCCGCCGGATGGGCAAGACACGGA
>JAABUQ010004471.1_pt1 | contig 23821 bp, 40 predicted proteins | sample 5560001 | NCBI WGS metagenome assembly JAABUQ01 (sample SAMN10711888, study PRJNA513371) | rock metagenome | isolation source: Antarctica rocks | place: Antarctica: Victoria Land, Finger Mt nord | collected 2015-12-18
GAGTAGGATGGCCGCTTCTGAGCACTGCAGCTCATCTCCATTGCCCACGCTGCCACGCGCATGACGTGCGTGCACAGCGGCCCCACTCGCAGTCTGGTGCGCACACAGTGCACCAAAGCAGGCCAGGGCAGTGCAGCAAACATCCGTAATGCAGTCTTACATGCACAGCCAGTTGCACGCCTGCTTGACAAGCTCCGCATGCTGGAGCGCCAGCGCTGCGGCGATGCGCTGCTCGGCTGCTGCCTCCACCACGCGCGCCTCAAAGCGCACTTGGTCCACCTGGGCAACATTACCTCGATCAGCAGGGCATGGCACATAATGAGAGACAAGCTTGCCTTAACTCCGGCTGACTTTCTTCGTGCCCCATGCTGTCACATCTGCATGTCGTGTGCAGCCGTCTCAAACCATTGTCTGGCGCATGCGCCGTCCGATAAACCAAGCCAGAGCGGCGCAGCACTGCCGCACTGCTGCACATATAGACTGTGCTGCACCTGCTTGTCGAGCTCCGCGCGCTCAAGCGCCAGCGCCGCCGCAAAGCGCTGCTCGGCTGCTGCCTCTGTCTCGCGCGCCTCCGCGCGTGCTTGGTGCACCTGGCAGAACTGCTCGATCAGCAAGGCGCGGCACGCTGTGGGGCACGCTTGCATGTCACCATGACATGCCCCATGCCGCACACATGCAGGCAGTGTACAGTGCGCTCACTCTCTGCCGGCCGTACAACGGACCATGCGAGAGCAGGCTGCTGCACTGCAGCCAACCACCGCACACATTCGTAAGCTGCGCGCCTGCTCGGCAAAGTCCGCGCGCTCATGCGCCAGCGCCGCCGCAAAGCGCGGGTCTGCGTTGCGCACGCCCAGACGGCGCAGTGCGCCGCGCGCGTCTCCTTCATCGTCATCCTCATCGACTGCCTCGCCAGCAAAGTGTGCCACGGCCTCAGCCGCGCCCAGCGCCGCACGCGCGACGACGGCCTCGGCACCGCCGCGTACCCCGGCCGCCGCAGCCCTGTGCCGCTTGCCGGGCCTGCCCTCGGGGGGCAATCCGCTCTGATATGCGCTGCGACTTGCCTCGTCGCCCGCGGCCGCCCGCCGCTTGCCGGCCTTGCGGCGCGCCTTAGCACCGGCTGCCGTGGCCGGTGCTGCCGTGGCCAGGGCGGCGCGCGCAGGGTCGGCATCACTGCCGCCAGCGCTGCCTGAGGCCCGCCCAACAGCTTGCACTGAGTCAAGATTGACACTCGCGCTGCAGCCATGAGAAGACACAATGAGTCGGGGCGTAGCAGCGCTCCTAGACTCAATAGCACTGCCGGGGACAAGCAGCATGCCCCACCTGCGCGCGGGCTGTCGCCAGCAGCACCGCCAGGCTCGGAAGCGCTGTCCAAAGTGCCGGGCGCGAGCGAGCCATCAGACGTGCCCGCAACGTCCTCGCCCGGTGTGCTGTGGCGCAAGCCGTTTGCTGCTGGCTCACCGCCGTCGCGCGCGCGCTGAGCCAGCAACCGCATGGACGCTGGCTCGCGCTGGTCAGCAGAGCGCGCCGGCGCAGCGCCTGCAGCTGCTGCGGCGGCGGCATCGCGCGCGCACGCGGTGGGCAACGACAGGGGCGCTGCCTCGCAGTCCTCAGCAGGGTGTGCCCGCGCGGCGGCGGCGTCACCATCGGCGCGCCCGCGCTGCACCACCAGACTGATGTCCTGGGACGACTGGGCGCGTACAACCGTCCGCGCTGCCGCGCGCGCAGCTCCAGCAGCGGGCGCGGCTGCTGGATGCGCACGTGTGTTTCTGCTCTTGGTGGGCTGCGCCGCAGCAGCGCCCGCCTCGCGCACCCGGCGCTTGCGCGCTGTCTTGAGGCTGGCCATGCAGGACCTGCCACGGGTCGGGAGCACATTGCTCAGGAACCCCGCGTGAATGCGCATGCGCACTTGTGCCTCTTGCATGCAGCAGGGCGCTCTGCTCGTGCTGACTGGAACACGTTGCTACATGCAGCGCACAAATACCCCACCCGCACAGATGAGTCACTTTGTGGGTAAGCACAGCGCTCTCAGAGCGAGGTAGTGCGAGGTAGGCGCATGCCTTTGGCTGCCGCTGAAAGCCTTGAGCGCCTGAAACTTGTGGCACTTTATGCACCAGCGCCGCGGCACGCCGCGACGCAGCACTGTGAGGCACCTGATGTGCTCCATGCACAGGCGGGCCTGCTTATGGTGCTTGGAAAAGAGCTGCACGGCGCAGCCCTCTTTCCCGCACACGCGTGAGCGCGGCCTACCGCGCCGCTCCTCAAGCACGGGCCGCGCATCGCGGCTGGGTGATGCCATGCCCCCTGCGTGCCAGCATGCAAGTGAGACAGAGCGCGCCTGCTACATGCCCCTCGGTGTCCGTCCAGGCGCGCAGCAGAGACCCGGCGAGCTCAGGCAGCAAAGGCAATAGCCGAGCTTTGCAGACCTCCATGCCCTGACGGCCGGCAGCACCGCAAGGCATGAGCTGGCTTACCCCACCTGCATGCGGGCCGCTGCTGTGCCCCGGTGCGGCTGCACCAGCCAGGCGCGCACGCCGCTTGCGCAAGTGGTGCGTGGGTCGGTCGCGGTGCTCGCGACATGCCTTGAGGCTGGCCACGCAGCATCTGCCGCGGGTCCGTTGCACAGCGCTCAGAACAGGGCAGGCAAGGTAACAAGTCAGGTCAGCGTGCCACTCCGATGCAAGTCTTGCAAACGTCATGACCTTGCACTCGCTGAGGCTTCGCCATCATTGACATCACTTCAGTGCTCCAAAACCACCTTGGCGTGTGCATGTTTCTTTCATGCACCGCTGGTTAAGTTATCTTGAAATCCTTGCTATACAGAACGCACGACTTTGTCAACAAACAGGTGCATCACCTTTGGGGCGACCAGAGTGCTCCCAGCGTGAGGCAGGCGCGCACCTCAGGCTGCCAGAAAATGCCTCCATCGCATGAAACAACCTGCACCTCCCACACCAGCGCTGCGGCACGCCGCCGCGCAGCACTGCGAGGCACTTGATGTGCGCAGCGCAGAGGCGGGCCCGATGGTGCGCCAATGTGACGAGTTGCGAGGCGCAGCCCTCCACGCCGCACGCGTAGGGTCGGTTGTTTGACCAGTGCCACTCCTCGAGCACAGGCATGTCGGCGTGGCTGTGCGGCGCCATGTGATACGCGCGCCAACGCACAGGTCAGGCAGAGCCTTGATGCGGATTTGCTCGCACTGTAGTGCGGGACCAGCACTGGCGAATGTTTGTAAGTGTAGACCTAGGCCCTAGGTCCTAGGGGTACCACTTGCAGGAAATGTGTGTGTGCATGCGCACCTGTTTGCCTCACCGCGCACGGTGAAGCTGTTCATGTGGCAGGCAGACCTGTACGGTGTGGCCTGCTTCATTTCCGAGTGCATGAGAAACCATGACCTGATTACGAAGGGCCGACGCTCATCAGCCAAGCTGGGGCTGCGAAGTGTAACAATCTATATTGCTGGGCTGTGCCGGTGATGTTGACAGGCACAGCATAATTGACTCTGTTTGTTCCAGCTTAACACCCTGCCTGACAGCCCCTATGTGAGGATGAGGCGCCTGAGCAGCCGGAGTTGGCCCAGAGCCCAGACTTGTTCCAGCTGTACGGCAGGGTGCAACCCTGCATGAACCAGCTGTTTACATACACACAAAAGCATGTCACTGGTGATAGGTAGGTGACGCAATGCACATGGAGTCAGCCTAGCAGGTGATGAGGACAGGGACCATACAATTGCCGCTCGCATTCCTGACTCGTCTGACTCTGGGATTTGTCGAACACTAAGTCGTCACCCTCTGGCAGGTAGAGCTGATTGAGGCCAAAGTCCGCTTATCGAAGAGCGCATTTCCCCCAAGCTTGTCCTATGCAGCCGGCAAGCCAGAGCCGCACAACAAGAAGATGCCTTCCGCTTGCAGGCGCGCACCAAGTGCAGCAGACCGAGCATGGTGCCGGTTCAGCCGCAACAAGCTCGCCCCGTCGCGCGCGCAAGCGCAGATGGCACGTGCGCCATGTTCTCAAGAAATGCATCCAATCGTGCTGCCGGCGCGCCTCGCCAGTAGCGCAGGGCCAGGCCACACGCACTGCCCTCCTGGCCGTCACATCGTGTGCTCCGCAGCGCGCGGGCATGTATGACTGCCGCCTCCGCCCGACTGACGTCACCCGCACCTGAACACGTGCAGGGCAGGGTACCCGCGCTGTCGGTCGCTCGGCCTTGCCGCTTGTGCGCACTGTGGCAGGTTTGCTCTGAGCCTATGCCCTTGGCCACATCGCGCCCGCGCGGGCATAGAGCGGCGGCGGCGCAGGGCTCGCTGTGCGCCTGGGAACGCCTGACAAGGTGTATGCAGGGCCTGTCTCCCGCGCGCGCGCGCCGCGCTCGCCGCATGGCACCCCTGTGCGCCCAGCATCCGCGAGGGGCGCGTCCGTTGCGCCGCTGGCGCTGCGCCCGCGCTCGACGGGCACCCACACAGGCGCCGCCCCATGGCGTCCGGCGGAGCGCGCCGGCGCAGCGCGCGCTGCCCAGGCCTCCCGCTGCGCACCCGGCTGCACGGCCCCCGGTACCAGCATTGCGCTGTTCCCGTGCGCGGCCCTGTCCGCCCCAGTGCGCGCGGCCGCGGCGCCGCGCGCCTGATCCTCCGGCTCAGCGCGCGGCCGCGCATCCCTGTCCGTCGTTGGGGCATCCGTGCCCTGGCGCAGGCACATGCAGATACTGCATTCTAGCAAAGCAGAAACATGCGGTGTCATGCGCTGGCACACTGCATGTCCTCAGCTGTTACAGTACAAATTTAAATCAAACATGTCCATGGCAGGCTGTTCCCTTGTCAGTAGCCCGCGGCACGCACCGCCGCGCCAGGCGCGCTCTGCTTATCATTACTACATCGCACTGCGTGCCGCGAGGGTGCACATGACCTGGCAGGACATGGCACGGCCGCCTGCTGCGCCGCCCACCTGAAGCGTGGACATAGGGTAGGATAGGGCCCTGTGTCTAGCCTAGACCCTACCCTATACCTGTGCCTGGGGCCAGGGCGTGCGCGCACCCGCCGGGCGCCCAGCGCCAGGGCCTCGCGCACGGCGTCCTCCCTCTCCTCGCGGCGCGCCTGGTCCAGCGCGGCCAGGCGCTGCTCAGCCGCCGCCTCCCACTCAGCGCGCGACTCGGTGCGCGCTTGGTGCACCTGGGCAGACGGTACTGCTCGGTTGGCAGAGCATGGCGCGTTATGGACAGACGAGCTTGCGTCCGGCTGAGCACCACCACCTGATGCCCCATGCTGCCGCACGCAGAGCATGTACAGCCGTCTTGCTCACAGTCGGTCGCATGCAGACTCTCCCGGACCAGGCTTGGGCGGTGCAGCCAGCTGCCGCACATGCCCGACAGGCTGCGCGCCTGCTTGGCGAGCTCCGCGCGCTCGCGCGCCAGCGCCGCGGCGAAGCGCTGCTCGGCTGCAGCCTCCACCTCATCAAGCGCCTCGGTGCGCGCCAGCAGCACCTGCGCGCACTGCCTCGGTCAGCAGTGCGTGCGTGCATGAGCAAGACAAGCGCCTGCGTTAGCGCAGGCGCATTGATGGCGTTGACGGCCATACAGCCTGTTTCAAGAAAAGGTGAGCGTGCGGTGAGTACGGTCCCGTGTACTAGTAAGCAAACTTGAGGCGTTCTGGTGCACAGCTTGGTCTGCTGCTGGAAGCGCCATCAAGAGCATCGACTTGTCTACAGTACCATACTCACCACACACCCAGATTTAGACACAACCGTGTGATCGCAAACATTCACTGCAGCTCGCATTTCCCACCGCATGCCCTTTGCTGTCCCACACGCAGCCGGGTCCTCCCGGTCTGTCACGGACTTATCTCTGCAGGTGACGGCACGGCCAAGCGCCGCCCGTGCACGACAGGCTGCGCGCCTGCTTCACAAGCTCTGCGCGCTCATGCCCCAGCGCCGTAGCAAGGCGCTGCTCGGCCGCTGCCTCCGCCTCGGCGCGCGCCTCGGTGCGTACTTGGTGCTCCTAGGCACATCTGCTTGATCAGCAAGGCATCGTGAGCAGGCGGCCGCTTCTGTGCACTGCAGCTCATCTCCAGCACCATTGCCCGCGCTGCCACGCGCATGGCATGTACCGCGGCGCCACTCGCAGTCCGGTGCACACACCGTGCACATAAAAAGGCTGGGGCAGTGCAGCAGACATCCCTAACGCCGCACATGCACAGCGAGCTGCGCGCCTGCTTGACAAGCTCCGCGCGCTGGAGCGCCAGCGCTGCGGCAATGCGCTGCTCGGCTGCTGCCTCCACCACGCGCGCCTCGAAGCGCACTTGGTCCACCTGGGGACATCACCTCGATCAGCAGGGCATGGCGCATATTAGAAAGACAAGTTTGCCTTCGCGCCGGCTGAAGCCCGCCTCTTGTGCCCCATGCTGTCGCATCTGCATGGCGTGTGCAGCCATCTCAACCATCGTCTGGCGCATGCGCCCTCCGAGAAACCAAGCCAGAGCGGCGCAGCACTGCTGCTCTGCCGCACAAACAGACTGAGCTGCACCTGCTTGGCGAGCTCCATGCGCTCGAGCGCCAGCGCCGCGGCCAAGCGCTGCTCGGCGGCTGCCTCCGCCTCTCGCGCCTCGGCACGCGCTTGGGCCACCTAGGCAGAACTGCTTGGTTCAGCAGGGCATGGCATACACTGGGATGACAAGCTTGCCTTCACTCCGGCATTTTTTTCTTTTCTTTGTGGCTCATGCTGCCAGATTTGCATAGCATGTACAGCCGTCTCAACCATTGACTGACGAATTCACACTCCGCAGAACCAAGCCAGAGCAGTGCTGCACAAAGAGACTGAGCTGCACCTGCTTGTCGAGCTCCGTGCGCTCGAGCGCCAGCGCCGCGGCCATGCGCTGCCCGGCCGCTGCCTCCGCCTCGGCGCGCGCCTCGGCGCACGCACGGTGCACCTAGGCAGGAATGCTTGATCAGCAAGTATTGCGGCACGCTGTGGGGCACACTTGCCATGTCAGCCAAGCCCACCATGACATGCCAAATGCCGCTCACATGCGTGGCGGTGTGCAGTAGGCTCACTCTCTGCTGGGGGCGTAAATGACCGCGCGAGAGCAGGCAGCTGGAGCGCAGCCAACCACCGCACACATTCGCAAGCTGCGCGCCTGCTCGGCGAAGTGAGCGCGCTCATGCGCCAGCGCAGCCGCAAAGCGCGGGTCTGCATTGCGCACGCCCAGGCGGCGCAGTGCGCCGCGCGCGCCTCCTCCATCGTCGTCCTCATCGACTGCCTCGCCAGCAAAGCGTGCCTCCGCCTCAGCCGCGCCCAGTGCCGCACGCGTGACGACAGCCTCGACACCGCCGGATGACCCGGCCGCCGCGGCCCTGTGCCGCTTGACGGGCCTGCCCTCGGAGGGCAGTCCGCTCTCACATGCGCTGCTACCTGCCACATCGCCCGCAGCCGCCCGCCGCTTGCCGGCCTTGCGGCGCGCCTTGGCGGCCGGAGCTGCCGTGGCAGGGGCGGCACGCGCAGGGTCGGCAGCTCTGCCGTCAGCGCTGCCTGAGGCCCGCACAACAGCTTGCATTAAGTCAAAGTTCACACTCGCACTGCAGCAATGGGAGACACAATAAGTCGGGGCTTAGCAGCGCTCTGAAACTTGATAGCAGTGCCGGGGACAGGCAGCATGCCCCACCTGCGTGTGGTACGTTGCCAGCAGCGCCGTCGGGCTCAGAAGCGCTGTCAAAGGTGCCGGGGGCGAGCGAGCCATCAGACATGCCCACATCGTCCTCGGCCGTTGTGCGCTGACGGAAGCGGCCCGCCGCCGGGTTGCGGCCGTCGCGCGCGCGCTCAGCCAGCAGCCACATGGGCGCCGACTCACGCTGCTCAGCAGAGCGCGCCGGCGCGGCCCCTGCAGCTGCTGCGGCGGCGGCGTTGCGCGCGCGCGCGGCGGGCGACGACAGGCGCGCTGCCTCGCGCTCGTCAGCAGGGTGCGCCGGCGCGGCGGCCGCGTCACCATCGGCGCGCCCGCGCTGCACCTCCGGACTGACGTCCTGGGAGGACTGGACGGGTGCAGCCGTCCGCGCCGCCGCGCGCGCAGCTCCAGCAGCGGGCGCGGCTGCTGGGCGCGCAGCGCTGCTGCGCCCGGCGGGCCCCGCGGCGGCTGCACCGGCTGGGCGCGCCCGCCCCTTGCGCATGTCATACTCGCGCCTTGCCTCTAGACCGGCCTTGCAGGACCTGCCGCAAGTCCGTTGCGCATCGCTCAGGAACCCTGTGTGAGCACCCTTGCGGATCGGTGCATCTTGCACGCAGCAGGGCGCTCTGCTCAACCTGCCTGGAGCATCTTGCTGCGTAGAATGCATGGGCATGCATTTTTGCAGAGGAGATTTGGTTTGTGGGTTAGCACAGCACTCCGAGCGCGAGGTAGGCGCGTACCTGCGGCTGCCGAAGGCCTTGAGGGCATGAAACCTGCAGCAACGCGGACACCAGCGCTGCGGCACGCCGCCGCGCAGCACCGCGGAGCAATTCATGTGTGCAGGGCACAGGCGGTATCTCTGGTGGTAGTCTTTGACGAGCGGCTCGGCGCAGCCCGCCACGCCGCACATGCGAGGGCGGTCGTATGGGCGCCCGCCGCGCACTACTGCGTCGTGCCACTCCTCAAGCACGGGCAGGGTATCGCGGTTGAGGGAAGCCACGCCACCTGCGTGCCAGCATGCAGGTAAGACAAAGCGTGCCGCTGGCTGCATGCCCCTCGGCGTTCGTCAAGGCGCGCAGCAGAGACCCGGCGCAGCAGAGGCCCGGCGCACTCAGGCAGCAGAGCCTATAGCCCAACTTTGCCGCCCTGCATGTTCTGAGGGCCAGCAGCACCGCACGGCGCCGAGATGGCTTGCCCCACCTGCACCCAGGCCGCCTCCAGCAGCGCCGCCAGGCTCGGGAGCTCGGACATCAGCGCCGTCCGCAGTGCTGGGGGCGTACGATGAGCCAGAAGACGAGCCAGATGTGTCAGCCAGATTATAATGCGCCTCGCGGCTGCACGAGGGACTTGCTGCTGCTGCGCTGCTGGCGCGCGTGCGCTCAGCGGGCGACCGCATGGGCACTGTTGCATACTGCTCAGCAGAGCGCGTCGGCGTGACGGCCGCGCCGCCAATGGCGCGCGCGCGCTGGAACACCCGAGTGCTGTTGTGGGTGACCTGGCCTTGTGCAGTCGTCTGCGCTGCCGCACTGGCCAGGCGCGCCCGCCGCATGCGCATGTCGCGCTCGCGCTGTGCCTTCAAGCTGGCCATGCAGGACCTGCCGCAGTGCAAAGCACTCTGAACGGGGCAGGCAAGGTTGCAAGTCATGTCACGATGCGATTCCAATGCAATACTTGCAGACGTCCTGTCCTTGCACTTCGTGAGGCTTACTGATGGTATCAATGATGTTGCAATCACTGCAATAACCAGCAAATGCAACCTTCTGACTTCAGTGCTCAAAACCCCCCCTGGCGTGTGCATGCGAGCGGACTCATGCTTCTTTCCAGACACTGCTTGAGCTATCTAGAACACGTTGCCATACAGTGCGCATGAATTCATAACAAACAGATGCAACAGCGGGGATGACCAGTGCAAACCCATTACGAAGCAGGCGCGCACCTTGCGCTGGCAGAAAAAGCTTCGAGCGTGTGAAAGCATTTGCAGTTCCCACACCAGCGCTGCAGCACGCCGCCGCGAAGCACTGCGAGGCGTGTGATATGCGCAGTGCACAGGCGGGCCTGCAGGTGTCTCACTGTGACGAGCTGCGAGGCGCAGCCCTTCACGCCGCACGCCTTGGGTCGCTTGCGTGGGTCGTCGCTTACGTGCCACTCCTCAAGCACGGGCACATCGGCGATGCTGTGTGGCGCCATGCCACATGCCTGTGCACAGGGGAGCCAAAGCGCGGCGCGTGCTATACTGCCTTGGAGGTCATCAGGCGCTCGGCGAAGGCTGGTGTGGTTGGATACAGTGGGTACAGCACGGTCTTGGGCCGCCTGCGCCCTCAATGCCCCGCCACTCTTGAGATGGTGAGCCAGTAGTTTCAGCGTGAGCCGGGCAACGCAAGGCTGTGCTGAGCAGCCCAGGGCTGCGAACAGGCGCACCGGGTGCAGGTCCTTGTTTCAGAGAGGAGGCGCAAGGGCTGAGGGCGCCGGCGCTTATGTGATGACAGCGAGCTGTTTGGCGCAGGGAGCGCTTTTCCTCGGCAAACAACACAGGTCCTGCCTGCCGCACGACTGTCCGGCGGAGCGTAGTTATAGCGCAAATTGCTCGAAACCAGGTCCAAGGACCAGGTCGTCTACTGCTGAAAGCTAGGGGTAACAAACATAGATTATAATGCTGGGCTGTGTCATTAATGTTTACAGCTCATTTACCACGGATATGCAATAGATTACTTCAGCTTCAGAATCTGCTTGGCAGCCCTCATGTGAGGGCTGGGCGCCTGAGCTGCCTGTGTTGGCCTTAAACTGACTTGCTCCAGCTGCACGGCAGGGTACACATTGGCTCAAGACACAGAGCATGTTGCTTGTGACAATGGGCGACGCAATGCACATGGAGTAGCCTAGCACCTGGTAAGACAAATCTAATGCAGTTACCGCTGGCAACCCTGACTCATCGGACTCCGGGGGCTTGCGAATAAATGCTTGACCCTCTGGCAGGTGTAGAGCTGATTGAGGCCAAAGTCCGCTCACTCAAGGGCGCATTCATCCCATGATTGAAAGATGCAGCTGGCAGGTCATAGCCGCACAACACAAAGATGCCCTCCGCTCGCAGGCACATGCAAGATGCAGCAGGCCCGGCATGGCGCAGTTTCAGTCGCCACAAGTGCACCCCGTCGCGCGCGCAAGCGCAGATGCCACACGCGCCATGCTCCCCAGAGTTCCACCCGATCGTGCCTCGTCAATGGCACAGGGCCAGGCCACACGCATTGCCCTCCCTGTCCGTCACATGGGTGCTCTGCCGCGCGCGCATGTATGAGCGCTGCCTCCGCCCAAACCGACAGCACCCATGTCTACACAGCAGGGTAGGGTCCCCCCGCCGTCGGCCGCTCGGCCCTGCCGCCTGTGCGCGCTGTGGCGTGTCTGCCGCCAGCCTCCACTCTGGGCCACATCGCGTCCGCGCGGGCGTAGGATGGCGGCGGCGCAGGGCTCGCTGTGCACCCAGGACTGCCCGAGACGGGTGCGGCCGCCGCGCCGCTGCTTCTGTGCCCGCGCTCGGCCGGCGCCCATGCGCGCGCGGGCCCCCGGCGTCCGGCAGAGCGCGCCGGCGCGGCGGGCGCAGCCCCGGCCCCCCGCTGCGCGCCCCGCTGCACCGTTCCTGACGAAAGCAGGGTGGGGTGAGCGCCCTTCTCGCGCGCGGCCTCCGCACCCGCTGCGCGCGCGGCCGCAGCCGCGCGCGCCTGCGCCTCCGCCTCAGCGCGCAGCCGCGCCTTGCAGGCACAGGCAGCATGTTAGCAAGGATTGCTGCTGGACGCCACGGCGTCCCGGTGCGCATCCTGACCATCGTCTCAAGCTCCTTTATCAGTGTGCAGCACGCGCCGCCGCGCCAAAGCCCATGCCGTAACCAAGCGGGCCATGCTCTGTAGTTGTCTGATGGCATGGCGTGCTGTGTGTTGTGAAGGTGTGCATGCGACATGTGGAGGAGCAGGTGTATGGGCGAGCGCTCACCCGCCGGGCGCCCAGCGCCAGGGCCTCGGCCACGGCGGCCTCCCTCTCCTCGCGGCGCGCCTGGTCCAGCGCGGCCAGCCGCTGCTCGGCTGCCGCCTCCGCCTCGGCGCGCGCCTCGGCGCGCGCCTCAGCGCGGGCCTCTTGCACCTAGGCAAGAGTTTTCTCGATGATGACGGGCATGGCTCATACCGGGACGATAAGCTTGCCATCACTCTAGCTGATCTTCGGTGTCACATGCCCCATGCTGTCACACATGCGTGGCATGCACAGCCGTCTCATTCACACCCTACTTCATAAACTTTTCCGATGAAGCAGGCTCAGGCGGTGCAGCCTAACGCCTCCCGTGCGCAACATGCTGCGCGCCTGCTTGTCGGCCTCTGCACGCTCACGCGCCAGCGCCGCCGCGCAGCGCTGCTCGGCCGCTGCCTCCACCTCGTCGAGCGCCTCTGTGCGTGCTTGCAATACCTGGATGCGCTCTCTCGGTCAGCAAAGCCTGACGCGACATGATCGGGACGGGCGCTTGATGCATCGCATCCCACCAAAACATGCATGCCCCATGCTGCCGCACGCATGGCATGCACAGCGGCTTCACTCACAGCGTGCTGCACACAGAGTCTGCCCGATGCAGATAGCAACCCCATCGCCGCACATGCACAGCCAGCTGCGCGCCTGCTTGACAAGCTCCGCACGATTATGCTCCAGCGCCGCAGCGAAGAGCGCCTCAGCTGCCGCCTCCGCCTCGGCGCGCGCCTCGGTGCGTGCTTGGCGCACCTAGGCAAACTCATTTACTTAGTTACATCATGGCACATCATGAGCAGGAGGAGAGATCGCCTGCAACTCGTCTCCATCACCACATGCGCCACTTCACTGCGTGCATGGGGACATCAGTCCTGTCGTCTGTCTGTCACCGGTGAGAGCACTTGCGGAGGCAAGCTAGTGCAGTGCATGGGATAGGGTAAGAGTAGGGTAGGGTAGCTGCGCGCCTGCTTGCCAAGCTCCTTGCTTGAGTCCGCGCGCTCATGCGCCAGCGCTGCGGCAAGCCGCTGCCCGGCTGCGGCCTCTGCTCCGGCGACTCGCTCCTTGGCTGCTGCCTCGGCCTGAATGCGTGATTGGTGCAACTACACAAGTGAGCTCAGCCACCAAGGCGTTGCATATATTGGAAGGACAAGCTCGAGTGCTCTGCAGCTCACCCCCGCCACTCCATGCCCCATGCTGCTCCATGCTGCTCCATGCATGGCATACCGGCGGTCCCACGCACAGCATCCAAAAGCAGGCAAGCGCAATGCAGCCAACTGACGTTCGAGCAAAACATATCCGAGCAAAACATATCCGAGTGTGCTTGCTAGAGTCTGTGCGCTCATTCCTTACCGCCGCTGGAAAGTGCTGCTTGGCTGCTGCCCTCGCCGCAGCAGGCGCCTCAGTGCATTCAAGCGAAAAGCTCCGCGCCTGCTTGTTGACCTCCACGCGCACAAGCGCCAGCGCTGCGGCAAAGCGCTCCTGAAATGCTGCCTCCGCCGCAGCGTGCGCCTCGGTGCGTGCTTGGTGCACCTAGACACACTTCCTTAGTCAGCATTGTACACACATTGCGAGCAAGACAGGCTCCTGTATTCAAGGGAGCCCACCTCCATCATCATACGTGCCCAAGCTGCTACGCGCGTGGCACATATGGCTGGTGCCTGTCTCACGCAAATGTGTCGCCTACAAAACTCTGTTACTTCAGGATAAGGCGGCACTCCAGAGTCCACATCTTTGCTGCCATACAAGCACCACAGACTGCGCGCCTGCTTGACGAGCTCCAGGTTGAGCGCCAGCGCCCCAGCAATGCGCCCCTCGGCTGCTGCTTCCATCGCGCGCGCCTCATTGCGTATTTGGAGCACCTAGGCAACTCGGAGTCGTCAGCAAAGCATGGCACATCATGCATTGAACAAGTGCTTTGCTTTGACTCCTGCTGAGGTCTACCACCACATGCCCCATGCAGCTACACGCATGGCATATACAGCGGTCTTCCTCCTGTCTGTCGCTTGCTCAACTGTGCAAAAGCAGGCTTGGTGCAGCCAACTGCCACACATGCACGACAGGCTGCGCGCCTGCTTCACAAGCTCCGCGCGCTTGTGCGCCAGCGCCGCGGCAAGGCGCTGCTCGGCCGCTGCCTCCGCCTCGGCGCGCGCCTCGGTGCGTGCATGGCGCACCTGGGCACAACCGCTTGATCAGCAAGGCAATGTAAGCAGAACAGGCATTTCCCTGCACTGCAGCTCAACTAGATCATCATTGCCCACGCTGCCACGCGCATGGCATGTGCCAGCGGCTTCATTCGCAGTCTGGTGTGCACACAGTGCACAAAAGCAGGCTAGGGCAGTGCAGCGGACACCCCTGTCGCCGCACATGCACAGCAAGCTGCGCGCCTGCTTGACGAGCTCCACGCGCTGGGTCGCCAGCGCTGCGGCAATGCGCTGCTCGGCTGCCGCCTCCGCCTCAGCGCGCGCCTCAGCGCACGCAACGGCGCGCGCTTGGTGCACCTAGGCAGGAATGCTTGATCAGCAAGGCGCGGCACGCTGTGGGGCACGCTTGCCGTGTCAGCCAAGCTCAACACAACATGCCCGATGCTGCGCACATGCATGGTGGTGTGCAGGAGGCTCACTATCTGTCGGGGGCGCAACTGATCGTGCGAGAGCAGGCTGCTGGAGCGCAACCAACCACCGCACACAATCGTAAGCTGCGCGCCTGCTGGGCAAAGCCTGCGCGCTCATGCGCCAGCGCCGCCGCAATGCGCGGGTCTGCGTTGCGCACGCCCAGACGGCGCAATGCCGCGCGCGCTTCTCCCTCATCATCGTCCTCACTCACTGCCTCGCCAGCAAAGCGTGCCTCCGCCTCAGCCGCGCCCAGCGCCGCATGCGCGACGCCAGCCTCGTGACCGCCGGGTGACCCGGCCGCCGCGGCCCTGTGCCGCTTGCCGGGCCTACCATTGGAGTGCAGTCCGCTCTCACATGCGCTGCTACCTGCCACGTCGCCCGCGGCCGCCCGCCGCTTGTCGGCCTTGCGGCGCGCCTTGGCAGCCGGAGCTGCCGTGGCCGGGGCGGCATGCTCAGGGTCGGCAGCTCTGCCGCCAGCGCTGCCTGAGGCCCGCACAACAGCTTGTAGTGAGGTGAACTTCACACTCGCACTGCAGCAATGGGAGACACAATAAGTCGGGGCTGAGCAGCGCTCTGAGGCTTGATAGCAGTGCCGGGGACAGGCAGCCCCACCTACGTGCGGTACGTTGCCAGCAGCGCCGTCGGGCTCAGAGGCGCTATCAGAAGTGCGGGGTGCGAGCGAGCCATCAGACATGCCCGCATCGTCCTCGGCCGCCGTGCGGAGACGCAATCCGTTTGCCGCCGGGTTGCGGCCGTCGCGCGCGCGCTCAGCCAGCAGCCGCATGGGCGCTGACTCACGCTGTTCAGCCGAGCGCGCCGGCGCGGCGCCTGCGGCCGCTGCGGCGGCGGCGTTGCGCGCGCGCGCGGTGGGCGACGACAGGCGCGCTGCCTCGCGCTCGTCAGCAGGGTGCGCCGGCGCGGCGGCCGCGTCACCCTCGGCGCGCCCGCGCTGCACCTCCGGACTGACGTCCAGGGAGGACTGGGCGGGTGCAGCCATCCGCGCTGCCGCGCGCGCAGCTCCAGCAGCGGGCGCGGTTGCTGGGCGCGCAGTGCTGCTGCGCCCGGCGGGCCCCGCGGCGGCTGCACCGGCTGGGCGCGCCCGCCCCTTGCGCATGTTGCGCTTGCGCCTTACCTTGAGGCTGGCCTTGCAGGACCTGCAGCGGGTCCGGTGCGGAACCCTGTGTGATCGCCGTTGCGGAATTGTGCGTCTGGCATGCAGCAGGGCGCTCCGCTCAACCTGCCTGGAGCACCTTGCTGCGTAAAGTGCACGAGTATGCATTCGCAGAGGAGAGTCAGTTTGTATATTAGCTCAGCGTTCGGAGCGCGAGGGAGGCGCGTACCTGTGGCTGCCGAAGGCCTTGAGCGCATGGAACTTGCAGCAATACGAACACCAGCGCTGCGGTTCGCCGCGGCGCAGCACCGCGGAGCACTTCATGTGCGCAGGGCACAGGCGTGATCTCAGGTTGTGAGCTTTGACGAGCGGCTCGGCGCAGCCCGCCACGCCGCATATGCGCGGGCGGTCACATGGGCGCCCGCCGTTCACTGCTCTCTCAGCCCACTCCTCGAGCACGGGCAGCGCATCGCGGCTGCGCGACGCCATGCCACCTGCGTACCAGCATGCAAGTGAGACAGAGCGCGCCTGCTGCATGCCCCTCGGTGCTCGTCAAGGCGTGCAGCAGAGCCCCGGCGCGCTCTGTCAGCGAAGAACTCGGCTCATATGTGCCGCCCTGCAGGCCCTGAGGGCCTGTAGAACCTCACAGCAGCAAGTTTGCTTGCCCCACCTGCATGCGGGCCGTCGCCAGCAGCGCCGCCAGGCTCGATAGGACCATTCGCGGTGCTGGGGGCGTACACCGAGCCGGATGTCGAGCCAGCCGTGTCAGCCGCACCATCATCCGCCTCGCGGCTGCGCGAGCGCCTTGCTGCTGCGCTGCTGACGCGCGCGCGCTCTGCGGGCAACCGCACGGGCGCTGTTGCATGCCGCTCAGCAGAGCGCGTCGGCGTGACGACCGCGCCGCCGGCGGCGCGCGCGCGCTGGAACACCCGGTTGCTGTTGTGGGTGACCCGGCCATGTGAGGTTGCCTGCGCTGCCGCGCGCGCAGGCTCGGCAGCAGGCGCGGCTGCTGGGTGCGCAGCGCTGCTGTGCCTGGCGGGCCGCAGCGCAGCTGCGGCGGCCAGGCGCTCACGGGCTGCCTTGAGGCTCGCCATGCAGGACCTGCCGCGGAGCCCGGTGTGAAGTGCTCGGTGAAAAGCGCTCAGAACAGGGCAACATCAATGAAGGTCATTGTCACGATGCCACTCATTGCTATGTTGCAAACGTCCTGTCCATGCACTTCCCAAGGCTTTGCCATCAATGGTATCACTTCAACAACGAAAGAAAAGTGCGTTCCTCTGACTTTGGAGCGTGTGCATGCGTGCACACTCACGCCTCTTTCATGCAGCACTGACTGAGCTATCTTGAACACCGTGCTATACAGAGCGCGTGATTTCGTAAAAGTTACAGGTGCATCAGTCTTGGGGATGACCAGAGCAATCCAAACGCAAGGCAGTCGCGCACCTCAGGCTGCCAGAAAAGGCGTCGAGCGTGTGGAAGCGGTGGCAGTTCCCACACCAGCGCTGCGGCACGCCGCCGTGCAGCATTGCGAGGCATTTGATATGTGCAGCGCACAGGCGGGCCCGCAGGTGCGTCTTTGTGACGGGCTGCGAGGCGCAGCCCTCCACGCTGCACTCGTGGGGTCGGTTGCGTGCTGCGTGCCACTCCTTGACCACAGGCATGTCTGCGTGGCTGTGTAGCGCCATGCCATATGCCAGTGCGCCGGTGAGCGGAAGCGCGGCGCGTGGTGTACTGCCTTGGAGGTCGTCAGGCGTACGGCAAAGGCTGGTGTGGTTGATTGCAGTGGGTTCAGCCCGGTTTGGGCCGCCTGCGCCCTCAATGCCCCGCCACTCTTGAGCTGGTGAGCCAGTACTGTCAGCGTGAGCCGAGCAACGGAAGGCTGTACTGAGCAGCCCAGGGCTGCGAACAGGCGCACCGGGTGCAGGTCCTTGTTCCAGAGAGGAGGCGCAAGCGGTGAGGGCGCTGGCGCTTATGTAATGACAGCGCGCTGTTTGGCGCAGGAGCGGTGTTCCTCGGCACAAAACACAAAGGTCCTGCTTGCCGCACGACTGTAGGTAGGGAGACAACTTAGCGCAACAAATCGAGGACCAGGTCGTATTGCTGAAAGGTGTAGCTAGGGGTAACGAGCATGACTATAAAAGCAGTAATTGCTTCACAGCAGGCTGTTGCTTGATGTTCACAGCTTATTTTAAAACGAATATGACTTTGTTTGTTTTGGCTTCATCGGCCCAGCAGCCCCCATGTGCATGTGAGGGCTGGGCGCCTGAGCAGCCTGAGTGGGCCTTCAGCCAGACTTGCTCCAACTGCACCGCAGGGTACAACATTGGCTCAAGCTGTCAACACACAGATATGTTGCTGGTGAGAATGGGCGACGCAGTGCACACAGAGTAGCCTAGCACATGGCAGGACAAGTACTATGCGGTTGCCGCTGGCAACCCTGACTCGTCTGACTCTGGGGGCTGGCGAAAGCACCCTCTAGCTGGTTGAGCTGATTGAGGCCAAACTCCGCTCACTCAAGGGGGCGTCCACCCCAATATGGATGACCCATGCAGCTGGCAGGCCAGAGCCGCACAAGGAAATGTCTTCCGCACGCAGGCACACGTAAAATGTGGCAGGCCCGGCACGGCGCCGTTTTAGCCGCCACAAGTGCGCCCCGTCGCGCGCGCAGGCGCAGACGCCGCACGCGCCATGCTCCCCAGAGTTGCACCCGATCATGCCTCGCCAGTGGTACAGGGCCAGGCCACCATGCATTGCGCTGGCTGTCCGTCACATGGGTGCTCCGCTGCGCGCGCACGTTTGACGCCGCTGTCGCCCAGCTGACAGCACCCGCGTCTAAACAGCTGCAGGGTAGGGACCCCCCGCCGTCGGCCGCTCGGCCTTGCTGCCTGAGCGCGCTGTGGCATGTCTGCCGCCAGCCTCCACTCTGGGCCACATCGCGTCCGCGCGGGCATAGAACGGCGGCGGCGCAGGGCTCGCTGTGCACCCAGGACTGCCCGAGACGGGTGCGGCCGCCGCGCCGCTGCTTTCGCGCCCGCGCTCCGCCAGCGCCCACGCGCGCGCCGCCCCCCGGCGACCGGCAGAGTGCGCTGGCGCGGCAGGCGCAGCCCCGGCCCCCCGCTGCGCGCCCCGCTGCACTGCCCCTGACGACAGCAGGGTGGGGTTTGCGTTCTCGCGCGGCCTTCGCAGCCGCCGCGCACGCAGCCGCGGCCGCGCGCGCCTGCGCCTCCGCCGCAGCGCGCAGCCGCGCCTCCGCCGCCTCGGTGGCTGCCTTCGTGCCCTGACATAGGCACAGGCAGCATATAAGGGTAGGGTTAGGGTAGAGCAGGGTATAAGTAAATGTTGCCGCTGAGACCCGCGGCGCCCGGTGCGCATCCTCGTCATTGGCTCAAGCTCCTCTGTCGGTGTGCAGCATGCGCCACTGCGCCAAAGCCCATGCCGGAGCCCAGCGGGTATGCTCTGTAGCTGTTTGATGGCATGGCGTGCTGCGTGTTGTGAAGGTGCGCATGCAACATATACTAGGGGGAGCAGGTGTGCGGGCGAGCGCTCACCTGCCGGACACCCAGCGCCAGGGCCTCGCGCACCGCGGCCTCCCTCTCCTCGCGGCGCGCCTGGTCCAGCGCGGCCAGCCGCTGCTCCGCCGTTGCCTCCGCCTCAGCGCGCGCCTCGGCGCGCGCCTCCCGCACCTAGGCGCGGCTTTCTCAGACCACGACCGGCATGGCACATGTTGGGTCGGCAAGCTTGTTATCACTGTAGCTGAGCTCTGGTGTCACATGTGCCATGCTGCCACACACGCGTGGCATGCACAGCGGTCCTTCTTCAGCCTATTGCGTACACGTTCCCGGCAAAACGGGCCTAGGCGACGCAGCCAAGCGCCTTACGTGCACGGCAGGCTGCGTGCCTGCTTGTTGGCCTCCGCGCGCTCACGCGCCAGCGCCGCTGCGTGGCGCTGCTCGGCCGCTGCCTCCACCTCAGCGAGCGCCTCAATGCGTGCTTGCAATGCCTGGATGCGCTCCCTCGGTCAGCAAAGCCTGACACAACTATGATCGGGACGGGCGCATGCAGGCCACCGAAACATGCATGCCCCGTGCTGCCGCACGCATGGCATGCACAGTGGCCTCACTCACAGCGTGCTGTATGCAGAGTCTGCAGAGCAGTGCATCCAGCACCCCCATTGCCGCAAATGCACAGCCGGCCGCGCGCCTGCTTGACAAGCTCCGCCCGCTCATGTTCTAGCGCCGCGGCAAAGCGCTCCTCGGCGGCGGCCTCCGCCTCCGCGCGCGCCTCTGTGCTCACTTCGCTCACCTGAGCGATGTTGCTATCGCCTGTCATCAGGAGGGCATGGCCAGTCATTGTGGGGACATACCTCAATAAATTGACTTAAGTTTACTCACAGCTCATCTCCACCACTACAAGCCCCATGCTGCCACATGGATGGCATGTGTGGTCGTCTGGTCCTCACTCTGTCGCATGTATTTGTCTTTGCAGATACAGTCAAGGGCAGGGGAGGCAGCCGCCGCATGGGCACATCAAGCAGCGCACTCGCTTGTCAAGCTCCGCGCAGACACGTGGCAGCGCCACGGCAAAGCGCTGCTTGGCTGCTGCTTCTGCCTCAGAGCGTGCCTCAGTGCGTGCTTGGTGCACCTAGGCACACTGCCTTAATCAGGAAAGCATGAGACACATTAGTTCGCCAACTTTTCAACGCGCCTGCTGAGCCCCATCACCACATGCCCCATGCTGCCACATGCGAGGCATGTACATTGTTCCATTGATATAAAATTCTCTGTACAAGCGGACTCAGGCGGAGCCAGGTGCCGCACGTGCTGAACAAGCTGCGCACCCGCTTGTCAACCTCCGCGCGTTCGCGCGCCAGCACCGCCGCAAATTGCGCCGCAGCTGCCGCCTCCGCCTCAGCGCGCGCCTCAGTGCGCGCTTGGCGCACCTAGGCAAACTCCTCTTCTCCGTTAAAACATGGCACACCATGAGCAGGAGGCGCGATTGCCTGCAGCTCGTCTCCTTGACCATATGCCCCACACTGAACTGCGTGCATGGGTGATCAGCAGTCCTGTTGTCTGTCTATCACCGGCAAAGTACTTGCGAAGGCAAGCTAGTGCAGTGCATTGAATTGGGTGAGAGAGGGGTAGGGTCGCTGCGCGCCTGCTTGCCAAGCTCCTTGCTTAGCTCCGCGCGCTCATGCACCAGCGCTGCGGCAAGCCGCTGCTCGGCTGCAGCCTCCGCTCTGGCAATTCGCTCCTTGGCTGCTGCCTCGGTCTGGGTGCGTGCTTGGTGCACCTACGCAAATATGCTCAGTCACAAAGGCATGGCGTACCTTGGAAGGACAAGCATAAGTGCACTTCAGCTTTCCCCCAGCACCACATGCCCCATGCAGCTCGATGCATGGCATATCAGCGGTCACACTCATAGTCTCGCGCAATCAAAAGCAGGCAAGCGCTGTGCAGCCAACTGACGCCGCAGCATGCGCCTCAGTGCATGCAAGCAAAAAGCTCCGCGCCTGCGTGTTGAACTCCATGCGCACAAGCGCCAGCGCTGCGACAAAGCGCTCCTGAAAAGCTGCCTCCGCCGCAGCGTGCGCCTCGGTGCGTGCTTGGTGCACCTAGACACACTTCCTTAGTCAGCATTGTATGCACATTGCGAGCAGGACAGGCTCCTGTATTCAAGGGAGCTCACCTCCATCATCATACCTGCCCACGCTGCTACATGCATGGCACATATGGCTGGTGCCTGTTACACGCAAATATGCCGCCCACTGTGTTCTTCCAGGCTAAGGCGGCACTCCTGATGAAGCGCACATCTTTGCTGCCATACAAGCACTACAGACTGCGCGCCTGCTTGACGAGCTCCGTGTTGAGCGCCAGCGCCCCAGCAACGCGCCCCTCGGCTGCCGCTTCCAGCGCGCGCGCCTCATTGCGTATTTGGTGTACCTGGGCAACTCCGAGTCATCGGCAAGCATGGCACATCATGCATTGAATAAGTGCATTGCGTTCACACCGCCCAGCCCTATCACCACATGCCCTGTGCTGCTACATGCATGGCACCTACAGCAGTCTTGCTCGTGATTGTTGCTTACTCAATTCTGCAACAGCAGGCTTGGTGCAGCCAACTGCCGCACATGCATGACAGGCTGCGCGCCTGCTTGGCAAGTTCCGCGGCCCTGTGCGCCAGCGCTGCGGCATAGTGCTGCTTGGCTGCCGCCTCCGCCTCGGCGCGCGACTGTGTGCGTGCTTGTGAGACCTAGGCACGCACTCGCAGTGAGCAAAACATGGTACATCTGAATGGGATGAGCTTGCGTTCACTTCTTCTGAGCGCCCCACCACCACATGCCACACCAGCCACATGCACAGCATACTCCGCCACCACTATGCCCCACTCTGCTGCATGCATGGCACCGTTGGCAGCCTTTTTCCGGCACTTATTCTATAATGGCAGGCTGGTACAGTGCAGCAGACTGCTGGGCTAGGCACGCTCGGAGCGTGCTGTACATGTGCCGACCGCGCGGTGCCACCTGGCTGCGCCATGCGGTGCAGCGGCCGATGGCCCTGCCGTGCGGCGGGCGCGCTGCAGCTGGCCTCCAACGAGACTGTTGCATGTACAGACGGAGCCGCACACCTGCTTGTCGAGCTCCGCGCGCAGGTCAAGCTCCGCACGAGCTAGCGATGCGGCAGCGCGCTCCTCAGCCGCCGCCTCCGCCTCAGCGCGCCCCTCAGTGCGTGCTTGGCGCACCTAGGCAAACCTCCCAGTCAAGCAAAGCATGGCACGTCATGGTTGTACGAGCTCGCACCGTGCAGCCGAGCTCCTCACAACATGACGCACAACATGCCACGACACATGCCGCAAGCTGCCACGTCCGTGGCGTGCACGGCTCTCTCATCACAGTCTGTCGCTTGCATTCTTTGCAAAGCAGGTCAGGGCAGTGCAAGCAAAGTGCCGCAATTAGCACAATATGCCTCGTGCCTGCTCTTGTGACCCAGCGCGCTCCTGCGCCAGCGCCGCGGCAAGGTGCTCCTCGGCTGCTGCCTCGGCCGCAGCGCGCGCCTCGGCGCGTGCTTGGTGCACCTAGGCACATTTCCTCAATGAGCGAGGCACATCACACTGTAGGGCACGCTCGCCTTGCCTTGCCAAGCTTACCACAACGTGCCCCAGGCTGCAAACATGCGTGCATGCACAGCACTCTCACTCGCTGTCTCTCTGCATGCAACAGGCCTGCAAAATCAGGCTTTGGATGGCAGCCACAATTGCCGTCGGGAAAAGGCGCCGCGCACCTGCTTAGCGAGGTCCGCCCGCTCGTGCGCCAACGCCGCGGCAAAACGCGGATCCGTCGCGCGCACGCCCATGCGCCGCAAGGCCGCGCGCGCGTCTCCTTCATCTGAATCACCGGCAGCGCTGTGCGCCTCCGCCTCAGCCGTGCCCAGCGCCGCGCGTGCCATGGTAGCCTCGCCGCTGCTGGGCGCCCCGGTCGCTGCGGCCTTGTGCCGCTTGCCGGGCGAGGCCGCGGAGGGCACTCCTTGGTCAAGGACATCGGCGTCGGCGGCGTCGTCCTCCGCCCGCCGCTTGTCAGGCTGGTGCGGCGCCCTGGCGGCTGGAGCTGCCGCGGCACGCTCAGGGTCGGAAGCGCCGCCGCCAGCGCTGCCTGAGACCCGCACCACAGCTTGTTCGAGCTGTGCACACCCGCATGTTAGCGCTGCAGAGGCACATTGGGTCGAGAGGTGGCAGCACTCTGAGGCGCAACAGCCCTGCCAGGCTCAGCCGCGGCGTGCCCCACCTGCACGCAGACCGTCGCCCGCCGCAGCGGCGGGCGCGGCGCTGCCGACCGCGCCGCGGGCGCGCGAGCCATCAGGCGCGCCCTCGGCCGCCGCGCTGCGGAGCAAGCCGTCCGCCGCTGCGCCGTCGGCGTCGCGCCCGCGTGCAGCGGGCGACCATGCAAGTGCCGCCTCACCATGTTGAGCGGAGCGGGCCGGCGCGGCGGCCGCGCCGCCTTCGGCGCGCCCGCGCTGGACGATCAGAGCCATCTCCTGGGTGAACCGGGCGAGGAAGGGCCGCGCCGCCGCGGGCGCGGCGCCAGGCGCGGGCGCTGCGGCCGGGCGCGCATGCGCGCTCCTGCGCTTGGTGGGCCGCGCCGAAAAGGCGAGCGCCTCGCGCGCGGCGCGCGCGCGCTCGCGCTGCGCCTTGAGGCTCGCGTCGCAGCACCTGCCACGCAGCATGCGTTTCGCCCAGGCACCGTGCGCGCGCGCGCATGCGGGCCTGGGAACCTTGTACGCAAGCGGTCGCGCTGCTTAGGTGACATCAGGACATCGTTCGGAGCACTGACATGTTTGTGGGTGGAACAGGGCGCGCTGCAAGCGCGAGGCAGGCGTGCACCTTTGGCTGCCGCTGAAAGCCTCGAGCGCGTGAAAGCGGCGGCAGATCCCACACCAGCGCTGCGGCACCCCGCCACGCAG
>JAABUQ010004472.1_pt1 | contig 23817 bp, 25 predicted proteins | sample 5560001 | NCBI WGS metagenome assembly JAABUQ01 (sample SAMN10711888, study PRJNA513371) | rock metagenome | isolation source: Antarctica rocks | place: Antarctica: Victoria Land, Finger Mt nord | collected 2015-12-18
TTACGGTTCGGCGTTGAACTTATTTTCTCCCTGTGCGAACATTTTGGGACTGAAGTTGTGATTGTCAATGCTACTGCCTTAGCAAGCTTCGAGGAAGAGCTAGCTCAGGACGTGCTAGAGATTGTCACGGTGTTTTCGGCTCGTCTCTATGGCAGTCGCAGCCGAAAAAACAAAAAAATTATGCAGCAGCTACAGGAGATCGCCAAAGAACTTGAGGATTGATCAAATAAACTCTGCACAGATTTACTGAGATTTTGTCAATGAGAGAAAGAATTCTTTCATGGGGCAGAGGAGATGCCTGTGTTTGAACTGATACATTAAAACCATCAACCAAGGACATCAAAAGGAGCAGTAGAGATGAATATTCTTGCTTGGATAGTTTTAGGTCTGATTGCTGGCGCGATCGCCAAGTGGCTGGATCCAGCGGCTCGTGGCGGCGGGATGCTTTCGACTATCCTGCTGGGAATTATCGGTTCATTCGTCGGCGGAACTTTGGGGATGTTTTTTGCTACAGGGCAGTTCAGTCTGACAGCTACGGCTCTAAGCATACCTGGTATCGCTTTAGCAGTAGTAGGCGCAATCATCGCTGTGTTCATCTGGCACCTTTTTACCCGACAAGCGGTTTAGTCAAAAGCAGGAGCAGGGAAGATATGACAAAAGCCCTGCTCCCGCTTCATGCCAGAATGAACATGGGTAAGTAGTCTTACTGGTTGATCTTGAACATGGCGCTGGAGCAATTTTCTCAAACCCTTTCATCTCCCCGAATGGAGTATGACTATGACATAGCCATTGTGGGGGGAGGTATTGTTGGATTAACGCTGGCCTGTGCTCTGAAAGATTCTGGTCTGAGGGTGGTGTTAATTGAGGCAAAACCTCACTCTGTTGCAGCGAAAAAAGGGCAAGCCTACGCAGTTCACCTACTATCGGGGTGGATTTTTGACGGAATTGGAGTTTGGGATAAAATCCTGCCTCAGATTGCTACCTGCCGACAGGTTTGCCTTTCCGATGCCGACTATCCCGATGTGGTGGAATTCCAACTGTCGGATTTGGGCACAGAGGCACTGGTTTATGTGGCAGAACACCAAGCGCTGTTGACACCGTTGCAGGATTTGTTGCAGGAGTGCCCCAATGTCAGCTACCTCTGTCCAGTTGAGGTAGTGAAAACCCAGTACGAGCCCGATGGGGTGGAAATTGCTCTCTTGATTGGTACCAAATCTCGGACAATTCGGACTCGCTTACTGGTAGCGGCAGATGGGGCACGATCGCGTATCCGCACTTGGGCAGGGATCAAAACTCGCGGCTGGCAATACTGGCAATCCTGCATCGTCGCCTTTGTGAAACCGGAAAAACCCCATAACGATACCGCCTACGAACGCTTCTGGCCTAGTGGTCCGTTTGCGATTCTACCTCTGCCTGGAAACCGCTGCCGTATTGTCTGGACAGCACCCCATGAGGAAGCCAAAGCTTTAGTTGCCTTGGATGATGAGCGATTTTTGGCAGAACTGAACCGTCGGTATGGCGATCAGATGGGACAGTTGGAACTGGAGGGCGATCGCTTTATCTTCTCCGTGCAGTTAATGCAAAGCGATCACTATGTCGTGCCACGATTAGCTCTAATTGGCGATGCGGCTCATTGTTGCCATCCAGTTGGGGGGCAAGGGCTGAATATGGGGATTCGGGATGCAGCTGCCTTAGCTCAAGTGCTGCAATCTGCTCATGAGTCGGGCGAAGATATTGGGAATTTGCAGGTACTTAAACGCTATGAACGCTGGCGTAAGCAGGAAAACCTAACGATTTTGGGCTTTACCGATTTCCTCGACCGGATTTTCTCTAATAACTGGTTACCATTGGTAGTGGTTCGCAGGCTTGGTTTGTGGATGTTACAACGGGTGCGTCCTCTAAAAATCTTTGCTCTGAAATTGATGACGGGACTGGGAGGGCGTCCGCCCCAACTAGCTCAGCGGATTCTAGATTAATCTAAGCGGGGTTGTCGCCCAAATTGGACTGAACCGGCGTCAACGTTAGTTGAAGCAGACGGTACTGAAGGCACTGACAGCGGCGGCAAATCGCTGGTTCTGCTCCATCAAACTCATGTGTCCGCCAGGGTTTAAGGTGACAAGTTCGGCTTGCGGCAATTGAGCTTGCATCCGCCTGCTAGCTGCGGGAACAGTGGCGATATCTTTGGCACCCACGATCACCAGCACCGGCACGTTAATCGTCGCGAGCGTCCGGGTTTCATCGTAGTTAAACATCGCCAAGGTACCGCGAGCAAGTACAGCCGGCCAACCTTTGGCTGATAATTGGGCGGCAAAATCTAGTTGACCACGGGTTTCCGTACCGGTAAATCCAGACAGTTCGACACTGATGTACAGCGAACCATTGAAATACGAAAGCCAATTCATTAGAAAGACGAGTGGCGACAGGATGATGGTGAGGTAGAGTACCGGCTCAAGCAACGGCTTCTGCAAAGCGCGTAACCAACTGCTAAAAATTGAAGTCTTCACCGGGTTGGTATAGGTGGTATCCACAAGTATTAAGCCAGCCACCCGCCGCCCCAGATGTTCTGGGAACAGCCGACAGAATGTTAGTGTACTCATGCCGCCCAGGCTATGCCCTAGCAAGATGACCGGCTGCTGTCCCACTAGGGCAACAACAGCTTCTAGATCGCGGGCATATTTTTCCAGGGAGTAGTCGTTGTTTTTCGGTCCACTTGATTTTCCTAGCCCTGGCAGATCCCAAACAATCACGCGGAAGCGGTCAGTGAGTTGTCGCTTGGCGTAGTACCACACTGTACTGTTGGGACCCCAGCCATGTGTCAGGATAATCGGTTGACCATCCTCAGGGCCATAGAACTCCACTTGCAGGACGCTCCCATCCGGTCGGTTCAGGCGCTGTACCGTCCCTGTGCGTAGGGGCTTGGGTTCATCAGCTCCTGGTCGTCGTAGTCGCGGTAAGCTGATAAAGCGACCGGCAACAGACCAGAGAACCATAGCGCTACCGCCGATCAAGTACGATAGCCCCACTAGTTCACGTTCATACCACTCGTAAACAATGTAGACACCACCGCCGAGTAGACCGATGGACAGCAGTCCAAGCAGCCAGATGATGAGGAAATTCAGAGGCATAAACTGCATAAGTCGAAACCTTAAGCTAGAATGTTGACTGCGTTGTCGAATAGGTGCATGTCGAGGTTAGACCACAGTCAGAATCTAACTCTCTAAACCCTTTAATTCAGGGGAGACTTTATGTCACTTTATGTCGGCAATTTATCTTATAAGGTTACGCAAGACGATCTCAAACAGATTTTTTTAGAATATGGGACTGTGAATCGCGTTTAATTGCCTACAGACCGGGAAACTGGTCACCCACGCAGTTTTGGGTTTGTTGAAATGGGAACAGATGCCGAAGAAACTGCGGCAATTGAAGCTCTTGATGGTGCTGAGTGGATGGGCCGTAGTCTAAAAGTTAATAAAGCTAAACCTCGTGAAGACAGAGGCTCGTCTGGTGAAAGACGGGGAAACTATAGTGGAAGAGGTTCTCGCGGCTACTAAGCTTTACTTAAAAGAATTTAACTCTCAGACCTTAGGGGCAGACAAAGGAGTCTACCTTTTTCGGCTGGTGGTTTACTGGATTGTTCAAACCATGGTAACACTTTCGGTAAAATCCTAAAACCTCAAGCGGCTGTTGAACAAGAGTTTGAGACTCCTGACCTTTAAAAAAAGTGTGACCCTGCAGCTCGGCACATTGAACCATGCCGGCTTTTCTGGCGGCAACGATGGGGAAAAGCATATCCTGGGTTGATGCCGTCGAGACTGGTCACCGTAACGTTTCGGCGAATGACCTGCCGCAGCTGGTCAACAAACTGGAAATCGACAACAGCGACTGGCAGAAATCGAACCAGCTTTCATAACTTCTAGCACTAGCAACCATGTGAGCTGCCAGCTTTGAACTCAAAGCTGCCTCCTGGCAAAACTGGGTGAGATGTTTCGCCAGAGATATAACTCCACCCTATTAAAACTATGTAAGGTTTAAAAACCTGAAATAAAACCAGCTAAAACCATCGCCCTGTCTGAGTTTTGTGACCTTACAATTAACGCTAGAACCTAGTCACAAAATTGCTAGAACCTGGTCACATTTTTCCAATCAAACCTTTATTTAAAGAGGATATTAGCCGTGAATGACTTGTTTAATCGGCTAAAAAGTTAAGATTAAAAATTCTGAATAGCGCTTCAGACTTACAGGGAGGGAAACGACTATACTAATACTAGTTAGCCAATAGAGAACTCGTCGCTAGCACCGGCAGGTTGAGATATTTGGCGAGGTAGAAAAGACCAGATACAATAGCTTTCAAGGGAGAAAGATCATGGCTTTAGAAGACAAAGCAAAGGCTACTGGCAAAAACATTGAAGGTAAAGCTCAAGAAGCGTTAGGAAATATTACTGGCGACCCAGAGGCTCAAGCTGAAGGGAAAGCGAAACAAGCTGAAAGCCAAATCCGCCACGCGGCAGAAGATGTGAAAGACAAGGTTGGTTAATGCCTTAGCAAGCATAAATTTTGTGGCTGTTGTGTACCCACTTGCTATGTTTGTATTGGTAGGGGAGACTGGAGTTGGCCTTGCTCACTCTTTGAGATATTCTTTGCATATCAGCGTAAAAAATATTAGGGGTAGATGTACATAAAGGATGATTATTATATGTTCCTTTAGATTGATTGGTTTGTGAGCTGTAATCGTTACATTAGCTATTAGAAACAATTAACATCAGATAGATGTTAATCCTTCTTAATCAAGGAGACCATTCATATGATTCAGAGTAGGCAACCTTTAGATAATCCGGGTGGAAATGCTGACCGCACAACAACGAGTCAACCTTATGCTAGTTCAACTGATACAAACATAGATGCTGGAGTATCTACACCTTTAAATACTTCTGTAATTACGCCTCAAGCCGATGCTCGTCCAGCAAACAGCAATGATAATCATACATTAAGTAGAGCACTGGTAGGAGGACTCATTGGTGTTACGTTGGGCTCATTAGCTGGCGCTTTAGCTGGTAAAAGAATAGGCCAGGGCTTTAACCACACTGTAAAAGGTATAGGAGGGGCATCAAAGACTATTGGTGATGGTCTTGGTCAAACAGCAAAAGGTTTAGGGGACGCGGCAAAGAGTGTCGCTGAGGGTGCTATCCAAGCTGTTGTAGGTGGCGCATTGGATACATCAGAGGGTGTTCTTGACGTAGCGAAGCAAACTGCAGTAGGTACATTAGACCTAGTACAGAATACAGCACAAGGTGTTAATCAAGCTGTACAAGGTGTTGCGGACAAAGCAAAGGATACAGCACAAAATGTCGCTGATGGAGCTAAGCAAACCACAGTAGGTGCATTAGACACGGTACAGAGTACAGCACAAGGTGTTAACCAAGCTGTACAAGGTGCTGCCGACAAAGCAAAGGATACAGCACAGAATGTCCAACCATCTGAAAATTGGGGCAATCAATATCAAGAGGGAATAAATGTAGGCCACCAGCCGCTCAAGAATGATGAAATCGGTATAGGAAAGGAAGACCGTGCGCCAATGGTCTACATCTCATCTCCAGAGCAAAAAGAGGTAAATCTTGTTGAGCCAACCATGTTCATAGATGAATGAAGGCCAATAGCTTCTTTTAAAGAAGACTCGCTTGAAGAAGAAATTGCTCGGATCGAGCGACTCTTAAAAACAGATGGTTGAGATAACAAACTGATACTTTTCTTGGTTCGTAGCTGAGATAAGTTCAATTAGGTAGTCCTTAAAGGCTAAAAATGAGTAGTAGTTCCTTTCCTCAAAGCCTTTATGCTTATTTTTACACCTTGAGGACTATCTGTAAACAGAACAAGTTCATAAGTCATTAGTTACTAGACGACTTACTTTTTCCAGCTTAGACCATGTTAAACCAAGGGGAGAAGGTCTAGATATCGCTTTTTCGTTTTAGCACAAGGGAGAAGATCATGATGAATGAGAACCAGCAGCTTTTAGATAAATCTGAGGACAGTATTGATCTTCTTACAGATCAAACAAATGATTATGCAGTAGGTAAAAACAAGACTGATGAGTTAGCTAAAGTAGCAATTGGAGCGCTCCTTGGTGCTACTTTGGGCGCAGTAGCTGCGGCTTTAACTATTAAGGGTACAGCCCAAAAAGTTAACCAAACTGTAAAAAGCGTAGGAAATGCGGTAAAAGGTGCAACTGGGAGTTTTAACCAAACTGTAAAAGGTGTAGGGGACGCAATAAAGACTGTAGCTGACGGTGTTAACGACACTGTAAAAGATGTAGGGCATACCGTCAAAACTGCAGCTGTGGACGTTAACGACACTGTAAAAAATACAGTGGATGCCGTTAAAAGTACGGTTGTGGGCGTTAACGACACTGTAAAAAATACAGTGGACATCGTCAAGGATGCAGCTGAAGGTGTTAACGACACTGTAAAAGGTACAGTGGACGTAGCCAAGAGTGCAGTTGAAAATGACACCCCATCTGATAGTCAGAGCGCCAACATACCTAATAACCAGACAACCTACATTTTGGTTCCACTAGATAAAAACAAATAAGTTGTTGACCAGGCACTGATTGCTTAACCTGGATTTCTCACAAAGGCGCCAAAAAACGGGGTCAAAAACTGCCAGAATTTACTTATCAAGACGCTTCCAGCAGTTTGAGTTCATGACCCCGATCTCTAGACAGTGGCTCCCAAAACAGTTCAGCTTTGGACGGGTAGAATCCCATCAGTCATCGTCAAGTTTCAAGGGGGAACAGTTACCTCAGATGCAGGGTTAACGCTGGGTGTGGCTCTTGATCAGAAACGTCAAATCACGACCCGATTCGCGGCGTGTTTTAACGAGGTGCCATTTGGTTTATCAAGTCTTGTGTAGAGAGGGTTTCAAGCTGACTGCATGTCCTTGTACAAGCTGCGTAGCCTTCACGCATAGTGCAGCGGTGGAAGGCAGGCTCAGAGCAGCAAACTGATTCCAGGTTTAGAGCGCAGCTATTGCTCAAATTGCCAGCATGCTCCCAAAAGAAGTGGATTACACATGACTTCAAGTGAACCAGCTCCAGGACCGCCATACCAGCCGTTAACTCCTAAAACGCAAGACTTTGATTATATTGCCCTGGACATAGAAACGCGCCTTGCGGTGCAGCAGCGGACTTCTGAGATTAAGAGTTTAATGCGTCGTACTGCCTCTGACATCATCGATATCGGGCAGAAACTCATTGAGGTGAAAGACTACCTGGGACATGGGAACTTTTTGAATTGGCTCGAGACCGAGTTTAATTGGAGCGAGTCAGATGCTCGAAAATTCATGCGGGTAACGCGCCAGTTCAAATCGGTAAATTTTACGAATTTGGACATCGCCGCCTCAGCCCTCTACCTCCTGGCGGCCTCTTCCACCCCGGCAGATGCCCGCCAAGAAGCTCTGGAGCGCGCTAGTCAGGGAGAAACTATCACCCATGTTGGAGCGCAGGTTCTTGTCTCCCGGCACAAACAATCAACCCCAACCGAGGCAACCCAGTCACTTACCGTTGATGTTCCGGCGGAAGCTGTGGAGAGCGAATCACCCACCTCGGCTGAAGCACTACAGCCTCAGCTCGCACAACCCCCCCAGCCAAGTCTTGAGCCATTAGATCAGCCTGAGGAAGAGGAACATTACACCCCCCGCCATATCCTCGATGCAGTGCTGGCCTGTCTGGGTGAAATTGACCTCGACCCTTGCAGTAACAGCTATCAGTCGCCCCATATCCCAGCGCGAGAACACTTCACTAAAGAAGATAACGGACTCGCTCACTCTTGGCGGGGGAGGGTTTTCATGAATCCGCCTGGAGATGCAGTCAAAGACTGGGTCGAAAAGCTGTGTTCGGAGTTTGAGTCTGGCAATGTCACCGAAGCTCTAGCCTTGGTTGCGCCCAGGACAGATACCAAGTGGTTCCGCCGTCTACGTCATTACCCTCGCTGCTTCATCAGCGCTCTCCTGAAGTCTTCCAGTGCCGACATGAGAACTCCGTTTCCCTCAGTCGTGTTTTATCTGGGTCGAGAGCCAGAAGGCTTTCAGCGGTTTGTCAATGCGTTCAATCGCCTGGGCGATGTCTTCGTCTTAGCCGAACGCGAAACCGAAGTGTTTGTGCGGAGATAAAACGTTGAACGTCAACCCACCTCTGCTCAGTTCTTGGCTCTCACAGCAGATGCAGCAAATGAATTCTGTCCGCCCCTTTTATCCCACTGCAACCCCTGCTACCTAATGAACTACAGCAAGCCTACCGTCCAAGACTTTCTTGCTGGCGTATCTCCCTTCAATCAACTGCCCTCAGCTAGCCTAGCCAAGTTGTCAGGACAGCTTCAACCACTGCTCGAAGAGGGCGGGCTACTTCCTTCACAGCCATCCTTCTTGTTCCAAAGTTTCAATTAGCTGAAGTCCACGGGGGTCGCCGACTCGTAACAGTGCGGCCTTGGCATCTTCCCGGACACCCAGATCTTCATCTTCGGCAAAGGCTTGAATTAGGGCGTCGATCGCGGTGGCGTAAACAACATTGGAGGGGAGTTCTCGGCACAGTTGCCCGATCGACCAAGCACAGTTACTGCGTACTGCTGCCACAGGATCTTGCACCAAAGCTTCGATCAACGGCGGCATGGCTCCGACAACGGCCTCATAACCCACTTCTGCCATTTGAGCCAGAGCGCTAGCAGCCCAGAGGCGGACTGCAGAAATATCGGTTTTCAACGCTTCTGCTAGCGGTGGCAAGGAGCGGCGATCACGGCAGTTTCCCAAAGCCCAAACCACACCCTTACGCACATAGCCATTCCAATCCCGCATCAGCTGAGTCATCAACGGCTCCACAGCATCTGGGCTAGGATTGCGTCCAATACCATAGGCTGCACTAACCCGCACCAAAGGGCAGGCGTCGCTTAATAGGCGAATTAGATGGGGAGTCGCCCGCTCATCCTCCATCTCGCAAAAGGCGCGTGCCGCTAGCATCCGTTGCTGCTGCGCCTGAGGGTCCTCTAACAGTGCCAGCATGGCATCTGGATTGGGTCTTGGAACCTCTGAATCAGCAGTCAGCGGCCCTAGATGATCTAGGGGACTTTCTAGCGAAATCTCTGGATTGAGTACGCTCAGGTCTTCATCATCATACATAACAGTTAAAGTACCCTATCCTACCGAAATCTACCAGTCTAGAGCTAGTCTTGCTGCTCCTGACTTTGATCCGACTCTTCACCCTGCCGTAGGCGCTTAACCATCCAAAGTGACTGGGTTTGATAGCCGAGGTGATGATAAAGATTCAATGCAGGTTGATTTGACTGAAAGACTTGAAGACCAATCTGGCGATCGCCCTGACCAATAGCCCAGTCTTCCACATAGCGCATTAAAGCCTTGCCAAGGCCCCGCCGCCGATGTTCTGGCACAACGTAGAGGAGAAAAATGTGAGGATGGTGATCGCCCCGTACTTGCTCTACTGCAGTTCCCACCCAGAGGCAAGCCACTGGTTGATGCCAGTGCGGCAATACTTGTCCCAGTTCTGCATTGACTGCTTCCACCCACCATATGGGCGTAGAATCTGACAAGTGCTGCTCGACCGTTTGCGCCAGATGGGAAAAATCTTGCTCTGAGAACAGTTCCTGGTAAGTCCGCTGCATAAACTTTACTAGCAACGCCCGATCCACACCCGAACCAGCGCGTAGACAGTACCCCGGTAGCAGCACAAAAGACACCGATGCGATCAACGAAACTTCAGCGGTCATGCGCTGGTGGCAGCCCGGCTATTGTGGCAGGGGAAGCTGCCTGAGCCTGTTGTGGCTGGGGACTCACTTCCTCAATCGGTGCTGGTGCTGCCATATCAGTTGGCAAAAAGATCCGAGCGCTGACTGCGACAAGCGCGACCAAGAAGACCAGCACTACTAAGAAGGGGGCAATGTATTGACGAAAGATAGTCATATTTACAGCCGTAGGAACACTTAACCTTTGTGAAAAGCTAGCTGAAGATTTGTGAAGCTTCCCTTATCTATCCTACAGCGGTCGTGCGCCAAGTGCGCGGCAAGGCACCAGGTCTTAAGCCCGTAAACAGAAAGCCGAGCGTCTATACCGATGCCGTGGTTGGCTTATGTGATGGGACGACAGGAGGTGGTCACTTGTTAGAGGCGGATGTCTGGCCTACCCTCGAGCTGACGCTGACTGAAGAGCCACTACCCGCTGCTCAAGCAGCACGACCCAGAGACGAACCTAGAGCTATTCAATCTTGACGCCTCTACCAGATGATGCGGCTAGCGATTCTACACCTATTAATTGGTCGTTAAAACACGATCTTCATTTAAAGGAATAAAAAAGAGAGTTATCAAGCCGGGGATTGTTAGTAAAAATACCAGGACAAAAAAGATTGGATAACCAAATGCTTGCTGAATATAGCCACTAATTAATCCGGGAAACATCATTCCTAAAGCCATGAGACCAGTTGAGATAGCAAAGTGAGAAGTTTTATATTCACCTCTCGATATGTACATTAAATAAACACTAAAAGCCGTGAACCCCAATCCATATCCAAATTGGTCCAAAGAGACCAAGAGATAAACCCAAGCTTTTGATGGTTGCACATAAGCCATATAGATATAAAATACATTTGGTATATGTATAGCTAAAGCCATAGGCCAAATACTCTTTTTAAGTCCATATTTAGCAACTAATATTCCACCTAAAACACCTCCTAGAATCAGGGAGATAATCCCTAAGGTTCCATAGGCTAAACCCACATCTTTAGTTGACAATCCTAATCCGCCAAGTTCTTTTTTATCTAACAAAAAAGGGGTAGCTAATTTGATAAGCATTGCCTCCCCAAATCTGTAAAGTAATATAAATGCTATAATTGCCCCGATCTTTTCTTGACTAAAATATGAGGTAAAGACTGGCCAAAATGGAGTTTTTTCTGTTACTGGCTCTGGTGGTTGTTTTAAATCTCTTTCAGCCCGTGGTAAAATCAACCAATGAAAAACAGAAAGCATAACAAATATTAAGGCTGAAAAACCGATGGATATAGTCCAGCTTAGAGAAATATTTTTGAGTAACACTTCAAGCTGACCTGCTAGAACAACTAAAAAACCTGAGCCGAAGATGATAGCAGCTCTATAAAAAAATGAACGAATTCCAGCAAAGAATGCTTGCTCTTCTTTATTTAAAGCCGCTAGATAAAATCCGTCTGTTGCAATGTCATGAGTAGCAGAAATAAAAGCTCCGATTATTAAACCTATTAAGGAGAAAAAAAAGAAGTTTGATGTTTGGAAAGAGAAGGCAACGAAGCTTAAACAACATACCATAGTAACTTGAGCATAAAGTATCCAACTTCTTTTAGTTGAATAGATATCTACAATCGGAGACCAAAACATTTTAATGACCCACGGCAGATAGAGAAAACTGGTCCATAAAGCAATTTGAGCATTTTTTATCCCCAGTTCTTTGTAAAAAATTACAGAAACCGTGTTGATGATGACGTAAGGCACTCCTTCAGCAAAATAAAGTGTTGGGACAAAAGTCCAAGGAGAACGAGATGTGGCTTTTCTTTGCATAAGATTCTTACAGCTCATCCAATTTGTAAATAGGGGACATAAACCATCGTAAATTGGGCACAGATGTACTCGCTACCCACAAAAACCACCTTCGTCAACGATACCTCGAAAGCTTATGAATGATATTAATGGCTCGCCCGCCGCTCCTAACTGCCTTGTTACCCCAAATCAGCTTTGCCTTCTCAATCAGCGTTCAAATCTAAGGGGCACGATTCAACTAGTCAGTCACTTAGCTCTGATCGCGGCGACTGTTGCTGGGGTCCACTTCGCCCAGTCCAATCTATGGCTACTTCTGGCAATGCTTACCTCAGGCATAACTCAGGTTGCCCTATTTGCGGCACTACATGAGTGCGCCCACCGCACAGCATTCCGATCCCTTTGGCTGAACAAAGCTGTGTGTTGGGGAGCTGGACTGGTTCTCATGCTGCCGCCCACTTGGTTCGCTCAGTTTCATCAAACCCACCATCGCTACACTCAAAATCCAGCGCGCGATCCAGAGCTATCAATTCCCAAACCTCGGAACTTCAGTCAGTATCTGTGGATCGTCAGCGGCATACCTTACTGGCGCAGCGCTGTCTGGGGACTGCTCGTCCAGGCAGTGGGACGGCTAGACGGCATGGACTACATCTCCCAGCATGCGTATCGGCAAGTTGCGCGGGAAGCCCGAATTTTTCTAGCAGTTTATGCCACTACCGCGCTGGTGGCAGCAATTGCAGGCAGCCCAGCTCCCCTCCTCTACTGGCTCGCCCCAGTCTTGCTGGGACAGCCTTTCCTCCGCCTGTACCTGCTACCGGAACATACGGGATGCCCTCAGAGCAATGACCGTCTAGCTAACACACGTACCATCCTCGCGAGCGCTCCCGTTCGCTGGTTGTCCTGGAATGGGTCCTATCACGCCGAACACCATCTCTATCCTGGCGTGCCGTTCCACACTCTGCCAGTCCTGCATCAAAAAGTTTGCACTCAGCTTCAGGTAGTTGCGAAGGGTTATCCGGCAGCTCACCAAGACATTTGCCAAACTTTCTAGTAGCGTTGACCTTCACCTTGGCAATGAGGTCAACATTCTAGAAATTTGACGTGACAGAGACTTTGGGGAGTTTTTCATCAAGGTGCATAGCTTAATTATCGGCTTTGCTGAATCAAAGTCGGATTGATGCTGGCAGAGGGATAAAACCTTCGGCTCTAGTCAAGGATGGCATTCATTAAGACTTCGGCAAGACTCATGTCTTCCAGTTCATCCATAGTAACGGTGTCACAAATATCAAATTTTGCTCCAACAGATTGAAGCTCGTCATCCAAAGCCTTGAGGAACCTGGTTGCTTGCGGATCTGAGCCAACCTGGATAAATGAAATAGCTAACTCTTCATCCCGCTCCATCTGACGAGTGGTAGTAATAATGACTCGCATCACTACCGTCCGATCATCTGGCTCACCATCGGTAACAACTAGAATGGTTTCCCCCTTGGGTTTGATTTGCCCTAAACGCTTCCGTTGAAAATAGTTTTCAGTCGCATCTCGCAATACTGCTGCAAGATCAGTACCTCCAGAGGGATCATTTTCCTGAAAGATCTGTGCCACTTTAGTAGAAGTTACGTTGTCGTAGCGCTTGAACCGGCTGGCAAAGGTGTAGACAGTGATGCCGTCCGGGTCAAACTGCTCGCATTTTCGCGCTACTGCTAGGGTAGATTCTTGCACTGTATCCCATCGGCTCCTGCCATCTTTTTGATCCTGAGTAGACATGCTACCGCTCTTATCAATGATGATTGTATAGTCACGGTCTGTTAGCAGATTCGTCATACAGGTATACCGCTGAATTCGTTACTTTGCTTTTTATTAGGTATTCCTGTCTTATCCCTTCAGCAAAGAGCTTCTGATCTTCTCACCCCCACCTCCAGTCCTGCTTTGACTGCTCTCACCCTGGCGCAGGGAGACCTTAAAGGTGCCGCTCCTGATTACCCAACCAGAAGTTGGGGGGAAAAGCCCCGGATCAGTGCATTGCTTCGCTGGATTCTCCTTGCCGGTGCTGCGATCGCAGCAGGAATGACTCTCCTAGAGCCAATTTTTGACATTTTTTGAGTGATCGCTTCCGCAATTTCATAAGTATGAGCAGCTACCAGAACATCAACCATTTAGAATTTTTAGCAGAATCAAAAATAGATCGGCATGAGTGAAAACACAGAGACAATTTTCAGCAAGATTATTCGCCGGGAAATCCCCGCAGAGATTGTTTATGAGGATGATTTGGCGCTCGCCTTCAAAGACATCAACCCCCAAGCCCCCGTTCACATCATCGTCATCCCTAAAGAACCCATCGCTCAGCTAACCGATGCCGAATCCAAAGACCACGCCCTCATGGGTCACCTGCTGTTAACTGCCAAACGCGTTGCCCAGCAAGCTGGACTCAATAACGGCTATCGCGTTGTCATCAACACTGGTCCTGACGGTGGTCAAACTGTCTCCCATTTGCATCTGCATATCCTGGGAGGACGGCAGATGGCATGGCCCCCAGGCTGATTGACAAGAAAAGCAAATGGTAAAGATAAGAAAAACTTAATTACAGGAGCTTTACAATTCTAAACAAAGCGCCTAATGTATTAATTAGGGAAAGCAGACAAGCATTCCTAACTCAAAGATAAATCAAGCACTCATAGAATAATGACAACAACACTACAGCGGCGCGAGAGCGCTAACGTATGGGATCTCGCTTCTGCGAGTGGATCACCTCCACCGACAACCGCCTGTATATTGGCTGGTTCGGCGTCCTGATGATCCCCACCCTGCTAGCGGCTACCACCTGCTTCATCATCGCCTTCGTCGCGGCTCCCCCAGTGGATATCGACGGCATCCGCGAGCCCGTAGCTGGCTCCCTGATGTACGGCAACAACATCATCACTGGTGCGGTTGTCCCCTCCTCCAACGCGATTGGCTTACACTTGTACCCGATTTGGGAAGCCGCTTCCTTGGATGAGTGGCTGTACAACGGTGGTCCTTACCAACTGGTAGTGTTCCACTTCCTGATCGGCATCTTCTGCTACATGGGTCGGGAATGGGAACTGTCCTACCGTCTGGGGATGCGTCCCTGGATCGCAGTTGCCTACAGCGCCCCAGTGGCAGCAGCCACCGCCGTGTTCTTCATCTACCCAATCGGACAAGGTTCATTCTCCGATGGTATGCCCTTAGGGATCAGCGGCACCTTCAACTTCATGTTCGTGTTCCAAGCGGAGCACAACATCCTGATGCACCCCTTCCACCAACTCGGGGTGGCAGGCGTGTTTGGTGGCGCCCTGTTCAGCGCAATGCACGGTTCCTTGGTCACCTCCAGTTTGGTGCGTGAGACCAGCGAAAGCGAATCCCAGAACTACGGTTACAAGTTCGGTCAAGAAGAAGAGACTTACAACATCGTGGCAGCGCACGGCTACTTCGGTCGTTTGATCTTCCAATACGCCAGCTTCAACAACAGCCGCAGCTTGCACTTCTTCCTGGCAGCGTGGCCAGTGATTGGCATCTGGTTTACCTCGTTGGGCATCAGCACGATGGCGTTCAACCTGAACGGCTTCAACTTCAACCAGTCGGTGATTGACTCTCAAGGTCGAGTCATCGGTACCTGGGCAGACGTGCTGAACCGCGCCAACTTGGGAATGGAAGTGATGCACGAGCGCAACGCTCACAACTTCCCGCTCGACTTGGCAGCTGGCGAAGCAACTCCTGTGGCTTTGACTGCTCCTGCGATCAACGGTTAATCTCTAGCTTCTAGCTAAGTAAAACAGCGCTCTTCGCAAGGAGAGCGCTTTTTAAGTTGTTAAAATACAGAATCCTCCTCTATATTCCTAAGCATTATGGGCAACACCTTTGGGCATCTATTTCGCGTCACCACTTTTGGTGAATCCCACGGCGGTGGTGTAGGCGTTGTGATTGATGGTTGCCCACCGCGACTGGAAATTTCTGCCGAGGAAATCCAAATGGAATTAGATCGGCGGCGTCCAGGTCAAAGCAAAATCACCACGCCACGGAATGAAGCGGACACCTGTGAAATACTTTCGGGAGTGTTTGAAGGGAAGACTTTGGGGACGCCACTCGCCATTCTGGTGCGCAACAAAGATACCCGTCCTCAAGATTATGACGAGATGGCGCAGAAGTATCGCCCCTCCCACGCAGATGCAACCTATGACGCTAAATATGGCATTCGCAACTGGCAGGGTGGGGGACGTTCGTCGGCGCGGGAAACAATTGGACGAGTAGCAGCGGGTGCGATCGCCAAAAAAATCCTCAAACAAACTGCCGCTGTGGAAATCGTCGGTTACGTCAAACGCATTAAAGAACTAGAAGGTGTCGTTGACCCTAATACCGTTACCCTAGAGCAGGTCGAAAGCAACATTGTTCGCTGTCCTGACTCGGAATGTGCCGAGCAGATGATTGAGTTAATTGAGCAGGTGCGACGGGAAGGAGATTCTATCGGCGGTGTCCTGGAGTGCGTTGCCCGGAATGTGCCTAAAGGGTTAGGCTCTCCGGTGTTCGACAAGTTGGAAGCCGATATCGCCAAGGGCGTGATGTCTTTGCCTGCCACTAAAGGGTTTGAAATCGGCTCTGGCTTTGCTGGGACACTGCTTATTGGGAGTGAGCATAATGATGAATTCTACACCGATTCTGATGGTGAAGTCCGTACCGTGACGAACCGCTCAGGCGGAGTTCAAGGCGGGATTTCCAATGGGGAAAACATTATTCTGCGGGTGGCTTTTAAACCAACTGCTACGATTCGCAAAGAGCAGCGCACAGTGAACCGTGTGGGTGAAGAGACGGTACTGGCAGCAAAAGGACGCCATGACCCCTGCGTGTTACCTAGAGCAGTGCCGATGGTGGAAGCAATGGTAGCTCTGGTGCTTTGCGATCATGTGTTGCGGCATCAAGGTCAGTGCGGAGTGCTAGGTTAAGAGCAGCTGACTATGGGGAGCCAATGCCGCTCAGACCTTGAACTAAACGGTCTAATTCCAGTTGCATCTGGGTACAAACCTTTGCATAGCAAGCGTCCACGTAGTCGCGGTCTCTAGCAGCAGCATGACCATAACGTTCAAACACAATCGGCGCACAAATCCGAGTATGGATTGCTACAGGCAGAGGAATATTCGGCCAAGGTCCAACCGCCAACCCCCAAGGCAGTCCTAAGTAAATCGGAAAGACAAAGGGATCGATCCCAAATAACCATGGCATCCCCCACTCATGTAGTTGCCGTAACTGCTTGTAGCAGTCAGCCAGAATCAGTAGGGTATCGTGGGCACCAGTCGAAATTGCTGGCACAATCGGTACACCTTCTTCCAGTGCCAGTTTAATGAACCCTTTACGCCCGGCAAAGTGAATTTTATGGCGCTGATTGTGAGGTCGCCACAAATCTTCTGCCCCCCCAGGATAGACAAGCACAGCTGCGCCGCGACGGAGGGCAGCGAGCGCCATTTTGGGGTGAGCCCTGACTGCCCCGAGCTGCACTGTCAGCTGTGCATAAATTGGCAGCATCCAGACATACGGATGCATTAGTCCATAAGTCAAGCGCTCTGGACCGAACCGGCGAAACCAGTCATACATAAACATCAGCGTGTCTGGTGCAAACATGCCACCATTATGGGAACCTACGATCAGCACACTCCCCTGTGTAGGGAGGTGATGCCAACCATCGGTTGTCACCCGAAAGTAGTAGCGGTAGAGCCATTCCCCTAGGGGTAGCAATGCTTGAATCACCTGCGGATCTCGATCCTCGAGTGACCAACCATCGAACCGACCGACGAAGGCTTTACCGTCATCAAAGCGACTGCTCATCAGAGGCTCAACGTCCCGCCGGAGGCGGCTCCTTGGTTTCGCTCTCGCAAGCTCAAAATAAGTAACATATTCCTCGTCGGTGGCAACCCGACGCCAACTGCAAGACGGCAGACAAGGTGTGGAGGAGACCTCCGCACAATCGCCTCCACCATGGCGCGGACTTCCGAGATTTCGGGCTTCTCACCAGCTCCAGCTATTGCAACGGAAGCAATGAGCTTTGTTCCACAACACTGGATGTCCCTCGGCCCCGTATTCAATTTCTTACCTCTAGACCCTATGAGTTTTACTGTCCTGGATGATTGCTGCGGAGCGGAGACTTCCGTTGGCTCCGGGCTTATTTGCACTATCGGACAAATCGACGGAAACTCTTATTCGTCAGAGATGTGCCTACTTCATTTCACGGTATGCAACCGAGTCGCTTGTCAAAGGTTGCAATGCCCACTTTTCAGAGACGAATCCGCCCCCATGTTGGCAAAGTTACCTTAGCCTTCACTTTAGCATTGATACCGCTGTGTGTCTACGTCTCGGTCCGCAATCCATGAGCCAGGGATGTTAAAGACTAGTCAGAGCCGCTTAGCTAATTCAATCCAATGTTCCAGCCCTTTTCTCGTGGGTTGCCCACCATCAGTGAATGCCCAAATATCTCGCTTTTGCTGGGGGCCGTAGCTGAGATGAATTGGTCTGTCTGCCCCGTAGAAGTAAAGGGAATCAAACGGTACTCGCGATCGCAGCACCCACTCCACAACTGCGTTACTAGCTAAATCTGTAATCAAAAAATCACAGGCAGCACCCAATCTTTCACAGTAGTACTTACCATTACCCTTGACCTCATAAGCCATGTGTTGGTCTCTAGTGGGGTCACTCCGACCGTTCTTTACCCTTGTAACTGGGTCTCCCTTGCCCAGATACTTCCTCAAGTCTAGAGAGCAAAATCCATAGGTTAGCCGAAATCTATCTCTGCCGAAGCAGTCAATTACTGGATCCACAACGAATTGGTTGAGGGCTTTCAAGGCAGGAATGGTTGCGTCTGGATTTTTGGGAGAGGGGTCAATCTGAACAGCATACTTCTGATAAGTATGAGTACAAGTGCAAAAATCCTCAAGGGTCAGATATTTTCCCAGTTGGACAGCTAGCATTTGTCGGAAATCCCTCTCCAGAAACTTACTCAAACTTGTGACTGCGCTTCAACACAATCCTTATTTTTTATTAGACTCACCTGTAACAAGAGTCTAAATTGCGAAAACTTGAGCTTGCACGGACGCGCCGCCGGAGCTACCAAGGAGCGGACCGTTGAGAGTAATTGCTATCCAGTCTTGGATCTGGATTTTTAGTCTGCCAAATCAACCAAAGCATCCCGGCGAAATCGGATCACGCATGAGGTCGAACTCCGATAATGCACAGAGGTAGAGACTGTCAGCGTGATGTTGTCCAGGTCGTGGTTTAGTACCCGTTGCACCTTACAGACCTGCCTCTTATTGTTACAGTAGGCAACAATACGCTCACCGCTGTGAATATCCTGGGCTTGAATTTTCATACCTGGCCCGTAGGAATTTGAATGCAATTCACAGTTCGGGATTCTACAAATACCTGTTTGAGGTCATATTGCACAACACCAGAGGATAGATTGCCGACGTACAGTGACATAAAAAATCTCCAGAATCAGAGAATGCAGAAAGTTAGATCCGGAGAGGGGCTTGTAAATAGACAAAAACAAACTGCGCAACCGAATATAATCTACAATATATACCCTAACACAAACTGGGTGGTTGTGTTGTCTAAGATAAATGACTTGGTCCGATTTAAAGAGGTAGTGATAAGATTGCCATGAATGCACTTGAGGGTCTGCCGTGCTTCGTTCTGCAACTTTAACGCCCCAGCCAGCTCTAACAACAGCGGTTACTGACAATAACCGCCTGCGATTGTTCTCTGGCTCTGCTAATGTGCCTCTCTCCCAGGAAGTGGCTCACGCCCTGGGTATGGAATTGGGACCGATGATCCGCAAGAGGTTTGCGGATGGGGAACTTTATATTCAAGTTCAAGAATCGATTCGGGGCTGTGATGTTTTCCTAATCCAGCCAAGTTGTCAGCCGGTAAACGATCACCTAATGGAATTGCTGATCATGATTGATGCCTGTCGTCGGGCTTCGGCACGGCAGATTACGGCAGTGATTCCCTACTATGGCTATGCCAGGGCAGACCGCAAAACGGCAGGGCGAGAGTCAATCACTGCCAAGTTGGTTGCCAACTTAATTACCGAGGCGGGAGCCAGTCGGATTCTGGCAATGGATTTGCACTCCGCCCAGATTCAGGGATATTTCGATATTCCCTTCGATCATGTCTACGGCTCGCCAGTGTTGCTGGACTACCTGGTAAGTAAACAACTATCCGATATTGTGGTTGTTTCACCAGATGTGGGCGGTGTAGCAAGGGCTAGAGCGTTTGCTAAAAAGCTAGATGATGCGCCGTTGGCGATTATTGATAAACGTCGTCAAGCTCACAATGTTGCAGAAGTGCTGAATGTCATCGGAGACGTAAAGGGCAAAACAGCAGTACTAGTGGACGACATGATCGACACTGGTGGCACTATCTCACAAGGAGCAAAGTTGTTGCGGGAGGAGGGAGCACGTCAGGTGTATGCCTGTGCGACACATGCAGTGTTCTCGCCACCAGCTATTGAGCGGCTGTCGGCGAACGGCTTGTTTGAAGAGGTAATTGTTACGAATACAATTCCGGTGCCCGAAAGCGATCGCTTTGAACAGCTGAAGGTGCTTTCAGTGGCGGACTTGCTAGGGGAGACGATCTGGCGGGTACATGAAGATAGTTCTGTTAGCAGTATGTTCAGGTGACGCTCCTACACTTCCTACGGGTAAGTGTAGGCTTCTCAGGCACTCCGAAGAATGCGTAGAACTTCCTTAGAGGTATCATCGGTGATAGACCCAATGGTCGCGATGCCACCTTTACGGCGTTTTATCCTGGGGAACACGTCCAGCCCCACTCTCTTTAGGTTGATAGCAGCATTCACATCTCTATCAACCCTTATGTTCTCAACCTCGTCCCAATACTCACGAATGTTGCAATCGGTGAAGATGAATTCATCCCGATAGGCAAGTAATTGAGACGTGTAAGCAGGATTCTTCGCAATCGCGACAGCCCCAGCTTTTCCAGCTATGTGACCGAGGATTTGGAAGAATTGACCAAACGCGGCATCTGCCCAACTCAAATTAAGTCCAGATTTAGCAGATTGCCCGTTGGGAAGGTAAGCACCCGTTTCGTCTTGTTTGGGTGCATTGCGCTTTGTCAGACCTTTGAGATTGAGGTCTTCATGGAAGAAAACTTTCTTACCCGTCCTCACCAATTTGTGAGCGGTTTTGTATTGGAAATCCTTTCTGGCTCTAGCAATCTTTTGGTGCTGCCGTCCTTCGCGTTTTGCCAGTTTGCGACGTGCCTTAGAACTCCGTTTACGAGTGTTCTTTTTCTGGGAAATGCGAGTCAATTTTTGTTGACTTTTTCGCAACACTTTGAGCGATGGAAGTTTTACGCCTTCAGAGGTTGCAAGGTAATCGTCTTTATGCAACACGGCATCCAGCCCCATTGAGTTCTCCCAAGCAGGCAGAATCGAATCAGGCGTTACGGTTGGAACAGTCGGATCTTCAAGTCTTAAGTTGACGAACCAACCATTATTCTTTTTGATGAACTGCAACTGTTTGAGAATTGCACCATCGGGCAAATGACGATGAGAACGAATTTTGACAAGTCCAATTTTCGGAACTTTGACATACAAATACTTGCCACCCATTGAGTAGGAATGCAGTTCGAGGGAGCGCACCTTCAATTATAAATGACCGATAGCGAGATTCAGACTTGAAACGAGGCTTACCGCTTCGATTACCGTTAGAGTCGCCAGAAATGAACCGCTCAAATGCTTTATCAACTCGCTGGCAAACTTCCTGCAACGTATTTGCGGGAACTCGCGAGAACTCCAGTTCCTCGCCCGACCACTTCACTGTCACAAACTATTTTTTGAGGTCAGGTAAATACTTTTTCTGGCTATAGAAATTCGGTTTGTCACGTAATTCTGGCAACGCACAAACCAACGGACAAGAATCAACAGGCGTTCTATTTTGATCCCACCAATCGAACCTGTCCCCTAATTGACGGTTATACCAGTACTGGCAAATTCGCAACCAGGCATTCAGTTCTAGTTTCTGCTCAGTGATTGGAAGTGCTTTGTACTGGTACGTGTACTTCATCCCGACCTCGATGAGCATTGTGATAAGATTGTATCGCAATATGCGATACATCGGAACTATGGCGAGTTTTGAATCTGTGAATATTCGACTACCAAAACACGAAAAAGAAAAACTGGATATGTACTGCCAAGCGGTGGGTCGATCAGTACATTAACTAATTATTTGTCACTTTAACAAAATATTGTCACAACTATCTAAATACTTTAAGCCTTGACATAGCAAAGATTATGGCAGGGCTTTTGCTATTAGATGCTGACATATTACCCTGCACCAAAATTAATAAAATACATGTCAATTACCAGATATTTCACAAATTAATTGTCAATTCCCAAAAATCGGGGAAAAGCATGATTTTGCAAAAATTAACAAATTAGTTGTCAGCCTGATAGTATAGTACAACTATGTTTTTATGAAACACTGTACGCACAATGCAGAATTTTCTACAACATCTACAACAAAGGCAATCTCTGCAGATGTTAATAACAAGCTTGCGGAAGCAAACGTGATTGTTCCCGAACTTTCGGATGAAGCATTGCTGAAAATGGAGGTGATTCAAAGCCTCTTAGAAAATAATGACCGTGCCACATATACTCAGCGCCTTCAGCAAGCCGCAGAGAAGCTTGGTAAGTCGGTACGTACAGTCAGGCGACTGGTTGATAAGTGGGAGCAGGAAGGTTTGGCTGGACTAGTATATAATAAAAGAGCCGATAAAGGAAAGCATCGAGTTGATGAAAACTGGCACGAGTTTGTTTTGAAAACCTACAAGGAGGGTAATAAGGGAGGTAGAAGAATGACTCGCCAACAGGTTTTTATTAGAGCGAAGGCGAGGGCAGACGAATTGGGTGTTAAGCCTCCTTCCCACATGACGGTTTATCGGATTTTGCAACCGTTAATAGATAAGATTGAGCAAGCTAAAAGTATTCACAGTCAGGGTTGGCGTGGTTCGCGGTTATCAGTTAAAACCCGTGATGGGAAAGATTTACAAGTAGAATATAGTAACCAAGTTTGGCAGTGCGACCATACCCCTGCGGATATTTTGTTGGTAGGCTAGCATGGTAAAATTCTCGGTCCTCCTTGGTTAACAACGGTTATTGATAGTTATTCACGCTGCATTATGGGGATTAACTTGGGTTATGATGCACCAAGTTCTCAAGTTGTAGCTTTGGCATTACGTCATACGATTTTACCTAAGCAATATAGTTCGGAATACGGACTTCATAAAGAATGGGGTACTTCTGGTTTGCCGCAACACCTGTATACAGATGGAGGCAAGGATTTTCGTTCCAACCATTTGCAGCAGATAGGAGTGCAGTTAGGGTTTGTTTGTCATTTGCGCGATCGCCCATCTGAAGGTGGTAGTGTCGAGCGTCCGTTTAAAACTTTTAATACCGAGTTATTCTCAACGTTGCCTGGATATACAGGGTCAAATGTACAAGAACACCCAGAGGAAGCAGAAAAAGAAGCAAGCTATACACTGCGGCAGTTAGAGCAGAATTTGGTACGTTACATCGTTGATAACTATAACCAGCGACTTGATGCGCGGATGGGCAACCAAACTAGGTTCCAACGCTGGGAATCAGGGTTAATAGCAGCACCAGATTTACTTTCCGTGCGGGATTTGGATATTTGCTTAATGAAGCAAACACGGCGACAAATCTGGTTCTTGCGGATTTTGTGGAGAGAACTGAAAGTCACAGTCTGTAACCGTTCATTGAACCAGCAATGAGGAGATTGCGTAACCAATTGTCATGGTACTCAAAGCTATTGAGATCCTTAAATGGAGAACACCGATTCGGATCGCTAGCGTTCGTTCTGCTGCCATAAGGATGGAAATTCCAGAGCAAGGCCATCGCTCTCAAATGCAGTCGAGCTGAATCTTCAGAGCTATGAAAGTACTGCATTGTGTACAACAGTCGGTCTTGATAGTTCATCAACCGATCCAGCATGTTGCTGGTGCGGGCTGCTTCGGGGTAATCATAGGCAACTTGAAACTGTTGAGATTTTCCTTTCAAGTTCAGCACTCTCTGCCGGAGTGTTTTCTGTTTGACTGTCCGTTGTGCCCACTAGACATCTCCACAATAGAAACGTTTTGTGGTAAAAGAGTATAAAATTAGCTTTTTCCTTACTAGAACATGAAGGAAATATTAAGTTACATTAAAAGCCACCCTGAAAAAACTCAGCGATTG
>JAABUQ010004473.1_pt1 | contig 23815 bp, 22 predicted proteins | sample 5560001 | NCBI WGS metagenome assembly JAABUQ01 (sample SAMN10711888, study PRJNA513371) | rock metagenome | isolation source: Antarctica rocks | place: Antarctica: Victoria Land, Finger Mt nord | collected 2015-12-18
CAAGTAGTCCCGGCACGCGTCATCGTCAGGGAACCAGGCCAGCAGCTCCCCGTAGGAGCTCGGATAGTCCCTGCCCACGACCGGAGGCACCGCCCCATCCTACCTGAAATAGATAGATACCCCCCTACGGCCGATATAGGCTAGGCCGTTATGGACCGCGAGACCCCCAACGAGACGGCCGGCCCCAGTAGGTGGGCGTCGCAACGCGCTGCCTACGCAGTCACCGCTGTCGGCGGGCTGCTTACAGCGATCTCGATCGTCGGTCCCTGGTACAACTTCAAGGACATTCACGACCACCCGGCGAACTCGGGCTTCTTTACCGTTCACCAGGGCTTCGCCATCCTGATGCCGGTGACCGTGGTTGCTGTTTTGGCCGTCGTCCTCACGCGGTTTCCCCGGAGGGAGACAACGATGATTCAGCGCGGTCTCTTCGTGGCTGGGCTGGTTCTTGTCGTCGCCGACCTGGTGGCGACCGTCATTCACATCTCTTCTCCACCCAGCTTCACCCTGACCGGCGATTTTTTCAACGGCGATTTCGTCTCAGGTAGCGATTTGAAGGCGTCGGGCTTTGCCTATGCAGCGCTCGTCGGACTGCTCCTCTGCGTCGCCGGGCTCGGCGGCCTGTGGAGGTTCGTTGGTCCGCTCGGAGTCGGGGCTGCGCTCGGCGACGCGAGCCTTCCTAGCGGCCGGAAGCGATGCCCCGAGTGCGCCGAGAACGTCCAGGCGCTCGCGAAGGTGTGCAAACACTGCGGCCACCGGTTCCAGGAGCCTTAGGCCAGGTTGTAAAGCGGCTTTCGTACATGAAAGTGACTTTTGCTAGAGTCTGGGCATGATGACTTCCGCTGATGACGCCTCCTACGAGGGGGCCCAGATTGCTGCGCGTCTCGCCTACGAAAACCTCCGCAGGCTCGGCGCGACGTGTGCCGACGCAAAGTCGGAATACCAGCGACTGGCGCGCGAGCGCGACACGGCGGTAATGGGTGTTGCCCGGTGGGGCTACAGCCATCGCCAGCTTGCCGACGCTGCGCGCATCACGCCGCAGCGGGTGGGTCAGATCCTCGCTGGGGCGCCACGGGCACGGGTGACACGCCTCCCGTAGCCCAGCAGTTTGATCGGCTCTGAGGCGTAGCCCGCCAGCCGGCAACTGGTGCAGCCAAAGCCTGCTCCACGCGCGCGGCGCGATTGCGCCGGCGCTCTGACAGCCGTAGTCGATCAGGCCATCCATGAACGGCTCCCCATGCAACGCCCCACATGATCGATTCCCTGCTGGTCAATGACGTCGGGGGACGGGCTTCCAGGTAGATTTTTCAGCCTGACGCGAGCTTGATCCGCGGACCCGGTTCTCGCTGCAATCGATGCAGCAGGTCGGGTACGTCCGAGGCGCTTGCCGCTGCAGCCACGACGATCAGCTGAGGGAACGGCGCTGGCTCGAGCGCGACGATGAAGGGCCTGGGGCGAAGGCCCGCTGAACGAGTTCGCGCTCCTGAGTCGAGGGTGCGTAGTCGGCGTAGATCAGCGTCGTCTTGAAGTCGCGGTGGCCCATCCACTCCTGCAGCGTGCGCATGGAGACACCCGCGGAAGCCATCCGGGTGCCGAAGGTGTGCCGGAGATCGTGGAACCGCACCGATCCGAGTCCGGCGGCTTGCGCCGCCGCCTTGAAGCGCTTGAGCAGCTTGGAGCGATCCAGCGGGGTGCCGAGGTGCGGATGTCCGAAGACGAGGTCGTCGTCGGCCTGATAGGCGGAGCTGCCGAAGCGCTGCTCAAGGGCCTGGGCGACCTGATCGGCGAGCGGCACCGAGCGGGTCGAGCGTTTCGACTTCGGAGTCCCGTATTCCCCCCGGACCCACGCCCGGCGGACACGGAGGCGACCGGCAACCCAGTCGACGTCATGCCAGCGCAAGGCCAGAAGCTCACCCTGGCGCAGCCCGGTCATGGCCGCAGTCAGATAGAGCGGCGCTTCGACCGCTCCCAACGCGTCGGACGGGACTCGCGCGAGCAGCGCCTGGAGCTCGTCCCCGTCCAGGAAGCGGATGTCGGCGTCGGTCGGAAGGTCCCGTGGGCGATCGACTTGGCTGGTGGGGTTGGCCGTGCACCATCCGCGCTTCTGGCCGAAGCGGAAGACCGAGTGCAGGAGCCCGAGCTGGTTGCGCACGGTCTTCGGCGAGCTGCCGGCGCGCAGCCGGTCACGGACGTAGCGCTCGACCCGAGCCGGCGTCACCGCGGTCAGCGGAGTCTCGGTGAAGCCCGGTCCGAGGTGGACGCGGAGCATGGACTCGTACTCACCGAGCGTCGAGGGCTTGCGGCCGAGCGTGCGCAGATGAGCGAGATACCGAGCTCCGGCCTCCCCCACCGACAGGCGGTCGGTGGGCGCCGGTTCAACGCCGGCGTCGAGGATGCGCCGCAGCTCCTTCTCGGCCATCGCCTTGGTGAGCCCCTCGCGGGTCCCGGTCGGTCGCTTGAGACCGAGCTTGCGCTTGTGCAGACGACCATCAGCCCGCCACTGCCCGTACCAGGTCTCCCGCCCGTGGGCATCGCGACGGATCAGGAGGGCGCCGGTGCCATAGCTGCGTTTGGGTTGGGGGGTGGACACGACTGTGACTTTAGCAGAACTAGCTGCTACTATCGCCAACGATGCTCAGCGGCCGTCCCCTCCTTGCCACCGCTGCCGATCAACGGTACCTCGTCGAGAGGCCAGTCGCCGAGACGATCGTCCGCGGTGCCCAGGCCGAGCTCAACACGCTGTTGCTCGGTGACCGAGGCATGGGCAAGACCACTCTGCTGCACGATGTGGAGAGCCGCCTGCGGGCGGCAGCGGGGCCGGCGCCCATCTATCTCGACGGAGCTCGGCTCGACCAGGCGGCCGCCATCTTGCTCGCGGTTCACGACGAGATCGTGGGACCGCGCAGCGCACTAAGCGACGGACTACGCTCCAGCGCCAGCGGAGTGCTCCAGACCACAGTGGAGCTGCGTAGCGACGAGGCGCTGCGCGTGATCCGAGAGCTGGCTGACGACCGCGACGCCACCCGGACCATCGTGTTGCTTGACGATCCACGCCCAGAGGTCGCCCACCAGCTGTTCGGACGGCTTCGTGACGAGCTCTGGCAGACCGGACTGATCTGGGTGGTCGCCGGCGATCAAGCGCGGCGCGGTGAGTACCTCACCCCGCCAGCCGACGCATTCTTCGAGCAAGTCGTCGAGCTAACGCCGATGACCGATGACGAGCAACTGGAGTTGGTGCGACGACGAATCCGACCCGGCTCTGGCACAGGCGTCGCCGGCGTGATGCTCAAGAGCGGAAATCCACGCGCAGTGCTCGCTGTGTTGCGCGACGCCGAGCGCCCAGAGGACGCAGGAGCGGCCCTCAAGCAGCGGGCCGAGCGCCAGCGGCGCGCAGACCGCCTCGGACGCATTGCCGGTCTCATGCTGGCCGAGATCGAGGACGGCGCAGCGGCCAGCGCCGCGGACCCAGCGTGGCTCGATCGCTTCGGCGTGAGTCGTCAGCGCGCCCAACAGGTCCTCTCCTCGCTGGCTCAGATCGGCCTTGTCGACGTCGATCATCGCCCAGGATCCAACGGACGGCCACGCAACGTCTACCGCCGGGTCAGCACCACGTGAGCCGGCATAACCGGCTCAAGGGCCGCTCGATGCGCTCAACGGCCTGCTCGTTGATGACGACGCGCGGGCCGCTGACGCAGAGGGCGGCCGGAGGCCGGTAGTTCCGCCAATTGCCGAGGGCGTCGCTGGGACGAGTGTTCGCTCCCCCTTGCCTCGGGGATCGAATACTGCGATCATTCTCGGCACCGAGCGCTTGACATCAAGGCGCTCGCGTGGTAGCGAACTCTCCAGTTTGAGAGGAGCCCAGGGATGACCATCATTGAGATCCAGCAGCAGCAGGAGGCGGTCATGCCGCATGGCGACCTCGCGCCATATGCCGGGCAGTGGGTGGCCGTGCGCGATGGAGAGGTCATTGCGCACGACGTCGATCCAGAACGTCTCAAGGAGCATTCCGAGGTCCGAGCCGGAGACGCGTTGATTCCAGTGGCGTACCCCGACCGCGGCGTTTTCGTTCTCTGAGCCTCCGGGCAACTGTCGCCTATCAACCCGGTGCCGGGGGTCAGCGACGGCCATATCTCGCGCTGCGCCTGGTCGGGCCTAATGGCACGCCCGTGCCGATAGTTGGAATCATCGACACGGGCGCAGACACATCTGTCCTCCCGGACGGTTACCGCGGGCTGCTCGGCTACGACGGCAGGCACCTCGAAGCCGCACAAATTCAGCAGGTACAAGGGACGGCATCGGTTCATCAGGCTACGCTCGCCGCTACCTGCGAGATCGTCGGCGTCAGCGGTTTTTCGTTCGACATGAGGCCGATGTTCGTGCCCGGGGCACAAAACGCCCTGTGGGGACGTCTCGACTTCCTTGCGGCTTGCCTTCTCGAAGTGGACGAGGGCAGTCAGACCTTTACCCTCACACTCCCGGACCCGGCGCAACCCACGCCATCCCCTCCTGCAGCCTCGCCTCCGTAGACGCGTCAACTGCGGCGGTAGCGAGCGCGCGGGGCGTCAACATTCGGACACCCAATGAGGCAGGCGAACACGACGCCCGAGAGCTCCGTGCCGACCACGACGACTGACCCGAGCGCACCACCGGAACCATCGTGCATCTAGGCAGCGGAGAGGCCCTGGTCGAGGTCAGGGACGACTACGCGACCACCCGGCGGGGCGCCGGACATCAACGACGCAAGAGGAGTCCGCTTGTGGTACGACTCCGGCGATGTGCCGCAGGGGATTGGTCATCGCAATCGCCTGCTTGGGCGCGATGTGCTGCGGCACGGCCGGCCCAGCGGGCGCGTCGGCCGTCATCGGGGGAGTCGTCAGCTCCCCTTCAGCCAGTGTGCTGGCAAGCGCAGGGGCGAAGCTCCGTCGACTCCACGTGCCGCCCACGGCTTTGTTGCCCACCCGCGCACCGCGCAGCTTTCGCGATGCTGCCGTGTCCGCGCAGCGGACTCCTGGGGGCTACGAGGTCGATTTCATCCGATGCTGCGACCGTTTCACCGGCCGCACGCTCATCGCCTACTTCGGACGCATCACGGAGTCCGACGAGCAGTCGCTGCTTCAGGTATCTCAGCTTCACGGGTATGCGCCCACACCGCAGCGGGTTCGAGGCCACGACGGGTTGTTCATTGAGACACACGAGAGCCTGCGCCTCGTTTGGCAGGAGAACGGCCAAATCTACGCGGCCGGGACACATACTGCCCTGCGCTACACGCTGACCCGTCGCCAACTCCTAAGCATGGCAAGCAGTGCCCGACCGGTCTAGCGCGCGGATCACGTGAATCATCGACCGCGAACGCTGCTGGTGGAAGGGCGCCGAGTTCGGGCGCTCCTCGTCAGCGCCCTGCTCTCGGGCGTTGGCACTCACGCGCTGCTAGCCGCACCTGCAGCTCGCGCCGCCCGGCCCGCGACGGCGGCGGAGCGTCGCGCGTTCCACCGCGCAATCTTTGCGCGCCTCCGGCCCTGCCGCACCTTCGGTCCGAGGCTCTGTCGGTTCATCGCGACCCACGATGAGCTCGTCACCGACGACGGCCGGTGGGCCACTGCAGTGATCTTCGGAAACGGCCCAGCCAGCAGCACCGTGCAAGCGGAGCAGATCACCTTGCGCCGGACCGCGGGCAGATGGCGGTTCTGGGGCGGCGAGCACTTCCGATGCGCCCCCAAGCCAGTGGTGCTCGAGCTGCATATCGGGTGTACATGAGCGGCTAGCCCTGAGCCTCGGCTCGGTTGGAGGGCCTAACGGCCTCGGCACGCGCCCGCCGCTCCCACCACACCCCCCCGAGGCGTCAAGGCGAGCCATATGCTGAGGTTCGTCAGCCGCGATTGGACCACGTCAACCGTCGGACCGACGCGCGGCCCGCAGTCGGTCAATGCGCAGCTCGGTCGGCGGGTGGCTGTGCTCGGTCATCCAGATGAAGGGGACGGGCCGGTCGTAGATCATGGCCTCGGTCTCGAGGGCGAGGATCAGTTGCTCTCCGGCGCCGAGCTGGGCGGCGTAGGCGTCGGCGAGGTATTCGCGGTCGCGCCAGTAGCGTCCCCAGAATGGTTTGAGGAAGAAGAGTCCGGCGCCGCCGTCGGCGACCCAGAGGATGCCGCGGAGGATGAGGCGGACGATGCCGCTGCGCTGGCCTGGGGGTGTGGGTCCGAGCGGGTCGGGCCAGACGACGAGGCGATTCAGCGCGGCGGTCAGGTGTCCGTCGAGGGTGTGGAGGTGGCCGAGCTCGTGAGCGAGGATGCACTCGAGCCACGGGGAGTCGAGGAGCCCGCGGCTGAGCTTGAGCGTGCGGCCGCTGACCGCGGCGTCGATCGCCTGGCCGTCGATCACGAACCAGTCGTTGGGGAGGGTGAGTCCGGGGTGTTTGGCGGCCAGCGGCTTGAAGGCGTCCTGGACCTGGCGGCGTTCGCGCTGGCTGGGTTCGCGCCCGCCGGAGCGGTTGCGCCACCACCACCCCGTCCCGAGCGGGTAGATCAGCCCGCAGACAGACCAGACCAGCGGGTAGAAGCCGACGATGACCGCGAGGCCGTTGCCCAGGAAGCCGTTGTCGTTGAAGAGGATCTTGAAGACCAGCAGCGCCGGGATGATGGTGACGAAGGCGCGGGCGAGGTAGCCGGGGAACTCGGCAACGAGGGTGAGCGCGTAGAGGACGATCCCGTAGCCGTTGCCCTTCCCGGTGCGGCGCTGGTGCTCGGTGGAGATGGCCATGTCAGTAGCTCACGGTTCGCGGCATCGGCTCGGCCGCGGTGGTCGGGCTGGCGAGAGCCTGGGCCGGAGGCTCGGCGGGGACCGGAGGGAGGTCGGGGGCGCGGTGGATGTCGACTTTCATGGCGTGTCCGCGGTTGATGACGTAGGCCTCGCCGGGGGCGAGGGAGCGGACGTCGTTGGGGTCGACCTTGAACTGATGCTGGACGCGGGCTGAGCCTTCCCCGGTGGGACCGCCGGGGGCGTAGTGGGTCGAGTACTCGATCCTGCGGCGGGTGCCGGCGAGCTCGATCACCGGGTCGGGGGTGTTGACCCGGTGGCAGATCACCGTCTCGGCGCTGCCCAGGATGCGGGCTGCTTCGGCGGCGTCACCCATCCCGGCGGACACCTGGGGGGCAAGGATCAGGCCGGTATTGAACGCGCGGGCCTGTTCGATGCGGGTGGCCATGCCAGCGCTCTGGGCTACGGCAGAGAACTCATCGACAACCAGGACGCAGAACTGCTCGCGGGACTTTCTCCGCGCGAAGTAGTGGCTGAAGTCCTCGAGCAGGTAGCGGGCCAGGGCGCCGGTCTCCTCGCGCAAGGTCAGGCTGTCGAGCAGCAGGTAGGCGGCCTGGGCGTCCTCCCACGCCCACCGTCCGTCGAGCGTGTCGCCGGTCTGGGCGAAGAATGCCTCGTAGCGCAGGCGCACTCCCTTGACCTGCTCGGCGCCCAACGCCTTAAGCGCCCCCGCCGTGGGGTGCGCGGCGCGCAGGGCGTCAAGGTCGATCCGCTCCAGGGCCTGCGCGGCTGATCGGGGTGGTCCGGCGGGGTGGCGGCAAACGAGGTGCACGACGGCGCGGGCGATGTCGCGATACCACGCCGCCGGGCCGCTGTCGGCGAAGTCGATCACCTCCAACAAACGGTTGGCGATCGCCCGCTCATCCCCGCGCCAGCCGTCCAGCGGCTCGGCGGGGAACAGGTGGGTGCGCCGCCCGGCGTCGGTCATCAACGCGATGAAGCGCTGCGCGGTGCGCTCGTCGCCCTTGGCGTCGAGGAAGAAGATCGGCGCGTCAGTCGCCTGGGCCAGTGACCAGCACAGCCGCAGGGCGGTTTCCGACTTGCCCGAGCCGGTCGCCCCCATGATCAGCACATGGTGAGCCAGGCGTTTGGGCGAAAGCAGCACCTCGGCTCCGTCACACGGCAACGCGCGCTCGCCGTGGCGACGGCGGGCAAACACAACGCCCGCCTCGCCCTCGGCCTGCGCCCACGGACTCGCCGGAGCCGCCGCCGCGAAATCCGGCCGTGCTGGAACGGGGCGGCGATGTCGGCGACGCGGCCAGGCCGAGCGGGCGCTCTGCGTCGCGGCGAGGCTCATGCCCCGGCCGCCGTGGGCAGGTCGCGGACCACGAGCTTTGGGTACTGTCCGCCAGCCGCGAGCTCGTCGAGCGCTGGGCGCGCCCTGGGGGCGCAGAAGTAGACCACGGCGTCGTGGCCGGCGACCAGCCCGGCGACGATCGCGGTCGTGCGCACACGGGCCTTCGGGGTCAGCTCGACCTCGATGGCGTGGCGCTCAGCGCCAACCAGGACCAGCGCGTCGGGCAGATGGGTGTCGCGCCTGGCGGCGTCGCGGGCCAGCTGGCGCTCGCACACCCAGACCGCTTCGGGCGCGCGGCGTGCGATATGCAGCCGCACCTCGTTGACCGCCGCGACATGAGCGAGCAGGCCGGGCCGCATCCTCCACGGCGAGAACCCAGTTTGAGCCAGCCGCTGGCCGCGGGCCGTCAGCCAGACCCACACCCCGCCACGGGCCAGCACCGAGCTGGCCTCCACCAGCCCCGCCGCCCTCAGCCGCGCCACCGAGCGCCGCGCGCTGCGCTCCGCCCGACCCATCGCCACCGCAACCTGGACCAGCGGCGCCGCGTACTGCTCTGAGAGCCACCCCAACACCTGGAGCTCAGCCGCCGTCAACGCCAGCCCGCCGCGCGCGTGCATTGCTCCGCGCCCCGCGCCCTGGCTCGCGCCGATCCGTGCCCGGGCCGTCGACGTCGCGAGCTCGCGACCGCGACCCAGCTCCCCACGCCGGTCGGAGCGGCGGCCGGCGGGCGCGGCCGGCCATCCAGTACCAATCACCCTAACCACCCCTTCCTTCTCTGCCCTTCAGTTTCGATCTCCACGCCACCCCCCAAACCCTTCTTCAATCCTCCCCCTCCGTCTCCGTCTTCGTTGTTGACCACAACCACTTCGCTGCTGTTAGCGGAGGGGGTGTGGTCAACAACGCAGACGGACCACCCCGCCCCGGCCACCCCCAATGGGAACCCGCGCGTTTGCGGGACATCCTCGGGTGACCGGTTGGCCAAGATGTGGCCAGCTCGTGGCCATCGCGGCGGCCACCTACTGGCCACGTCGTGGCCAGGACCCGCTGCCGGCACAAGCGGCGAAGCCCCCGCCGTACGGCCCGGCTGCGCCGGCATGGCTACCGCGCCCCGACCCGGCGCGCCGGGATCGCCCGCTCCACCAACCAGCCCCGCAGCTCGTCGGCATCGAAGCGCACATACCGCCCGAGGCGATGATGGGGCACCGCCCCCGCCCGCGCCTGAGCCAACAACCACGTCGACGGCACCCGCAACATCCGGGCCGCCTCCTCAGCCCGCAGCAGCGGTCGCGACGCATCCACGACCCGCCGCTCGCCCACCGCCCGCCCCCGGGCACGCTCCCGCGGCCGGCTCGGCCACACACCACACGACTGGCTCATCTCACGACCTCCCCTGGTCTGGACCCTGGGTCATCGGCGACCCAGAGTCATCTCTTGCGCCGACGATCACTGGGCGGCATGAACATCCGCCGCGTCCGCGCCGGCTGGGGCTTCGGTGGCACCTCGACCTCCACCGCCCGGAAGCCATGGCGGCGCAGCACGTCGTAGACGCCCTGACGCGAATAGCCCGACAACCGCGCGATCTCCGCGATCGGCATACCGCCCGCCGCCGCCACGATCGCCGCCTCCAGCTCCGAATGAGCCGCCTCCCGGGCCGCCCGAGCCGCAACCAAACGCTGACCAACATCACCCATGCACGTCAAGCTACAACGCTGGCTATCCTCTGTCAAGAGACTAGACGCCGTGCGCTGTCCAAAGTCTGGACGGCTCGCTTTCTACCCGGTCACGCGCGCAGGTCCGCCTCTTGACCGTAGTCCCCCGGGTCCCCTCTCCACAGAGGTCGGCTCAGCCGACCTCTGATCGACTCAACAGCGTCGGCGCCGGGGCTGTCAAGCCCGGGCCGACAGGCCCCGCCGCAGGCGGCCCCGGAGGGGCGGGCTTGACCGACACCGGCGCCGACGCTACCCGCCGAGACCCAGGCGCTGACTCGCATTCCTATCCCTAGATGCCGACGCCTTGCGGTTCAGGTCCCGGGTGCCCCGAGTGGCGGTAATGAACTTGGTGAGGCCTCGGCCCGCGAGCAGCGACCACCTCCCAGCCGCCTCATTCCCCCGAGTCAAGCTTCGTGCGGGCGGCTCGAGCCTGACGCCTCACGTATCCGTCGATGTCTTCAACTAGGGCGTCCAGACTCTGAGCGTCCAACGCTGCGCTAGCCAGTCGGACAGCCTCGACGCGCACAGCAACCGACTCGTCGGCAACGAGCCGTTCGCGGACTGGGGTTGGTGGTTGGGACGCGTTCCGCTGCGTCCAGCAGCGAACGGCAGCGACCCTGACCTGCCACGCCGGATGCACCAAGGCAGCCTCAAGGGCGGCGGGGACCGCCATCTGCGAGGCCTGTGCAACCGCGTCCCACGCGCTTGCCGCAACTGTCGCGGTTCGGGACGGCCACGCATCGTCGACGGCGTCCATCAGTTCGGTAGGAGCTGTCCCAGCGTGATCGTATAGCGCCGCGCACGCGTGAAGTGCTGCCGCGCGCAACTCGTCCGCAGCGGCTGTGAAACCAAGGCGGAACCGATTGAATGGGTCTTGCACGGCCTTGCGCGTGGCGTCCCACTGCGACATCTGACTCTTCCCGATCGCGATGGGAAGCAACCGCGCCGCATGTGCCACGGCCTCCTCGGCGGCCAAGCCGCTTCGCAGGTTGAACAACGCGTTCGCCGCCGATGCTCGATTGATCTGTGGCTCGTTCCCGCCTTCGGCGAACGCCATCAGATGACGCGCGAGCGCGGCGCGCTCGGTGGCGGAGGAGACGGATCGACCGATAATGCCGAGCCCTTCGAAGCTTGCGAGACCCGCCACCTGGCCCTCCGGACCGCGGCCGAGCTCGCTGCGAATGACGCGCGCAACGAGACCATCGACGCTGTCCTGCAAGGCACCGTTCCCCTCGACCAAGCCAGCAATGGACAGCGCCTCGAGCGCATCGATCCGTCCGGCGAGAGCCGCCTGACGGACGACTGGTTCAAAGGAGGGGTCTTGCGAGAGACGGTCGCCCACCCAAACCGACGAAATGGAGGCGAGCTCAGGGTGCTCTGATACGAAGACGGACAACACCGTGTTCGTCTCGTCGCTGAGACCACAATTGGTGGCGAGCATCAGGGCCTCGCACGCTGTACGAGCGAACCGAAGGTCGGCAACGTTCGCGAAGCGTCTCAGGCGGGACAGCGCCTCCTCCAGCACTCGACCGTCGAGAGCGAAGATCATCGCGGCTAACGCCTCAACAGCCCGAACGACCGGTTGTGAGCCCGTGTATACGGATTGGGACTCCGCCTCCTGAGCTTGATTCAGCACCGAATGCGCCAGTGCGTCCGCTTTGGCTGGGCTCAATCGGCGGCCCACCGACGAGAGCGCGGCCAGAGTCGCGGTGCGCTGCCAGGGAGGCCCGTCGACCTCGAGCACCTCCATAACGTCCTCGACCCTGGAGCGCTGGGCAGCCCGCCGAGCCTCGTCCTGTCGACCACATCGAACGTACGCCGCTACGGCCTCCTCAAAGTGCTCGGCGTGCTCGTGCAACTCCGCCAGGAGGTGCCACAGAAACAGCTGTCCGCGGAGGTTGCCAGCGCGACGGTGTTCAGTGAGAGCCAGCCAATAGGCTCCACGCGCCCCGTACGCTTGGCCAAGGACGCGCGCTGTGAGGCCAGCGCTCTCAAGCGCGCTTGCGCGCGCAGCCGGAGTATCTGCCACTCCTCTGAGGGCGGCCGCGATCGGCCGCCACTCGGCACCCTCGGGCATAAACGCGCCGGCGAGCTGATCGGCGGTCTGACCCGCGAAGTACATCTCGGCGACCTGATCCTCAGCGCCATCGACTTCGGCCCACAGCTCTCCCGCTCGCGCGAACGCCGCCCGAGCGTCCACCGGCTGCTCTCTCAGCACGCACGACGTCGCCCAACGAGCCCATATGGTCGCTGCAGCCCGCGGATCGGACCTGGCATGGTGGTCGGCCCACGTTCGGATCTCCGCCCATTTAGCCTCGGCGTCGGGGGCACCGCATTGCTCCTCCGCTTCGATACTTGTGAGCAACAGCAAGACCTCCTCAAAGCTGTTCGACCGCTGTCGAACGACCGAGGCGGCGACCGCCCTCGCGGCGCTTGGACAGCCGGAAAGCAGGTGTAGCTCGGCGAGAACGAGGTGCCAGTACAACCAATCGTCGCGCGCGACCTCGTCTTGCGAGTGCTCAGCGAAGATCTCAGCGAGCACCCCGCGAGCCTCGTCACGGTGCTCTGGCCACGCGGAGCACGCTTCCCACGCACTTGCTTCCCATTCTCGACTCGCCGGTAACCACTGCCGAAGTCGCTCGATGTCAGCGGCCGCAAGCTCAGGGGAACGTCGCGCGCGCTCTCGCAGGACCGAGAGCAGCTCCCGGATTGCGTCCTCGGTCCGTCCCGCCGCCCAGTACGCAGTCGCGGCACGCGACCGCAATTCCTCACTAGCTACGCCGGCGTGACGATTAGTCAATTCGGCGGCCAGTTCTCCTAACAGCGCGGCGGCAGCTGCAGGATCATCGGTCTGCAGAGCGGCCGCTTGCTGTGCCCGCTCTCTGCCCTGCGGAAGGTCGTGTACAGGTCCTGCGGTCAGCGCAGCAGCCCAATTGATTGATGATAGGGCGGTGTCAGAAGGCGCGGGGGGAGGATTACGAGGTGGCAGATCCCCGCTGTCAATGCCTTGCAGCGACTCTGGAGGTGACTCGTTAATTCCGGTGAGCCTGACAATTAGCTCAAACAGACGAACTCGGACCTGACGGCCGAGTTCAGCCTCGGTTTCGTAGTCTCGGAAAAAATCCGCCTTGCTGTCGGTTAGCTCTTGACGGAACGCGAGCACCTTCTGCAGGTGCGGCCCTGGATCGGCGCGCTGGCGAGGCGGCACGTTCTTGAACCAAATAAGAGGCTGCGGGCACAAACTGCCGCCCACCTCGCGCCGATCGGTGATGCGCCGGTACTCCTCTTCGAATCCGGACGCCGCGACTCCGGACGGCGAACCCCATTCATCCCACAGGAGCCCAATAAAGATCTGACAGCTGTCGACGTCGGGATTAATGTCATCCTGGGGTCGACCACCAGCGGGGCCGTGCGTGTCGCCGCTGCGTAGGTCGACGTATACGTCGAACTGCCGAAGTTGCTCGTTTAGCTCGGCTGCAGCGTCCTTGACGGCAGCTCGGTCCGCATCCAGCCCGCCAGGCGAACCTAGGAACACGACAACGACAGTGTGCTGGTGGGGCTCTGCGGCGTCAGAGCGCACGCAGACAGCCTAAGGCGCCGGCCATAAAGGCTGGCGTGTCACTCTCTCGGTGTTGCGATCGCTACCCGCCAAGTTGTCGCAGCGCGGTCCAGGAGCCCTTCGCGGTCTTGACGTGGTCCTCGGAGACAAGCAGGTAGCGCCACGGCACTGAGACCTTGGGGTCCGCGCTGACGTGCTGGGCCCAGCGGATCGCCGCCTCACGCTTGCCCTGGACATCGGCGCTGCTCATCTCCTTGTTCATCTTGACCTCGACGATCCAGTGCACGTCCTCGGTGTCGATGGCGATGAAGTCGGGGTTGTACTCACGACCCGAGCCGTGCCAGAGGATGGGCAGGTCGCCGCGCTGGAGGCGCACCCATGACTGGATCTCGGAAGTGTCTTCGAGGATGTTGGCCGCGTCGCGCTCCGTCGAGCTGTCGAACCAGTCTTGGACGAACATCGATTTGGCGTACTGGTACGCGACGCCTCGCTGGTACTTGCCGAGCCGGTCCTTCGTGGTGGCAGGCCGAGCGAGGCGTGACGGGGCGAGGGTGGTGATCTCGGTGACGTCGTCGTAGGTCGGTTGGGTCGCGCACCTGCGCTGCTCCTTGGTAATGACCTCGATGAGGCCCGCGGCGATGCGATCCATGTAGCCACTGAGCAGCGTCGCGGCCCGATCGCCAAGTCCGATGAGCAGAGCGTCGATCAGCGGGGTCAGCGCCTTGACCTCCTGGGGTCGCGACGGCACGGGGGCGGAGTCCATGACCCTCGCCCTGAGGTCCTGTAGCGCTTCCTCCAGCGGCAGCAGCGAGCCCTGGGAGATGAGCTTGTCCACCGCCGGGGCCGTGACCATCTCGGTGTGGCGCAGACCGTCGGCTCCAGTCACGGTACGAGCCGAGAGCCGCACCCGCCGCAGCTCGCCTACGGGATCAGTCCTCAGCCTCTCGCCCAGCTCACGGAACGGCTTGCGGTCGGTGATGTCGGCCAGCGAGAAGGGGACGGCGAGGGTCGACATCCTCAGCACCGGCACCCTCAGCGGCGGAAAGCAGTCGCGGGGGTGAAGCTCCTGCTGGAGCTGGGAGAGCTGCTCGGCGGCTCTTGCCGTGTGGTCTTCCACCGAGGCGATGACCGGCGAGCCGCCACTCGTCGCGTCCGCCGGGCTGCTGCCATCGCCGGAGACCACAATCGGGGCGCTCACCGTGGCGGTCTCGGTGGCGGCCACCTGCTCGCCCTGGGCGTTGGTCTGGATGGTCGTGTAGGTGCGGTAGTCGACGAATTGCTCGTTGAGCACGCCCGCCTTGGCGAGCAACTGCTCGTAGCGCTCGTGGCCCAGCACCTCAAGCGTGTCGAGGATCTCGATGCCGGTGTACTCGCCGAAGGGCAGGCGCAGTCCGCGCCCGAGCGTCTGCTCGGTGAGGATGGTGGACACCGACGAGCGCAGCGACGCGAGGACGTAGACGTTGCGGACGTCCCAACCCTCCTTGAGCATGCCGACGCTAATGACGATCCGGTAGGGGCTTTCGGGCTTCTCCAGGTCGGCCAGCGCCTCGAGCGCCTCGTCGGGGCTGTCGCTGGTCACGGTGAGCACGCGGTCGGCGTAGCGGCCGCCCGCGAACGACGGCTGGCGGATGAGGGTCTCGAGCTCGGTGGCCTCATCGATCTTCTGCGCGATCACGAGCATGACCGGAGCCACTGGCGCGTTGCCCGTCTGCGCGCAGTAGCGCTCAATGACCTGCTCCTTGAGCTCGAGAAGGGCCACCCCGTCGAGCAGCTTGGTCGTCGGATCGGCCAGGTCATCCTTGCGCCCAACGATGACCGGGGTCTTGACGTTGCGATCGGCGATGGCCTGGGCCAACGGGTAGCGGTAGATGATCTGCTCGGGCGGCGTCCTGGGATGAGGGGTGGCAGTCAGGCCGATCAGGACCTGCGGGTGCAGCTCTCGCACGGCGGTCGAGAAGGCCCGCCCGAAGTAGGTGTGATGCTCGTCGGCGAAGACGACCAGGTCGTCAGCCTCCTGCAGGCGGGCGTAGAAGGCAGCGCCAAGCCCCTCCTGAAACTCGTGGGTGCGCTTGCCCAGCTTGGTGCTGGGCTTGGTCAGCGCCTGCACGGTGAAGACGAAGAGCTTGACCTGGTCGGGGTCGTCAATCGCGGCTCGCATCGCGGCGCTGGTGAAGTTCTCGGAGGTCACCACCACCGGCTCTACCGTCATCCCGCCGAGGAGGCTGCGATCGGTGCCGGTGGTGAAGTTCTCCACCGTCTTGCCCAGAATCGTCCGCCCGGGCGTGATCACCGCAAAGTCGCGGACGCCCTCGGCGGCGAAGTACTCGATCGTTGCCGCGAGGACGTACGTCTTCCCGGCGCCGGTAGCGCTGTCGATCACGCACTCAAACGGCGCTGGGCTGCCCTCGACGTCGAAGTGGTGGTGCGTTCGCCAGGCGATGGCCTCCAACGCCTCTCGGTTGGGCAAGCGCAGGTCCAGCCCGGCGGTGATCGCCTCGATGCGGTCCTCGTCGACCGCGCTCATCGCGGCGGCGCGGCGGAGACCTCCGAGGGCTCAGTCATGGGCGGAACCGTACCGTTTGCGGGCGCTGGGTCGGTTGTGGCTCTCGGGGTCCACCGCGTGCGGCGGTAGTCCTCCAGGATCGACGCGGGGATCTTGCGCACCGACGAGCCGGGCCGCAGGTCACGCACGAGCGCGCGGGCGGCAGGGTCAACTGCCGTGCCACAGACCACCACGCGCTCATCCTGGCCCAGGTTGTCGATGAGCACGCGGATGGCGCCCTCGTTGACCAGCCCGTCGACCACCGCCAACCGCGAGCGTCCGCGCCGACCGGAGAACGGCGGCAGCGGCTCGTACGCGTAGCGCAGCTGGGCCGCGCAGGACTCGGCGAGCTTGCTATTGACCGCCCAGTCAGCGAGGTACACCGTGCCGGCTTCCTCGGCGAACATCGACGCAGCCACATCGAGCACGCGAAAGCCGCCGCCCCCGGTCCAGCCGACGGACTGGGTGATCCCCCCGGGATCGGCTCCCTCGACCACCTTGGTCAGCCGGGGAAGCGCGTAGGAGTCGATGGTGTCAGCGCTGCGCTCGATCCCGATCCAGCGGCGGCCCATTTTTTGGGCCACAGCGGCGGTCGTGCCCGAGCCGAGGAAGCAGTCAAGGACGAGATCGCCACGATTCGTCGCTATGGCGAGGATGCGGGCGAGTAGCCGCTCGGGCTTGGGCGTCGAGAAGACATCACCGACGAGAGCGCGCACCTCCTCCTTGCCGTTCCGCACGAAACCCGCTTCTTCGGGGTGCCAGACCGTCGATGGGACGCGTCCTCCGGCAACCTCGCTGAGGAACCGCTTTAGGTAGGGCCGACTGGATCCGTCGGCGCCCCAGTAGATACGCCCGTCGGCGGCAAGACGCCTAAGCTCGTCCAGTGAGATGCGCCAGTAGCTGCCTGACGGAGGCCCCGCGATGACGCGGCCCGAAGGCGTCTCGATCGCGTACGTGCCGCGGCTGTAGTAGTTCCTGGCCGCAAGATCCCCGCGCCTCCACGGACCTCGGTCGTCGTCATCAGGGTTGGTATAGGCCGCGTCCATCTCGGCGGATCGCTCTAACTGGTTCGTCCGTAGCCCCGCGACATCCTTCGCGTAGACGAGCAGCGTGTCGTGATCGCTCGACAGGAACTGAGCCGTGTTCCTCGGATCGTTGCGCCGTTTCCAGACAACTGACGTCACGAAATTGGCGCGCCCGAAGATCTCGTCCATCAGGACTTTGCAATAGGCGTGCTCATCCTCGTCTAGGTGCACCCAAACGGACCCATCGGTGGCGAGCAACCTCTTGATCTGCACCAGCCGGTCGCGCATCATCGTGAGCCAGACCGAGTGCTCCAGGTTGTCGTCGTAGTGCAGAAACGACTGCTGAACGGCGGGTCCAGGTACGCGAGCCGCACCTTCCCCACGTACTCGCGGGCAAACTCGGGTAGAGACGAGAGGCTTGCGAGACCGTTGAGAGCGTCCCCCCGTATGAGGAGGTTGTCGCTTGCGCGCTGGTGGCCCGGTCCTGTCTCGCCGACCGTCGCCGCGTCATCCAGCAGCCGCACCTCGGCGACGCGGTAGTCCGCGGGGGCGACCCACTCGTAGCTGCCGTTCTCAGCCGCGAGCAGTCGGAGGTGCTTGTTAGTCCAGGTGAGCTCCAGCGCTCCGCGGTATCGGGCTGACGACTCGGTCACGCCCCACTCAGGCTATTGGCATCGCAGGACGCGCTGGGAGCGGCCGAGAAGCAGGTGCCAGACGGCATGTCCGGTACTCGTCGCAGACCCCGGGAACGTTGGTCGTCTGGCCTGGCGTGTGCCGCCGTAGCTCACCGCCGAGCCGAGAAATTGATGCCTTATTGATGCCTTGGCTCGGACGAGAATCGCGGGGCGCCACCCCAAAACCTGACGATTTGCAGCGACTCCCGCAGGGTGAGCGACGGGACTCGAACCCGCGACCGCCGGGACCACAACCCGGAGCTCTACCAGCTGAGCTACGCCCACCAGGGTCGGCCGAATCTAGCAGTGGGCAGGCGCCGAGCCGACGCCCAAACCGGGCGCCGCCGCACCCCACGGCCGGCCCCGTGGACGAGCGCCGAGCGGGCGTGGAACGACAGCTCGCGGGCGGCACCGCGCCGCCCGACCCTACCCCCGGCCGTGGTGGTGGCGCAGCTCCGAGCGGTGGTGGCGGAAGCCTCCCCTCGGGCTGACCACACCCGAAGGTCCCCCGCCGGCGTGGCCGAGCCCGGGCACGACGAGGCTCGCCGCGCGGACCGAGGCGCTGGAGGCCTGCTGCCAGTTGACGGCGGTCAGCGGCTCGGCGAGCAGCAGCGCCCAGGTGGAGGGCCCGACCTGACCGTCGGTCGGCAAATTGTGCCCGGCCTGGAACTGGCGGACCGCGTTGACGGTGTCGCCGTCGAACTTGCCGTTGGTCGGGGTCGAGGCGACGGCTGAGGCCAGGTGCTCCTGCATCCACACGACCATGTCCCCGGAGTCGTTGTGGGCCAGGACGGGCTCGGAGTTGGTGGCCTGGAAGCCACCGGGCGCGCCGAGCGGACCGCCGATCGATCCCCACTGTCCGCCCGTGGTCTCCTGCCAGTCCCACCACGAGAGTCCACGAGCACCGTAGGCGGTCGCCAGCTCGCGGAAGCGGGCGAGGTCCGAGTTGGGCGGGTGGCTGTAGCTCTGGCCCAGCGGGTAGATGGCCCGGCCGTAGATGCGGTTGTAGGTCCAGGTGTGCGAGAAGACGGCGTCGACGGTCGTGCCGATGTCCTTCCAGTACATCTGGGGCAGGTTGTACTGCGCGCCGCCCGGGCCCAGGAACACCGAGTAGGGGAACGCCGGGTGGTAGTCGACGTAGGGGAAGGAGGCAAGTCCGACCGGGAAGCTCGCCCCGATCTTGGAGCGCAGGCGGGTCATGTAGGTCTGGGCCGCCGCGTAACGGCCTTCGTACTCGCTCTCGGCGTCGATCACCAGGCAGTCGGCCCCAGCGCTGACCGCCTGGGCCCCGAGGTCGGCCTCGGCGGTGGGATGCGAGCCGTAGACGTACTGCCAGGCGCAGACGTGGAGTCCCTGGGCCTTGAGGTCGGCCACGGTGCTGGGGGAGAACTGGTTCCAGTAGTTCGAGCCACCGTCGGAGCTCTTCAGCAGCACCGTGGTGATCCCCTGGGCGTGAGCGCGTGCCCCGATCGCCCGGACGCTGCCGCCCTCAGAGGCCGACAGGTACCAGATCCACATCCCTCCCCCGTCGAAGGGCGAGCGGAGCGCCGCGCCGCCCAGCGGCCGCGGCTTGGACCGAGGACGGCTCTCGAAGACGATGGGGCCGTAGGCGTTGGAGCGGACGCGCGAGGGGGAGAGCACGACGATGTGCCCGGTGACCGCGGCGGCAGGCACGTGAACCAGTAGGCCGCCACCGGTCCCGCGCAGCATCTGGACGACGTGCCCCCTGATGCCGCGTCCACGCGGGCCCGCCTTGGGAAACAGGACCTGCTCTCCCGCCGAGAGCTGGCCCGAGAGCTGCAGATGCCCTCCACGCAGGGCGTGATGTGGATTGGCCGGGCATGCTGCTGCGGGCACGCAGCGAGCGCTCGAGATGGCCGGGGCCGGCGGGGCCGGCGGGGGCGCCTTGAGCGTGGCCGCGGCGCCGGTGAAGATCAGGTCGCTCAGGGGCGCGCCCGGGGCTGACGCGCCGGGGCCGGCCCCTGGCGCCGCAGACGCAACGAGGGCCGGGCCCGCTCCGGCGAGGGCCGCCCAGGCCCCCAGGGTGCCCAGCAGGGTTGCCGCCCGCCGGCGGCTGGCGGCGGGGCGAGGGTCGGAGCGCTCGGGAAAGGTCACGGAGTGCGAAGGGAGAGAGCCAGGAAGATCGTGAGCCGGGCGACGGACCCGAATGGGCATCGCCGGCAGACGCTGCTCGGCCGAGCGTTCGACGGTAGCTGCTTTCGCTGCACAACGCGCCATTGCTTGTGAAGTTTCGGTGATATCGCCCTCGAGCTGAGATGCTCGGGCTGCCGAGCCCGGCGGACGCTGCCGGCCCAGCGCCGGACCCAGCCATGCGACGCCATCGCCTTTCCCTCCTCATCGCCGCGCTCGTCGGAGCGTGCATCGCCGTCGCCCTGGCGGGCTGCGGCTCCCGCCGCGCGCCATCAGCCCCGCCGAGACCGGCGTCCTCGGCCCCGGGGCCGATCTTCCCCGGTCTCTCCGCCGGCCCCACACCGGACCCGGCGTTCGCCTCGGCCGCGCGATCCGCTCCGGAGCCCGGCCGGGACGCGGCGGCCGCCGCCCGCTTCGCTCGGATCGGGCTGCCGGTGTACTGCGGCGCCGGACGCCGACGTGAGGTCGCGCTGACCTTCGACGACGGCCCCGGCACCTACACCTCGCAGGCCCAACGGCTGCTGCGTGGCGCCGGCATCACGGCGACCTTCTTTCTCATCGGGCGCAACGTGATCCAGCGCCCGGGGCTCGCCGCCGCCGACGCCCGTCTCGGAGAGGTCGGCGACCACACCCTGACCCATCCCGTGCTCACCGCGCTGCGCCCGCCAGCCATCGCCACGGAGATGTCCGCCGGCCTCACCGACGCGCATCGGGCCACGGGCGCGCCCGTCCTGCTCTTCCGCCCCCCCTACGGCGCCGTCAATGATGCGGTCCGCACCGAGGCGCACCGGCTGGATGTGCCCACCATCGTCTGGAACGTCGACAGCCGCGACTCGCTGGGCGCCGGAACGGCCGCGGTGGTGCACAACGCCGAGGCCGGCCTCAAGCCGGGCGCCATCATCCTCATGCACGAGAACACGCCCGGCACCCGCGCCGGGCTGCCGCTCATCCTGCGCGCGGTCCGCCGCGACCGGCTGCGTCCGGTGACGGTGGCCCACCTGCTCGCCGACGACCCACCATCACCGGCTCAGCTGCGGGCTGGATACAGCGGCTGCCTGGCCGCCGAGCGCCACCGTCGCTGACTCGATCGGCTCCGGGCCGTCCTACGCGGCCTCGGGACTGGGTCCCTCGACCTGCACGGCGCCCTCCATGATCTCGTCGATCTCGCGCCGGTCCTCGTCGGAGAGGCGGATGTCGGCGGCCCGAGCGCTCTCGGCGATGTGATCGGGACTGCGGGTGCCGACGATGGCCACGTCGACGGCGGGATGGGACAGGGCCCAGGCGATGGCCAGTTGACTAACGGTCCAGTCGCGGTCGGAGGCAAAGCGCTGGAGCTCGGCCACAAGCTCGAGGTTGGTGCGGAACTCCTCGCCCTCGAACATGGGGCTGGCGCTGCGCCAGTCGTCGTCGCCGAAGCTCGTCTCCCTGCTCATGGCCCCGGTGAGCAGCCCGTGGGCAAGCGGTCCGTAGACCATCACGCCGATGTCGTGCTCCTCGCAGTAGGGCAGCGTCGCCTTCTCGACCTCGCGGCGGAACAGGTGGTAGGGCGGCTGGAGCGTCTCCACCGGACGCGCCCGCTCGAAGGCGGCGAGGTGGCCGGCGTCGAAGTTGGACACGCCGACGTGGGCGATCTTGCCGTCCTCCACCAGCTCCTCCAGCATCTCGACCGTGAGTGCGAAGGAGACGTCGGGATCGGGCCAGTGGATCTGGTAGAGGTCGATCTGCTCGACCCCGAGCGCCTCGAGGCTCGCCTCGACGCCCTGCCGGACTCCCTCGGGGCTGGAGTCGCGGACGATCCCGTCACCCTCGGGGCGCAACCCGCCCTTGGTGGCGACCACTACGTCTTCCGAGCGGATCTCGTCACCCAGCGCGCGGGCCAGCAGGCGCTCGGAGGCACCGAATCCGTAGCCCTGGGCGGTGTCGAAGAAGTTGATGCCGATCTCGCGCGCCCGCCGGATCGCCGCGATCGCCTCGTCCTCCCCGAAGCTGCCCCAGTCCCCGCCGAGCTGCCAGGTTCCGAAGCAGATCGGCGTGACCTGAAGGCCGCTGCGGCCGAGGGTGGTGGTCTCCATGCCGGGTTCGCCGTACCCCGCTGAGAGAGCCGGAAACCCTGAGCTGTCGATCAGAGGTCGAGCAGGCGGGTCGCTGCCGCCTTCCACGTCGCGGTGACCTGCGTTCCGGGGGCGAGCTGGAGCTGACGGGCAGCGGTCTGGCTGATCTCGGCGGCCAGCGGTTGGGGGCCGGCCAGCCCCAGGCGGACGCGGTTGCCGACCGAGGTGACGGAGATGACCTCGACAGCGAGGTGGTTCTGCGCGGAGCCCGTGGCCTGGGTGTGGGCGGGCTCGATGGTGATCTCCCACGGATAGATGCTGACGGCGACCGGGCCGCGCGCCTGCTCGAGGGCGGTGACCGCGCCACCGCCGTCGAGATCGACGACGGTGAGGCCGTCGAGTCCGGCGTGGGCACGGCCGGTGAGCACGACTGCTCCGGTGAAGTCGGCGACGAACGCCGTGGCCGGGGCGGCGGCCAGCTCGCTGGCGCTTGCGCGTTGGACGATCCGGCCCTCGTCCATGATCGCCACCTGGTCGCCGATCAGGGCGGCTTCTGAGAAGTCGTGGGTGACCAGCACGGTGGGGACGTCGATGTCGCGCAGGATCCCCGTCAACTCTCGCGCCGCGCGGGCCCGGGTGCGGGCGTCCAGCGCCGAGAGCGGCTCGTCGAGGAGCAGCGCGCGGGGTTGCCGGGCGAGGGCGCGCGCGAGGGCGACGCGCTGGCGCTCACCACCGGAGAGCGTGTCCGGCCGGGCGTCGGCGAGCGGGGCGATGCCGAAGCGCTCGAGAAGCTCCTGGGCCCGGCCACGGCGCTGGGCGCGGGACTGGCCGTCGAGGGCGTAGGCCACGTTCTGCCCGACGCTGAGGTGCCCAAAGAGCGCGTAGTCCTGAAACACGTAGCCGCAGCGGCGACGCTCGGGGGCGAGGTCGACCCCCTGGGTGGTGTCCAGCCAGACCTCGCCGTGGCATTCCACCCGTCCGCGGTCGGGGCGCACGAGCCCGGCGATGATGCGCAGCAGCGTGCTCTTGCCTGCGCCCGACGGGCCGGCGAGGGCCAGGCACTCGCCCGCGGGGACCTCGGCGTCAGCCCGCAGCGCAAAAGATCCCCGCCGCGTCTCGGCCTCAATGCGCAGCACGGCGCAGCGTTCCGTCCCCGGCGGCGAGCTTGACCGACAGCAGCAACGCCGCCGCGACGATGACGAGCACGGCGGACAGGGCGAGGGCACCGGTCAGATCGGTTGAGAACTGGTCATAGATGGCCAGCGGGGTGGTCTGGGTGATCCCGCGAAACGAGCCGGCGAAGATCAGCGTCGCGCCGAACTCTCCGAGCGCGCGGCCCCAGGCCAGGCCCAGGCCGGCGAGCAGGCCCGCGCGGGCGGCGGGCACGGCGACTCGGGCGAACGTGCGCGCCTCATTGGCGCCCAGGGTTCGCGAGGCCTCCAGCCAGCTGGGGTCGACCGCGCCGAACGCCGTCTGGGCCTGACGCAGGTAGAACGGCGCCGCCACGAAGACCAACGCCACCACCACCCCGGCGGTCTGCAGCACGAGCTGGATGTGCGCGTCACTCAGCGCCGCGCCGAGCAGCCCCGCGGGGCCGAACGCGGCCAGCAGGGCGATCCCCGCCACCGCGGGCGGGAGCACCAGCGGCAGCTCCACCAGGGTGATGACCACCGAACGACCCGGGAACGACCGGGTGGCCAGCCCGTAGGCGGCCGGAGTACCGACGGCCAGGATGATCGCCACGGCGACGGCGGTGGTCTCCAGGCTGAGCTTCAGCGCGGCGACGGCCCCCGGATCTCCCAGACTCGAGACCAGGCGCCCCGGGCTGACGTTGACGAAGACCGCCACCACCGGCAGCGCCAGGAAGGCCAGCACCACACCCATCGCGACGCCCAGCCCGACGGCAAACCAACCGCGCCGCCTCACTTGGGCGGCGCCAGGAACCCCGCTTCGAGCAGATCCCGCTGACCCGCACCGTGCCGGAGCCCGTCGAC
>JAABUQ010004474.1_pt1 | contig 23800 bp, 20 predicted proteins | sample 5560001 | NCBI WGS metagenome assembly JAABUQ01 (sample SAMN10711888, study PRJNA513371) | rock metagenome | isolation source: Antarctica rocks | place: Antarctica: Victoria Land, Finger Mt nord | collected 2015-12-18
GGCCTGGTGGTGGGCCGTTTCCTGAAAAGCTCCAGCCCGGATGCTGGGGCGGCTGCCGGTGTGGCAGCCGCAAGCGCCAAGTCGGGGGCCAACCCTCTGCTTCCGGTACCCGTGAGCGATGTTTATGACACACACCAGCACTCTCCGGTCAGCCAGCCTGAGAACGAGCCGAAAACTACGCAGCCGGCGTCCAAAGCCCCGGAAAGCACAATGGGGATGAGTGATGCTACCTGAACAACCGCAGGCTAAGACCGAAAGGTCGGTCGGTGAGCTGCTGGGCGATCTGATGCAGGAAACGACTACCCTGGTGCGTCAGGAGATCGCCCTCGCCAAAAACGAGATGACCCAAAAGGCGACCCAGGCAGGCAAAGATGCCGGTGCGCTGGCTGTCGGCGGGGCAGTGGCATACGCAGGGCTACTGGCGATTGTCGCTGCCATAATCCTGCTGCTGGTGCATGCCAACGTGACGCCCTGGGTGGCGGCGCTTCTTGTCGGCATCGTCGTCGCAGCCATTGGCGGCGCGATGGTGATGAAGGGGCTGAACGCCCTGAAACACTCTGATATGGCGCCCCGGCAGACAGTGGAAACTCTGAAGGAGGATGTCCAGTGGGCCAAGAATCAAACCAAATAAACACGAACGATCCCAATGCGACATATATCATGCGCCTTGACGGCAGCATTGTGGGCGACGGCAAATTAATAAACGAGGACGGTGAGGAAGGCAGCCACAGCATGGACACCGATGTCAGCCCCGAAGATATTGCTCAAACCCGGTCTGAGATGAGCGGGACACTTGCCGCTCTGGGCGACAAGCTAAACCCGCACACGCTGGCCGAAGAAGCCAAAGATGTGGCGTCAGACACCACGCAGCACGCCAAGGACGCTGTTCTGGAAGTAGTGGACCACGCCAAAGAAGCAATTCCCGGCATTGTCTCCGAGGCAACAGATCATGCCAAGGAAGCTGCTACCGAAGTTGTGCAGCACGCGCGGGACACGGTAACCGATCTCGTGCAGCAGGTGCGCGAAGCATTGCCCGAAGCCGCTGGAAATGCCGCCCGCCATGCGGTCAGCAGTGCCATTGACGAAGTGAAGCTGGCATTCAGCAAGGCCGGGCATACGTCTGCGAATGCCTTGAGCAGCGCCACTGATGCCGCTAAGACTGCGCTCGGCGGCGCAGCGGACGCAGCCAAAACCACGCTCGGCGGCGCGGCGGACGCGGCCAAAACTGCGCTCGGCGGCGCCACGGATGCCGCTAAAACTACGGTGGGCGGCGCGACTGAAAACATCAAAAACGCCATTGACGGCACAGCGCCCGCCGATGCGGGAGTCACCCTACAAGGAATCACCATGACAATCACAGAACGTATCAAAGACAACCCCCCGGCGGCCATTCTCGCCAGCCTAGGCCTTTACCTTCTCTTCCGCAGCGGCAGCAAGGCCACCGCAGCCGGTAAGCCCAGCGTGTCAGGCGGCTTTCCTGCAAGCGGCAAAGTCACTTCCGGCGCATCGGTGGGCGCGGGTGTCAGTCAGGCCGTCAGCAGTGCGGGAAGCAAAATTGGCGACGCCGTGGGCAGCGTCGGGGACACCGTGACCAATGCCGCCGGTCAGGCAAAGGATACGGTCGGCAGTGCCGCCGGTCATGTGCAGGACGCAGTCAGCAGCGCCGCCGGTCATGTGCAGGACGCAGTTGGCAGCGCCGCGGGCCATGTCCAGGATGCCGCCAGCAGCGCCGCCGGGCACGTACAGGATGCCGCCAGCAGCCTCGGAACGCAGGTTCAGGAAAAAGCACATCAAGGAAGCGACTCTCTCCAGCGGCTGCTGCATGACAACCCCCTCGCCGTTGGCGGGATCGCCATTGGCCTCGGCGCTCTCGCAGGCCTCGCACTGCCGGCCAGCGCCCCGGAGCAGCGGCTGATGGGGCCAGCCCACGACACGCTGATCCAGAAGGCGCAGGACATGGTCCAGGACAAAGTCCAAGACCTCGGCGACAAGGTCCACAGCGCTGTCGGAGCCGCCGGCGATGCAGTCAAAGAAGCCGTCAGCAAGTAAGGCTGAAACATAGGACGCGGCTTCAGCGGCCCCAGGGCAGTGCGGTTCATCCGTACCGCTCTGGGGCCGTTGGTTTGTGCCTTTGCCCTCGCGTTGCTGCGGCCCTTCTTCGGCGTGTCATAGGCGTTGCCTCGGCGTTGCGACGACGGAAGGATTTCTTCCGTCGTCGGTACGCCCTCAGTCAGCCGTGGGAACGCTGGGGCAGAGGGTAGGGTGTCTCAAGGAGAATACAGCGGGCTGGGCCTGCTTTGGCTTGACGGAAAATGGCAAAGCAAGAAGAGCCAGTGTTTGTCATTCGGTATCGGCAATTCATGCGCACAACCAGACACTTTCGCTTGCGGGCAAACTTGACTTAAATCTGCCAAGTAGGGTATACTCTAAACGTATTATCAGTAACATGTTCACAGTTGTTGACACGTGTAGAGTGCAAGACAGGCGAGGAGAACAGGATTGGCAAAGGCAACACCAGGGACGCTGCGGGGAACAGTGATTGATCGGGCGATGGACGGCATTGTGCCCGAACACACGGGAATGGACAGCCCCGCCAACGGCAGATTAGACGGCGCAGACGGCTACCAGGGCGACAACCGGGGCGAAAAGACAGCCGCTGTTTTGGACACGACCGGGCGTCAGGTAGTCACGGGCATGGAAGAGAACGGCGAACCCGACAGCACGGCTATGAGCCGTGTCAGCGAGGAATATACCGCCGACACCATGCGCCTGCTGGAAGGCGTGGAGCATGTCCGCACGCGCCCCGCCATGTATATCGGCGACACGGGCAGCACGGGCCTGCACCACCTGATGTACGAAGTGGTGGACAACTCCATTGACGAAGTGCTGGCGGGCCATGCGTCCGAAATCTGGGTGACGGTCAACCCCGACAATACATTGTCCGTGCGCGACAACGGGCGCGGCATCCCCGCCGACATCAACAAGCAAACGGGCTTGTCCGGGGTGGAGCTTGCTATGACCAAGCTGAATGCAGGCGGCAAGTTCGGCGGCGGCGGCTACAAAGTGTCGGGCGGCCTGCACGGGGTGGGGCTGTCGTGCGTCAACTTCCTCAGCGAGTGGTGCGAGGCGGTGGTTGAGCAGAACGGCAAAATGTACAAGCTGCGTTGCGAGCGGGGCATTCCCAAGCTTAAAGGCAAAAGCGCGCTGAAAGAGATCGGCGTGTCGGATCGGACGGGCACGACGATCACCTGGCTGGCCGACACCGAGATTTTCGGCGATTATGCCTACAAGCCCGATGTCTTCGAGTCGCGCATTCGCAACACGTGCTACCTCAACCGCGAAGTGACAATCCACTACGACGACAAACTGACGGCGGGTGCCGAGCCGAAGACGTACCATTACAAGCGTGGCATTGCCGAACTGGTAGACCACCTTAACGAGAACAAAGACGGCATCGGCGAAGCCATTTACTTCATGAAGACGCGTGAAGACGTGCAGGTGGAGATCGCGCTTCAGTACAACCAGACGTATTCCGAAACCGTACTGTCGTTCGCCAACAACGTGCATACCAAAGAAGGTGGCACGCACCTGTCCGGCTTCCGCACGGCGCTCACCCGCGTGATTAATCAATACGCGCGCAAGTCGGGGGCATTGAAAGAAAAAGACGTTAATTTAAGCGGCGACGATGTGCGCGAAGGGCTGACGGCGGTGATTTCCGTGCGCCTGTTCAAGCCACAGTTTGAGGGGCAGACCAAAGCCAAATTGGGCAACTCCGAGGTGGAAGGCATTGTCAACTCCATCATGGGCGAGGGGCTGACTCAGTTCCTGGAAGAGAACCCGCAGGTCGGCAAGCGCATTGTAGACAAAGCCCTGACTGCGCAGCGTGCCCGTGATGCCGCCCGCAAAGCCGCCGACCTCATCAAGCGTCAAAGCAGTTTGGAGAACTCCAACCTGCCCGGCAAGCTGGCCGACTGCACCGAGCGCGACCCCAAAAAGTGCGAGCTGTTCCTGGTGGAAGGGGATAGTGCTGGGGGAAGTGCAAAACAGGGCCGTGACCGTCGCTACCAGGCCATTCTGCCTCTGCGCGGCAAGATCATCAATGTCGGCAAGGCGGCACTGGACAAGACACTGGAAAACAATGAAGTCCGGTCACTGATTACCGCGCTGGGCATCGGCATCAAAGTGGACAGCATGGACGACGCCGACGCAGGCGAGTCGTCGTCCAAGTTTGACCTGTCGCGTTTGCGCTATGACCGCATTATCATTATGACCGATGCCGATGTGGACGGCGACCACATCCGCACCCTGTTGCTGACGTTCTTCTTCCAGTACATGCAGCCGCTGCTGGAAGGCGGGCATGTGTATATCGCCCAGCCGCCCTTGTTCAGCATCAAAGCGGGCAAAGACATCCGCCAGTACGCCCGCTCCTACGAAGAGCGCGACCGCATGCTCAAAGAGATCAAACGCAAAGACATCCAAGTAGGACGGTTCAAGGGACTGGGCGAGATGGATGCCTCCGACCTGTATGATACGACCATGAACATTGAAACGCGCACCATCGCGCGGGTCAGTTTGGACGATGCGGAAAAGGCCGCCGAGATGTTCTCCATCCTGATGAGCGAGAAGGTGGAGCCGCGCAAAGCCTTTATTATTCGCTACGCCAAAGAAGTGCAGAACGTGGACTGGCACTGCTGATGCGTTCGTATCAAATCAAGAATACTCCCTTGCCCAACCTGGGGCGAGGGGCAAGCAAGTCCTTCCGGCTCCCAATCGTTGGGGCGGGGGGGCTTTTCTTTTGCCTTGCACTTGTTGGATGCGGAGCGCGCACCGCACCTGAAGCCGTGAAGCCTGCATTGTCGGCCAGTGGAGACGCGCTCGCTCCCGGTGTGATCCACCGTGCCATTGCCATGGGCGACGGCACGGGCGTGGACTTGATAGATGTGGACATGAGCCGGGCACACGTCCGTATCCAAATCGTGACGGAGGGGATCGGGCGCGCAGGCGGCATGATCGGTGGGCAGGCGTACACCCCACGCGAATGGCTGGACAAGGCGCACGCGCTGGCAGCGGTCAACGGTGGCTACTTCGGGCGCGAGAGCAGCGCGGGACGCAAGGAGTTTGTCGGCTTGCTGGTGCAAAACGGGCGCGTGCGTCATGCCGCGCCGCCGCTCTCCGGGCACGGCGGCACAGCTGCATCCGCGGGGCGTTATGTGCGCAGCGTGCTGGGCATCAGCCGGGAAGGAATGCCCCTGATTGCTTACGCGGCGACCGAAGCAGGGCGTCCGCAATCGCTGCGGGTGTATTCCTCAGCCGCAATGCATGGCGAGGGGACGCCGTGGGCGATCCAAAGCGGGGTGGGGTGCGGGCCGATGCTGATCCAAAACGGCCATGTGCGCGTCACCGACCGGCAGGAACGCCTCGCAAGCGCGGGCGCATTGCCGCGCACATTCGCTGCGTATGACAACGGCGCGCAGGGACGCAGACACTTTGTCCTGGGCATGGCATCGGGCATGGAATACCGAGACCTCGCCGCGTTTGCCGTGCGCTACTTTGCGCAGTACGACCACACGCGGGCGCAGGCGGCGATGTGCCTGGACGGCGGGGCGTCCACGCAGCTTTCGTACCGCAATAGGCCATCGGGCGCAGTCCAATCACCGCGCGAGACGGGGGTTTCGGTGCCCGATGCCATCGTCCTCGTGCCGCGCCCGTGAGTGGGAGTGTCCAATTTCGCTCGGTTTGGCAGTGCCGGTGTTTGCGGGGATTGAGGCCGCTCCCAAAGGCTTCCCTGAGGAGTTGCAACGGCGTACCCAGCGCGTTGCGACGACGGAAGAGTTTGTTCCGTCGTCGGTACAGGCTTAATCAGCCGGGGGAACACCGTTTGAGCGCCGCTGGGATACGGAGGGAGGAACAATAGAGAAGGAAGACCGAGCCGAAATGGACACTGCCCCGTGAGTGGGTTTGTTGCCAACCATTCAGTCGTATGGTAAACTACGCACACACACTCCACGGCGGAAGGGCGGAACACACGCGATGCACGGAGCGCGCAAGTACAAAACAGCAGTGACGGACTACGAGGGCATGCAGGGCACTTTGGACACCCACGCATCGCAGGGCTGGAACCTGCTGTCGGTCACGCCGGACACGTGGCGACGCAACAGCGGCAGCGGTCAGGGGATGGAGTCGGCCCCTTTTGAGCAGCTTGAGGGGGCGAGCGTCGTAGAATACTCGGCATCCTACTACCTGTTGGTGTTTGAGCGCGATGACGTGCCGGGCGAGGACACATTGCTAGCCGCGCTTGAAGAACCTCTCACGCAAGACCGTCCCCTGTACGATCTCTAGCCCACGCGACTCCAACGCGACTACGGTACAACGTGCTTGCGACGTGCTTGAATGACGTATTGGAAAGGTTGCTCTGCCTTAGCCAACGGCATCACCTTACCCATGTTTAATTGCGAAAAACTAAAACACATGAACCCTGTTAAGCTAGTTGCGCTCCTGATTTCCATCATCTTTCTGTCGGTTTCTACTCCGCTGTCGGCAGATACAGAGAGCCATGCCAAAGACAAAGCCTTCCTCAAAACAGCCATGCAGAAGATGGATAAGGCTACCAAGAACAAAGACCTGGAAGGTTACCTTGTGTTTCTGCATCCCAATTACGTCAATGTAAACGCTGCCGGAGTAGAAACTGCACACAGCAAAACCGAGATGCAAGAACAGATGAACCAGTTGTTTTCACGTGCTGTCAGTGTTACCGTAGACCCCTCCAAAATCACTCATATTACATTTAATAAGAAAGGCGCGACGGTTTATGAAACTGGCAGCCTTAGCATGACGTTCATGGTAAACGGTCAAAAATCCGTGCTGCAAGCAGGAGGAAACTATCAAGATTTCTGGGTTAAAACCGCCACTGGCTGGCTGGAGAAAAGGTCTGCCTGCCTGTCGTCAAAGACCACATTGAATGGAAAACCCGTGCGCTAAGCGCTTACCGTTGCAGCCCAACAAATGTTGCACGCAACGTCACACGGCCCAGCAAAGTTTATGAAAACAGCATGGAACTGATATTGCCGGGCTTATTTCTGTTTTTGTGGTGTTCCCGCTCGGCTTTCTCTGGCTTGCCGTTCGGCTTGCGGGCACTGCTCAAAGGCTGGCACAACACCAGCAGTCGGTTTCCTACCCGGTAGAAGAAACGCTTCAGCAGACGTTTGAGCCGGAACCCGAAGGCGTGTGGCCCCCTGCGCCAAACAATGCCCCGCTGCCGTAATAACACCTCTTTGTTTCTACTTTTCAACTACCGCAGGGTATAAGTGTACTGTCCAACCGCAAGTAAAACCTATGTGGTACGCCAAAAGCCCCGCGCGCAAGAGTGAAACACCCGCCGAGAAGAAGCGGCGCGAGGCAGGGGGAACCCTTAAGTGGGTGCCTTACATCTCGGCAGTTGTTCTGATAGTGGTAGTTTGCGAGTGCATAGCCCTTGCCGAGCATCCTGACATGGAACACTTGCTCAACCTTGTCAACTCTGTTGGCTTTGTGCTTTACTTTCTATCGCATTGGAAGAAGGCGGACGCAACACTTACGGGAAAGCATAACCTCTGGCCTTTTGGCATGCAGATATTAAGCCTACTACTGATAGTCTCTACGCCATCGCTAAGGAATATGTGGCACCACAGAGAGACATTCCTGTTCTATGCCTTTGGCGGCGCAGTGCTGGTGTTGGTGCTGTTCCTTGCGGCACTCATCGTTATGGAAGTTACAAGCGAGCGGCGAACAGACCCCCGCAAGTAGCCGTTGCCCATTGCTCTACACGCGCGGCAGGTCCGCGCCGCAGTTGGGGCAAAAGACAAACGCGCGATAACCCACAGTCGCCCCGCAATTGGCGCACACGCGGGCATCGTCGGGCGGGGTGTCGGCGAACGCTTCTGCCGAAGGCGGCGGTTCGCTATTGCGGCGCGCATAGTGGCCTTCCAAGATGCGCTTGTAGTCATCGCCTTTGGCCCAGCCGTCAATGTCCAGGGCGCGCACGGCGGGGAAGGGGTGCGTCGTGCCGAGTGTCTGGGCCATCTTATACCATTGGTTCAGTGAATCCTTGCCCAGTTCTTCGTAGTCCCGCCCCTGCTGCAAAAACGCTTCCCGGCTCATCTGCGCATACAGCTTGCGGCTGCCTCCCGCGAGCTTCATCTGCGTGTTCAGCACCATCTCTAAGTCTTGAGACGCCAATAGCCCGGCACGGTCGGCGGTCAGTTCGCTCTGCCGGTACCAGTGGAAGAATGCGAAGAATACCCCCATTCCAATCCCTTTGCCCAAGCCGAATGTCCGCGCACCGACCGTCAACACCAGGCGCGCGAGAAACTCCGCCACCTGCCGGTACAGCACGTGTCCAGCCTTGATGTGCCCCAGTTCATGCCCCAGCACGACCCGCCATTCGTCCTCATCCAATAGCTCCAGCAGGCCGCTGTTCATCACAACAATGGGCTTGTCCACGCCGAACGTGTGTGCATTCACCTGCGGGCGCTGGTCAATATACAGTTCGGGAGTGGGCATATCCAAGATGCGGCAGCAGTCCACGAGCATCTCATGCAGGCTCGCGCACTGCCCGCTGTCCACCCGCACCATGTCCGACAAGCACAGCAAACGCCCCGCACGGTCGCCGCCATACTCGTTGAACTTGCGAAAAGCCCAGTCTATGCCGGGCACGCGTTTAAGTGCATCCAGCGTGGACTTGTCCGTGGGGTGCTCAAACGCCGCCGACGACAGGCCAGGGAATGCGATACGTTCTGCCATAGTGTGTCTCCTCTGCGTCTTATGACACGGCGCGCGGCATAAAGTTGCACGGCTCCCTACTGTCCAGGGAGGGCAAAAGATTACCTCTCCCTTGCTTTTACAATGGCAGAGGTTCTCTCTACCCCGCCAAGATCAGCAGCAGCAGCAGCGTTGTCGTTAGGTTTTGCAGGCAGTGCGCGGCCATTGACGGCAGCAGGGATTTGCGCGTTTCCGCCATCCAGGCGAACACGCCGCCCAGCACCCCAATCGCCAGCATTTCCACAATGCCGACCGGATGCACGAACCCAAAGACCAGCCCGGTCACCACAATCGCAGGCCACACGCCCAGTTTCAGCCGGGCCGCCTGATAAAACACGCCCCGGAACAGCAGTTCTTCCACCAGGGGCGCGGCGACCGATGCCAAGGCGACCAGCAGCAGAATCGTCCCCATGCCGGAAGCGCCCACCAACTGCGGAATAACTGGGTTGGACGGGTCGGGGGCATGCCGAAACAGCGCCCGCCCGATCAATGCCGCCGGAACCATCAGCGCGGATGCGACTGCAAACCCCCCGATCCCGTACACCAAGTTTGTCCCCACCGGACGCGCGCGCCACCCAATCTCCTGCGCCAGCGATGCTCCGCGCCGCCGTGCCATGCTCCATAAATAGAGCACGGGCGGCACGGCACTGAGCAGATACACCGCCGCCTCCAGCAGAATGCCGACCGTGATGCGCTGCGCCCCCGCCATCTGCGCGAGGGCCGGACGATACGGGGCCAGCAGGCCGGGCAGGTAAAACCGATGCGGCACGCCGAAGCCTGTGATAACATCTCCGATCACTTCGCGCGCCAGCAGGTACACCACAAACACGGCCATCAAGTCGCCCGCCCCCAGCCTCCGCTCGCTGTCCGGCAGGGCAGGCGCAACCGTCGGCCACAGGTCGGTCGTGCCCGGAGTGGGCTTGCCGCGCGCCAGCAAGTAAAGGAGCAGCAGAACGCCCAGCAGGATCAGGAGGAACCGAAAGCCCCCCAGCAGCCCCACCGGCAGCAGCGACCCCAATGTGTGCTGCTGCGCTTCCCGCGCATAACGGGCCGCCTCCGACGCATCTCCCTGCCCCTGATACAGCGCATACAGCGCGGGGTATTTCCACCAGCGAATGTTGGGCAGATGGACAATGGCATCCGCGGCGGCCTGCGTCTGATGAGCGGACAGCGCGCCGCCCTCAAAGACCGTCTGCCACAAGCGGCGCTCTGCGGCATAGCGCGCCCTGTCCGGCGCGGACAGGCTTGCGGGCAGGCTCGTGGTGAACGCATCCAGGGGGGCAAAGCCATGACTGTCCGCCAAAGGCGGCACAGACTGCTGGGCTAGCAGGGCGCGCACCAAAATCACGCGCCGGGCCGCGCCGGGCGAGCGGCTTTCGCGCAGCAGGCTCTCCGACGCTTTCAGAGCGGCGCGCAGGGCGGGCACGTCGGGATGGACAACCGCGCCGGGCGCGCCTGCCTTCAATGTGGCCGGCACAAACGCGCGCTTGGCCTGCAAGTCCGCCTCAATCAAATCCTGCATGGAGTCGCTGTCCATGCTGCCGTCGGACCTGGGCGCGAGATGGGCGGCGACGGGGCCGGAAGGATGCCCCGCGCCGGCCACATCAACCAGGCGCATTAGGCCAAACAGAAGGAGAAGGGCCACCACCCACAAGGGCAGCGAGTCTCGCCGAAACACAGGCACGGCGGGCGCGGACAAGGGGGGAGCATTCATCGGGCGGGCGCGCCCTTCAGCAGCAGAAGGTCTTTGCTGAGATTGTTGGTGTCCACCACGCCCTGCGTGGTGTCGTGGGGCGCGCCATGCGGCCAGCGCGCTTTGATACGACGCCACACGCCGACGGCTTTGTCGTACTGCCCCAGCTTTTCATAAGAGTGCGCCAGCATCCGATAGTCCAGCACCCCGGCGTCGGACAGGGCCGCGCTGCGCGCAAAGACCTGCTGGGCATCGGCATACCGATGCTGATGGTTGAACAGAAAAAAGCCGTAATCGTAGTAGGCCAGCGATGTGCCGGGGTTGTTGTGGATGCACTGCTTGTAAAACGCTTCGGCATCGGCATCCGCGCCATCGCTCCACATCAGCCAGGCCGCCGTGGTATAGCATTCAATAAACTGAGGTTCGACCTGCACGATAATCCTGTCCAGGGCGATAATCCGTGGATAGTCCCCTGCATGCCAGTAGACATCGTTTTGCGCCCAGAGTTTGTCCGCCGCTCCGCTTAAAATGCCGTCCGCCTGCGTCTCGCCCACCGAGGCCGAAGGCGCAGATGCAGGCAGGGCGTGATGGCGATGACCCGTCGGCGCGGCAAACACGGACGCCGCCGAGAAAGCGAACAGGGCAAGCGCAAGAACAGCAATTTTCAAGCAGTTGTCTTTCTTGGAATGCGCAGAAAGCAAAACAGGACAGCCCTTACTGCGCGGTCACGCTCAGCGGCGGCAGCGTGACCATCTGCTTGGGATCGGCATTGGTGGAGGCGACCGTAAATGTGGCGACCGCCAGATACGTACCCGCCACAGCAAAGGCAGACACGGCGCGGTGGATCGTGGTCAGGCTTTGGCCGGGAGCCAATGTCACCGGCAAGTCCAGCGTCGGGGGCGGCGGGGGCGGGTTGTCATGGGCGACACCGGGACGCGCCACCGGATACACGATTGCGCCGCCGGGGTCGGAAACGCGCAAAACAGCCTGGGGCACCGTTTGACTGTTATCCACCGCCACAATCACAGTCGCCGTAGACTGCGAAGTGTTGGTCAATGTCAGCGTGTAATTGGCCGTGCCGCCGACCGGCACAACAGCGGCCTCTTCGGCCAGGCTGACCGTGAAGTTTTGCAGCGCAGGCGCCGACACTGCCGTCACCGGGGCAGCAGGAGGCGGCGTCGGAGCCGGCGGCAGCGCAGGCACAGGGGTGGCGCCGACCGAAGAACTTCCGCCGCCTCCGCCGCCGCACCCGGCCAGCGAAACGCACAGCAGCAGACCCAGGGGCAGTGCGCCCCAAGTCCGTCGTCCCGTTCGTGAAAAGAGGTGGTAGCGCATAAACGATTGTAGCACGGCGGCTTCGGCATGTCAAGGAAAAAGTGTTCTTGAAAGTGTCTCCGTTGGCGCTCCTGTCTCGCCGGAGTTCCTCCCGCGTTGTAAAGGCGCGGCTATGGCGTTCCCACGGTGTTTTCATGGCGTTCCCACGGCGTACCGACGACGGAAGGATTTGTTCCGTCGTTGGTGCGCCGCTGCAGCGCCATAGCAAACCCGCAGCCACACCGACCGAACAAGCAGAAAGGCAGATGCGTGTGAATGAGAGGCGACCCAACAACGCGCGGCGCAGGGGTATAATGCCCCCATGCTGAAACGATTTATTCCTGCGGCGCTGGGGCTGCTGCTGCTTGCTGGCCGGGGACAGGCTGCCCCTCCCGCTGCCGACCCCAATACGGCCCGCGTGTCCGCATTGTACACCACCTGGGACGATTATTACTTTTATGTTGGGGCGCAGGTGCATGACACCAAGGTGAATGCGGTCAACGCGACGCCGACATCGCAGCCGCAGCAGGATGATGACCTGGAAGTGTTTCTGGAGACGGACAACGCCCGCGCGTCTGTCCGCACGCCGCACACGTTCCAAATGGCCGTGTCGGCGGCGAACGGGGCGTATTTCAGCCAGGGCGACGGGGGTAAAGTCCCGCAGGCCAAGGCGGTTTATACCAATATGCGGCTGTCGTGGACGGTACGCTCAATTCCAACAGCGACACGGATGCGGGCTACACGGTGGAGATCGCTATTCCCTGGCAGGAACTGGGCAGGACAGGCCCGCCCAAGCCCGGCGCGGTCTGGGGCTTCAACGTCATTTCGCGCGACCGGGACAGCACGGCCCGGCCCGCGCAGCGCCTGTTTTCGCTGTCGCCGGACGTGAAAGGCAGCGGGGATGTGCAGACCCCTTCCAAGTGGGGCAGCATTGTGTTTGAAAGCGGGGGGGCAGGCTCCACGGAGGGCGGGCGCATTGTCAGTCCGCGTGTCAACCTGGACCGTTTCCCGCTGATCAACGGCTCCATCGTGGCGGGCGAGTGGTCGTCATCGTCGCGGGTCGCGTTCGGCACGGACGCCGTCAAAGCCGACGCGCCGACCGTGGCGCAGGAGCCGAACACCAACGCCTCGCCGTTTGACAACCCGCCGCCCTCGGCTGCGCCGCCGCCCGCTCCGGTGGCTCAGGCGCCCACTCCCAGGGCTGTTTCCGCGCCGCCTGCGCCCATTCCCGGCACGCAGATCGGGGCGATTGACCTGCCCGGCGGCGGCAGCATCAAAGTCGTGCCCGGCGGCATTGCCGCGCCTCCGCTGGTTCCGCAAATGACCGCCGCCCTGCCGAAAGAAGCCACCACCGGCGTTGGCGGCAGGCGTGTCAACCCGCTCACCCCCAAGTACAAATATCCGAAAGACTATAAACCCAGCGGGCCGGGCGTTGACCTGACCGGCTCATTGACACTGGGCGCGGCCAATCCCCCCAAACTGGTGCTGGCCGTGTACCGGGTGGATTACAATGCCGATGGGCGCAAGGGCGTGGCGCAGAATGTGTGGGGGCCAAACGGGGCGACATTGCTGGCCGACCAGCCCATCAACGGCGCGGGGCCGTGGTTTTCGTGCCTGCGTCCGCAGTGGCATCGGCAGCAGTTAGCGGATTTACGGCGTGCGGGCATTGATGTGGCCCTGCTGCGCACGCGGGCCGACGACCCCCTGCTGGGCCGTGAGTTAGATGCGCTGGCAGAGGCGCTCAAAGAGATCAAAGCCGCCGGCGGGGATTATCCCCTGGTGGGCGTGGAAATGAACAACAATTCGGCTTCGCTGAACACGGTGTACGCGCACATCCCTGCCGAGTTTCGCGCCCTCACAGCAGCGCATTCATCGGGCAAGATGGGAGTGCTGACGGCAACCAATCTCAGCGACACCCTGTTTCAGTCCCCGCTGGCGGACGGCACGCTTGTCACCGCGCCGCTGCCTGAATACCAGTACGATGTCTCGCCGGGGCGGGTGGACAGCGCAGTTGTCGCCCGCAACAATGGGCAGACCTACGCCGATGCGTGGCAGAAAGTCACCAAGGCCGAGACGCCCTATGTGATCATAGAAAGCTGGAACGACTTTTCGCACGGCACCGAAGTGTGCGCATCCCGCCAGTATGGCGAAAAGTACGCCGACGATACGCGGCTGTTTGTCAACACGTTCGGCGGCGACAAGCAGTGGCACGCCAAGTACCTGGCCGAACAGTGCCCACGCACCATCCGCCCGCGCACATTGTACCAAGTCCCTGTGCGCATCACCAATGCTGGCACCTTGCCGTGGCGCGCGCGCGAAGATTACTCCCTGTCGCCGCGCTGGTACCGCGACGGGCGGTTGTACGATGACAGCGCGCCGCGCGTCCCTATCGGCACGGACATTCTGCCGGGCCAGACGGTGACATTGAGCGTGGGCCTGGCCGCCCAAAACCAGTATGGTGACGACCTGGAACCAGGCGACTATACCCTAGTCTTTGACATGGTGCAGGGGCAGGATCGCTGGTTCTCGTATGCATCGGACAGCCCGCTGCAAGTGCCGGTCAAAGTCGTGCCCTACGCGACTGCCCTCGCGCCGCAGGCGACATTTATCGGCACGTCCACGCCGTCGGCGATGCAGGCCGGAGCCGCCTACCCCACGCAGGTGACCGTGCGCAACGACGGCTCAAAGGACTGGGCCGGGTACGAGATCGCCTACAAACTTCAGAAAGTGGACGCCGAAACCGGGGACGTGCGCACCCTGGGCGTAAGCAAAAGCGAAGCGCTGCCCACGCCGATTACGGCAGGGCAGGCTGTCACGGTCAATGTCGCCGCCTCGCCCAAAACAAGCGAAGGGCAAGCGCTGCCCACGGGCGAATACCGCCTGCACTGGTTTGTCAAGCCCGGCAAAGGCGGCGAGGCAGTCGCAGGGTCTTACGATGAGGCCGTGCGCGTGGTCGGCAACGACCCCGGAGTGGCCTTTGTATTGGCGGACATCCCGCGCAGCATGGATGCCGGCAAAGACGGAACCGCGCGCCTGGCCGTGGAAAACCTCGGCCCCGCGAACTGGCCCAAAGGCACGCACAAAGTTGGCTACCACTGGTACTATCTGGACGGGGCAGAATACCAATGGACAGGCGGGGCGCTTGCGCCTCTGACCAAAGAAGTCGCCGTGGGCCGCGCCGATGGGGATATTGTCGCCAAGTTCCATGCTCCCGATGCGCCGGGGCGTTACGCGCTGGTGTGGGATGTGCAGGGGCCGGACGGCGCGTGGGCCTCCACTGCCCCGGCAGGGCGGGCCGACGACCTGCTGCAAGTGATTGTGCAGGTGAATGGGAGGGGCAATGTCGTGCCTGTTGACCTGCGCAAAAACGCCGACCTCGTTGGCATTACAAGCGGGGCGGGGGGCGAAGTGGGGGCGGGCTTTGACGGGCAGGGCCGCACATTCCCCGGCGCGATGCTGCCGCCCGACGCCACGACCGAAGTGGACGGCAACCCGCTGCTGATCGGCAAAGCCGGGCCTGCGCTGTACCCATCGGGCTACTATGCGCAGGCCGTGGGCACTGAGAGCACGTCCAATCACCGCGTTTCATTCCTATACCCCCGCCCGGATGTCAACAACGTGGTGGTGTGCCGTGGGCAGACCATGAGCCTGCCGGGTGGCAATTACCGCGCCATTCACCTCTTAGCAGCATTGTCAGGTGTACAAAGCGCTCCGGCAGCGTTTGCCGTGCCCGGCCAGAACGCATTGGCCCCGCTTGCCGTTGCCGCGTGGACACAGGCTCCATCAAACGCCGCGCTGGGTATCCGCAGCCCGTACCGGCAGGGCAAGAACGGTGCGGATGGCGTGCCGGTCATGCTTGGCGACTACGTGCTGGCGTTAGACCCATCGCGCAAGACCAGCGCGATTACTTTGCCGAACAATCCCAACATCAAGATTGTCGCCATCAGCCTGGAAAAGTAGACGCATGCCGCCCTCGCGTCAGCAAGCGGGGGCTTATTTTTGCCCTCTGTCCTGTCCCTGTTTCCACAACAAAGCAGCGTCAGCTTTCCCCTTTCGGGGAGCAGGATGAGGAGCGAGACTTGGGGCTTGCGTTTTTCCGGCTGCCCAAACTTGGGGCGGGCCTTCGTGCCGGAGCTGCCGCATTTTCTCAGGGCAGACTGGAAGCCGGGGCGGGGTTGGTTGAGGCCGTGCGAGCAGGCGAAGCCAGCATCAAGCGGCTGAGACGGGCGGCGCGGTCGTCGGGCAGGGCGGCAAGCACCTTGCCCGCCTTTTTTTCGTCCATCGGCATCAGGCTTTGCACGACCGTGGGGTCGGGCAGCTTGGCGAAGATGCGGGCGAGGTCATCGGGGGCCATCGCGGCATAGATGGCGTCCAATTTGGCATGCGTGTCCGGCGCAGGGGCGGATGGGACAGCGGCCATCGCCGGCGCAGGCAAGGGCAGGGGCGTTGTTGAGAGAGGCAAGGGGACGGGGGGCGGGGCAGGCTTCGCAGGGACGGCGGCAGCGGTTTTGACGGGCTTAGGTTTGCTTGCTTTGGCGAGATGGGCGGCCCGCAGCAGCGGCGCAATCTGCGGGTTTTTGTCCGCCCACTTTTGGGCGGGCAGGATGCCGGTGAACGCCATGCCGTACACCACGCCCAGAGCCACCAGAATGCAAAGAATGGGAACGACTATTTTCACGAGGAGAAACTAGCCTTTCTCCATAGCAGCGCGGATCTTGCGAATGTAATTCTGGGTTTCGGCAAAGGGCGGCACGCCGCCGTACTTGCGGACATTGCCCGGCCCGGCGTTGTATCCCGCTAGAGCCAGGTCTAAGTCCCCGTGATATTGACCCATCAAGCTTGCCAGCTGGCGCGTGCCCGCGGCAATGTTCTGTTCGGGGTCAAACGGATCGGAGATGCCTGCCTCGTGGACATTCGCGGGCATCAGCTGCATCAGGCCCATCGCTCCCGCAGGCGAAACGGCGCGCGGGTTGCCGCCACTCTCCGTCTGAATCACGGCTTTGACTAAGTTAGGCGGCAGGTTATGTTTGGCGGCATAAGTCTGAATAAGGCCGTCCACGCCCCCCGTGTTGGCTGTGATAGGGACAACGTCGCCTGGCGCAACCGGCATCGGAGGCAGTGGGCCGAGCGAGGCGGGCGGGACATGGATCGTCTGCCCACCCAGCATGGTCACGGGCGGCGTGCCGCGTCCGATCGGCGGGCCATCCAGGGCGGGGGCAGACACGGGCGGGGCCTGCGCCTGAGCCAAGGCCTGCCCAAATGTGGCTGCGCCGGTCTGCGAAATAGGGGGCGGCGGGGCGGGTGGGGCTAGGGCGGCAATACGCGATTGAATATCGGCGATACGCGACTGAATGTCGCTGATTTCATCAAGCATGGGTTTGTTCCTCGCGCTGGCGGAAGTTATAGCGGGCTGTGGACAAGTCGTCCATCAAAGTCTGCTCCGTGCGCCGGGTGTGGGCGCTGTGCTGTTGTTTGTCGCGGTCTTTCAGCGTGTCCAGCGCTTGGCGGTTTTGGGCGGCTCCGACCATGTGCATTTTGCAGGCTTCGCGCTGGATGATAGTCTGTCGCACATACGTGTCTTGTTCGCGGATGCTTTGCGTAATCGTCTGCATATAATCCTGGTACACGCGCATTTCCAGAGGGTCAAATTGGCCGTGGCACTCGCGCAGTTCATCCAAAAGCGCGGCGCGGACTTCGTGCAGCTCCGCCAGGAGGCGCTCACCCCGCACGCGGGCGGCCTCGGCCTCGGCAAAGTTTTGCTTGGCGACCAATTCCACCCGCTCGCGCTGTTCCAGCACGGTCTGCATGCGAAACTTGAAGTGTTTCATTCGGCGAAGAGTCCTTTCAAAGCGGTCACAGTGTCGTTGAAAGTCATATGTTCGTGGATGCCCTGCTGAAGGAACGCTCGCACCGGCTCAATCATCTGCCGGGCATGGTCAATGCGCGGATTGGTGCCTTCTTGATAAGCACCAATGTTAATCAAGTCTTCAGCCTCTTTGTAGACGGCCAGCGTTTCGCGCAGCTTCTGGGCGGCTGTTCTTTGTTCCCGGTTCGTGACCTGGCCCATGACCCGCGACACGCTGCGCCCAATTTCAATGGCCGGGTAGTGACCCCGCGCGGCGAGGTCGCGCGAGAGCCAGATGTGGCCGTCTAAGATGCCTCTCACGGTATCGGCAATCGGCTCATTTTCATCGTCGCCTTCCACCAGAACCGTGTACAGGGCGGTGATGGTGCCCTTGTCGCTCGTGCCGGACCGCTCCAGTATCTTCGGCAGGAGGGCGAACACGCTGGGCGTGTATCCCCGCGTGGCGGGCGGCTCCCCGACCGCCAGCCCCACTTCGCGCTGCGCCATAGCCAACCGGGTGACGCTGTCCATCATCAGCATGACATCTTTGCCTTGATCACGAAAGTACTCGGCAATGCTGGTCGCGACCAGGGGCGCTTTCAGGCGGACGAGAGGCGGCTTGTCCGAAGTCGCCACCACCAGCACGGACCGGCGCAGGCCTTCTTCGCCCAGGTCGCTTTCCAGAAACTCGCGCACTTCCCGTCCGCGCTCGCCGACAAGGCAGATCACATTGATGTCCGCAGTCGTGTTGCGCGCGATCATGCCCATCACGGTGCTTTTGCCCACGCCCGACCCGGCGAAGATGCCCATGCGCTGGCCCTTGCCCATCGTCAAGAGGCCGTCCAGGGCGCGGATGCCGAGCTGCAAAGGCTGCGTGATGCGCTGCCGCGTCAAAGGGTCCGGCGGAGCGGCGTTGATCGGGTACTGCCTGCCCCCGGCTTGCCCTATGGTCCCTTTGCCGTCAATCGGGTCGCCCAGGCCATCCAGCACGCGCCCCAGCAGATTGTCCCCAACAGTCACCTGCTGCGCTTCGCCCGAGGCGATCACTTCCGAACCGGGCTTAATTCCCGCCATCTCGCCCAGTGGCATCAGCAGCACTCGGTTCTGCTTGAAGCCGACCACCTCGGCCTTGACCAGGCGCGAATTGCGCCCGCCGGGCCGAATGGTGCAGATTTCCCCGACCTGCGCCGCCGGCCCGGTGCTTTCCACGACCAATCCGATCACCTGTGTCACCAGGCCGTTGGCGCGAACCGTGTCCAGGCGGCTGACCAGCGATTGGAGGCGGGACAAATCTACCCTCGACGTTTGGGCAGTGTCAAATGTCGAGAGCATGAGTTAATGCGCGCTCCACTTCATCTAGTTGGGTTTCAATCTTGGCGTCTATTGTGCCCGCATTGGTTTCCACCACGCAGCCGCCCTGCCCAATACGTCGGTCGTCAACAATCTCCAGGTTCTTCACTCCATCCATTAAGTTCAGCAGGTCTTCGCGCATGCCGCGCACCTGGGCCGCGTCGGGCAGCGACACCCGGATGCGCACCTGGTCTTTGTCGGTAACACGGCGCAGGGCGTTTTGCAACACCTGGGCAACGACTTCGGGGTTCTGGGTCACCTCGGTCTTGACAACCTGCCGGGCGATTTGCAGTACAAATGCCACCATCTCGGCTTCCTGGGAGTTCCACAATTCCTGCCGGGCCGCGCCAATAGCTTCGGTCAGCGTTTGGAGCTGGGCGCGTGCTTCGACAGTCTGGGCATCCTGGGCGCGCTGTAACTCCAACGCGGCAGCAGTTTGTCCGGCTTCCCGCCCCTCATGGAAGCCTTCCTGCCAGGCGGCTTCCCGCATGGCTTCGGCCTGGATATACGCATCCTCCAAAACCTCCGAGGCTTGCTGACTTGCCCGCGCGCGTGTTTGTTCCGCCTCTGCGAGGAGTTCTGCTGTCCGCAGTTCGGCTTCTTTTTCTCGTTCGCCCGGAGAGGGCAAAGAAGGGTGTGCGGCAGCGGCAGTGGGCTGTTCCCAAGACCGCTGGGTGCAAGGCATCTCTTTAAGCGGCTGCAAAAGGGCAAGAAAAGACGTGACTGCCATGCTAAGTCGTTTCTTTCATGCTAAGCGATCATCTCCTCGCCGCCGCCGCGCGCGACCACGATCTCGCCTGCTTCTTCCAATTTGCGGATGATGTTGACAATGCGCTGCTGGCATTCTTCTACGGCCCGCAGCCGGACCGGCCCCATAAACTCCATTTCTTCTTTCATCATCGCGGCGGCACGCTCGGACATGTTCTTGTAGATGCGCGCCTGCGTGTTTTCGCCCACGCCCTTGAGCGCCAGCACCAATTCTTTGGCATCCACTTCTTTGAGCACTTGCTGGATAGCTCGGTCGTCCAGCAGAACGATGTCCTCAAAGACGAACATGAGCTTTTTGACTTCTTCCGCAATTTCCGGGTCATTCTCCGACAATGATTCCAAGATAGTCTTTTCCGTCGAGCGGTCAACCCAGTTCAGCACCTGTACCAGCGACTTGACGCCGCCGGCGTGCGAGAAGTCGGTGGAAACGACCGAGGACAGCTTCCGGCGCAGCACCGACTCCACTTCGCGGATTACTTCGGGTGGCGTTTTGTCCAGCAGGGCGATTCGTCGTGCGACATCGGCGCGCAGGTCCTGCGGCAGCCCCGACAGGATGCTCGCGGACTGACTGGGCGATAGGTACGCCAAAATCAAGGCGATGGTCTGCGGATGCTCGTTCTGAATAGCCGTAATGATCTGAGAAGCATCTGCCTTCTTCAGGAAATCAAACGGGATCACTTGCAATGCCTGCATGACACGCCCGACGATGTGCTCGGCTTTTTCGTTGCCGAAAGCTTGCATCAGCAGGTCGCGGGCGGTGTCTAAGCCGCCTTCCGCAATAAAATCCTGCGCGACACACAGTTCATGGAACTCTTCAATAATGTTTTCGCGCGTGTCGGCGGTGACACGGCCCATGCGTGCGATTTCCACGGTCAGCACTTCCACTTCTTCCGGACTCATGTGCTGCATGAGATCGGTGGCCGCATCGGGGCCGATCGCGACCATGAGAATGGCGGCTTTTTGACGATTGTTCAGCGGCTTGGGTCGGAGTGCCATAGGTTCGTGTTTCTGTTTCTCAGGGGGCGCGCCCGGCTTGTGGACAGCGCAGGCGTATTAAACGGCTTCTTGGCGCATATCTTCCGCCATCCAGCCTTTCATCAGCAGGGCGACCGAATCGGGCCGCGTGGTGACCATGTTCTGGATGCTTTCCAGTTTCATGTCCTGATGACTTTCAATATTCGGGGCCTGGCGGCGTCGGCGCGGGCGTGCCTGCACTTCCGGCATTTCGGCCAGCACGTCTTCAATGCTCAGGGGCCGCTCTTCCAAGAGTGCTTCCAGGTCCTGATCGCTGGCGGCTTCCAAAAGCCCGATGTTGGCCCCATCGCCTTCCAGGGCGAGTTCAGGCGCTTGCGAAACGGCTGCTTTGCGCGCCCCGCCGCCTGACTTCATCAGAATAAACAACAAGATGCCTGCGGCAGCGCACACGGCCAGCGCTTTGGCGACATTGCTCATCATCTCCTGCGAGGCCAGCGATTTGGTCTGCGCCTGCGCGGCTTTGATGGCGCTCGTATCAAATGCCATGGTTTGCACCGTCACCAGACGCGTGGTGTCGCCGGGCAGAGCGCCGATCGCTGTACCTAGAAAGTTCTGGATGCGGGGAATGTCCGTTGCGGCGATGCTGCTGTCTACGAAAGCCGCGACCGTCAGCTTTTTGACGCTGCCCGGCGCCTGCTGCTTGACCGTGTGGGTAATATCCGGGTCAATGTTGTTCTGGGTCGTGTCGGTTTCGGTGTACGTGCCGCCACCGCTCGTGCCCGATGACGAGTAGGTGGGCGGACCGCCCAGATTGCTCGCGCTGCCCGCCGCCCCGCCGACCGAGGGCGGCGTGCCTGACCCGGTGTACTTGGTGTCTTTTTCGCGGGTGCTGATGGCAATCGGGCTGCGCAGGCCCAGCGGCAGCGAGTGCTGCACCTGGTCAATCTGCGTCTGGTCGTTGTCCACTTCGGCGTTGACCGTCAGAATGGCTTTGCGCGGCCCCAATGTGGAGTCTAATAAACTTTGCAGGCGGGCACGGACGCTTTCGGCGTATTTGATGTTGTCGTTCCACGTCTGGTTGACGCCGCCGATGCCGTTGTCGCCTGCCCCGTTGTCTTTCCACAAGGGCGCGCCGGTCTGGTCGGTCAGCGCCACATTAGCCGTGGTCAGGCCGGGCACGGCGTGGGCCACCAGGTTGACGATGCCCTTGACCTGCATGTCGCTCAGCGACTGCCCGGACTTCAGAGTTAAAATCACGGCGGCGCTAGGCGCGACATCCGTGCCGAACAGCGACGACGAGTTGCCCAGGGACAGCGTAACAGCGGCGTTGCTGACCGGGTCCAGCTTCATCAGCTTGCGATCCATCTCGCCCTCGTCGGCGTTGAGGATGCGTGCCCGTTCCACTTCGGTGCTGGTTCCCATGCCGATGGCGGGCAATTGCTCAAAGCCCGCAATGCTGGTGTCTTTGGACAGGATGCCCGCCGCTTCCACCGCCATCACCGCTTTGCTTTCGTCTTTGGAGGGCACCATCACCGTGCCGTCCTTGTCGCCAAAGTGCATGGTAATGTTCTGCTCGCGCAGCGTGGCTTCAATGGATGACGCATCCTTGCCCGACACCCCATGATAGATGGGCGTGAAGTCCGGGCTGGATGCCATGGACCCAGCCACAATCAGCGCAATGACAATCAGCACGGCCATGCCGATGGCGAGGGCGCGATTGGCGGCAGTCGCCCCCTCCCACCAGGTTCTCAGCGCGTCGCCCATGTTGGTCAGCATTGCCAATTCGGTCGGTTCCCTTCAGCCGTCAACTTCCACATTAACTTCCGGCATGCTAAAGCCCCGGCGCTCCACGCATCGGGGCTAACATCCTACATGCTGGTGTGCATGATTTCCTGGTACGCTTCCACCACTTTGTTGCGCACCTGGGTCGCCATCTGCACGGCGATGGTCGCCTGCTCCCCGGCGATCATCACGCTGTGTACGTCGCTGATCTGGCCTGACGCAAACGCCCGCGTCATCTCGCCGGACTTCAATTGCAGGTCGTTCACCTGCGTCATGGCGTTTTGCAATGTCTGCCCGAACGAGGGCGTCATAGCATTAAGGTCGGCAGTCGCGCCGCTCGTGCCGGGCGTCAGCGGCGATTTCGCCAGCAGGGAAGGCAGTGTCAATGCGGGAAGAAGGCTCATGGGTTGCTCCGTATCAATGCAAGTGTGCGTGGGCTAAAAACGAGGGTCAGGGCCAACATCATTGGCGGCTTTCTCCTGACAGACGAATTGTTCCACACCTTCCCGCGCGAATCACAGGCTTTTTTGGGGCCAAAATTGCGGGCTTATGAAAGTGTGCGTAGTTTGCCTGGGCACGCCCAAACGTTGAGGAAAGCCAAAGTAACCTTCTGTCGCCGACCTGGGACTGTATAATGAGAGTGGGAACCAAAGTGCAGGAACTAAGCAAGCTTATCAGCAGCGCACAGAGCGGCGACATGGAGGCTTACGACCAGATTGTTCACCGCTTCCAGGACATGGCTGTTGCTTACGGCTATTCGGTGCTGGGCGACTTCCACTGGGCTGAAGATGCCGCGCAGGAGGCATTTGTTGAAGCGTTCCGCTGCCTTCCGAGTTTACAGGAACCGCTCGCTTTCCCTGGCTGGCTGCGGCGTATCGTGTTTAAACAGTGCGACCGGCTCACGCGCAAGAAGCAGATCAGCACTCTCTCCCTCCACGTCGCAATTGAAGAAGTAAGCCTTGATTGTGATCCGCAAAGGGCGTTGGAAAAGCAGGAAACCGCCTTGCAGGTGCGAGACGCTGTGGCTGCGCTGCCGGAGCATGAGCGAAGTGTGACACTTCTCTTCTACATGGGCCAACACTCTCAACTCCAAATCGCCAAATTTCTGGAAGTGCCGTTGACGACCGTTAAAAAGCGCCTGCACACGGCCCGCAAGAAGCTTAAGAAAAGGATAAGTGAGATGCTTCAAGAAAGTAAAGACACCATGATGAACAATGAGACTGACCACTGGAACCCTATCGTCATTGAACCGGACAGCCCGCAGTGGGAGCAGGCCG
>JAABUQ010004475.1_pt1 | contig 23799 bp, 21 predicted proteins | sample 5560001 | NCBI WGS metagenome assembly JAABUQ01 (sample SAMN10711888, study PRJNA513371) | rock metagenome | isolation source: Antarctica rocks | place: Antarctica: Victoria Land, Finger Mt nord | collected 2015-12-18
CGGCCCTCAAGCCCACGATGGGCCTCCCCAGCGCCCGAGGGCCTACGCCCCGAATCAGGGCGGCCCGCCCCGGGGCCCGAACGGGCCCGGGGAAGATCGGGGAGCCCCCCCTCGGCGACCCGGGCTCTACCAGCCAGGCCCCGGCGGCCCGTCCCGAGCCCACGACGGCGACCGGGACAATCGAGGCGGCCCGCCTCCCCGACGCCCCGATCGACCGATGGGCGACGCCCGGCCCGGCCCGCGCCCGCCCCGACCCCAGGACCGCCCCGCCGAGGGCCCGCCCCGTGGTCCCGGAGGCTATCAGGGCGATCGGCACGGCCCGCCCCGTGGCCCCGGCGGCTACCAGAATGATCGAGGGGGCCCGCCCCGCGGTCCCGGTGGCTATCAAGGTGAGCGCGGCGGGCCGCCCCGCGGCCCGGGCGGTTATCAAGGTGAGCGCGGCGGGCCGCCTCGTGGCCCGGGCGGTTATCAAGGTGAGCGCGGCGGGCCGCCTCGTGGCCCGGGCGGTTATCAGGGCGACCGGAACGGCCCTCCTCGGGGCCCCGGAGGTAATCAGGGCGACCGGAACGGCCCTCCTCGGGGCCCCGGAGGTAATCAGGGCGACCGGAACGGCCCGCCCCGACGCCCGGAGCGTCCGGTCGGCGACGCCCGGCCCGGCCCGCGCCCGCCCCGACCCCAGGGCGGGCCCTCCGATGGCCCACGCCCCGGAGGGGGTCGGCCCCACTCGTCGAACGGGGGCCCGCCCCCGAATGGTCACGGCCGAGGCCCGCGCCGGCCGGGGCCAGGCCAAGGTCACGGACCGGGGCCCCGGCCCCCCGCCCCGCCGCGCCGCCCTTCGCCCCCGTCCCAGGGGCCGCCCGAGCGGCGGGTGATCGGGATGGAAGCGGTCGCTTCGCCCCCACCCCGCGACGACCGGCCCAAGCCCCGGCCGAAGCCCCCGGGCAAGCGGCCCGCCCCGAGAGGGGGCGCTGGCCCCCGGCCGATGCCCAAGCGGCGGCGAGGCGGCGACGAACCGGCGGATTGAGGATGGAACCCGGACCCTGAGACCCGGTTGAGGAACGCCCCCCTTTGGACGCCGTCGCCCCGGCCCTCGCGGCCCAGCGGACCGTCGCGATCCTGGAAAACGTGCCCGTCGCGCGGGACACGTTCCGACTCCGGCTGGACGACCCCGCGACGGCCCGTTCGATCCGCCCGGGTCAGTTCATCATGATCCGGCCCGCGAACGGCTCCGACCCCCTGCTCGGCCGGCCGTTCGCCCTTTACGACGTGGCCCGCGACGCGGCCGGCTCGCCCTCGGCCGTCGACGTGGTCTACCTCGTCCTCGGGCGGGGGACCAGGGCCCTGGCCCGGCTCCGCCCCGGCGACGAGGTCATGACCTGGGGCCCGCTCGGCAACGGCTTCGGCCCGCCGCCGCCCGGCCCGGTCGTCTTCGTGGCCGGTGGGATCGGCCAGACCCCGTTCCTGGCGCTAGGGAAGTGGTGGCTCGGGCGGGAAGTCTACGGCGACGGGCCCGACGTCCCGCCCCAGTCCCGGGCCAACCCGGCCACGCTGCTCCTCGGCGTCCGCTCCCGCGACCTGGCGGCCGGCCTGGACGACTTCGAGAGGGCGGGGATCGCGGTCGAACTGGCCACCGACGACGGATCGGCCGGGCACCACGGGTTCGTCACCGACCTGCTCGCCCGCCGCCTCGAACGGGGGGAGCGGCCGGCGCGGGTCGTCGGCTGCGGGCCGCCGGCGATGCTGGCCGCCCTGACCCGGCTGGTCGGGCGGTTCGGCGTCGCTTGCGAGGTCTCGCTCGAGAACCACATGGCCTGCGGCTTCGGGGTTTGCTTCAGTTGCGTGGCGCCGATCCGCCAGCCCGACGGGTCGGTCGACCTCCGCCGGGTCTGCGTCGAGGGGCCGGTCTTCCCGGCCGTCGACGTCGCCTGGCCTTGATCGATCGCTAGCGGCGGGCCTGGGCCTTGATCTGGTCGCGGAGCCGGGCGGCTCGCTCGTAATCCTCGTCGGCCACGGCCTCGTCGAGCTGCTCGCGGAGCGTCTTCTCGACCGCGAAGTTCTTGCGGATGTCGTTCTCGAGCGATCGAAGCTGCTCGACCAGGGTTTCGTTGGGCGTGTCGTCGGCGTCGGCGCCCTCGGCCCAGGCTTTCTGATGTTCGAGGAGGCGGTCCATCCCGTCGCGGACCGCGTCGATGGCCTCCTCGGGCTTCATCCGCTCCAGGGCCAGGGCCACGGCCGCCTGGGTCCGGTGGAACAGGACGAGCCCGCGAAACCGCTCGTGCGAGGCGACGTAATCCGCGTCCGACCCGTGGTCGCGGACGAAGTCCATCAGGGCCAGCGAGTGGTCGGCGTCGAGCAAGGCCCGGTCGTAGCGCTGGAGCGTCAGCCAGGCGATCCGCCGGTGATAGAACTGGACGAACTCGCGGTCGGCCTCGCCGCAGTGCTCGGGCGACATCGTCCACCGGCCCGACTTCGACCCCGAGCTTTTCGACGCCGCGCGATTGCGGAGGTAATCCAGATAGGTCGGGCAACTGTGCGGCCGGACCCCGTCGGGCCGGGCCTCCACCTCCATCTGGAGCAGGCCCAGCTCGACGCGGATCTGGAGGACGGGCCGGCCGTCGCGGGCGCGGACCTGGCGAGCGGCGACCTCGCCGGGCTCCGGGTCGTAGGGCCAGCCTTGCAATGCTTCATCGATATCCCGACGCATCGGCGACTCCCCCGGCGGCCTTCGTGGTCGGCCCGGCCGACTCACCTTCAATTATACCAGGCGACGCCCGTACCACCATCGACCGGGCATGCACGCTTCGCGACCGCCCGGCGCATTGACACCGGCCCACGGCCCCCCCATCATCGGACCATCGGGCCGCAAGCCCTGGCCCGTCCGTTCCTTTTGGTCCCGAGAGATCCATGTTCACCAACGAACCCAGCCTCGCCCAGCGGATCGAGCGGATGATCGGGGACACGCCGATCGTCGACCCCCACACCCACATCCGCTGCGACCAGCCGGGCGCGCCCGACCTCGCGGCCTTGATGGGCTACCACTGGGTCCGGACCGAGCTGATCGCCGTGGGGATGCCCCCCGAGGACTTCGACCCCCGGCTCCCCCCCGACGAGCGGGTCCGCCGCTCCCTCCCTTATCTGTCCCGGATGCGCAACACGGCGATGGCCTGGTGCTTGTTCCGGATCTTCCGCGACCTCCACGACTTCGACGAGCCCCAGCTCACCCCGACCAACTATCGGGACCTGTTCGACCGGGTCGCCCGGACCGGCGGGGATCGCGGCTGGGCCCTGTCCGTCCTCCAGGACCGGGCCAAGATCCGGACCGTGGTCACCAGCCTGGGCAACCGGAGCGACGACCCGGCCCGGAACCCCGACTCCTTCTATTATATGCTCGACGCCCACTATCTGTTCTGCCCGGGCGTCGCCACCGACCTCGAACCGTTCTTCGTCGGCCGGACCACCAAGGCCGGCTATCACGACGCCTTGACCGCGGTCCTGGGCGAGGCCCCCGCCACCACCGACCGGCTGGAACGCCTGGTCTTCGACTGGCTCGACCGGACCGTGACCGGCCGCGTCCGGTTCACCAACACGTTCCTGCCGATCGAACATCGCTTCGCCCCGCCCGACGAGATGCAGACCCGGTTCGCCCTCAATCAGGCGGCCCACGACCGGGACCTCGGCGAGGCCGACATCGACGCCCTGTCCCGGTCCGTGTCGTGGTCGGTCTTGAAGTGGCATCACGACAACCGCAAGGCGTTCCAGATCGCCGTCGGCGCCGAGTATTTCCTCTGCGACGGCAAGAGCATCCCCCGGTTCCAGGAGTCCTGGACCTCGGAGATGGCCCGGGGCTTCCACCAGTTCCCGGGCGTCCGGTTCGACCTGATGATGGCCTCGGACGTCCTGACCCACGACGTCGCGGTCCTGGCCCGCCAGTTCCCCAACGTCTACGCCTCGGGGTACTGGTGGCACAACTTCTTCCCGATGACCATCGAGAAGATCATCGGCCTCCGGGTCCAGGTCGCCCCGCAAACCAAGGTCGGCGGCTTCCTCTCCGACGCCTATTACGCCGAGTGGACTTACGGCAAGCTCCAGGTCGTCAAGAAGGCGATGGCCGCGGCCCTCGCCCGCCTCGTCGAATCGGGCTTCTTCGAGGAGGACGAGATTCCCCCCCTGCTCCGCCAGATCCTCCACGATACGCCCCGCGACCTGTACGGATTGGGCGAACCAGAAGGCACACCCGGGATGTTCCCGACGTGACCGGGGGTAATGGGGGGCGTCGATCCCCGCGCCCGAGGTTCGCGAGTATCCCGGGAGGATTGTCCTTCGGAAAGCGGCGGGCGACCTTGGGCCCTTTGGCCCCTCTCAGGAGGGCTCATGGTCTGGGCGATCCAACGACCCGGCATTTGGGTTGACAGGATAGGCAGGCACCTTATAATTGGCATCGCTGGCAAGCTTGGTAAAATCGATAGGTTCTGTCGACTTTGCCACTTGGCCTAGCTTTCCGGTTGTTAGATTTCTGATGACCGGGATCAGGGCGATTAGGCCGACTTTCGCGGTCGAATCCGGGGTGAGGGACGGGCAACCGGCGAGGAGATTCCCCACGGATCGGGAATCGCCGGGGGGCATGGAGGGGCGTCGCGAAGCCCAGACGCTCGGACGACAGGACGAGGCGTATTCGACCATGAAAACCGTGTTCACGACCGGAGAGGCCGCCAAGATCTGCAAGGTGAGCCAGCAGACGATCATCCGTTGTTTCGACTCGGGGCAGCTCAAGGGGTTCCGCGTCCCCGGATCGCGGTTCCGGCGCATCCCTCGCGAGGCCCTCTATCGGTTCATGAAAGAAAACAACATCCCGACCGACGCCCTGGAAAGCGGCCGTCGCCGGGTCCTGATCGTGGACGACGACCAGGCGGTCGTCGACCTGATCTCCGACGTCCTGGTCAATGACGCGCGGTTCGAGACCAAGACGGTCAACAACGGCTTCGGCGCCGGGATGCTGGCCAAGGAGTACCACCCGGACCTGATCGTCCTCGACGTGATGCTCCCCGACATCAACGGCCAGGCGGTCTGCGAGCTGATCCGGAGCGACCCGACGATGGCGGACATCAAGATCATCTGCATCTCGGGCCTGATCGAGGACGACAAGATCGCCGACCTGAAAACCTCGGGGGCCGATGATTTTCTCCACAAGCCGCTCGACATCGATGAACTGATCCGCCGCGTCTGCCGACTCTTGGATATAGAGACCGGCCCGACGGGTTGAGTCCGCGCCTGGATCGTCGCCGACGGGAAGGAGCCCGGCTCGGTGCGTGCCACGTCCGCCTCCGATCACGGCCCGAATGACCTCCGCCGTCCCCTCGACCGGCTGGACGGGCTCCCCCTGCGCCCCTCGACGGCCCGCCTGCTCCTGGCCGCCCTGCCCGAGGACGACGGGTCGGGCCCCGACGCGGCGACCCCCGGGGACCGGCCGCCGGCGTCGACCGAGGTCGACCCCGCCTGGGCCCTCCGGCGGTCTCGGGACCGGGGCCGGTCCCCCGACCCCCTGGCGAGCCTGGCCGACCATCGATGGTGGCCGTTCGACCCGGCTCCGGAGATCCTGACCCGGATCTGGCGACAGGGCGTGGCCGTCGCCTTCGCCGCCCGCCGGCTGGCCCGCGAGGCGGGCGACCCCGACCCCGACGCGATCGCCCGGGCCGGCCTGCTCCACAACCTCGGGCTCTGGGCCTTGGCCGCCGTCGCCCCCGACCGCCTGCCAACCTGGATGGCCGCCGACCGCGACGCCCGGGCCGACCTGGGCCGCCGATGGTTCGGCTCCGAGGTGTCCGGCCTGGGCCGGTCGCTGGCCGAGCGGTGGGGGTGCGAGCCCCTGGTCGTCGACGCCGCCTGGCTCCACGCCGACCTCGGCGCCGACCTCGGGGTCTGCTCGGCCCAGCCCGGCCGCCTGGCCTTGATCCAGCAAGCTTACGCGCTGGCCGAGCGGACCCCCTGGGCCCTCGGCGGCGAGGCGACGCGCGACCTGGCCCCGCCCGACCCCCGGGTCCGCCTGCTCACCGCCGAGGTCCAGGTCCGGTGCGGCGCCGGGTTCGTCGAACCCGACGCGACCCCCCGCGAGGAAGCCTTGACCCGCGAGGTCGCCCGGCTCCGCCGGTCCCACGCCCGGCTCGCGGCCGACCGGGAGGCGACCGATCGCCTGGTCCGGTTCGTGGCCGGGTCGTCGCCGACGGAAGGGCCGGCCTCCTGGGCCGATCGGGCCGGACTCGCCTGGTGCTCCGAGCCCGGGGTGGCCGCCGCCCGGGTCGTCTGGTCGGGACCGTCCCCGAGCGACCCGGCGCCTCCCGAAGCGGCCCACCCGGCCTCGATGGCCTGGCCGCTCGGCGATCCCGACGCCCCGTCCGCCCACGTCCACCTTTGGCTCTCGCCCGGGGCCGACGGCGAGGCCGTCCGGCCGGCCCACCTGCCCGCCTGGGACGCCCTGGCCGCCGGGGTCGCCGAGCGCGACCGGCTCCGGAGGCTGGTCGACGACGTCGCCTCGGCCCACCGGGGGCGGGTCGGCCGCGAGGAGCAGGCGAACCGCCGCGGCAAGCTCGAAGCCCTGGCCGAGTTCGCCGCCGGGGCGGGGCACGAGCTGAACAACCCGCTGGCCGTGATCCTGGGCCGGGCCCAGCTCCTCATGGCCCGCGAGGTCGCCCCCGACTCCGCCCGCTCGCTCCGGGCGATCATCGCCCAGGCCCAGCGGGCCCACCGGATCTTGCGCGACCTGATGTACGTCGCCCGGCCCCCGGAGTTCCGCCCCCGCCCCTGCCAGCCCGACGAGATCGTCCGGGCCAGCCTCCGCGACCTCCAGGGCGAGGCCGAAGCCCGCGGCGTCCGGGTCACGATCGAGGCGCGCGAGCCCGGCCCGCGCGTCTGGGCCGACCCCGAACCGCTCCGCCAGGTGGCCGACGTCCTGGTCCGCAACGCCCTGGAAGCCACCCCGAGCGGCGGGACCGTCCAGTTCACCGCCTCGGTCGACGGCCGGAAACTCCGCTGGATCGTCCACGACACCGGCCGCGGGATCGGCCCGGGCGAAGGGGCCCACCTGTTCGACCCGTTCTATTGCGGGCGCCAGGCGGGGCGAGGGCTCGGCCTCGGTCTGCCCCGGGCGTCGCGGATCGTCGCCCAGGCCGGCGGCGAACTCCGATGGCACTCGATCCCGGGCCAAGGGTCGACGTTCCAGGTGACATGGCCCGTCGCCGAGATCCCGCCAGCCGCCGAGGAGGACAGGCCCGGCCCCGCCCGAGGGGACCGGGCGTTGCCCGGACGTTAGGCGGAAACCGCCTTGGTATTCATCGAGTCGGCGATGTCGTGGCACTCGCCGCAGAGGAAGGTGACGTTCAACGGCTCGTCGTAGTCCCAGTGGTGCCGCTCCAGACGCCGGCGACGCCGACACCAGGAACAGCACTTGGGCCGTTCGATCAGTCCAAGCTGCTCGCCCAGGGCCGCCGCGTAGCGGGCCGAGCGGGTCCTGATCCGGCGCGGCCGGAGCAAATCGGCGCTGATCTCCAGGTGACGTCGTAGACGGGCGATCTTGGCGTGCTGACGGTTCCGACGAACCTTCTTCATGACACGTCCCCGTTGAAGTCCCGAAGCCTCCCCCTTGCGACGCGCGACGACGGTTCCCACTCCTTGGCGGAGCCCAGCGCGGGAGCATCCGATCCGCTCCTGGCCTTACCCGGATTGCCCAACATTTCCAGTTTACGGCAGAACCAACACCCTGTCCAATTTCGAAGCCGGACACGCCGCGAATTGTCCCCGCGTCGATGTTGGGCCGATGCCGGGCGAACGGGCCTTGCCGGTCGCGACGGCTCGGGGCCTCCCCCGCCAACCCGGGCATGGGGTCTAGGCTCGGGCTCGATTTCGAGTAGAATCGAGGCCATCGCCGGCGGGAGTCCGCGGCGTCCTTCGATCGGCACCATGCGCCCGAGGATCACGAATGAAGTACGCGACGCTCGCCCTGGTGGGGATCGGCCTGATCGCCGACCCGACCATCGCCGCGGGGCAAGCCCCCAAGGCCGCTCCCGACCCGAAGCCGACGATGACGTTGGAGCAGAAGATCGCCTACTCGGTCGGCCTGAACATCGGCAAGAGCATGAAGCAGCAAGGGATCGATATGGATGTCGACATCGTGGCCAAAGGGATCAAGGACGCCCTCGCCGACAAGCCCGCCCTGACCGACGCGCAGGTCCGGGAGGTCATGACGACCTTCCAGCAGCAGATGATGGCCAAGCAACAAGAGATGGCCGCCAAGCAGGCCGCCACCGCTGGCGCCGAGGGTGATAAGAATCTCAACGCCGGCCGGGCGTTCCTCGCCGACAACAAGGCGAAGCCGGGCGTCACCACGCTGCCCAGCGGCCTCCAGTACAAGGTCCTCAAGGAAGGCAAGGGCAAAAGCCCCAAGCTGACCGACTCGGTCGTGGCCAACTACCGAGGGACCCTGATCGACGGGACCGAGTTCGACAGCTCGTACAAGCGGGGCGAGCCCGCCGAGTTCCCCGTCAACGGCGTCATCAAGGGGTGGACAGAAATCCTCCAGAAGATGAAGGTCGGCGACAAGTACCAGGTCTTCATCCCCGCCGAACTCGCCTACGGGGCCCAGCCGCGGGGTGCGATCATCACGCCCAACAGCGCCTTGGTTTTCGAGATCGATTTGATCGACGTCAAGTAACCGGATGGGTGCCCTTCGACGCCCGCCGCGTGATCGGACACGCGGCGGACCCTCGTGGTTCATCGTCGATCCCTCTCGATCCCGGAAGCCACGAACCACGCCGAAGCGTGAATGTTGACTTTCCCGATCAAGCTACTATTTTTTCTCCGGATGGCTGGTTGGCCGGCCGATCATTTCGGCGAGTGAATCCGTTCCCTGGCGGGGAACGAGACCTCCCTCGATGGTGAAGGAGTTGCGCGATGCGGTTCCGAACAGGGATGGTGCTGGCGGCCTTGCTGGGCACGGCGATGGGAGCGGCCCCGACGGGGGGAGACCTGGGCAAGATGCAAGGGCAATGGGAAGCGTTGGTCGGCCGTCGGGGCGAGTTCGCGGTCTCGTTGGAGATCAAGGGCCACGACGTCGCGGCGACGATCATCCCCAAGGTCGGCCCCAAGCTCCGGGCCAGCGGCGAGTTGCGGCTCGACGAGGCGGCTTCGCCCCGGGCGCTCGATTGGGTCAAGTTCTCAACCCTCGATGGCACCGAGGTGCCCCGGCTGCTCTCGATCTACCAACTCGAAGGGGATCGGCTGATCCTCCGGAGCGGCGGCTTCAACGACGCCCGCCCCAAGGCGTTCGAGAAGGGCGGCGAAGGCTGCTGGACCGACGTCCTCGTCTTCAAGCGGCCGGCCCCGCCGAAGTCGGCGGAGGCCACGTCCGACCGCTGATCGCGGCGCCCTCGCGGCCCCTCAAGGGAGGTCGTCGAGCGGCAAGAACCGGAACGAGAGGCCGGACCAGGCGGCGTCGGTGACGGGGTGAGCGTTGGCCTCGGCGAGCCTCCCGGCGGTCTCGCTCGCCCCGCGCCCGGCGGCGAGGGCCATCGTGGACAGGGCCGGCCGGGCCGCCTCGACGTCGGCGGCGGTCCAGGGGCGATGGTCGGCGAGGCGGCCCAGGATCACTCGGAGCCGGACGGTGGCCGGGTCGCCGTCGAGGGCGAGGCGGAGCAAGGTCGGCAGCTCGACCTGGCTGATCCAGACGCCCCAGGCCTCGGGGGGGATCTCGCCCGCGCGGACCCAGCCGGTCCGGGCGACGACCGACCAGGGATGCGCCGGGTCCCAGACGGCGACCTCGACGGCCGGACCGTCCCGGGCCAGGACCGGCATCGGGACCGGGCCGACGCGGACGGCCTCGCCGGTGGGGCTGGCGGCCGACGGGCGGAGGGTCAGGGTCCCCGACGGGGGCCGGATCACCAGCCGGGTACTCCACGGGAGGGCGGCGGTCGCGGCGATCCAGCCGACCGGCTGGCGGTTGCCGACCCGGAGGTGGGTCGCCGGCCCCGGCGTCGGCCAGGCGTCGTAGACGTCGACGAACATCCGCCGGTCGATCGTCTCGACCGTCGGGCCGCCGGGCCGGGCGGTCGCCTCGGTCGCGTCGCCGAGCAGCAAGGCGCGGCGGGTGATCGGCCCGGCGACGACCTGGGGGCGGGTCGAGGCCGGGACCGGGGGCCCTTCGACCGCCCGGTGGAGCCGGGCCGAAACCTCGGCTCGCCAGGACCGGGTCCACGCCTCCCCCCGCCAGGCCGTCAGCGCGAGCAGGGCCAGGGCGAGCAGGCTCGGCAGCGGGTAGCGGATCGGTGGGAGCATCGGGCCTCGATCAAGTCGTTGGGGGCGGGGCGGCCGGGCCCGGAACGGTGTCCCGACGGGGCCGGAGCCAGGCCGGCAGCCAGGCCAGGACGCCGAGGGCGATCAGCAAGGCCAGGAACAGGCGGGACCAGCCGGCGGCGGGGACGACCATCCCCCGGATGAAGACGGCGGTCTCGCCGGCCCGCTCCCCCTTGCCGAAGTAGATCCGGATGGGACGGAGGGTGCCGTCGGGGACCTTCCGGTCGGTCGGGTAGGTCAGGCTGTAGCTCGACCCGAGCCGGCGGGCGATCTCCTCGTAGATCGAGCGGAGCTGGTCGGCGTCGCGGGCCAGGTAATGTTGCCCGCGGGTCTCGGTGGCGAGCCGGCGGAGGGCCCCGACGGCGATCTCGCGCTCGTCGCCGAGCCCGAGGGTGTGGACCGGGAGATTGAGCCGCCGGGCGGCGGCGATGACGTCCGGGAGCGTGGCGGATCGGCTCTGGGTGTCCTGGCCGTCGGTCAGGGCGAGGATCGCCCGCCGGCCCGACTCGCCGGCCAGGAGTTCCAGGGCCCCGGCCACGGCGTCGTGATATCGGGTCGCCCCGTCGGCGTCCAGGGCGTCGACGGCCGCGCGGACCCGGGCCCGGTCGGCGGTGAACGGGCAGATCAGCTCGACCTCGGAGCTGAACGCGATCACGGCCACCCGCGACCCGGCGGGCAGGCCCTCCAGGAAGGTGGCGACGGCCCGCTTCAAGGCCCCGATCCGGTCGTCCTGCTTCATGCTCCCGCTGTGGTCGACGACCAGGACGATCGTGGTCGGCCGGGCCTCGGTCGACACCGGGGCCTCGAACCGGAGGATCGGCCGGTCCCGACCGTCCTCGGTCACCCGGAACTGGTCGCGTTTGGCGTCGAGGACGTACCCGCCGTCGGCCCCCTTGACCTCGAAATAGACGGTGATCTCGGGGAACTTCGACTCGTCGGGTTGGGTCACGACCACCGTCGGCGCGGGGGCGTCGGCGGCCCCGGCGTGGGAGGCGAAAGAAAGGGCCAGCAGGACGGCCGCGATCCGGGCCCGGTCGGTCATCGCTGTTCCCCCTTCACGACCAGCATCGAGGCCGCCGCCGGGGCGGCGCCGAGGGCGGCCCAGAGCAGGCAGACGGCCGGGATCGACGTGGCCCACGATCCCAACAGCGGCTCGATCGAGCGGCACGCCGCGACCAATGCGGCGGCGGCCACGACCCCGGCGCAACCCCCGGCGAACGCCCCGGTCGGCGCCTCCCGGGGCCCCCCCCGACGGCTCGCCAGGCCGGCGCCGGCCAGGGCGCCGGCGGCGGCCAGGGCCAGGGCGACCCCCCCCAGCCTCGGGGCCTCGGGGCCGGAGGCGATCATGGCGTCCTCGCCGATCGACCCGCCCGCCACGCCGATCAAGAGCCGGACCGCCAGCGCGGCCAGGGACCAGGTCGCGACCCGGGCCCCGGGCGACTGGCGAGCGATCAGCGCCCCGAGCCTCAAGTCCGAGGACCCGGCCGGTTCGGGGGTCGCCCCAACCGGGTCGGCCGGACCGGCCTTCGCTTCCAGGACGACCGCGACCCGCTTCGTCCCGCCGTTCCCCTCGATGACCAGATCGGCCGTGAGGGGGGCCGGCAAGGTGGCGGGGACCGTGACCTCGATTGGCAGGTCGATCCCCTCGACGGTCGTGAACGCCCCCCCGGGAAGCTCCGGGGCGATCTTGAGCCAGGCCAGGCCGGGCGGCTCGACCCGGGCGGTCGCCCGGAGCAGGCGATGGCCGACGTTGGCCACCTGGACCGACCGGCGGAGCGTCCCGCCGCCGGGGGTCGCCCGGATCACGAGCCGGGACGGGTAGACGTCCAGCTCGGGCCGGCCGGGCCGGGTCGAGGGCAGGCGACCGAGCCAGGCGTCGAGCCGCTCGTCCGGCGTCCCCGGGGCCGAGGGCGAAGGGGCCAGGTCCGCCCGGCCGATCGAGGCCAAGAACGCGGCGAGCCGGCCGGTGGTCAGCTCGTCGCGGACCGCGTCCCACCGCTGGGCCGACACGGCGAGGAAGTCGTCCCACGACCGGCACGTCGACCCCCCGGCGACCTCGAAGGCGAACGGGCCGGCGGGGGTCGCGGGCGGCGGCTTGGCCTGATCCCGGTCGGGACTCGACCGGGCGACGACCCGGAGTTGCACGGCGCCGAGCTGGAGGACGTCGCCGGGTCGCAGGGCCGTCGACCGGCCGGGCAGGACCCGGCGGCGGTTGACGAACGTCCCGCCGGGGCTTTCCAGGTCGCGGACGGCGAGCCCCCGGCCGTCGGCTTCCAGGGCCGCGTGGCGACCGGCCATCCGCCGGGGGCTGTCCCCTTCCTGGCCCGACAGGTCGACCCCGCGTCGAGGGTCGCCCGGGGCGTTGCCGAGCACGGACTCGCCGCCGATCAAGGCGAACACGCGCCCGACGTCCCGCCCCCGGACCACTTCGAGGGCCCAGCCGCCACCATCGCCGTTGGCCGACGGGTCGTTCATGGGTCAGCGCCTCCGGAACAAGAGGAGGGTCTGGCCCAGCTCGATCCGATCGCCGTCGGCGAGGGCCCGCTCGCCGACCACGACCACGCCGTTGACCGCCGTCCGGCCCGCCGGGGCGAGGCCCTTGAGGATGTAGTCCCGGCCGGTCGCGACGATCTCGGCGTGCTGGCGGGCGACGGTCGGGTCGCCGAACAGGCCGACCTCGGCGCGCTCGTCGAGCCCGAGGGCCGATCGACGGCCGGCCAGGAGGTACGCCCGGCCTTCCTGGCGACCCCGGAGGACCTGGACCCAGGCCCGCCGGAGGACCTGCTCGACCAGGGCCAGCGCCAGGCCCAGCCCCGCGCCCAGGAGCACGATCCCCAGGCCCTGCCCCAGGTCGTACCGATCGCCCATCCCCTCGCGGATCGCCTCGAACAAGAAGCCGCCGCCCGAGCCGCCCACCGTCCCGCCGATCAGGCCGTACGCCAGCCGCTGCCGCGACCGGGCCGCGAGCCCCTGGCTGGCCCCGATCCCCAGGCCGAGGATGGCCCACGAGATCGCCCGGCCCGCCAGGCCCCCTTGCAAAGTCCCGAGGACCAGCTCGCCCACGACCAGACCCAGGGCCCCGCCGACGGCGCCGGCCAGGGTCCCCCAGGTGGCGTCGCGGGCGAGCTTGAGCCAGGCGCCGTCGCGGGCCGGGCCCCAGGCGTTGAGGAAGAAGCCGACGGACCCGCCGATCGCCACCCCGGCCAGGGCATCCCGGACCCAGACGGAATCGAGCTGGACCAGCTCGACGTACAGGTAGAGCCCGCACAGGGCGCCGAGGGCGCCGGCGAGGGCCAGGTCATACGCCTGGCGGAGGTTGGCCGACCGGAAGCTCGGGGATTTCATGACGGTTTCCGCAGGGCGCGGCCCCCTTCGGCGATCATCCGGGCGATGTGGCCGAAGGTCCCGACCAATTCGCCCTGGCGGGCGAAGATCGACCCTTCCTCGGTGCTGGCGATCCGGCAGAGGTAGTCGAGGTTGGCGTCGCCGGTGCCGATGGCGACGATCTCGATCCCCTCGCCCCGGGCCTTCGCCGCCTGCTCGACGGCGGCCTCGGCGGCGTCGGGGTAGCCGTCGGTCAACAGGACGATGTAGCGGGTCCGGTCGAGGCGGTTGAGCTTGTTCCGGGCCAGTTCGAGGGCGTCGCCGAGGTTGGTCGTGCTGTCGGCCTCCAGGCGGGCGACGGCCGCCAGGACGCGGCGGGCGTTGTCGGTGGCCTCGGCCTGGAGGATGACCTCGTCGGAGAACGAGATCAGGCCGACCTCGGCGGCGGTGAAGTCGCATTTGTCGAGGAACGCCCGGGCGGCGGCCTGGGCCTCGAACAGGGGGTTGCCCGCCATGCTCGCCGACACGTCGATGAGCAGGTAGATCCGGCTCGGGGCGACCGGCCCCCGACTCGCCAGGGTGAGCGGCGGCCGGCCGAGCCAGGACAGGTCGTCGGGGACCGGCTCGACCCGCATCGACAGGGCGTGCCCGGTGTCGCGCTGGGCGGCCCGGACCTGGACCACGCCGTTGACGTCGTAGGACATCCGGACGTCGACCGTCACCTCGGCGTCGGTCGCCTGGATGCCCGAGAACACGTACCGACCGAGCACCGCGCAGTCGAGCGGCCGGGCGCTTTCCCCCTGGGTCAGGAAGACTTCCAGGGTGTCGTTGGCCCCGCCGTGGGTGGCGTGGAGGTAGGGCCGCGAGCCTTCGACGGGGATCGGTAGATTTCGGCGGATGATGACGTCGTTGACGTACCGATCCCCTTCCGGGCCGACGGCCACGGCCCCGAGGCTGTGCGACATCACGTCGACGACCCGGCGCGACCCGCCCAGCGTGAACCGAGGGCGGGCGTCGTCCGACGCCTCGCCGGCCTCGGTCGCGCCCTGGATCGCGGCGCCGAGGGCGACCACCTCGTCGACGTTGACCCCGGCCCTCGGGTCTCGCCCGGCCATCTCGCGGACGTACTGCCGGACCATCGGCATCCGGGTCGACCCGCCCACCAGCAAGACCCCCGCCAGCGAGCCCCAGCTCAGGCCCGACTCCGCCAACGCTTCTTCGGTCAGGCGGCGGGTCCGGTCCATGAGGGGGAACGTCAACGCCTCGAACTCGCCCCGGGACAGCTCATAAGACCGCCGCTCGCGGCCGAGCTGGAGCGTGATCCGGGCCGAGGTCCGCTCCGACAGGGCCCACTTCGCCTGCTCGGCCAGGGTCAAGACCTCGTTGAGGGCGACGGGGTCGTCGAGCGGGTCGATCCCGGTGTCGGCGGCGAACTTCTCGGCCAGATAGGTGGCGATGAGGTCGTCCCAATCCTTGCCGCCGAGGTCGCGGTCCCCCGCCGTGGCCAGGACGGCGACCTCGTCGGGGGCGATCCGGGCGACGGTGACGTCGAACGTCCCGCCGCCGAGGTCGTAGATCAACACCGTCTCCTCGGCCCCCGACCGGCCCAGGCCGTGGGCCAGCGCCGCGGCGGTCGGCTCGTTGATGATCCGGGCCACGTCGAGCCCGGCGAGCCGGCCGGCCTCGATCGTCGCCTTCCGCTGGGCGTCGGCGAAGTAGGCCGGGACGGTGATGACCGCGCGGTCGACGGCCGAGCCGAGCCGCGCCTCGGCGTCTTCCTTGAGCCGGGCCAGGACGATCGCCGCCAGGTCGGTGGCGTCGTAATCCCGCCCGTGGAAGTGGAGCCGATAGGTCGGACTGCCCATGTGCGGCTTGAAGAAGCTGGCGATCTCCTCGTTGCCGAGCCGCCCCCACTCCTTGGCCTCGTCCCCCACGCTCGGCGGCTCCGACCCGAAATAGATGACCGACGGCGTGATGTTCCGCCCGTCCCGGTTGGCCAGCACCCCCGGCCGCCCGTAAGCGTCCCGGCACGCCACCACCGAGTTGGTTGTCCCCAGGTCGATCCCGACGATGGTGGGCATGGGCGATTATTCCGGGTCGGCCGGGTTGCGGTAAAGCGGCAATAACGTCTCGCGGACCCACGTCCGAAACCCACGGCCCCAGCGGGTCTCGTTCGGCTCGCTTTCGTCCAGGAGGAATCGGACGAGTTCGGCCAAGGGCAGGAATGGGAACGCGCCGCTGGTTTCCGACCGGGTATAACGACCGTTGGGACCGAGCAGCAGGACGGTGAGTTCCTCGCCATCGAACCGCCAGACCTCGGGGATTCGGAGGCCGGCGTGGATGTCGAGCTTCTTGAGCAGGCTATTCGTGATATCGATCTCGATGGCCAGGTCGGGCGGCGGGATCAGGTCGAGATCGGGGCGTCCTTTGAACCCGATCTTGTCGTGATTCGCCAGATAATAACATTCGTCCGGCTCCAGTCCGCAATCCGCCCCCTGGCGTCGGAAGGTCGTCGAGCCCAGGGCGGCGCGGGGGATGTCGAGTTCTTCGGTCAGGGCCTCGATGATAAACCCGAACCGACTTTTGTAGCGATCGTGCGGGATCAAGGGCGACATGAACTCGACACTCCCACGCAGGTATGCGATGCGCGGATGACCATCTCCCACGATGTCCAGGAGTGCCGAGTAACCCTCCCACCCGACATCGTGGATCACGAAGCGGCGCTCGCCGAACTCAACGGTCGTCGGGGACCGGGTCGCGGTGGCCATCTCGAATCCCTTCTCCATACAAGAGTCGTTGAAGAACCCGAGGGCGATTATTCCGGGTCGGCCGGGTCGCGGTGGAGCGGGAGCAGGACGTCGCGGACCCACGCCCGGAACGACCGCGCCCAGGGGGTATCCTCCCCTGGGACATGCTCGACGAGGAAGCGAACGATCTCGACCATCGGCAGGAACGGGAAGGCGCGGCTCTTAAGCGAGGGCGCGTAGGCCCCCTCCGGCCCGAGGAGAAGAACGGCCAACGTTTCGCCGTCGAACCGCCAGATCTCGGGGACGCCGAGGGCCGCGTAAATGTCGAGCCGTTTGAGGATGCTGTTGGTGATCTCGACCTCGATGGCCAGGTCGGGCGGAGGGATCACTTCCAGGTCGATCTCGCCGTCTCGGGGCAAGCGGTGGGCGTTTTCCAGGTAATAACTCTCGTCGGCCTCCAGGCCCCGGTCGAGGATCTTGCGTCGAAACGTGGTCGAGCCCGAGGCGGCCAGTGGTAACCCAAGTTCCTCGGTGATCGTCTCGACCATCCTCCCGAGCAGGTTCCCGTACCGATCGTGCTTGTAGAGCGGCGACATCAGTTCGACGAACCCCCGATCATACGTCACCCGGATGGTGGCCCGATCGCCCACGATCTTCAGGAGGGCTTCGTACCCCTCCCAATCGACCCCCGGGATCGAGAAGCGAAGCTCGCCCGACTCCCCGGTGGTTGGCGATGCAAGCGCCTGGATCATGCCGGCCATCGTGTCACCTCCCGGCTCGTCGGGTTTGAAGGCTTTGAGGGCGAGTCAGCCGGCCCGGCCGGGTCGCGGTGAAGCGGGATCAAGACCGCGCGGACCCACGCCCGGAACGCCCGGAACCAACGGCCTTCATCGCCCTCATCGGAATCGAGGAGGAACCGGGCGACCTCGTCCATCGGCAGGAACGGGAAGGCGGCGCTCGTGGTCGACTCCGTGTACGCCCCTTCGGGGTTCAGGAGGAGGACCGTCAGCTTCTCGCCGTCGAACCGCCAGATCTCGGGGACTCTCAATTTCGCGTAGATGTCGAGCTTCTTGAGCAGGCTGTTCGTGATCTCGACCTCGATCACCAGGTCGGGCGGCGGGACGAGTTCCAGGTCGATCTCGCGGTGCCCGGCGAGCAACCCGACGCTCGCGATGTAATAGCTCTCGTCGGCCTCGGCGCCCCGGTCGACCTCCCGGCTTTTGAGCGTGGTCGACTTCGCCGACCGATAAGGGATCTCGAATTCGTCGGCGACCGTCTCGACCATCCGACCGAGTTTTCGCCCGTGATTCTCGCGAGACAGGCCGGGCGACATGAGTTCGACGTCCCCGTGGGCGTAGGCCATCCGTGGCCCGTGATCGCCGAAGATTTCGAGCAGGGCCTGATACCCGTCCCAGCCGATGTCGCGGATCAGGAACCGCCGTTCGCCACCGACGGCGGCGATCTTCCCGGACAGTGTCGCGGTGACCATCTCGTCTCCTTTGAAGATCCCCTCACCGACGGGCTCATTCCGGGTCGCGACGGAGCGGGAGCAAGACCTGCCGGACCCAGGCGCGGAACGATCGAACCCAACGGGTTTCGTCGATGGCCTGGCCCTCGTTCAGGAATCTCTCGATTTCATTCATGGGCACGAAGGGAAACGCGGCGCTGGAGTCCGATGGGACATAGCGTCCGTCCGGTCCGAGGAGGAAGACGACCAGTCGTTCCCCATCAAACTTCCAGAGTTCGGGGACACCAATCCGGGCGTAAATATCGACCTTCTTGAGGATGCTGTTGGTGATCTCGATCTCGATGGCCAGGTCGGGGGGCGGGTCCACTTCGAGGTTGATCTGTTTCTTGTCGAGGACACGCCCGACATTGGCGAGGTAATAGCTCTCGTCGGCCTCGACACCCCGATCCAGGTCTTCACGATCGAGGGTCGACGAGCCCGCCGATTTCATCGGGATGTCGAGTTCTTCGGTCAGGGTCTCGACCATCCGGCCGAGCCTCCGGCGAAAACCCTCGTGCGGGAACAAAGGCGACATGAGTTCGACGTCCCCGTGGGCATAGCTCAGGCGGGGCCCGCGGTCGCCCACGACCTTGAGTAAAACTTGATAGCCGTCCCAGCCGAGGTTGCGAATCACGAATCGATGTTCGCCGATTTCGGCAACGGCCTGATCGGGCGGGGTCGCGGTGGCCATGTCTTCTCCTTGCCGGGATCAGGACACGTTGAGGAGCCGGAGGGCGGAGGTCCGTTCGGCGACGTCCTCGGCGTTCATGACGGCCTCGGTCTCGAAGTCGACGTCGATCGAGCCGCCGCCGGTGAGATCGGTCGCGGTGACGTAGAGCCGGCCGTCGCGGCTGATGGCGAACTTGACGCGGATCGGGCTCCGGGCCGGGAGGCCGGGGGGCAGGTTCAGGTTGGCGACGCCGACGTCCTTGCAGTCGAGCGGCTCGGGGCTGTCGCGCTCGCCGGCCATGACCCGGATGTCGACGCCCGACTGGTTGGCCGCGTCGGTCCCGAAGTCGTTGGCCGACTCCATCGGGACCTCGCCGTTGCGGGGCAAGATGTAATAGACCACGTCCTTGCCGTGGTCGTCGCGGGCGACGACGCCGAGGCTCTTCGAGAGGACGTTGACGATCCGGGTGTTGACCAGCTCGCGGACCGGGCCGGTCAGGGTGTAGCCCAGCTCGCGCTCGATCTTGTCGAGGGCCTCGGCGACCTGGGCCTCGGAGACGGCCGCCAGGTCGAGGGCGCCGCCGGGCCCTTCGGCGGCCGGGGTGTCGGGGCTCAAGATTTCGCGGACCTCGTCCTGGAGCGACTCCTTGAGCCCGTAGAGCGCCGCGCCCTTGGCGACGGCCTCGTCGGGGTCGTAGCTTTCCGGCTCGACGGCGAACTCGGCGACGATCCGGTCGCGGACCTGGGGCATCCGGGTCGAGCCGCCGACCAGGATGATCTTGTCGAACCGCTCGTACCCCTTGGCCTTGGCGTCGGCCAGCATCTCGCGGGTCAGCTCGATCGTCCGGTCGAGGAGGTGGCGGGTGATGGCCTCGAACTGGGGGCGTTCCAGCTCGACCCGGGCCTGCTTGCCGGCGTGGGTGACGCGGAACGGGGCCTTGTCGCGCTGGGTCAGGGTCTTCTTGCCGCGCTCGGCCTGGAGGAACAGGTCGTTGAGGACCTCGGGGTCGTCCATCGGGTCGGATTCCTCGCCGGTCTGGGCGCGGAACTCCTCGGCGAGGTGGAGGACGGCGGCCTCGTCCCAGAGGGCGCCGCCGAGTCGGTGGTCGCCGCCGGTGCAGATGACCCGGATCAGGCGGTCCTTGATCTCGATCATGGTGACGTCGAAGGTCCCACCGCCGAGGTCGTAGACCAGGACGACCTGGTCCTCCCCCTGCTCGAGGCCGTAGGCGACGGCGGCGGCGGTCGGCTCGTTGAGGATGGCGCGGACGTTGAGGCCGGCCAGGCGGCCGGCGTTGGCGGTGGCCTCGCGCTCGTCGGTCCCGAAGTAGGCCGGGCAGGTGATGACGACGTCGGTGATCTTCTCCTCGCCGCCGAGGACGACCTCGGCGTCGCCGACGACCTTGCGGAGGACGAAGGAGCTGATGTCCTCCGGCGTGTACTTGTGCCCGTCGTGCTCGAACACGAAATGGGGGTCGCCCATGTGCTGCTTGACCCGGGAGACGACCCGGTGCGGCTCGACCTTGGCGGCCTCCTTGGCGGTGTTGCCGACGATGACGTTGTCGCCGTCGAAGAGGACCACCGACGGCGTGATCCGCTCGCTCTCGGCGTTCGGCACGACCACGGGCTTGCCGTGCTCGTCGACGTAGGCGATGGCCGAGTAAGTCGTCCCCAGGTCGATCCCGTACACCCGTTTCAGGCCGTCGCTCACGTCGGAGGCTCCCGTGCTGCCCTGGACTCGCGGCCCTTCGCCGGCGCCGGCGGCGATTCGCGGAAGATCTTCGGCGGCGAGGGCCGGGTTATTGTACCGGATTCCGGCGGCGAATCTCCGGTCAACCCTCGGGGTCGTCCGCCTCCTCGCCGTCGTAGGGGGTCTTGCACCAGTGGCAGACCAGGACCGCCCCGCAGCCCGGGCAGAGGATCGGGACTTCGGGCCGGGAGAGCGCCTGGTACTCGGCGAGCCCCGGCGGGCGGTACGGGTCGCCGCACGCCTCGCATTCGAGCGGCTTCTCGCAGTAGACGCATGGCATCATCCGACCTCGGGGGCCTTGTCGGGCCGGAGGACCCGGCCGACCTGGCGGACGGCCTGGCGGAGCCGCTGCTCGTTCTCGATCAGGGCCAGGCGGAGGAAGCCTTCGCCGGCCTCGCCGAACCCCCGGCCCGGGCTGACGGCGACCTCGGCCTCTTCCAACAGCTTCATGGCGAAGTCGATCGACCCCATCCGCGACCGCCAGGGCTCGGGGATCGCCGCCCAGACGAACATCCCGGCCCGGGGGGTGGCGACCTCCCAGCCGAGCCGGCGGAGCCCTTCGACCATCACGTCCCGGCGGATCTGGTACTCGGCCACCTGGGCGAGCCGGCCGTCCTCGCCGTGCCGCAACGCGACGATCGCGGCGATCTGGACGGCCTGGAAGATCCCGTAATCGTAGTAACCCTTGATCGCCTTGAGGGCGTCGAGCATCGGGCGATTGCCGGCGGCGAAGCCGACCCGCCAGCCGGCCATGTTGTAGCCCTTCGACATCGTGGTGAACTCGCACCCGACGTCCTTGGCGCCGGGGGCCGACAGGAAGCTCGGGACCTGATGGCCGTCGAACGAGATGTCGCCGTAGGCGAAGTCGTGGATGACGAAGAACTGGTATTTGCGGGCGAGCTTGACGACCTCGGCGAAGAAGTCGACGTCGACGACGACGCCGGTCGGGTTGTGGGGGAAGTTGAGGACCAGGATCTTGGGCCGGGGGGTCAAGCTCTCGCAGACCCGGGCCACGTTGGCCAGGAACGCCGAGGGGTCGCGGACGTCCAGCGCGATCACGTTGGCCGAGGCCAGGGCGACGGCGTGGACGTGGATCGGGAAGCTCGGCGCCGGGACCAGGGCCGTGTCGCCGGGCCCGAGCAGGGCCAGGCACATGTGGCTGAACCCTTCCTTCGAGCCGATCGTGGCGACGACCTCATGGTCGGGGTCGAGCCCGACGCCGAACCGCCGGTCGTAGCGGGCGGCGACCTCGCGGCGGAGGTTGTAGACCCCGGTGGCCGCGCTGTATCGGTGGTTCTTCGAGTCTTGCGCCGCCTCGCAAAGCTTGTCGATGACCCACTGCTCGGGCGGGTCGGTCGGGTTGCCCATGCCGAGGTCGATGACGTCGATCCCCTCGACGCGCTTCCGGTACTTCAACTCGTTGATCTTGCCGAACAGGTACGGCGGCAACCCCCGGACGCGCGGGGCGACTTCCAGGTCGAACAATCCGGGCGACTCGGGGTCGGACGTGTGGTCGATCATCGCGGGGGTTCATTCATTCCGGCCCGGGCCCGACTTCCCGCCGGCCCTCGCTCCGGGGCGGCGTCGGCCCGGTTATCACTATAACTCCCGACGGCCAACGATGCACCATCGCCGCGTCGACGACGGGACGGGCGATCGGCCGGTTTCGCCCAACTTTCCCGGCCCGGGGGCCGATAACACCTCTGCCACCGGGCCGAACCGGCGTATCGCCAGGGCACCCCGAGACGACACCCGACCGGGAGCTTCCGGTTTTCCGATAGGAACAAGGGGGACGGCCCCGGTCTGAACCGAGGCCGTCCCCCCGCCGCGTCCGATTTCCCGGGGAAAGTGGCCCGAGGGCCCGGTCGATCTCACTTCCGGGGGGCGCCGGGCGGGGCCGACTGGATCGTCTGCTGGAACGAGTTGGCGGCCTTGACCGTGCTGTCCAGGACCCCGGCCGCGGGACGCGACGAGTTGGGCGAGGTGGAGTCCGGGGCGACGGCGCGGGTCTGCTTGGGGAGGGTCGTCGGCTTGGTCTCGTTCGGGATGCTCATCCGGTTGACGTTGCCCTCGAGGCCGGCCCGGTAGTCGGGGTTCTGCTCCTCGTGCCCTTCCTTGATGGCCCCGGTCAACTTGTTCTCGATGGCCGAAGCCTTCATCATGTCCTCGTAGAGCATTTTCTTGGCCTCCTCGAGCTTGACGTCGAACATCTGGGTCCGGAGCATGTTGCGAATGTTCGGGTCGGTGATGCTCCCGGACTTGCCGGGGACGAACTCCTCGCGCCTCATGATGACGTAAGAATTCTCGGTCACCTGGATCGGGCCGGTGAGGTCGCCGTCCTTGGGCTTGTGGGCGGCGTTGGTATCCTTGAGGTCGCCGTCGACGAGCTGCCGGAAGGCCGAGTCCGACACGTTCCGGGGATAGGCGTGGCGGGCGATCGGGTCGGGCAAGAGCCCGCCGTTGGCGCGGGTGCTGGTGTCGAGCGACCGCTCCTTGGCGATCCGCTCGAACCCGCCGGGGTTCTTCCGGAGTTCTTCCCAGATCTCGTTGGCCTTGCGGAGCTGGTCGGTCATGATGATCCGGCAGCGGAGCCGGGGGCCGAAGTTGGCCTCGAAGGCGTCCTTGATGTCCTGTTCGGTCACCTGGACCCGGGGCTCGGCCAGCTTCCGGAGGGCCAGCGTCGGATAGATGATGTCGCGGGCGTACGTCGCCGGGCTGACCCCGCGCTCCTTGTCGAGGGTCCGGAGCCAGATCTCCCGGCTCACGCCGCCGATCCGCATGGCGACCGAGTCGATCTCGGCGTCGATCTCGGCGGCGGAAATCTCGACCTTCTTCTTCCGCATCTCCTGCTCGATGAGCCGGCGGGCGATCAGCGTATCGAGGATCTCCTGCCCCTTCCGGGCGACGCACTCATCCGCGAGCTGCTGGCGGGTGATGATCTCGCCGTTGACGATGGCGATGGGGTCGGTGGTGTTGGTCGGCAGGACCACTTCCTTCAGGCCGGGAGCCTCGCCGCGTGCCGAGGGGGCCGGCGCCGGGGCGGGAGCCGGCGCCGTCGGCTTGCGGTTGAACAGCTCGCGGACCTGGGCCGAGGCCCCGCCGGTGGCGAGAGCAACGGCGACGGCCGAGGCGACCAGGGTACAAGCCAGCCTCTTGCCACGTTCGAGTGCGACCATCATGGAGGTTCCTCCGTAAACCATCGGACCGGGAAAATCCGGCTCATGTCCGGCGACCGAATGGCCGAGACAATAGGGTCTGGCCCGATTCCGGTCAACGGCAATCTGTTACGAAAGCGAAGCGAAATTGTTCGCTTTTTAAAAAACTTGAGGTGAAAAAAATTTCGGTTCATGATCCCGGTTCGGTGGAGCGGGGTAACTTGAGCAGCAATCTCAGGAAGTCATCGGTGACCCGCTTCAGGTTGTTGGCCCATTCGAAGATCGCCACATATCCCGCTAAATGCCACT
>JAABUQ010004476.1_pt1 | contig 23795 bp, 20 predicted proteins | sample 5560001 | NCBI WGS metagenome assembly JAABUQ01 (sample SAMN10711888, study PRJNA513371) | rock metagenome | isolation source: Antarctica rocks | place: Antarctica: Victoria Land, Finger Mt nord | collected 2015-12-18
TTGCTGCCCGAGTTGTCTTCCATGAGCTTGATGCGAACTTCGGTGATTTCCACAGCCAGTACTCCTTTACGTGGCGTTCTCTGCTCAAGGGTCGCAGGTGACGACCCGGACTCGTCCCAGTCCGAGCGTGGCAAGGCGTCGCGCGGCGTCCTCTGCCGCGTCGCGGTCGCGGGCCAGGCCGAAGTAGGCCGAGCCGCTGCCGCTCATGAGATGTCCATCCAAGGGCGGGCCGAGGTCGGCCATTGCGTCCCTGACCCGCCCGAGCGACGGTTCCAGGGATTCCGCGACCGGCTGAAGCCGGTTGAAAAGCTCTCGCCCCAGGGCCGGGGTGTCCCCGGCATCCAGGGCCTCCAGGAATGCTTCGATTGGCCGAGGGCTCGGCGGGGGGATCAGCCTCCGATAAACCTCCGCGGTCGAGACGCCGACCCGCGGGCAGGCCAGGACCAGGTGGAGCGGCCGTTTCAGCCGCCTGGGCTCGACCCGCTCGCCCCGCCCCCGGCAGACGGCGCAGGGGGCGTGCCGGAAGAAGGTGACGTCGCTGCCGAGGCCCGCCGCCAGCTCGTCGAGCCGCCCGGCCGGGGTCTCCAGCCCCCAGAGCCGGTCCAGGCCGGCCAGGGTCGCCGCCGCGTCCGACGATCCGCCGGCGAGGCCGGCCTGCATCGGGATCGCCTTCCGCAGCTCGATCCGGGCACCCCGGGTGCAGCCGGTCGCCCCTTTGAGCCGCTCGGCCGCCCGGACGACCAGGTTGTCGGGGCCGGTCGTCAGGGCCGGGTCGTCGGTCCGCAGGGTGATCCGGCCCGACGGGTCGTCGGCGAAGCTCAGGCGATCGAACAGGTCGACGGTGACCATCAGCGACTCGAGGTCGTGATAGCCGTCGTCGCGACGGCCGAGGATCTCGAGGAACAGGTTCAGCTTGGCGGGTGCGAGGACCTCGAAGCCCGACCCGGCCGCTTCGACGATCATCGGGCCGAGGCCCGCGTGATCGCCGGTGGCGAAGCCATCCAGGGTTGGGGTCGAGGCGGCGAAGTGTCGCACCGGGGGCCCATCATCTCGTCCTGAGTTGGCGGTCCCGACGCCCGTTCCCGGGGCCGGCCGGAGGCGAATCCATTCGCCCCGTGTCCTGTGGCGGGAACCTTATCCCGATCGGAAAATCCTCGCAAGCCGAAATCTCGCTAAAGTCGTAATGGCGGGCGGAACGACGACTCGACCCTGCCCGGGCCGCGGGCGTTGCGATCTCAGGCGGGAATCCGGGGGCCGATCGGCCGCGACCACCGGGCGGCCCGCTGGCGGAGCTGGCCGGCGAGGTCGGCCGCGCCGAGCGCCTCGTGGCACCGGGCCAGGCCGTCGACGGCCTCATACAGGGGCCGGTTGGAGGGGTGCTCGCGGGGGAGCCGGCCGCCGAAGTCGCCGGGCAGCGCCTTCTCGGCGAGCTCGTAGGCGTAGCCGAAGTGGCCCCGGGCGAGGCTCGGGTCGCGGAAGTCGTCGAGGGCGATCGAGCCGAGGGCGACGTGGACCCAGATATTGTCGCCGCACCCCTGGAGCGCGAAGCGCAAGGCGTCGCGGGCGGCCTCGGGGTCGCCGGCCTTGCGGAGCTCGATCCCTTCCTCGTAGTCGAGCTCCATCTCGCGGACGCATTTCGGGTGGACCAGGGCGAAGTCGTCGCCCCCGAGCCGCTTCAGGCCGAGGCCCCCTCGCCGCGAGGCGCCCCCCTTGGCGCCGCCGGCGCCGGACCGCCGCCCGGGCGCGACCGGCCGGCCGCCTCGACCCTTCGCCGGGGGCCGATTCTCGCCCCGGTTTCCGCCGCCTCGCTCGATCATGAGCCGATCCCCGCCCCTTCGGTCGCGCGTTCCCCACACACAAAAGGCCCGGGGCGACGCCCCGACCCCATCAGGATATCCCGGCGATCACCGCATTGCGATCCTCCCCGATCGCGATTCTCGGATCGACCGCGGGTCGGCCCCCGGGCGGCCTCGGATTGCCGAACATTCCGGAACCGGGCCGGCGGTTTGACAACGCCGCGACGTGTCCTACGGTTCGCTCGGGCGCACCCAAGGTCGGCCTGCGAAGATGCATCCAAGGAGCGGCTCGATGAGACCTCCGGTTCGCGTTGTCTGCGGATCTTGCCTCCAAAGCCTGGAATATTCGGTCGGGGAGGGGTCGTCGGCCCACGCGACCTGCCCCTACTGCCAGTCCTCGATCGAGCTCGACCGGGGCTCCGACACGCCGACCGGCGAGGCCTACACCGCCCCCTCGCCGATCGAGTTCGGCAACGCCCAGACCCCTCGGGTCGAGGTCCACCCTTCGGTCGTCATGAGCCAGATCGGCCGGTTCCAGCTCCGCGAGCCCCTGGGCGAAGGGGGCTATGGCCAGGTGTACCGGGCCTACGACCCCCACCTCGACCGCGACGTCGCGCTCAAGGTGCTCAAGCCGAACCGCCTGGGCGAGAAGGCGATCGAGCGGTTCTACCGCGAGGCGAGGGCGGCGGCACGGCTCGACCACCCCAACATCGTCGGCCTCCACGACGCCGGCCGCGAGGACGGCCGGTGCTGGATCGCCTACCAGCTCGTGTCCGGTCGGACGCTCTCGCTGATCCGGGACGCCGAGCGGCCCACGATCGACCGGTCCGTCGGGATCATCCGCGACCTGGCCCTGGCGCTGCACCATGCGCACGGCCGGGGGGTCTACCACCGCGACATCAAGCCCGCCAACGTCCTGGTCGACGACTCGGGCCGGGCCCGCCTGACCGACTTCGGCCTGGCCCGCCGCAACGACGTCGACTCCGACCTCACCCGGGAAGGGACGATCCTCGGGACGCCGCACTACATGAGCCCCGAGGCCGCCGCCGGCCGGGCCCACGAGGCCGACGCCCGGAGCGACGTCTACAGCCTCGGCGTGATCCTCTATGAGCTGATCTGCGGCCGGAGGCCGTCCGACTGCCCCAGCGGTGCCCCGCTCTGGCGCTCGACCCTCATCGCGACGCCGCCCACGCCCCGATCGGTCGACCGCGCCATCCCGATGAGCCTCGACCGGATCTGCATGAAGGCCCTCGCCTTCGAGCCGACCGCCCGCTTCCCCGACGCCGACGCCTTCGCCGAGGCCCTGACCTCTTACATCCAGAAGCGGCCCATGCCCCGGCGCGCCCGGGCCCCTCGGACCTCCCGGATCAAGCGGATCTCCGGCGTGGTCGCCGGGATCGCGGCCCTCGCCCTGGTCGCGGGCATCTTCATCTCCCAGGGCGGCCGACGAGTCGCCCCGCCGGTTTCCGCCCAGGCCCTGGCCGACGAGCCCCGGCCGAGCCCTGCCCCCGTCGCCGAAGCAACGCCCCCCGTCGTCCCCTCGGACCCGGCGGCCCTCGACGTGGCGAAACCGGTGGCCTCAGAGGAAGCCCCGACCCCCTCCCCCATGCCCTTCCTCGGCAACGAAGAGCGATACCACCTCAGGAGTTGCCGGCATCGACCGACCCGAAAACCGGTCGGCTACTCCACAGCCCAGCAGGCCGAGACGGCCGGCCTCAAGCCCTGCAAGGTTTGCAAGCCGAATCTGGCAAAGTCGACGGGCGAGGGCCCCGAGGCTTGAGGTCGAAGATCGAGCCGGACCCGACTCGCGAGGGGGATGGCGGCCTGGCGCGGTCCTAGGTGATAATCGGGGCGGGAGATGTCCCGGGCGCCTTGACCGCGTGGCGATCGTGCGCGATGGTTCCTGGTAGACGAGAGGTAGGTCGCCGGCCGGGTCACGGCCCGGACTTTTCCTCTCCGGAGTCCCCGGCCTCGGCCTCCCGCCCGCTCCGGGCATGGGCCGATCCAGGACCCGTCAAGGAACCCTCGCCATGCGACTCGGATCTTCGGCGCGAACCCTCCCGGCGATCGGCCTGGGCTTCGCCATCCTCGCCAGCAGTGGGATCTCCGCCTGGGGGCAAGGCGTCTCCAGCGGCAGCGGCTCGGGCACCGGGACCGGCAGGTCCTCGGGCTCGCTCGGATCGACAGGAACCGGCCGCGAGTCTAGTTCGGGCCTCGGCACGACGGGAACGGGCCGCGAAGGCCTCCCGGGCGGGCTCGGCCAGCCTGGCGGGAGGGCGCTCACGCCCGACGACCTGACCCGCCCCGTCGACCGCTCGGGCGGCGCCAATCCGGGCGGTGGCTTCGGCACCGTCACCAATCAGCTCGTCCTCGACGCGCGGTCCGTCGCCGACGCCGGCGAGCGGTCGCTGGCCCTCATCCGGATCGCGCAGACCGCGATCTTCAGCAAGCAACTCGACGTGGCCCATGGCGCCTTGTTCGAGGCCAGCACGACGGCCTTGACCGTGTCCGACCCCTTGACCCGCGAGCAGCGGGTCACAGCGATCGTCGACACGTTGCTCCGCCTCGCCGAGGAGCGGATGAGCGACAACACCGATGCGAATTTCTCGCTCGATGACCCGGTCCCCGATCCGCGGAACCCTACGGCCCCGCCCTCGGACCAGCCGCCCAAGCCCCCGACCCCCCCAACCGACGTCCCGGGTGCCGCCCCCTCCCCTTCGCAATCTCCGGCGGAGGCCGGGGCTCCGCAGCCCCCTCCGGGCACGGCACCGGTCGCCACGCCGATCGCCGCCCTGCCGCCCGATGACCGCAAGGTTCGCCTCAATGCGGCCCTGCCCGAGTGGGGCCAGGCCGTCAACCTGGCCACCAAGCTGGATAACGTCACCGCGAGGACCGAGGCCCTGTTCCGGATCGCCGAGAGCGAAGCGTACAGCAGCCAGAAGCTCGTGAACGAGCCCGCCCGGTACGCCTCGGGTCGACCCGACCCCGCCGCGCTCGCCCCCGACCTCCGGGATTATACCGACCTGCTCCTGGTCAACTCCGCCAAGCATGCCCGGATGATCGAGCGGCCGATCTGGCGGAATTCCGCCTTCTACAGCGTGGTCTCGAACGCTGCGGCTTCGAGCCAGTTCACCCGGGGATTCGAGATCGCCCGCTCGATCGAGCAGCCCGAGGCCAGGACCGACACGTTGATCCGGCTCGCCGAGGGGCAGGCGCTCAACGCCCGGCCCAACGAGGCGACCGCTGCTTATCTCGAAGCGGCCCGGTCGGTCTCCCAGATCCCCCAGGACGACCCCCGCGAGACCCTGGTCGGCGTGCTGATCGACAGCCTGATCTCGTACGGCCGGTTCGACGATGCCCGGGCCTGCGTCTGGATTTACGCCATCCCGGCCCGGCAACTCGTCGCCCTCTCGGCGATCGCCGAGTCGCAAGGGCGACGCGGGCTTGCCGCCTCGGCCCGGATCTGGATCGCCCGCGACGTGCCGGCCTCGTTCAGGCCCGTGCTTTACCGCAAGGTGAGCGACGGCGAGCTGAGCTCGGTCGAGCAGAACCGCAGCAAGGACCTTTCGGCCGGCTCGCTCCGGGGCAACTCGGCCCCCGCGGGCCGCCCGCAGTAATCCGCCGGGACGGCTCGCGAAAACGGGGGGCGGACGACCTGACGTCGTCCGCCCCCTTTCGTTTGCTCGGGCGATCGGTCGATCAAGCCCAAAGGCCATCGAACAAGGGGCGGGTGGTCCGCTCCGACTTCACCAGGTGCAAGTCGCGGAACACCTCGGAACTGGCCTCGTCCTCGGGCTCGGGGGAGAGTTCGATGCCCAGGTCATCGTCGGGAGCGATCCGGCCGCCGATCAGGATCAGCTCGGCCCCCTCGTGATCGAGGAAGCTGGGCGGGTCGGCGGGGTGCCACTTCCTCGCCCCGAAGAGGGACATCAGCTCGGCCGGGAATTCGACCTTGCGATCGCCGTCGAGGCCCAGGCCGGGGGGCGAGTCCCCCTGGGGATTCTTCATGCTCACGACGAAGCGCCCTTCGGCCCGGATGCCGAACGCCTCCTGGACCTCGCCGACCTGCTTGGGCAGCTCCAGGACGTAGGCCAGGACCGAATCCCGGTCGTGGCGGACGAGGGCGTAGACCCCCTCTCCCGCCGGCCTGGCCTCGGGCAGATTCCGCTCGCCGGCGGTCTCGGTCTCGTAGGTCGTCGCCCCCAGGTAATCCTTCAGGGCATCCGGGCTCTCGAAGATCCGGTCGACGAATGCCCAGTGGTTCGCGCCCGCCCCGCCCGAGTCGGGTAAGGTTTTCCGCCCCACGGTGATCAGGCGGATCTCGTCCCGCCCGCTCGGCCGGAGGGCGACGTGGAAGCGGCGGACGTCGAGCAGGCTGCTTGGCGCGTCGTCGTCCACGTCGGGCCGATAGAAGAAGAACAGGTCGCCCCGCTCCAGGGCGTGGTCGGGCCGCTCGTCGGGCCCGGCGCGACCCGTGCTCGCCGCGGGCCGGGCCTTGGTCCCTTTCGGTTTGGCCGCGGAGGACTTGGGCTTGGGCGCCGTCGCCTTGGGCCGGGCGGTCTTCGGCTTGGTCGCGCCGACCTTGGCATCCTTGAGCTTGGTCTCATCCACGCCCGATCCCGCCGGGTCCGCCTTCTTCGCCTTCGCCATGATCGATCCCCTTCGCGATGGTGGTCGCCAGCCCTGGGCGTTTGTTACTGAACGGGTGTATCTAGCAATCGCCGTGCCCGTCCTGGGGCTGTTTTTGGGGGCGGGGTCGGTGATGATGGTCCATCGCCGACGGCCGAGGTCCCGGAGTTCGCCGCGACGGGCCGGCCCGACCGCGAATCGAAGCCATGTTCGGATTCGGCCTACCAAACCTGGGGCCGGCGTGGCAGGATAGGAGTCGAGGTTGGCCCTGGCGATCGGGCTGGCCTTCCCCCCTTCTTCACGAACAGCGATCTCCCTCAAATTCGGCTTCGAGGATCCGCATGATCCCGATCGAGTGCCCCAAGTGTGGCCGAGGCGGCAACGTCCCTCCCAACCGGCTCAACGCCCGGCTGGTCTGCAAGGCTTGCCACTCCGTCTTCCACATGGACAACAGCGGCAAGCTCATCCTGGGCGAGCCCGGCGTGCCCGATCGCAAGGCGAACCGGCACGCCGAGGCGGCCAAGGCCTCGGCGGACTTCGAGTTCTCCGACGCGCTGAAGAAGATCCCCGCCCCGATCAAATTCGGGGTCCCCATCGCGGCCCTGGCGGCCGCCCTCTGGATGCAGTTCGGCCCGGGGCCCGGCGCGCCGGACTATCTCCAGATCTCCGAGCGGATCGTCAAGGCGGTCGCGGCCAACGACAAGTCGCGGGTCCTCTCGTTCGCCTCCGACGGGTCCGCCGACGCCACCGGCAAGTGGTTCGAGTTGGTCCACGACGCATTCAGCAAGCAGAATGTCGCGGCCGATTCCTACATCGTGTCCAGCCTCTGGGGCGGCAACCCGGAGAAGGGCACCGACATCCAGGTGGCCGTGATCGTCTCCGACCCCGCGACGAGCAAGCAGTTCTCGATCCCGATAAACCTCGCCATGACGAAGGCGGGGGGCAGTTGGGCCTTCGACGGCACAAGGACTTTCGCCGACGCCGAAAAGCTCTTCGCCAGCACCAAGAGTCCCAGCCGCTGACCGCCCGGTCGCGGGCCGGCCTCGCCTTCGCCCCCGGTCGCGGGTCGCACCCATGAGCAGCAATTCGCCCCACCCGATCTGGCTCGGTTGCAGCGGCTGGAGCTACCCCGACTGGGCCGGGCCGTTCTACCCCGAAGGGATGGCGGCCGGCGAGTACCTCCGCTGGTACGCCGACCGGTTCGCCATCGTCGAGGTCGACAGCACGTTCTACCGGGTGCCGTCCAAGGGCACGGTCCGAGGGTGGCGCGACGGGACGCCCGACGACTTCCGGTTCGCGCTGAAGGTGCCCCAGGCGATCACCCACCAGAAGCAGCTTCGCGACTGCGAGGCCGAGGTCGACGCCTTCATCGCCTCGATCCTCCCCCTCGGGCCCAAGCTGACCGCCGCCCTGCTCCAGCTCGGGTATTTCAACCGGGGGGCCTTCGCCTCGCTCGACGACTTCCTCGACGTGCTCGACCCGTTCCTCGGCCGATGGCCGCATGGGGACGTCCCGCTGGCCGTGGAGGTCCGCAACCCCCGGTGGGTCGGCCCCAAGCTCGTCGAGGTGCTCCGCGACCACAACGCCGCGCTGACCTTGACCGAGCAGACCTGGATGCCCCGCCCCGCGCAGGTTGCCGCCATGGTCGACCCGGTCACCGGGCCGCTCGGCTTCGTCCGGCTGCTCGGGGATCGCGACTCGATCGAGAAGCTGACCACCACCTGGGGCGAGGTCGTCGTCGACCGCTCGGCCGACCTCGACGAGACGGCCGGGCTGCTCCGGAGCCTGGCCGAGCGGGTGCCGGTGGCCGTCTTCGCCAACAACCACTACGCGGGCCACTCCCCGGCCACGGTCCGCGACCTCCGCAAGCTCCTCGGCCAGCCCGAGCCGACCCCGCCCGACCGGCCGAGGACGACCCTGTTCGACTGACGCCGCAGGCCCCGGACCCCCCCACCGATGAACCCCGAGCCCCGCGCCGAATCCGACCGACTGACCTACTGGCGCCGCAGGCTCGCGCCGCTCCGGGTCGGGGCCGAGCCGATCGAGGCCCAACTGGGCCGTCGATTCCTGGCCCTGGTGCTGATCACGGCGGTGTTCACCGGGGTCGGCCTGATGATCCTGGCGATCTTCTCCGCCTTCGGCCGGGTCGACGTCGGCCTGAAGGTCGCCGGCCTGATCGCGGTCGCCCCCACGGCGTGGTCCTGGCTCGACCACGTCCTGCTCCGCCGCCGGGTCGCCGCCTACCTCCGCGAGCGCCCGGGCGGAGAGACGCCGACCACCCCGCCCCCCGGCTGACCCCGGGAGGTCAGGGCCGAGGGGCGAGGTCGGGCGGTCTGATCACTTCGACCCGGCCGAGGCGAAGCCGACGAGGTCGGCTTCGGGATCGGCATCGAAGTCGGGGTCGTCCTCCTCCGGCCCGTCGGACCAGTCGGCGGCGTCGGCGACGGCGGACTCGAGCTCGGCCTTGAGCCGCTTCCGGGCGGTGTGGAGCCGCCGCTTGATGGTGCCGATGGGGACGTCGAGGTCGTCGGCGATCTCGACCAGGGATTGGCCCTGGATGTAGAAGGCGACGAGGGTCTCGCGGTCGAGGGCCTTGAGCCGGGCCAGGCCGGCGTGGAGCCGCTGGGCCCGCTCGCGGGCGATCAGCTCATCGAGGGGGGCCGGGCGGTGCTCGCCGGCCGCTTCGAGGACCTCGGAGTCGACGCTGGGGGGCTGCACCCTCCGGGTCGCCCGGTTGATCGCCATCCGGGCCGCGACCTGGCGGAGCCAGCCGGCGAACCGCTCGGGCTCGCGGAGCTGGTCGAGCCGCTTCATGACGTGGAGGAAGACCTCCTGCGTCAGCTCGAGCGCCTCGCTCGGGTTGCCCAAGCGCCGCAGGCAGATGGCGTGGACGGTTCGCTCGAACTGCTCGACGAGTTCGCCGAACGCCTCGCGATCCCCCGCCTGGGCCCGGACGACGGTCTCCGCCAGCTCGGACCACCGGTCCTCATCGATCGTTCTCGCGCTCGGAAAGGTCGCAATCACGGAATCGCCCCTCCCCCGATCCTCGGGGGCCTCTGGGCCCGGGGTCGCTCACGCCGTCGATCGCCCCTCGGACGGGGACGGGCGCGAACCGGGCTTCGCCTGGACACGGATCAGGCGTCGGGCCTTCCGCTCCGAGGGCCGGGAGGGGTCGCGGCCTCGCCCTTTCGATGGGCGAAACGACGCAACCCGCCCGGCGGCCTCGAAAAGCGGCCAAAGGCGCGACGCTCGACGGTGACGGCTGGGGCGCGGGGAGTTCATCCGGATGGGTCCGGACGAGCATCTGCCGCGCGGGCCGACCACCCGGTCCAAGGAGCCGAAGTCCGAGTGCGACGGGTCAGGCGTGGATCGCCCTCGTGAGGGGAGCGACGCCCGGCTCGAAGCCAACGGACCCGGGATCATGGGGCGGGGGTTCGGCACTCATCCCCCGAGGCCACGCCTCATGGCGCGGCGACGGAGACCAAGACAACTCGGGTCGACCTGCCTGCCAATCCCTCCGCCTTGGGCCGCCAGCCGAGGTTCGTCCTCGACTTGCGGCATGGCGAAAGGATCGGCGAAGCGTCGCAGCGTCGTGTCCTGCCGGCGACCGAGGGGTCGCCGGCCGGCTTGACGCGGAGCGGCTTACTGGCGAGCGGTTGACCTTGCTGCTGGTCCCGGATCTCCGAACGCGGGGAGCGTTGCGGAAACCCGAGGGTTGAGCCGGACATCGGAAACATCGCGGGCGCGATGGGATAGGAGCCCCCAATCATCGGGGGGCCTCCCACCATCGCTCGCGGATGTTCCTCAAATCCGACGCGCACGGCGACGACGAGGGCGACGTGGGCGGGGCGCAGGGTCGACTTGCCATTGTTGCCGCTCGAAACCTGGTCGAGCGACCGCGTGCCGAGGTTCAGCCGATTGGTGGTGGCCAAAAGCGTCCGGTTCGTGCGGTTCAACATGGCAGGACCCTCACTTCCGCCCCATAAAGGCGGGTTGGAGACGCCCGGGCGGCGAATCGCCGTCGGGCGAGGCCGATCCGAACGGGTCGGGGCGGCCGAAAAGGCGGAGGTTCGAAGCGAACGGGCTAGAGGTCGGATGGTCACCCGAAAGTCCGGAGGGATGGGCCCCGAACCCGGATGTTCGCCGGTCTGACAGATCAGACGTCGGCAAGGTTCGCACAAATTCGACCGGATTCGGAAATTCACCGGATTGCGCCCGCCACGATCATCCTAGACCCGGGGGGAAGCACCCGATACACACCGGTCGAACCATCATGCGTCGCTGCCATGCTCCCGTCAAGCCGGGACCGGCAGGGAGATCCGGGGGGCTTCGAGCATCGAGGCGTTGACCAGGTTGTGCGGGGCCTCCCCCCCGAGGACCCGGCGGACCTCCTCCGCCGCCTTGGTCCGCAGTTCGACGAACCCCTCGACGCTGTAGAACGCCGAGTGCGGCGTGAGGATCACCCGGGGGTGGTGCCTGAGCCGGTCGTCGTCGAGCGGCTCGCGCTCGAAGACGTCGAGCCCGGCGCCCAGGAGGTGGCCCGAGTCGAGCGCCTCCAGCACCGCCCCCTGATCGACCAGGCCCCCTCGGGCGGTGTTGACGAGGATCGCCCCCGGCTTCATCCGGGCCAGGGCCGGCCGGTCGATCAGGTGGCGCGAGCGGTCGTCGAGGTACGAGTGGAGGCTGACGTAGTCGCTCCGCGCCAGGAGGTCGTCGAGCCGGAACTCGCGGCGGATTCCCAGGGCCTTGTCCACGCCGGAGGGGACGTAAGGGTCGAAGAACGCCACGTCCAGGCCGAAGGCCTTGGCCCGGAGCGCGGTGGCCGAGCCGATCCGCCCGCAGCCGACCAGGCCGAGGGTCTTCCCCCGGAGCCGATGCGTGGCCCGGCCGGTCAGGTAGTCCCACTCCCCGGCGCGGATCGAGGCATCCTGGACCCGGAGGTGGCGGGCGACCGCCAGTAGGAGGAGGATCGCGTGGTCGGCCACCTCCTCGGTCCCGTAATCCGGGACGTTGCAGACCGCGATTCCCCGTCGGCCGGCCGAGGCGAGGTCGACGTTGTTGAAGCCCACCCCGGCCCGGACCACGACGCGGAGCCGACCCGCCCGCGCGAAGGTGGCCTCGGTCATCCGGTGGATGTCGTGGAACAGGATGATCGCCTCGGCCCGGCCGAGGAATGGGGCAAGCGCGGCCTCGTCGCGGGCCCTGGCGACCTCGATGTCGGCCAGGGGGGCCAGGATCGGCCCTTCGATCGAGGCGTCTTCCAGGAAGTCGGCGATCACGACGGTCGGTCGAGCGTCCAAGGGCGTGATCCTCCGGCCGGGATGGGGCGAGCCCCTTGGTTATCCCCGATCGCTTCGGTACGTTCAACTCGGCGGCGAGGCGAGTTTCCGCGAGTCGAGGGAGAGATCGGACCATGCCGAGGATCAAGGAACTGCTGGCGCAGGGGAAACTCGTCCGGATGTTCGGGATCGGCCAGCTCTTCACGCCCAAGTTCATCGAGATCGTCGGCGAGCACGGCGGCTTCGACGCCCTCTGGCTCGACGCCGAGCATGCCGGGCTCGCGATGGCGCAGATCGAAGCGGCCACCCTCGCCGCGAGATATTACGGGCTCGACCACTTCGTCCGCCAGCCGGCGACCGACTACGCCTCGATCATGCGCTCGCTCGAGGCCGGCGCCGGGGGCGTGATGATCAGCATGGCCCGAGGTCCCGAGGACGTCGAGCAGGCCGTCCGCTGGTCCAAATTCCACCCCAGGGGCGAGCGGGGGCTCAACGGCGGCAACCGCGACGGCCGGTTCGGCCTGATGCCGACGGCCGAGTACGTCGCCAAGGCCAACGCCGAGAGCTTCGTCGGCATCCAGATCGAGACCGCCCGGGCGATGGAGAGCGTGGCCGAGATCGCCGCCGTGCCCGACGTCGACCTCCTCTTCGTCGGCCCCGCCGACATCAGCCAGGTCCTCGGAATCCCCGGCGACTACGAGAACCCGCGCTGCCTCGCCGCCATCGAGAAGATCGCCCAGGCCTGCGCCCAGGCCGGCAAGCCCTGGGGGATCGTCCCCCAAGGGCCCGACTACGCCGAACGGATGAAGGCCTGGGGCTGCCGGCTGTTCGTCCTCGGCTTCGACCACCACACCGCCCACGCCGGCATCCGGGCGACCAAGACTCGCTACGGGGCGTTCTTCGAGGGCTGATCGGATCGGCGTCGGGCAGGAGGCTGGATAGCATCTCGCCCAGGCCTCTCGCTCGCGCAATGAGAATTCGTCGACAGGGATGGGCCGTCCGGTTGATGCTCCGGGGTCTGGACCTATGATATCGAATGGCCCCCGCCGAGCGTCGCCGCTGGAGGCGACCGAGAGGCCAGGGTTTAAGTTCGATGAGTTGCCCCGGGAGCCGGCCGATTCGCCCCGCCTATTGGAGGATCGACGATGAACATCGATCGAGTCCGGGTTGCGTTCCGCGCCCGCCCGTTCCGGCCCTTCTGGATCAATACGGCCTCGGGCCGATCCTACCGGGTACCCGGCCCCGAAACGATGGCGATCGACCCCGATGAGGAGGTCGTCATCCTCATGCCGGGCGGCGGCGAGGTCGCGATGATCGACGTCGCCGGCATCGTCGAGATTACCTATAATTTCAACGCCCAGGCGATCGGGGAGGATCGACCCTGATCTTTCGGGCTCCCCTGAAGATGCATCCCAAGGATGGCGGCGAGCAACGTCATCCGGCGACGGTCCGCCTGCTTTTTAGACTGCGGGTAAGACCGAGCGAAGGGCATCGGACAACCCTTGCACGTCCTCGGCGAAGTGTCCGGCCGTGACGCTGATCCTGAGCCGGGCGGTCCCGGGCGGGACGGTGGGCGGGCGGATCGCCGGGACCAGGAATCCTTGGTTGAGCAGGTCGGCGGCGACGGCGACGGCCCGATCTGGCCCGCCGAGGAGGATGGGGATGATCGGGCCGCCGGGACCGGGGTCGGGCAGCCCCAACGTGGGGAGGAGCCGGCGGGACGAGCCGGCAAGCTCAAGCACGTGCGAGCGTCGCCAGGGCTCGGCCTCGGAGATTTCCAGGGCGCGGTGGGCCGCCGCGGCGGCGGCGACGGGGGGGGCGGTCGAGTAGATCAAGGTCCGGGCGTGGTTGAGGAGCCAGTCGATCAGGCGGCGGGAGCCGGTGACGAAGCCGCCCGACGACCCGAGCGCCTTGGACAGCGTGCCGACCTTGACGTGGACGCGATCGGCGACCCCGTGCTCGGCCGCCGCCCCCCGGCCGCCCGGTCCGAAGACGCCGGTGCCGTGGGCCTCGTCGACGAGCAGCATCGCGTCGAATCTCTCGGCGAGGTCGGCGAGGTCGGCCAGGGGGGCGAGGTCGCCGTCCATGCTGAAGACGCCGTCGGTGGCGATCAGGGAGCGGCGGAACCGGCCCCGGTCGCGGGCGAGGATCGAGGCGAGCCGGTCGGCGTCGTCGTGGGGGTAGACCCGGAGTTGGGCTCCGGAGAGCCTGGCCCCGTCGACGAGGCAGGCGTGGTTGAGGCGGTCGAGGTAGACCGCGTCGCCCGCCCCGACCAGGCCGACGATCGCCCCGAGGTTGGCCGAGTAGCCCGAGGGGAACAGGGCGACGGCCTCGGCCCCTTCGAATTTCGCCAGGGCCGAGGCCAGGGCCTCGTGGGGCTCGCGCCAGCCGGAGACGAGGGGCGAGGCTCCGGAGCCCCACCCGTGAGTCTCGGCCGCCGCTCGGGCGGCCTCGGCGACGCGAGGGTCGGCGGCCAGGCCGAGGTAGTCGTTCGAGGCGAAGTTGAGCACCGACCGCCCGTCGCGTTCGAGCCGGCCGGGCGTCGCCCTGGCCCAGGCGACAAGCCGACGCTCCAGCCCCTTGCGGGACCAGGCGTCGGCTTGCTGGTCGATCCAGGCCAGCGGGTCGTGCATGGCCGCTCGGGGGTTCACTTGAGGCTCGACAGGAACTCGACCACGTCGCGAAGCTCGGACCGGGTGAGCTTCTTGTGGAGGTCTTCGGGCATGGCCGAGGCCCCCCGGTTCCGCTCCTCGATCTCGGACTTGGGGATTTCAAGGAGCTTGGCCTCGGCGGTCATGATCCGGAGGGTCTTCTCGTCCTCCGACTTGAACACCCCGGCGACGACCTGGCCGTCCGACTTGGCGACGACCACCGACTCGAACCCCTGCGCGATCGCCGCGTTGGGGGCGACGATCGACTCCAGGAGGTAAGTGCGCGGGTGCTTCGAGGCGATCCCGGTCAGCTCGGGTCCGACCTCCCCCCCTTCCCCCTTCACCTTGTGGCAGCGGACGCAGTAGACCGCCGCGTTGTCGAGGTAGATCCGCCGCCCGCGGTCGGCGTCGCCCCCTTCGAGGCTGGCGCGGTATTCGGCGATCGGCCCCCCCTTGTCCCGCTCCTTGAGCAGGGCGGCCAGGCGGTCGGCCACCTCGGACGACTTGTGCTTGGAGGCGGCGTCGACCAGCTCCAGCTCGATCGCCGGGGTCGGCCGTTCGGCCTGGCGGTCGAGGGCCTTCGCGAGCACGGCGTCGACCTCGGGGCGTTCCGAGCTGCCGAGGATCTCCAGGGCCTTCTGCCGCTCGGGGGTCGAGCCGGAGTCGACGAGCTTGGCGACGATCGGGAAGGCCCGACCGGGGTCGAGCTTGGCCAGGACGCGGAGCGCTTCGGAGCGGACCGGGCCGTCCTTCGACTTCAGGGCCAGGTCGACGGCGTCGGTCAGCTTGGGATCGCCGAGCTTTTCGAGGGCCTTGAGGGCCTCGACCCGGGAGGCGGGGCCGCCGCGGCCGGCCTCGATCAGGGCGACCAGCTCGGGGCCGGCCTCGCGGATGCCGAGCTCGCCGATCGCCCTGATCGCCTCGCGGCGGACCTCGTCGGGCGAGTCCTGCACGAGCCTGGCGGCGACGGGCCGGAGGGCGTCGGCGGCGACCTTCTCGGGCCGGACGTCGATCGGCCGCCAGAGGCCGTTGATCCGGTCGCGGCCGGCCGGGTGGGCCCAGGCGGCGAGGATGCTCAACGACTCGACGCGGACGTTCTTCGAGGCGTCGCCCCGCGAGGCGGTCGAGGCGATGGCCGAGGCATCTTGGGCCCGGCCGACGCGGTTGGCCGCGTTGATCGCCCGGCGGGCCAGGGCCTCGGACCCGGTCGGCTTGTCGGCCAGGGCCGCAAGGGCGGGCATGGCGTTCGCGATCGGGGCCTCGTAGATCGCCAGGGCCGCCTCGGTGGCGATCTTCGGGTCGGTGTCGCCCAGGAAGTGGGCGACCTCGGGGCGGCCAATCCGCCGCATCGCCAGGAGCACGCCCAGCCGGACGGCGGGCGAGGGGTCGGCGGCGGCGGCGATCAGGGGCTCGACGCTTTTGGACGCGGCCAGGGCCATGACGGCGGCGTGTCGAATGAAGGCGTCGGCGTCGTTGTTGTCGCGGAGGAGCCCGACCAAGGCGTCGGTCGCTTCGGGGGTGGAGTGCCTGGCCAGGGCCAACGCGGCGAAGAAGCGGACGCGGGGGCTCGGGTCGCGGAGGGCGGCCTTGAAGCAAAGCTGATCGCCGAGGACGGCCGAGGGGCCGTCGCCGAGGGCCTTGATCGCCTGGGCCCGGATCTCGGCGTCGGCGTCGGATGCGAGGTTGGCCAGGCGCCTGGCGAAATCATGATCGCGGCGGCCGACCTGGCCGATCGCCCAGATGGCGTGGATGCGGGACAGGGTCGGGGCCTGGGCATCACCCGCCGCGGTGCCCAGGGCGTCCCGGGCCGGGCGGTCGTTCGCGATCGCGCGGTCGGCCAGCTCGAACTGGGCTTCCTGGCGGACCCGCTGATCGGGATGCCGCAGGAGCTTCGCCAACACAGCAACCGTCCGGCCGCCCATCCCTTCGGCGAGCAGAGCTTTGACCTCGGCGGATCGGGGGTCGGTCTGCTCGCCGGTGATCTTCCAGATCCGGCCCTTGCCGGTCTTGTTCCAGCCGTTGACCCAGTCCGAGACGTAGGCCGCGCCGTCGGGGCCGAACTCGACGTCGGTGGCGAGCACGGACCAGGCGAACTGGTCGGCGTCGATCAGGTCGAACGTGGCCCCCTTGGGCTTGTTGGCGAACGACCGGACGCCGCTGTTGCCGGCGCCGCCGCGGAAGTCGGCCAGGAAGAAGTGGTCGCGGTATCGGGCGGGGAGGCCGGTGCCCGGGTCGTGGGCGAGGCCCGAGGGGCCGTCGGCGATGTTGGCGATCGGCGGCAGGATGTAGGCGGCCTGGCCGTCCCAGCGGGGGTACCAGAGCTTCTCGGCGTTCCAGGGGCCGCGCGAGGTGGGGAAGTCGAGGTACTGGTAGCCCATCCGCCAGCCGCTGTCGGACCCTTCGACCAGGTGGACCCAGCGGGCCTTGTCGCCGCCGTCGGAGTTGTTGTCGCCGGTGAAGAGGTTGCCGAGGTCGTCGAAGGCCAGTTCCTGCGGGTTCCGCATCCCGGTGGCGAAGATTTCCAGGTTCGACCCGTCGAGCTCGCACCGGAGCACCGAGCCGGTGTCGGGGACCTCCAGCTTCTTCCCCTCCTTCGTCGTGACGTTCAGGCCCCGGTCGCCGACCGAGAAGTACAGGCGGCCGTCGGGGCCGATCCGGAGGCCGTGGAGGTCGTGGCCGAGGAAGGCGACGTGGACGCCGTAGCCGGTGCTCATCGACTCCTTGCGGTCGGCCTTGCCGTCGCCGTCGGTGTCGCGGAGCTTCCAGACGTCGGGGATGCAGGTGAAGAAGACGTCCCCCTTGCGGGCCAGGACCCCGGCGCCGATGCCGTCGGCGGCGTCCTTGAACCCGTCGGCGAAGACGCTCGAAGCGTCGGCCTTGCCGTCTCCGTCGCGGTCCTCGATCAGGCGGACCCGCTCGTGCTCGACGTTGTAGGCGGCGAACCCTTCGGTCCCGAGGTACTTGCGGTACATCGCCACGCGATCGGCCACGGTCCGGCACGCCATGTCGGCGTCGAGCCAGTTCATGTGGCTGCGATTATCCGTGACCCCGGCGTGGAGCCGGAACGTCTCGGCGACGTAGAACTTCCCCCGGTCGTCGATCGTCAGGGCCACCGGGTTGGCCAGGAGCGGCTCGGCGGCGAAGAGCTCGACCTTGAGCCCCGGCGCCAGCCGGATCGACTTGATCGACTGCGCCGCCTCGGGCGAGGCCGGCGCCACCTCGGGCTTGTACCCCTCGTGCTGGGCCCGGGCGGGGCCCGACCCCGGCGCGAGCGAAAGGGCGACGAACGCGGCCAAGGCCGGACCGGCATGGGATCTGGTCATCGTTGTATATCCGCGATGGCGAGGCGGAGGGCGGGGGACCCGTCCCCGCGAACCGTGGGCGGGCGGCGTTGATCGTCCCAGCGTAACGGACGAACAGCCCCTGCCGCAACACCGGGGGGTTGCAACAGGGGCATTCGGATAACTCGTTTTGATCGGACGTGTGTTGCTTACTTCCAGATCGCGTCGAGGGCCTTGTCGAGGGCCGGCCCCCGGAGTTCCAGGCGGATGATCGTCCCCTTGGGGTCGATCAGGAAGGTGGCGGGGATGTTCCGGACGCCGAAGGCCTCGACGAGGTCGCCGTTGCTGGTGGCGTTGTGGACCTGGCGCCAGGGGATCTTGCGGCCCTTGGCGAAGTCGACCACGGCGGCCTTGGTGTCGTCGAGGCTGACGGCGATGACCTCGAACCCCTGGTCGTGGTGCCTGGCGAAGGCGGCCTGGAGCCGGGGCAGCTCGGCGATGCAGGGGCTGCACCAGGTGGCCCAGAAGTCGACCAGGACGTACTTGCCCCGGTAGTCCTCGAAGCGGAGGGGCGAGCCGTTGACGTCGACGACCGCCACGCTCGGGGCCAGGGTGCCGACCCGGCCGAGCTTGGCCAGCTCGTCGCGGACCTTCTGGGGAAGGGTCGGGCTGTCGGGGAACTTGCGGAGGAGCCCTTCGTAGACCTTGCGGGCGACCTGGTGCTCGCCGGCCGAGGTGGCGGCGGTGGCCAGGCTATCGGCGAAGTTGGAGGCGAACTCCTCCTGATCGGCCCCGCCGAGGCCGGCCATCAGGGCCTCGAACGACCGGAGGGCGTCCTTGAAGTCGCCGGACTGGGCCCGGGCCATCGTGACCACGATCTGGGCGAGCGAGCGGACCGGGCCCGAGGGGTAGTCGGCCAGGTACTTCCGGGCGATCCCCTCGTGGTCGGCGAACCAGTCGTGCTCGATGACCTTGTCGAAGACCTTCATGAAGGCCTGGTCGACGTCGTCGGCCTTGGGGTGCTTCGCCAGGTAGGCGAGCACGTCGCGGATCAGGGCCCGGTCGTGCGACGCCTGGATCTCGGCGACGTTCCTGGGCTCGTCGGCCCCGGCCTGGCCGCTCGCGAGGGCGAGGGCCAGCGCGACCGGGGCCAGGGCTCGCTTGAGGACGCTCGGCATGGGTCGTTCTTCCCGCGTCAAGTTCGAAGGGGGTTCGCTCGCGATCGATCAGGCGCCGCGGCGCTTGGCCCGGGACCGCAGGTAGTAGCCGACGGCGCCGAGGCCGAGGAGGGCGACGGTCGAGGGCTCGGGGGCCGGGACCGCGGCGAAGCTGGTGATCTGGCCGCTGTAGAGCAGCGACTGGTTCGACACGCCGCCGCTCGTGTTGTTCTGGTAGACCTGGAGGCTGACGCCGTTGAAGTCGCTCATGTTGATCGACGAGGGCGGGTTGAGGGTCGAGAGGACGGCCTTGCTCGGGTTCGAGAACGCGAGGGTCGCCTGGAGCGGCTGGCCGAGCGTGCTGGTCAAGGACAGTCCGGTCAGCGTTTGGCCGGTGCCGGTCGGCTGGTTCACGGCGACGCCGAGGCCGCCGGTCTCGGAGATGACGTCCTTGCCGCCGACGTTGAGGGTCAGGCCCGAGGAGTCGGCCTGGGTGCCGGGGACGTTCCAGTAGTTGCCGAAGGCGGTGCTCTTGAAGCCGGGGCTGGTGCTGGTCATCGAGGTCGCCTCGGTCGGGTCGTACGCGACCGAGCCCGAGAACGGGGTGGGCGTGGACGACCCGTTGAGGAAGGCCTGGCCGCTGAACTGGTAGCGCATCAGGTCCGCCCTGGCGGCGGACGGGCCGCCGGCGAGCAGGCCGAGCGCGGCGACCAGGGCGAGGGCCCCGGCCTTGTTGACCCCACCGAAACCGATCGAATCGACCATCACATCTCCTTTGCGGTCAGCCATCCGTGGTCATCGAGGCGAAGGGTGACACGAGTCCGAGGATCGAGGCGAGGGGGGCGTGTCGGGTTTCCGGGGCGGCGGGCTAGCCGAGCCGGAAGGCCGGGGTCGCCGGGATCGGGTCGGCCTGCTCGGCCAGCAGGTCGCGGATCATCGAGGCCCACTCGGAGCAGCACGGGCCCTTCTCGTGCCGGGCGAGGAAGGCCTCCCGCCCTCGGCGGCCCATCGAGACGCGGAGGCCGGGGTCGGCGGCCAGCGCGGTGATCGCTCCGGCCACGCCTTGCGAGTCGCCGAGGAGGACGGTCGGGCCGCAGTCGGCCTCGCGGATCGTGTCGGCCGACTCGCAGCGCTCCGGCCCGACGAAGAGCGTCGGGCGGCCCGAGGCCATCGCGCCGTAGAGCTTGCCGGGGACCACGATCCCGGTCATCTCGGCCCGCATCGAGATCAGGTGGACGTCGGCCACCGAGAGCGACGCGTGGAGCTGACCGCGGGGAAAATAATCCAGGAGCCGGATATTGTCGAGTCCATCTGCCGCTTTTGCCGACACGACCCCCGCCAGCCTCGGCCCCTCGCCGACGAAGAGGAAAACGATGTCGTCGCGGTGGCGGAGCCGGCGGGCGGCTTCGAGGAACTCGGCGAAGCTGTGGGCCAGCCCGAGGTTGCCGGAATACATGGCGACGAACTTGTCCGCCAGGCCGAGCGACGCCCGGAGCGCGTGCCCTTGCCGGGCGATCGGGTAGATCTCGTCGCGACGGCTCCAGACCGGGATGTCCGCCAGCCGCTCGCGAGCCACCCCCTTGGCGGCGATCCGGTCGGCCATGTACGGGCCGAGGACGACAACCCGGTCGGCCCCCCGATAGACCGCGTCGCTGAGGCGGGCGAGCGCGGCGACGACGGGGTGCGAGGGCCGCATCCGGCCCAGGGCGATGCTGGCGTCGGGGTGGAGGTCCATGCTCCAGTAGACATGCCTCGAACCCTTCAGGCGGCGGAGCATGGTGCCGACCAGCCCGATGATCGGCGGCGTGGTCAGCGTCGTGACCACGTCGAACCGGGGCAGGAAGAGGGCGAGCCAGAAGGCCCGGAGGTAGAAGCTCAGGTAGTCGATCATCCGGTGCAGCGTCGTCCGCCGGCCGAACGAGGTGGTGTCGACCCGGTGGATCTCGACCCCTTCGTGGGCCTCGCGACGGGGCGGCCGCTCGACGCCCGGCTTGTAACCCCCTCGGCCGCAGAGGACGTGGACCTCGTGCCCCTCGGAGGCCAGGTGCTCGGCGAGGTCGGCCAGGTGCTGGGCGGTCGAGGCGTGGTCCGGCCAGTAGTACTGGTTGACGAACAGGAGCCTCCGGCGCGGCGGCGGCGGCGGGGCCGCGTTGGTGGCCTCGCCGCCCGCCCGCCCCCCGGTTCGCCGCGAGGGGCTCACCATTTGGCGTCCGCCTGGGCCTTGTTGGCCCGGTACCAGTCGACTGTCTTGACCAGGCCGTCGCGGAGTTTGGTCGGCGGGGTCCAGTCGAGGATCGACCGCATCCGGGTCATGTCGAGGACCTTGACCGCGGCGCCGTCGGGCTTGTCGACGTTCCAGGTCATCTTGCCCTTGAAGCCGCTGACGTCGTGGACGGTCTCGGCCAGCTCCTTGATCGACGTGCCGACCCCGGTGCCGATGTTGAGCGGCATGGCCGCATCGTCATACTTCTCGGCCGCCAGGACGATCGCGTCGGCGCAGTCCTCGACGTAGATGAACTCGCGGATCGGCTTGCCGGTGCCCCAGACCTCGACCGAGGGGGCCTTGGCGATGTCGGCCTCGACCCACTTCCGGACCAGCGCCGCGACGACGTGCGAACGGTCGGGGTTATACGAGTCGCCCGGCCCGTACAGGTTCGTGAGGATCAGGTGGATCGAGTCGAGGCCGTACTGGCGCTTGTATGCTTGCGCCTGGACGGCCATCATCTTCTTGGTCAGGCCGTAGTTCACCACGCTGGCGTGGCACGGGCCGGCCCAGAGGTCTTCTTCCTTGAGGTGGCCTTCGAGGTAGCCCGGGTAGCTGCAAGCGGTGCCGATGGCGACGAACTTGCCGACGTTCGCCAGCCGGGCCGCCTCCATCAGGTTGGCGCCCATGACGAGGTTGGAGTAGTAGAGCGTCGCCGGCTGGGTCTGGTTGATCCCGATCCCGCCGTAATACGCCGCGGCGTGGAAGAGGACGTCGCAGGGGTGTTCGAGCAGGCAGCGGAGCGACGCATCGAGCGTCGTCAGGTTGTAGTCGCGCTGGCGAGGCACGAACACCTTCGCCCCGAAGCTCTCCAGGCGGCGGACCAGGTGCTGACCCAGGAACCCGGCGCCGCCGGTGACCGTCACCTTCTTGTCGGACCAGAAGCTCTGCATGGGTGTTCCTCCGTGGATGGATCGGCGGGCCGTCAGCGAGAGAGCGATCAGCGGTCAGCCGGAGGAGACCAACGAACCGCAATCGGCCCGTATTTTCCCCGCTTTGCTGACCGCTGACCGCTCCCGGGCTCAGACGTTGGCGAACGGGTTCTGGAAGTCGATCAGGTTGGCGGCCCGGACGAGTTCGGCGACGCCCCGGTCGAGGTCGACGGTGGTCTCGAACCCCTTGGCGCGGATCTTCTCGTAGGAGACCTCGTAATTCCGCTTGTCGGCGTCGGTGCCGACCTCGGCGAAGTGGAGGTAGTAATCGACATGCTTGAGGACGGTCCGGGCGACGTCTTCCTTGGTGAAGTTCATCGACTCGTGCCCGACGTTGTAGACGTCGTCCTTCATCGTGTCCCACTTGTCGAGGGCGAACATGATCGAGCGGGCCATGTCGCGGACGTGGACGAAGGTCCGCTTGAAGCCGCCCTCGTAGACGATCAGGTTGCGGTTCTTGACGGCCTGGTAGGTGAAGTCATTCGGCATCAGGTCGAGCCGCATCCGGTTGCTGACGCCGAAGGCGGTGGCGTAGCGGTAGGCGACACTGTTGCCGGCGTTGAGGACCATCTCCTCGGCCGTGGCCTTGGTCTCGCCGTAGAGGGTGATCGGGCCGACCGGGCTGTTCTCGTTGCAGATGTAGTTGGGGATCGAGCCGTAGATCGAGCCGGTCGAGGCGAAGACGAACTTCTGGTCGGCCTTGCGGAGGTCGAGCAACGTCCGGGTCCCCTCGACGTTGGTCGTCTGGGCGACCTGCGGCTCCTTCTTGCACGCCGGGTAGCCGACGATGGCGGCCAGGTGGACGATCGCGTCGACGCCGTCGAGGGCCTTGGCCACGCCGGCCCGGTCGGTCACGTCGCCCTTCATCAGCTCGAAGTAGCGGCTCTGGCAGCAGGGCAGCAGGCCCGCTCCGCCGAACTTGAGCGAGTCGTAGACCCGGACCTTGTGGCCCTGCTCCAGGAGCATCGGGACCAGGGTCGAACCCACGTAGCCCGCGCCGCCGGTGACCAGAATCTTCATGACAAGTCCCATCCTTGGTGGCCCCCCGGCGCCCCTGGGTGGGCCGAGAGGTGGTCGGTGTGAGGCCGCGTCGACCGGGATGGGGATTCCTGCCAGGCCCCATCCCTGCGGCCTTTGATCCTGATGCGCTTCGAAGACGGGCCGGAGCTCCGCATGCAGCCCGTCGGGCCGCCACTATCGGCAAGTCGCCCGGGGCTGTCAACGCGAATTGCGGCCCTTCGATCGCCTTTCGGGCACGGCCCGCGATCCGCTCGCGAGCCCATCGCCCCCCCTGGATGTCGAAAAACCGGGGCCCGGGCCGACCCGATCGGGGCCGAATTTCCTCCCCAGCGGCGGGATCAAACGACGAGGGCGTCGGCCCGGGTTCAGCCCCGGCCCGACGCCCCTCGATGGCCCGCACGACGATCCCCGTCGGATCAGCTCACCCGGACGATCTTGACGGCGTCGGCCTCGACCCGGCCGTTGGCCAGGTTCGTCAGCTCGACCTTCAGCGTGCCGCTGGAGATCGAGACGGTGCCCAGGGTCTGCCAGTTGGTGCCCGAGGAGTCGGTCGAGCCGCTCGGGCTGACCTGCTGGTTGACCTGGTAGCTGCCCACGCCGGTCGAGCCGTCGTAGATGGTGAATGGGGCGTTGGTGGCCCGGTTCGTATACGCAGGCCAGGTGGCCTGGACCTGGTAGGTGCCGGCGGCCAGTCCGGTGAAGTTCCAGTCGGCCTTGTCCGGTCCGTTGCCGGGGACGGCCTCCACGTTCTGGCCGCCGGCGTGGCCGAAGTTGAAGGTCTGCCAGG